>Ga0153954_1000204_pt1 | contig 53696 bp, 48 predicted proteins | sample TSFL038MetaG_FD_102277 | JGI IMG/M metagenome (GOLD analysis project Ga0153954, IMG submission 102277) | Attine ant fungus gardens microbial communities from Florida, USA - TSFL038 MetaG | ecosystem: Host-associated > Fungi > Mycelium > Unclassified | place: USA: Florida, Wekiwa Springs State...
CGGGAAGCCCGCGCCACCGCAGCCACGCAGGCCCGCCGTGTCGACGATGTCGACGAGTTGCTCGCGGGTGAGCTCGCCCTTGTGGAGACGCTCCAGCGTCTTGTAGCCGCCGTCGGCGCGATACGCGTCGAGGTCCTTGTATAAGGGAATTACCGGTTCATGGCGATGCTGGGCGATCGCCTGGGTCACGGCCGCGGAATCGGCCTTGTCGACGAAATAGTGTCCGACCTCGGCGACCGGTGCGGTGTGGCAATGCCCCATGCAGGGCGCGCGCACGACGCGCACGTCGGCGCCGGTTGTCGCCTTCAGGTCGGCGATCAGCTTCTCGGCGCCGGCGAGATTGCACGACAGGTTCTCGCAGACCCGCACCGTGACCGGCGGCGGCGGTGTCTCGCCTTCCTTCACCACGTCGAAGTGGGCGTAGAAGGTCGCGACCTCGTAGACCTCGGCCTGGGCCATGCGCATCTCGTCGGCGAGCGCGCGCAGATGCGCGGCCGAGAGGTACCCGAACTTGTCCTGGATCAGGTGAAGATATTCGATCAGAAGATCGGCGCGACGGGGTGCATCGCCCAGAAGCGCCAGCACTTCATCGTGGGCGCGCGGCAGGGTTTGCCGGCCCTTCGGCAGGGTGCGGCCGCGACGGCGGCTGGAGCCCGGATGGCGCGATTGGTGATGCGCCGGGTTCGTTCCTTCAGGCACTGACGCTCCCGCTTTTCCTTGTTGGCTCAATAGTCTGCGGCCCGCTCTGCGGTGGCAACAAAGCCTCCGCGTCAAGCGATAGAAATAATCTATCAAACTCAGGTTTTCAGGGAAGCCAAGCCGTAGAAGCGACGGCCAAGTTCCTCCTACTTCATTGTTTTTGCTAGCAAAGTTGCCTCGGCGACCAAAGCTGCGACTAACGGCGTCATCGGCTCGCGCTGAGGCACGACCAGTCCGATCTGATGCGTGGCTTCGGGTTCGACAATAGGGATCGCGCGGATGCGTTCGGTGAGGCCGAGCGTCTCGGCGATCTTCTCGGGCATGACGCTGGCCCACCGACCGGTACGGACATGCGAGACGAGCACGATCATGGAATTGGATTCGAGCGTCGGCTCGGCGCGGCCGCCCGCGGCGTGCAGCAGCCCGTCTATGATGCGCCGGTTCTGCATGTCGGGCGTCAGCAGGCAGAGCGGGATCCTGGCGACCTCAGCCCAGGTCACACGATCGCGGTCGCCGAGCGGGGCCTCGGCCGAGGTGAGGAGCCGATATTGCTCGACATAGATCGGCACCGCGCGCATCCGGCCGAGCGGCTCGTTGTCGATGTAGGTCAGCCCGGCATCGACCTCGAGATTCTCCAGCCTCGACAGGATCTCGATCGACGTGCAGGACGAGATGGCGAAGGTCACGTTGGGGTGTTTGGCGCGGAATGGCGTGGTCAGCGCCGAGACCATGGCAAGCGCCGTCGGAATGGCCGCGATCTTGATGTGCCCGGCCAAGCCCTTCTTCAGGGTCTGCACCTCCGCGCGCATCGCCCGCGTGTCGGCGACGATGGTACGCGCCCAGTCGAGCACCCGTTCGCCCTCCGCCGTGAAGCCCAGGAATCGCGACGTGCGCTGCACCAGCATCACGCCCAGCGTGTCCTCGAGCTGCTTGATGCCCGCCGAGAAAGTCGGCTGCGTCACGCCGCACGATTCGGCGGCCTTGCCGAAGTTGCGTTCGCGGGCGAGCGCGAGGAGATATTCGAGTTTATCCAGCATCCATTGATCAGAATGCCCGGGATTAGGAGACGGGAATAGTCTCCAGGCCCCCGCGCATTTCCTGTCGTCCTGAGCGTAGCGAAGGACCTCATGGCGCTTCAAACGGCAAACCACACGCAATCGGCATGAGATCCTTCGCTGCGCTCAGGATGACAGAAAGAGAATGCTCCCCTCCCAGTCCCGGGGGAGGGAAAAATTAAAAAGAGGACAAACCTACACATTTCCGCAAGCCGGGACCTAGAGCCCCAAGGTCAATTGCGGTTCCGGCGCCTCCGTGTCCGCGCGCGCCCCCATGTTCGACAGGGAAACGCCGAGAAGCCTGACTTTCTTCTCCAGCGGCAGGATCGTCCGCACCAGCTCGACACTCGTCCGTTCAAGTTCCTCACGGCTTTCGACGAGGTGCGGCAAGGTCCGGCTGCGGGTCACGATCTGGAAGTCGGCATACTTGATCTTCACCGTGACCGTGCGCCCGGCGATGCCGGTGCGCTCGCAGTAACCCCAGACGTCGTCGAGCACCGACTTCACGCCCTCCTCGATCTCGGCGGGCCGGCCGAGGTCCTGCATGAATGTGGTCTCCGAACCGACCGACTTGCGCGGCCGGTCGGGCACGACGCGGCGTTCGTCCTGGCCGCGCGCGATGGCGTGGTAGTAGCCGCCCGACTTGCCGAAATACTGCTGAAGGAATTCGAGCGTCTGCGCCTTGAGATCGGCGCCGGTATGGATGCCGAGCCGCTTCATCTTGGCTTCGGTGGCGGGCCCGATGCCGTGGAACTTGCCGATGGCGAGCGTCTCGACGAAGGCCGGGCCTTTCTCCGGCGGGATCACGAACTGGCCGTTCGGCTTGCGATGATCCGACGCGAGCTTGGCCAGGAACTTGTTGTAGGAGATGCCGGCGGACGCCGTGAGGCCGGTCTCGGCCAGGATGCGCGCGCGGATCTCGCGGGCGATCTCCGAGGCGAGCGGCATGTTCTTGAGATTGGTCGTGACGTCGAGATAGGCCTCGTCGAGCGACAGCGGTTCGACGAGCGGCGTGTAGTCCAGGAAGATCGTGCGGATCTGGCGCGAGACCTCCTTGTAGACGTCGAAGCGCGGCTTCACGAACAGCAGTTCGGGACAGAGCCTCTTGGCGGTGGTCGAGGGCATGGCCGAGCGCACACCGAAAGTACGCGCCTCGTAGGAGGCGGCCATGACGACGCCGCGCTCGCGGCTGCCGCCTACGGCCAGCGGCTTGCCGCGCAGTGAAGGATCGTCGCGCTGCTCCACGGATGCGTAGAAGGCATCCATGTCCAGATGGATGATCTTGCGGATCTCCGCCTCGGCCATGGCACCGATATAGGCCTTTAGTCCTGCGCCGTCGCGACCGGCGCCGGCGGGAAGCCTACCGCCAGAAGGCCCACCAGTCCTTCCTCTTGACCGGCGTGGTCGCGTTCGGCGCCTGCGCGGGGACGGGCATGAGGGCGGGAATGTCCTGCTCCTGCCAGCCGCCGCCCAGCGCCGTCACCAGGGTCGCGCTGGCCGTGAAGCGGCTCAGGCGGATGTTGATCAGGGTCTGCTCGGCGCCGATCGCCGTGGTCTGGGCCGTGATCACGGTCGTGTAGGCAATGGTGCCCGCCTGGTACTGGTTGAGCGAGAGCCGGACGGCCTCGTTCGCGGCATCGACCGCGTCGCGCTGGATCTTCTCCTGCTCCTCGAAATAGTGCTGCTGGGCGAGCGAATCCTCGACCTGCTGGAAGGCGGTGATCACGGTCTGGCGATAGGTGGCGACGGCCTGGTCGTAGGTCGCGCGGGCGCTCTCGACCTGCGCCGCGCGCGCGCCGCCGTCGAGCGCGGTGCCGGTGAAGGACGGACCGAGCGACCAGACGGCGTTGCTGATCTGCAGGAGATTGCTCAGCATCGAGCTCAGGAAGGTGAGCGAGGCGTCGAAGGTGAACGACGGATAGTAGGCCGAGATGGCGACGCCGATCAGCGCGTTCGCCGACTGCATCTGCCGCTCGGCCGAGGCGATGTCGGGCCGCCGTTCCAGCAGCGAGGACGGCACGCCCGCATCGAGCGTCGGTACCGTCTTGACCGTCGGCGCCGGCTCGACGTTGACTTCGGCCGGCTGCTTGCCGATCAGCGCGGCGATCGCATGCTCGAACACCGCGCGGTTGGCGCCCTCGGCGACATAAAGGGCGCGCGTCTGCTCGAGCAGCGTGCGGGCCTGGGCCTCGTCGAGCTTGGAGGCGGTGCCGGCTGCCACCTGGTTGCGCACGATCTCGAGCGAGCGCGTGAGGGCCGCCACTTCGTCGCGATAGAAGTTCGCACGCTCGTCGGAGATACGCAGCGAGAAGTAGGTCGACACCAGGCTCGACTGGATGGAGAGCCGTGCCGAGGCGAGCGTGGCCGCCGAGGCTTGGGCAGCCGCGGCGCTGCTTTCGATCTGGCGCCGGATGGCGCCCCAGAGGTCGACCTCCCACGTGATCGTGCCGCCCAGGCTGAACTGGCCGCTCGATCCGCCACCGCCGACACCCGCCGTGGTGCTGACGCCGGAGGTGCTGCCGCTGCTGCTGGCGCGACTCACCCGCTCGACGGAGCCGGTGTAGCCGAGCGTCGGATAGAGCGACGACTGGTTCAGGCGCATGGTCGCCACGGCCAGGCGATAGGCGGCCTCGTTCTCCTTCAGCGTCTGGTTCGAGACGTCGACCTGCGCCATCAACTGGCCAAGCGTCGGATCGTCGTAGACATTCCACCATGGGCCGCGATCGATCGTGTCGCGCGGCAGCGCCGGTCGGAAGCCAAGGCCCGGCATCACTTCCTTCGGCGTCTCCAGTTCCTTGTAGGCGGCCGTGGGCTCGGTGGCCGGCGGCGGCTTTTGATAGTCGGGTCCGACCATGCAGCCACTCAGCGCCAGCAGCATCAGTAGTGATGCGGAACGTCTCACGTGCGTGCCTCCAAGCCACCCATCGCCCGGGCGAGCCGACTGTGCGGATCGCGATCGCGGCGACGGAAGCGGTCGAGATAAAGGTAGATCACGGGGGTGGTGTAAAGGGTGAGGACCTGACTCACCAGCAGGCCGCCGATGATGGAGATGCCGAGCGGCTGGCGCAGCTCGCCGCCGTCGCCCAGGCCCAGCGCCAGCGGCAGCGCGCCCAGCATGGCGGCAAGCGTCGTCATCAGGATCGGCCGGAAGCGCAGCAGGCAGGCCTCGAAGATCGCGTCCCTCGGATCGAGATCCTGATGGCGCTCCCGGTCGAGGGCCACGTCGATCATCATGATGGCGTTCTTCTTCACGATCCCGATCAGCAGCAACACGCCAATCATGGCGATGATGCTGAGCTCGATGTGGAAGAGCTGCAGCGCCAGCAGCGCACCGATGCCGGCCGAGGGCAGGGTCGAGAGGATCGTGATGGGATGGATGTAGCTCTCGTAGAGCACGCCCAGCACGATATAGATGGCGGTGAGCGCGAACAGCACGACCATCACCTGGCTGTCGAGCGACTGCTGGAAGGCGCGCGCCGTGCCCTGGAAGGAGCCGTGGATGGTGGCCGGCACGCCGATCTCGCGCATCGTCTGGTCGACGAAGGCCGTGGCGTCGCTCAGCGTCTTGCCGAGAGCGAGGTTGAAGGAGACCGTGGTGGCGACGAACAGTCCCTGGTGATTGACGCCGAGCGGCGTGGTGCCGAAGTCGTAGCGCGTCACATCCGCGAGCGGGATCATGGTCTCGGCCGAGGTGCTGACGGCCTGGGCCGTGTTGGCCGCGCCCTTGCCGCTCACCGTGATCGCGTTGGTGAGCTGGTTGCGTACCGCCTGGCTGGGATCGAGTGCCGTGGCCGCCGTCGTCAGGGCTGCCGTCGCGCCGGCGCCGGCCGTGCTGGTGTTCACCGTCGGTGCCGCCGAGACGATCGCCTGGGTGCCCTGTGCGCCGCTGATCGAACCGCCCGAGGTGCTGACATAGATCTCCTTCAGCGTCTGCGGGTTCTCCCAGTATTCAGGCGAGACCTCCATGACCACGTGATACTGGTTCAGCGCGTTGTAGATGGTCGAGACCTGTCGCTGGCCGAACGCGTCGTAGAGCGTGGCCGAGATCGAGTTGGTGTTGACGCCGTACATGGCCGCGGCATCACGGTCGATCGTGAGGTTGACCTGCAGGCCATGCTGCTGCTGGTCCGAATCGACATCGGTGATGACCGAGGTGTCCTTCTGCAGCGCCTGCACCAGCTTCGGTCCCCACTCGTAGAGATCGGCGAGCGAATCGGACTGCAAGGTGAACTGGTACTGCGAGTTGCTCTGACGTCCGCCGACCCGGATATCCTGTACCGCCTGCATGAAGAGATTGGCGCCGGGGACCTGGGCGAGCTTGACCCTGAGCCGCGCGATGACCCGGTCGGCCGAGACCCCACGCTCCGACAAGGGCTTCAGGGTCGCGAACAGGAAGCCCGAATTGGTCTGGAAGCCGCCGGTGAACCCCACGACGTTCTCGATGGCGGGGTCGGAACGCACGATCGCCACGAACTCGCGGAACTTCCGGCGCATGGCCTGGAAGGAGATGCTCTGGTCGGCGCGGATGCCACCGATGATGCGGCCTGTGTCCTGCTGCGGGAAGAAGCCCTTGGGAATCTCGTAGTAGAGGAAGACGTTGAACGCGATGGTGGCAAAGAAGACCAACAAGGTGAGCGCGGGATGGCGCAGGACCCAGCCCAGCGTGTCGCCATAGAAGTTCTGCACGCCGTTGAAGGCGCTCTCGCTCCACACCGCGAGCCGGTTGGGCGGCTTCTCCGGTTCGCCCTCACGACGCGGCGGCTTCAGCACGTAGGCGCACATCATGGGCGTGGTGGTGAGCGAGACCACCATCGAGATCACGATGGCGATCGTGAGCGTGACCGCGAATTCGCGGAACAGCCGGCCGACGATGCCGCCCATCAGCAGGATCGGGATGAAGACGGCGATCAGCGACAGGCTCATCGACACGACGGTGAAGCCGACCTCGCGCGCGCCCTTCAGGGCCGCCTCGACCCGCGGCATGCCATCCTCGATGTGGCGCTGGATGTTCTCCAGCACGATGATGGCGTCGTCGACCACGAAACCCGCGGCGATGGTCATGGCCATCAGCGACAGGTTGTTGAGGCTGAAGCCCGCGAGGTACATGACGCCGAAGGTGCCGACCAACGACACGGGCACGGCGACCGAGGGCACGAGGCCGGCGCGGACGGAGCGCAGGAAGGCGAAGGTCACCAGCACGACGAGGATGACCGAAGCGGTCAGCGCATGCGTCACCTCCGTCAGAGACGAGCGGATGGTGGTCGTGCGATCCGACGCCACCGTGACGTTGATCTCCGGCGGCAGCGCCGCCTGCAGCTCGGGCAGAACCTCCTTCACCTGGTCGACGGTCTCGATGATGTTGGCGTTGGGCTGCAGGTAGATGATGACCAGCACCGAGCGCTTGCCGTTGGCCTGGCCTTCGTTGCGGATGTCCTCGACCGAATCGATGATCTCGGCGACATCGGAGAGCCGCACCGGTGCGTTGTTGCGATAGGCGACGATCAGGTCCTTGTAGTCCGCGGCGGTCCGGCTCTGGTCGTTGGTGTAGAGCTGATAGCGCGTGTCGCTGACCTCGATCGCACCCTTGGGCGAGTTGGCGTTGGCTGCGGCAAGGGCGGCGCGCACGGTCTCGAGCCCGATCTGGTATTTCGACAGGGCGTTGGGATTGACCTCGACGCGCACGGCCGGCAACGAGGAGCCGCCCAAGGTCACCTGGCCGACGCCGGTCACCTGCGAGAGCTTCTGCTGCAGGACATTGGAGGCCGCGTCGTACATGCGGCCCTGGCCGATCGTGTCGGAGGTGAGCGCCAGGATCATCGCCGGCGCATCGGCCGGATTGAGCTTCCGGTAGACCGGATTGGACCGCAGGCTCGCCGGCATGTCGGCGCGGGCGGCGTTGATGGCGGCCTGCACGTCGCGCGAGGCGCCGTCGATGTCGCGCGACAGGTCGAACTGCAGGGTGATGCGCGAGTTGCTGACCGTGCTGGTCGAGGTGATCTCGCTGACCCCCGCGATCGCACCCAGTCTCTTCTCGAGAGGCGTGGTGACCGACGTCGCCACCGTGTCGGGCGAAGCGCCGGGAAGCGTCGCCTGCACGGAGATGGTCGGGAAGTCGACCTTGGGCAACGGCGACACCGGCAGCGCCATATAGCCCATGATGCCCGAGATCAGGATGCCGAGCGTCAGCAGGGTCGTGGCGACCGGCCGCTGGATGAAGACCGTGGAGATGTTCATCACGGCTGGAAGCCCTCGGGCAGCTCGGTCGGCTGCGGCGCGTCGGGATTCTGGTTCAGCGGATAGGCCGGCGTGTCGAGCGGCACGCCACGGATGCGCCGGCCGATGCGGTCGAAGGCGAGATAGATCACCGGCGTGGTGAACAAGGTGAGCATCTGGCTCACGATCAGGCCGCCGACGATGGTGAGGCCGAGCGGATGGCGCAGTTCGGATCCCGTGCCGGTGCCCAGCATCAACGGCAGCGCGCCGACCAGGGCGGCGATGGTCGTCATCAGGATCGGCCGGAAGCGCAGCAGGCAGGCCTGATGGATCGCTTCCTGCGGCGCCTTGCCCTCGTGGCGTTCGGCTTCGAGGGCGAAGTCGATCATCATGATCGCGTTCTTCTTGACGATACCGATCAGCAGCACGATGCCGATGATGGCGACGACGCTGAGATCGTCGCCCGCGACCATGAGCGCGAGCAGCGCGCCGATGCCGGCCGACGGCAAGGTCGACAGGATCGTCACCGGATGGATGTAGCTCTCGTAAAGCACGCCCAGCACGATGTAGACCGTGACGATGGCGGCCAGGATCAGCATGAGCTGGCTGTTCAGCGCCTTCTGGAAGGCGAGCGCGGCGCCCTGGAAGTTGGTGGTGATCGAGCGCGGCATGCCGATCTCGCGCTGCGCCTGGGTGATGGCGTCGACGGCGTTGCCGAGCGAGGCACCGGGCGCGAGGTTGAAGGAGATGGTCGTCGCCGGGAACTGGCTGAGGCGGTCCATGCGCAGGGGCGCGGTCTGCTGCTCGAAGGTGGCGATCGCCGACAGCGGCACCTGCTTGCCGCTCGCCGCGCCCGGCAGATAGAGGCTCTGCAGCGAATCGAGCGACCCCGCGAGCTCGGGCGAAAGCTCGTAGATCACACGGTACTGGTTCGACTGGGTGTAGACCGTCGAGACGATGCGCTGGCCGAACGAATCGTAGAGCAGGTTGTCGACCGTCGCGGCGGTGATGCCGAAGCGCGCCGCCGCGTCGCGGTCGATCTTGATGAACATCGCCAGGCCCTTGTTCTGCAGCTCGCTCGTGACGTCGATCACGTCGGGGATCTGCTGCATGCGGGCGATCAGGCGCGGCACCCAGGTGTCGAAATCGCCGGGGTTGGGGCTCTCCAGCACGAACTGGTACTGCGTGCGGCTCACCGTCGAATCGATGGTGAGGTCCTGCGAGGGCTGCATGAAGAGCGAGATGCCCGGCACCGATGCCGTCTCGCGCAGGATGCGGCGGATGATCTGGCTGGCCGACAGATCGCGCGAGTCCTTGTCCTTGAGGTTGATCAGCATGCGGCCCGAGTTCAGCGTCGGGTTGGTGCCGTCGACACCGACGAAGGAGCTGAGGCTCTCGACGTCGGGATCCTGGAGGATGACGCGCGCCAACGCCTGCTGGCGCTTGCTCATGGCGTCGAAGGAGATGCTCTGCGAAGCCTCGGTGACGGCCTGGATCAGGCCGTTGTCCTGCACCGGGAAGAAGCCCTTGGGAATGACGATGTAGAGCACGACCGTCAGCACAACGGTGGCGACCGCGACGAGGAGCGTGAGCGGCTGGTGGCGGAAGACCACGACCAGGGCCTTGTCGTAGGCGTCGATCATCCGGGCGAACCAGCGCGCGCCGATCGCCTGCGAGCCGTGATCCGGCCTCGCGGCAGCCGGCGCGGCGTCGGCGGGCGCCTCGCCCTGAACGTCGCGACGGCGCAGGAGCTGCGCGCACATCATCGGCACCAGGGTGAGCGATACCACCGCCGAGATCAGGATGGTGACGGCCAGCGTGACGGCGAATTCGCTGAACAGGCGGCCGACCACGTCGCCCATGAAGAGCAGCGGGATCAGCACCGCGATCAGCGACACGGTGAGGGACACGACGGTGAAGGCGATCTGGCTCGATCCCTTGAGCGCCGCCTCCATCGGGTCTTCGCCCTCCTCGATGTAGCGGGCGATGTTCTCGATCATGACGATGGCGTCGTCGACCACGAAGCCGGTGGCGATGGTGAGCGCCATGATCGAGAGGTTGTTGAGGCTGAAGCCCGCGAGATACATGACCGCGAGCGTGCCCACGAGCGACAACGGCACCGACAGGCTCGGAATGATGGTGGCCCGCCAGTCGCCCAGGAAGATGAAGATCACGCCCACAACCAGCAGCACGGCGAAGGAGAGCTCGATCTGCACGTCGCGCACCGAGGCGCGGATGGTATTGGTGCGATCCGACAGGATCTCGACGTCGAGCGCGGAGGGCAGCGTGTCCTTGAGCTGCGGCAGCAGCGCCTTGATGCTGTCGACCACGGCGATGACGTTGGCGCCGGGCTGGCGCTGCACGTCGATGATGACGGCAGGCGTGGTGTTGGCCCAGGCGGCGAGCCGGTTGTTCTCCTGCGTCGCCGAGACGGAAGCGACGTCCCTGAGCCGCACTGGCGCGTTGTTGCGGTAGGCGACGACCACGTCGTTGAACAGGTCGGGGTCGGTGATCTGGTCGTTGGCATTGATCGTGTAGGCGTTCGACGGGCCGTCGAAGTTGCCCTTGGGCGTGTTGACGTTGGCGTTGGTGATGGTCGTGCGCAGGTCGTCGACGTTGAGGCCGTAGGCGGCGAGCGCCGCCGGATTGGCGCGGATGCGCACGCCGGGCTTGGCGCCGCCGCCCAGGCTCACCAGGCCGACGCCGGGAAGCTGGGCGATCTTCTGGCCGAGGCGCACGTCGACCAGATCGTACACCTTGGTGAGCGGCACGGACTTCGAGGTCACGGCAAGGGTGAGGATCGGCGCATCGGCCGGATTCACCTTGGCGTAGATCGGCGGAGCAGGCAGGTCGGCCGGCAGCAGGTTGCCCGCGGCATTGATGGCGGCCTGCACCTGCTGCTCAGCAATGTCGATCCCGAGCTTGAGGTCGAACTGCAGGGTGATCGCCGAGGCGCCCGCCGAGCTGGTCGACGTCATCTGGTTGAGGCCGGGCATCTGGCCGAACTGGCGCTCCAGCGGCGCGGTGACCGATGAGGTCATGACCTCGGGGCCGGCGCCGGGATAGAGCGTCAGCACGCGGATGGTCGGATAGTCGACCTCCGGCAGCGCGGCGAGCGGCAGGAAACGATAGGCGATCAGGCCCACGAGCATGATCGCCGCCATCAGCAGCGACGTGCCGACCGGCCGCTCGATGAAGATCCGCGACGGATTCATGTCGCGGACGGGACTACTGGTTGGATTGGGCGGAACGGCCGGCGCCGCTGCCGCGACGGCGGTTCTGGCCGTTGCCGTTCTGGTTGGCGCTGCTGTCCGCGCCCGAGGGCGCGTTGGCGACCGGTGCGCCGGCCTTACCGTTCTGGCCGGGCGCGGCCTGGTTGGGCAGTCGCACCTTCGAGCCTTCGCGCAGGCGGTCCGTGCCGTCAGTCACGACCTTGTCGCCGATCTCGAGGCCCTTCACGACGGCGATCTTTTCGCCATCGGTGGCGCCGGTCTGGATGACGCGGATCTCGACCGTATCGTCGGGCTTCAGGCGATAGACGAAGGTGCCGGGCTGGCCACGCTGGATCGCCGATATAGGCACGGCGATCGCGTCCTTCACCGTGTCGACCAGCAGGCGGATGTTGACGAACTGGTTGGGGAACAGCGCCTCGTCGGAATTGTCGAACATGGCGCGCAGCTTGACCGTGCCGGTCGTCGTGTCGACCTGGTTGTCGAGCGTGGAGACCTTGCCGACGCCGAGCTCCACCTTCTGTGCCCGGTCGAGCGCGGTGACCTGCAGGGTCGCGCCTTCGCGCAGGCGCTTGCGCACCGCCGGCAGCGAATCTTCGGGAATCGTGAACAGCACCGACATGGGCTGCATCAGGGTGAGGACGCAGATGCCGGTCGCGTCGCCCATGGTGACGTAGTTGCCGGGATCGACCAGGCGCAGGCCGACACGGCCGTCCGTCGGCGCGATGATGCGCGTATAGACGAGATTGAGCTTGGCCGAATCGACCGCCGCGCGATCGGTTATCAGCGCCGCCTCGTACTGGCGCACCAAGGCGTCCTGCGTGTCCAAGGTCTGGCGGGCGAGCGAGTCCTGGGCGACCAGCTTCTTGTATCGCGCGAGGTCGACCTGCGCGTTCTTGAGCAGGGCTTCGTCCTTCTCCTGCGCGCCGATGGCCTGCTGAAGGGCGACTTCGTAGGGCCGGGGATCGACGACGGCGAGCAGGTCGTTCTTCTTCACCGCCTCGCCTTCGGTGAAATTCACCTGCACGAGCTGGCCAGTGATCTGCGTCTTCACGGTCACGTTGGCAAGCGGTGTAACCGTGCCTAACGCCCTGATAATAATGGGAATATCGGCCTTGTCGGCGGTCGCGATGCCGACCGTCACCGGCTGGCCTCCAGCGCCGCGTCCGCCCCGGCCTCCAGGGCTGTCGCTGGGTTTGGTGACGTACCAGACCACACCGGCGGCAAGGATAAACGCCAATCCAACCCCTAACAGGGTCCGCCGTCGATTCATCCTCTAGTCCGCCCCCAAGTCGCGTCTCGACAGTTATACGTGATGAATCGCAAGAGTCTCCCCCGGCACCTGGGGCGGCGCAAGTTGGCCTCGAATCGGGGATGTAACGTCGAAGGGCAGGAAAAGCACCCGTGACTCGCGAAAAATAGTTGCCGCGGCGAGCCCCTACTCGAAAGGCCCCTACTCGAAAGGAAGGTAGCGCAGGTTGAACATGAACAGATCTTCGACGGCGCTGGGCGCACCACCGATTCCCGCGTAGGCCGTGCGGATGATGTTGCTGTACTGCAGGCCGCCGCGCACGGAGCCGTAGCGGCCGCTCAGGATTGTCCAGTACAAGCCGAGCGTCCATTCGCTCAGCATCTGGTTGTTGCCGGCGCAGCCGACACCGCCAGCATTGGCATTGAAGCAGCCGGTATTGTCGAAGGTCGGGTTGCCGTAGCCCCCGCCCGGGAAGTAGCTCGCGCCGATCCAATTCCATAGAAGGCGTAGAGATCGAGGACCTTCGGCAAAACGTGGCCTATCACGCCGACGGTGCCCATGCCTTGGGCCAGGGTGGTCAGGCTGCCATTGGCCCGGAAGGTGACGTCGGCCAAGCCACCGGCGCCATAGGCGCCGATGCCGTTGCCGTACATCACGTTGCCCATCAGGTCGGCCCATCTGCCGATGGGAACGAAGGCGCTGGCGCCGAAGCCGCCGCCGAAAGTGTCGTAGTTCGTGACCTGCGTTCCGTAGGTAATCTGGTCGCGGAACCAGCGCACCACGCCGAAGGCGTCGAAATGCCCGAAGCCGGTATCGACGGCGACCTTGGCGACAAGATCAGGCACGACGTTCAGACTGTAGTTTGTCTGCGGATTGAGACCGGTTCCTCCGGGGAAGCTCGTGACCACGCTCTGGCCGGGCGGCAGCAAGGACGAGCCGCCAAACGCCGTCTGCGGCGTGTTTGCTTCCACGCCTATGGAAATGTTGTCGAAGGTCTTGATCGCTCGCACCAGCGGCGCGCGCTCATAGGTGTAGCCAACCATGTAGTTGTGATCGATGGTCGGCGGCTGCCACGTCGCGAAGGCACCGAGCCCCTTCTTGAAGGGCGTCGTCAGGCTCCAGGTTTGTCCGGCCAGAAGCTCCCACGAATCGTCATCGTACATGCCGAAGGCGTGACGCAAGCGTGGCGTATAGCTGCTCGACTGGACGGAGTTGGCGCCGCCCGAGCCATTGTTGAAGTCCATCTCCAGATAGGCCGTGAGCTGGGAGGTCGGCCCGACCGGCGCCTCGATCTTGCTCGACACGCGGGTCTGCTGCGCACTCATGCCGAATTCGCCGGTGTCGCCCTGGGATGTCGGCCCGTAGAACGGGATGCTGTTGTAGGCGGTGCCCGTGCCGCGATTCTCGTTCCTGCTGCGCGCGTAGCCGGTGAGATCGACGAACCCGCCGAGCGTCATATTCGCCGAGCCCAGCATGAAGGAGCCATTCGGCTTCTCGGGATCGCGCGCCGGTGCTGGCGCCGGACCCGACGGCGGTGACGTGGGCGGTGGCGGTGCGGCAGTCACCACCTGTTGCTCTTGCTTTACCGCAGCAGCCGGCCGCGAGGAGGGCAGCTTCGAGGCCACCGCCGGGGGTGGTGCAACCGTGCGTGTTCGCGTGTCGGCCGCCTGCCGCTGCTTTTCAGCGGCTTCGAGCTGCTCGACCCGTTTCTGCAGGAGCCGGATTTGCTCGAGCAGTTCCTGGGTCGAAGGCGGCGTCTGTGCCGAAGCTGGCGCGACGAGCGCCAGCGCAATGAGAGCGGCCCCGATGGCCGAGGCCGCGCGCGCTGAGGTTTGCATGAGCGTAGCCCCCAGCGCGATATTTCAGCCCAATGGCTGAGGAATCGTTGCAGCCCGGCGAAAGTTTGTTGATCGCCGCCTGCCGAAACGGACTACGGTTTTGTTACCTCCGATTGCGCCACGTACAGGGCATTGCCGCCGGCTTTGAACTTGTCGCTCATCTCCCTCATGCCTTTCTGGGCATAGTCGCGGATGTCCTGTGTGATGCGCATCGAGCAGAACTTCGGCCCGCACATGGAGCAGAAGTGCGCCGACTTGTGCGCGTCCTTGGGCAGCGTCTCGTCGTGGAACTTCTCCGCCGTGGCGGGATCGAGCGACAGATTGAACTGATCGATCCAGCGGAACTCGAAGCGCGCCTTGGACAACGCATCGTCGCGCAGGCGCGCCGCGGGATGGCCCTTGGCGAGATCGGCGGCGTGCGCCGCGATCTTGTAGGTGATCACGCCCACCTTCACGTCGTCACGGTCGGGCAGGCCGAGATGCTCCTTCGGCGTCACGTAGCAGAGCATCGCCGTGCCGAACCAGCCGATCATGGCGGCGCCGATGCCCGAGGTGATGTGGTCGTAGCCCGGCGCGATGTCGGTGACGAGCGGCCCAAGAGTATAGAACGGCGCCTCGCCGCACTCCTTGAGCTGCTTGTCCATGTTCACCTTGATCTTGTGCATCGGGACGTGGCCCGGGCCCTCGATCATCACCTGGCAGCCCTTGTCCCAGGCGACCTTGGTCAGCTCACCCAGTGTCTCGAGCTCGGCGAACTGCGCGGCATCGTTGGCGTCGGCGTTCGAGCCGGGGCGCAAGCCGTCGCCCAACGAGAACGAGACGTCGTACTTGCGCATGATGTCGCAAATGTCGCCGAAGTGTTCGTAGAGGAAGCTCTCGCGATGCTCGGTGAGGCACCACTGCGCCATCATCGAGCCGCCCCGGCTGACGATGCCGGTGACCCGGCTCGCCGTGAGCGGCACGTGCGCGAGGCGAACGCCGGCATGGATGGTGAAGTAGTCGACGCCCTGCTCGCACTGCTCGATCAAGGTATCGCGGAAGACTTCCCATGAGAGCTTGGTCGGATCGCCGCCGACCTTCTCCAGCGCCTGGTAGATCGGCACCGTGCCGATCGGCACCGGCGAATTGCGCAGGATCCATTCACGCGTGTCGTGGATGTTGCGGCCGGTCGACAGGTCCATGATCGTGTCGGCGCCCCAGCGGATCGCCCACACCATCTTCTCGACCTCTTCCTCCATCGAGGAAGTGACGGCGGAGTTGCCGATGTTGGCGTTGATCTTCACCAGGAAGTTCCGGCCGATGATCATCGGCTCGAGCTCGGTGTGATTGATATTCGCCGGGATGATGGCGCGGCCGAGCGCGATCTCGTTGCGCACGAACTCCGGTGTGATGAACTCCGGCAGCGCCGCGCCGAAGCTCTCGCCGTCGGCAAGACGCTCCTTGGCGAGCTCATGCGCGCGCTTGCGGCCGAGATTCTCGCGCGCCGCAACGTAGATCATCTCCTTGGTGATCACGCCGGCCTTTGCCCATTCGTACTGCGTGATCTTGTGGCCATCCAGCCCGCGCAGCGGCATGGGCGTGTTGGGGAACGGCTGCAGTGCCGATTCCTTCACGTTGCCATTGTCGATCGGCTGAATCGTCCGGCCCTGATATTCCTCGACGCCACCGCGACCCAGCACCCAGCCGCGCCGCACGCGGGCCAAGCCCTTGCGTACGTCGATGGCAATGGTGGGGTCGGTGTAGGGGCCGGTCGTGTCGTAGACGCGGATCTTGGGTTCGGTCTCGACGCTCTGCGTGATCTCGCGCAGAGGCACGCTGAGATCGGGCGCCTCTTCGGGCGTCACATAGATCTTCTGCGAGGCCGGCAACGGGCCGGTCGTGACCTTGGGGGTCGTGATGATGGTATCCATGACTGCGGGATCTCCCGTGGCTAGTGACGACGGAGACCCGGTGTGTCGTGCAAAGGAGGCATCCTGTCCCTTCGCCGGCATGACCCGGATCAGGTTCAAAGGGTCACCGCGCTGCCTCACCTGAGGCCGTCGATATCTCAGCCCCTTGTCGGGGCACCCCTTGGACAGCCCTTATCCTAGCCCTTGTGCAGCAGCCTGCAAGACCCCCGGCCCGACGGTCTTATTGGTACAGGAGCCCTATTGATATCGGGGATCGTCCGGACGGCGCATTTTCCAGACGTTCTCCGTGGTCGTGTATTCGCTGTAGCCCAGCCGCGCGACCGGCCGGAAGGCCATCACATCGACCCTCCCGTCCTTCAGGATCGCATCGTCGATATGCACGCCGACCACCTGGCCGAACACGACCGAGCCGCGCTGCTTCTCGAAACCCGGCTCGACCGGCAGCTCGACCGTCTTCCAGTATTTGCATTCGAGCGCCACGGGCGATTCGGCGACGCGGGGCGGCTTCACGTACTTGCAAGGCGCGGGCGTGAGGCCGGCGAGCTTCATCTCGTCGACGCCATACGCCACCATCGCCGTGGTGATGTTCATCTTCTCGGTGAGCGTGCCCGCCACCATGTTGACCACGAACTCGCCGGTCTCCTCGGCGTTCATGCGGCTGTGCTTGGTCGGCGTGTCGCCATAGGTCCCGGTGATGGCGAAGTAGACCATTGGCGGGAACTCGCTCACGCCGTTGTAGAAGCTGTAGGGCGCGAGGTTCACACGGCCCTGGCCGTCGATCGTCGAAATCCAGCCGATCGGCCGCGGCACGATCAGCGACTTCAACGGATCGACCGGCAGGCCATGGTCGCGCTTGGCGGCGTCGTAGAACATCGTCGTCTCCCCCTTCAGCTCTTGTAGTGCGCGCTCGCCTCTTCGTGCGCCTTGTCGAAGGCGGCTTCGAGACGGGCATTCAATCCGCGGCACGCGTGCACGACCTCGGCGGCCCAATCCACATACTCGGCCAACCGCTCGCGCGACCAGTCCTTGGGCGGGCTGGTGACGATGCCGCGCAGGTTCGAGGTCTTGTCGGCGATCTTCAGGAGCTTGCCGCGGCGTGACAGATGCGGCGCATGCTCGACCTGCAGACGTTTGCGATCCTTCTGCGGCAACGATTTATCGTCAGTCACCTCGACCACCAGATCGGCGACATCCTGGCCGAACAGCCGCGCGAGATCGGCCGGCGTGGTATCGGTGTCCTCGACCGTATCATGCAGGAACCCGCCCTGCAGAAGCACGAGATCGTTACCTTCGGTCGCTTCAGCGAGCAGGTTCGCCACTTCGGCCAGATGATTGATATAGGGCTCGCCCTTCACGCCTTTGCGCTTCTGGTCGACATGCTGGCGCGCGGCGTAGTTGGCGGCTTGCGACAGTTTCACCAGGTCGTTGTTCATCGCCCTTCCTTGTGCGACATGTGCTGCCATGTCCAGAACCATGAAGGCCTTGCTGGCCGTGTGGATCGTCGTTCTGGCCGGCGCTGCCGGCTGGATCGGCTGGGATGCCTGGCAAGGCAACTCCGGCCCCTCGATCGGCGGACCCTTCACTCTAACGGACCAGGACGGCAAGCAGTTCAGCAGCGACGAGCTCAAGGGCAAGCCGACCCTGCTCTATTTCGGCTACACCTATTGTCCCGACGTCTGCCCGACCTCGCTGCTCCTGATGGAGAACGCCGCCGAGAAGCTCGGGCCCGACGGGCCGAAGAAGGTGAACATGGTGTTCATCACCATCGACCCCGAGCGCGACACGCCCAAACTCATGAAAGGCTACGTGACCAATTTCGGCCCGACCATCATCGGGCTCACGGGCACTCCCGAGCAGATCGACAAAGTCGCCCATTCCTACCGCGTCTACTATCAGAAGGTCCCGAGCAAGGATGGCAGTCCTTACCTGATGGACCATTCCTCGATCGTCTATCTGCTCGACCAGCGCGGCCGGTTCGTCACGCACTTCACTCATGAGAGTAAGGCCGAAGCCATTGCTGAAGGGGTGCAACGCCTTCTTTAAGTCGTTGATTTGTCGCACTTTGTGCACCGCAATATTCATGTGACAAGGCGCGGCCAGCGCGTACAATCCGCGCCCCCATGATGCTTTATTACGCATATGAACTTCAGCGCCAACTCGCCAAGCCCGTCCGTCTGTGGGCCAGCGCGCTCGAGCAGCTCTATTCGAGCCCCTACAATCCGCTGGCCGACACCTGGTTCGGCAAGTCGATGGCGGCAAGCTCGGAGATCGTCGTTCGGCTGACGCAGAACTACGGCAAGCCCGCTTTCGGCCTCGCGACCACACAGGTCGACGGCGAGACCGTTGCGGTCAATGAAGAGGTCCTTCTCCGCAAGCCGTTCTGCCAGCTCCTGCACTTCCATCGCGACATCGCTCATCTCGGTGACGGGCGGAAGGACCCCAAGGTCCTGGTCGTGGCGCCGATGAGCGGCCACTACGCCACCCTGCTGCGTGGCACCGTCGAGGCGCTGTTGCCGGAGCACGACGTGCACATCACCGACTGGGCCGATGCGCGCGAGGTGCCGCTCACGGAGGGCAACTTCGATCTCGACGATTATGTCGACTACGTCATCGAGTTCTGCCGCTATCTCGGCCCCGACGTGCACGTGATCGCGGTCTGCCAGCCGTCAGTACCGGTGATGGGCGCGGCGTCGCTGATGGCCGAGGCCAAGGATCCGCGCCAACCCAAGTCGCTCACCCTGATGGGCGGCCCGATCGACACGCGCGTCAGTCCGACCGTGCCGAACGATCTGGCGATGCGCAATTCGATGATGTGGTTCCGGCAGAACGTCATCTCGACAGTGCCGCTCAACTACCCAGGCGGCATGCGCCGCGTCTATCCGGGCTTCCTGCAGCTCACCAGCTTCATCTCGATGAACTTCGACCGGCACGTGAACGCGCACATGCGCCAGTTCGAGCATCTGGTGAAAGGCGACGACGATCACGCCGAGGCGCACCGCACCTTCTACGACGAGTATCTCGCGGTGATGGATCTCACCGCCGAGTTCTATCTGCAGACCATCCAGGTCGTGTTCAAGGAGCACCAGCTGCCGCGTGGCGTCTGGGTGAGCCGCGACCGCAAGGTTGATCCTTCCGCCATCGAGACGGCGCTGCTCACTATCGAAGGCGAGCTCGACGATATCTCGGGTGTCGGCCAGACCAAGGCCGCCCATGCGCTCACGCCGAACATCCCGGGCGCACGTCATGTGCATTGGGAGCAGCCGAGGGTCGGCCATTACGGCATCTTCAACGGCCGCAAGTGGCGCGAGCAGATCATGCCGAGGGTGCGCGACTTCATTCGCGCCAACGACTCCCGCGAATAGTTCCCGCCGGTTCAGGTTGTGACCGGATAAGGGCCTGGAACCGGCCTCCGGAGCCGACGTTTCTCTGCTGTCCCAGGCGCGTCATCGCGCTTGGCAAACACGGAGGAGCAACCATGCGCAGTATCGATCGCCGTTTCCTGCTGAGCGGGCTGACCGTCGCGGTGGGTGCGAGCCTGGTGGCAGCAACCGGTGCCCAGGCTCAGGACGTAATTTACGTACATACCGCGCCGCCGCCGGTGCGTGTAGAGACGGTTCCCGTCCTGCCGCCCGACCGGGTCGAGCTGGAGCGCTGGCAGCCGGGCTATTGGCGCTGGAATGGCGTCGAGTACAGCTGGGTCCAAGGCCACTATGTCGGCGTGCCCCATCCCGGCGCGGCCTGGGTACCGGGCCGTTGGGAACAGCGTCCCGGTGGCTGGGTCTTCATCGAAGGCCATTGGGTCTGAGCCATTCCTGAAGCGTAGCGTTTCAGTCACATGACCGGTCTCGAACAAGCAGGCATCAACGCCGCGGGTACGGTGGCGGCGTTGGTGACCACCTATGGTTTCAGGGTCGTCGGCGCGATCATCATCCTGATCGTCGGCTGGACGGCCGCGCGCCTGATCTATGGCGGCATCGTCCGGGTCTGCGAGCGCTCGACGCGCGTCGATCGCACCATCACCATCTTCCTGGCGAATGGTGCGCGCTACAGCGTCCTCGTCTTCACCTTCGTCGCGGTCCTGACGAGCTTCGGCATCGCCACCACGAGCTTCGTCGCCGTGCTTGGCGCGCTCGGCATCGCCATCGGCCTGGCGCTGCAGGGAACGCTCAGCAATCTCGCCGCTGGCATCATGCTGGTGCTGTTCCGGCCCTTCCATATTGGCGATCGTATCGAGGCTGCCGGCATCATCGGCACCATCCGCGAAGTGAATCTCTTCTACAGCGAACTCGACACCGACAATAATGTACGCGTCGTCGTGCCCAACGGCAGCCTGTGGGGCGCGGTCGTGAAAGTGCCGTCACGTAACGACGACGAGCGCGTCGACCTCAAGTTCACGCGGCCGATCGCCGACGATATCGGCATGACGATCGACGCGGTGCGCAGCATCGTAGAGCACGACAAGCGCATTACCTCCGTCGCCCAGATCGGAGTCGATTCGGTTGGCGAGGGCAACTTCACGCTGATCGCCCGGCTCTGGGTGCCGCACAACGACGCCACACAGGTGCTGTTCGACCTCAATCGCGCCATCAAGGAAGAGTTCGAGCGCAACCCGCCCCGCCCTCCACAGGTACAGGCTCGCGCCGCCGCGGAGTGACGTGATCAGCCGAGCAGGGTTGAGACCTGCTCGGCCAATTGGCGCTGCTGATAAGGCTTGGAAAGACGCGGCAGCTCGAGCTTGCTGGCGGCGGGCACGTCGGCATAGCCGGTCGCCAGCAGGATGGGCATGTCCGGTCGCAACGCGCGCGCTTGTTCAGCGAGCTGCAGGCCCGTCATGCCGGGCATCGCGTAGTCGGTGATCAGGAGATCGATCGGCTTGTCCGAGCGCAGCACCTCCATCGCGGCCGCACCCGACGAAGCGCGGATCACATTATGGCCGAGATCCTCGAGCAGCGAGGCGGTGCTGAGGCCGATCAGGAAGTCGTCGTCGACGAAGAGCAGGGTCGCGCGCCGCTTGACGCCCTGCGTCTCCGCTATCTCCTGTGGCATGGCTGTGTCCTCCATTTCGGCCGCGCCGTCGGCCACTGGCAGCCAGAGTTCGGCCCGCGTGCCGCGGCCGGTCTGGCTGAAAAGGCGCAGAGTGCCGCCGAGCTGCAGCGCCAGGCCGTGGATCATCGAGAGGCCGAGGCCCGTGCCCTTGCCGACCTCCTTCGTCGAAAAGAACGGCTCGGTCGCGCGCCGCAGGGTCTCGCCATCCATGCCCCTGCCGGTGTCGGAAACGATCAGGCCGAGATAACGGCCGCCCGAGAGGTCGGTCGCGTCGTCGGTCTCGATCAGGGCGATGGCGACGGTGAGCATGCCCCCGTCGGGCATGGCGTCGCGCGCATTGACTGCGAGATTGAGCAGTGCGAGCTCGAGCTGGTTGGCGTCGGCCAGCGCCGCCGGTAGGCCGGGCGGAATATCGACTTCCATGCTGATCGACGGACCGATCGAACGGCGCAGCAGGTCAGTCATGCCCTGTACCAGCGTACCGAGATCGATCGGCTTCGGCTCAAGCGCCTGACGGCGCGCGAAGGCGAGCAGGCGTTGAGTGAGAGCGGCGCCCCGCTGGGCACCCTGCATGGCGCCGTCGATCAGCCGATCGATACCGGGATCGTCCGGCAAACGCTTGCGCAGCAATTCGAGATTGCCGAGCACCGCCGTCAGCAGATTGTTGAAGTCGTGCGCCACGCCGCCGGTTAGCTGGCCGATCGATTCCATCTTCTGCACATGCCGGAGCTGCTCCTGCGTGCGCTCGCGCTCCGCCGTCTGGGCGAGGAGCGCATCGTGCGCATGCTGAAGCTGCGCGGTGCGCTCATGTACGCGGCGCTCGAGCTGGTCGTTGGTCTGCTGCAACCGGATTTCGCCCTGGCGCAGATCCTCCAGCAGGAGACGCGTCTGCAACTGGCGCCGGCGACCCTTGATGGCGGCGCGCGCCACGCTCTGCAACGTCATCGGATGGAACGGCCGTTCGAGGAAGGAGACATTGCCGAGCAGTTCGAGCCAGCGTGCAGCGATGGGATTGCGCTCGGGACCGCCGCCATGGTCGGTCACCAGCACGAACGGCATGTCCGACCAGGCCGGCTGATGGGTGATCCAGTTGGCTAGAGGCTTGAGATCGGCACCGCGGATCGCGTCTTCGGTCACCAGCACGAAGCCCACATCTGCGGGCAGCGACGCGACCAGCTCGCCGAGGCTCCCGCAGATATGGCCTTCGACGCCGGCCTGGGCCAGCAGCGACTTGGCGAGAGTGGAATCGCGGCCGCGGGGCGCGAGGATCAGCGCGCTCAAGCCGTTTTCCGGTACCGGCGCGTTCACCTGGTGTCGGTCCGCGATACCGCCGCGTCGTCGGCCACGATCAGCGGCACGCCGCGCAGCACGCCGTGGAACTGGGTCAACGGCTCGCCGACATGCACACCCTTGTCGATCCAGAATTCGCGGATCGTCTCCTCATGCTTGCCGGTGCGCTTCTTGATCACGGAGACCGCTCGCCGCACCGCACCGCGCGCCTCGAAGAAGCGCAGCAGGATCACCGTGTCGGCAAGATAGGTGATGTCGACCGGTGACTTCATATCGCCCATCATCCCCTGCTGCGCGACGGTGAGGAACGTCGACACGCCGTGACGGTTCAGGAACTGCAGAAGCTCGTGCATGTGCAGGATCAACGAATTCTCCTGCGGCATGGCTGCCTGATAGCCGTTCAGGCTGTCGATGACGACGGTCTTGACTTCGGGATCCTGCACGCTCTCCCGTACATTGTGGGCGAACTCGCCGGGCGAGAGCTCCGCCGCATCGAGCTGAGTAATGGTGAGCTTTCCCGCGGCCTGCAACGCCTTGAGGTCGTAACCCAGTGACCCGGCACGATCGAAGAGCAGCCCCATCTCCTCGTCGAAGATGAACATCGCCGCCTTGCCACCCGCCTTGATCGCCTCGACGACGAACTGCAGGCAGATCAGGCTCTTGCCGCAACCGGGCGGCCCCATCAGCACGGTGCTCGATCCCTGCTCGACACCGCCGCCCAGCAACCGGTCGAGACCGACGATGCCGCTCTTGATCGTGCCCCGACGGGTGAGTTGGCGGTGCTCCGCTGCGACGAGGCGGGGAAACACATGCACACCGCCCCTTTTGATCGTGAAATCGTGGTAGCCGCCCCGGAAGGATTGGGCACGATACTTGATGACGCGCAGCCGACGGCGCTCGCTGCCGTAGTCGGGCGCCATCTCTTCCAGCCGCACCACGCCGTTGGCGACGGAATGCACCGTCTTGTCCATGATGTCGGCCGTGAGATCGTCGAGCATCAGCACGGTGGCACCGTGACGGGCGAAGAAGTGCTTCATCGCCAGGATCTGACGACGATAACGCAGCGAGCTTTGGCCAAGCAGCCGGATTTCAGACAGCGAATCGAGCACGATGCGTTTGGCTTTGGTGCGCTCGACTGCGTCGAAGATTGCCTTCGTCGTCTCACCCAATTCCAGATCGGAGGCATAGAGCAGGCTCTGCTGCTGGTCGGGATCGAGGATGCTTTCCGGCGGCACGACCTCGAACACTTCGATCAGGTCGTCAAGCGTCCAGCCATGCGAGACCGCGGTCGTGCGCAACTCGCGGGCCGTCTCCGAAAGGGTGATGTAGAGACCTCGTTCGCCTTCAGCAGCGCCTTCCATCAGGAAGCGCAGGGCAATGGTCGTCTTGCCTGTACCGGGAGTGCCTTCCAGAAGGAAGACACGGCCGGTGGCGAAACCGCCCGCGAGGATGTCATCGAGACCGGGAACGCCGGTGCGCGCCCGGGAGGGAAGTTCGATCTCTTGGGTAGTCATGACGCAGTCCCGTCTCGTGGTCCTTCAGCGCTCGAAGCCTGCCCAAGCGTGATTCATCGCGGTGCCGCTCCGCCCTTTCGCTCTGTGGGCCGGCGCTTTTGCCGCGGAGCGCGCTTTCCAACGTCGTCGATCTCCGAAAGTTCCGGACTATAGCTGGCGCGGCATGCTGGCCGGGCGCGCCGGGGCGGCCCATTCGTCCGGCGGCACATTGAGGTCCTGGTGTGGCGCGGCGCGCTCGCCGGGAAGCTGGACCTCGGCTTGTTCCGCCTGCTGCTGGCCGCTGAGCGCACAGGCGCCCAGAAGGACTGACGAAAGCGCGAGGAAAACGATCGGCTTCATGTGGCACCTGCGGGGTTTCCGCTAGCACAACGGCGCCAGCGCCGCCGCGTTGCGGCGTCAGCCGTGCTGCTGAACCACCTCGAGAAATGCCGCACCGTAACGTTCGAGCTTGCTGTCGCCGACGCCATGAATCTCGCGCATCGAGCGCAGGCTGGTGGGCCGGTGCGTGGCGAGCTCCACGAGCGTCCGATCGGAGAAGACGACGTAGGCCGGAACCTTCTGCGCCTGGGCGAGCTTGGTGCGCAGCGTCTTGAGCGCGGCGAGCAGCGACGCGTCCGCTTCGCTTACGATCGCCGACGCAGCCGCCGCCCGCCTCCCGCGCTTGCCGTTGCCTGCGGTGGCTACTGCCATGTCCTTGCGCAACTCGATCCGCGCCTCGCCCTTCAGCACGCGCCAGCCCTCGTCCGTGACCAGCCAGCGGCCGTGCTCGAGAAGATCCTGCGCGATCAGGCCGAGTGCCGAGAGCTGGCGGAAAATCGAACGCCACTCGACGTTGCGGCGGCCCGCACCGACACCGAAGGTCGGCAGGCGATCATGGTTCCAGCGGGTCACGTTCTCGGTGCGCTCACCCAGAAGGATCGCGATCAGATGCTCCATGCCGAAGCGCTCGCCCGTGCGCACGATGGCCGACATCGCCTTCTGCGCGTCGACCGTTCCATCGAAGCGCTCGATCGGCTCGTTGCAGAGATCGCAGTTGCCGCAGGGTTCCGAGCTTTCGCCGAAATAGGCGAGCAACGTCTGGCGCCGGCAGCGTGGCGCCTCCGCCAGCGACAGGAGTGCATTGAGTCGCTGACGTTCGATGCGCTTGCGCTCCTCGGACGAGTTGCCCTGCTCGATCTGCTGGCGGCGAAGCTGCATGTCGCCGAGCCCGTAGAGCGTCAGGGTATCGGCGGCGAGCCCGTCGCGGCCGGCACGGCCGATCTCCTGGTAGTAGGCCTCGACATTGGCCGGCAGGTCGGCATGACAGACGAAGCGCACGTCGGGCTTGTCGATGCCCATGCCGAAGGCGACGGTCGCGGTCATCACCACGCCGTCCTCCTGCTGGAAGCGGTCCTGGTTGGCGTCGCGCACCAATTTGTCCAGACCGGCGTGATAGGGCAGCGCGTTCACACCGTCCCTCTTCAGGCTTTCCGCCAGCTCCTCGACCTTGCGGCGCGAGGCGCAGTAGACGATGCCGCTCTCCCCCTCGTGCGCGCGCACGAAGTCGAGAACCTGCTTTGTCGAGCGATCCTTGGGCCGGAAGACGAGCTTGAGGTTGGGCCGGTCGAAGCTGCGGACGAACGTGCGCGGCGATGTGGCGAAAAGCTTGTCGACGATGTCGCTGCGCGTCGGCGCGTCCGCCGTTGCGGTGAGCGCCATGGTCTGCAGCCGTCCGCCGATCTGGCGCGCGAGCCCGCCCAGCTTGAGATATTCGGGCCGGAAGTCGTGGCCCCATTGCGAGACGCAATGCGCCTCGTCGATCGCCATCAACGTGACGTCCGCTTCGGCCAGGATCTCGACGGTGTCGGGTCGCGCCAGCCGTTCGGGCGCGATGTAGAGCAGCCGGAGCTCGCGCTTGCGCAGGAGCGACATCACGCGGGCATTCTCTGCAGGCTCATTGCTTGAATTCAGGCTGCCTGCGGCAACACCGGCAGCGCTCAATGCACGCACCTGGTCGCGCATCAAGGCGATTAGCGGCGAGACGACCAGCGTGAGCCCCGAACGCGCGATCGCGGGCAATTGATAGCAGAGCGACTTTCCCGAACCTGTCGGCATGACCGCGAGCACGTTCTCGCCATCCAGCACCGCGCGCACGATCTCTTCCTGACCGGGACGGAAGGCACTGAAGCCGAAGACGGAATGAAGAAGAGCGTGAGCGTTCGAGAGGGAAGCAGACATTCTTTTGCCACACCCTAGCGTCCGCTCGCGTACACCGCACTGTGAATGTGCCGGCGCGAGTCAGGCATGCGTGCCTCAGTACCACGCGCGTACCTGATGCAGGACAAACACTGCAAATGACTGTCACGTGGCGTCCCACTTCGTGCCGCGCGAGCGCCTCTTTCCGGCGGCTCACTGACACGCGTTGAAACCCTCTCAACGCGTGGAGTTCAAAGATGAATATCCGTAAGACCCTCGGCCCGATGATCGCTATAGCAGCGACCGCCGTTCTCGCGCCCCTCGTCGCCAATGCGCAGGAACCGGCCAACCCGTCGTGGAACGGCTTCTACGCCGGTATCAATCTCGGCGGCATCTGGAGCAATACCTCGGCGGCGATCGGCGAGAACAATACTGGCGGCGGTTTCTCCGGCATGGGGGGCGGTTTCCAGGGTGGTATCCAGGGTGGCTACAACTGGCTGCTCGGGCCAGTGATGGTCGGCGGTGAAATCGACTTCCAAGGTTCGACGCTCACCTCGGGCCTCACCGGCGGCGCTGGCCCCTCGGCGATCGGCGCGAGCTACAGCATGCCCTGGTACAGCACCTTCCGTGCGCGCGTCGGCTACCCCATGGGTCCCTTCATGCCCTACGTGACCGGCGGCGCCGTGTGGGGACAGCAGAACCTCTCCGGCACCGACTCTGTCGGCGGCAGCTTCAGCGCCTCGAACAACTTCTGGACCTACACGTTCGGTGGCGGCGTCGAAGCCCAGATCAACAACAAGTGGTCGGCCAAGCTCGAGTATCTCCGGATCGGTACGCCTGACACACCGCTCTCGACGCCGGCCACGACCAGCATCAGTGAGAACTCGACCGACAATATCGTGCGCGTCGGCCTGAATTATCACTTCAACTGAGGCCGGTCGGTAAGGATTCCTCAGTAAAATCAAAGTGCAACCAACGAGCTCCCCAAATCGTTTTTTTGCCACGATTTGGGGAGTACTCGATGGCCATTCTCGAACTCGCCGTTCTTCTGGCGGTGATGGCGGTTGCCGCTTTTCCGTGTTGGCGCTACAGCGCCGACTGGGGCTATGGCCCCAGCGCGTCCGTCGGTGTCCTGCTCCTGTTCGTGGCGATCTTCGCCATGGTCAATGGCGTCCGGCCGGAAGGAAAGATGGCGGGCCAGGGCGCGCACCAGCGCGTGGAGATGCGGACCGAATCCAACGGCCCGCATCCTGCGTTGCAAAACGAGACCGACGTCGCCTCGGCCCGTCAGAAGTGATCGCTTGAGCCTCAGTGCCGCGCGGCCTGACCCGCGTCCAAAGTCATGACCACGCCGCTGATGTAGCTGGCGCGCTCGGATGCCAAGAACACCGCGAGATCGGCGACCTCCTGGGGCTCGGCCGGCCGGCCGAACGGCATATGCGTGGTGAGTTCGGGCCAACGCTCGGGATCGCCCCACTTCTGTTGCGCCTGGCTGCGGAGCAACGTCGTCATGCGATCGGTGCGCGTGCCGGGCGGATTGATCGCCACGACGCGCACGCCGTGATCGACGCTCCTGGAGCCGACGGCGCGGGTGAAGGCCATGAGACCGGCATTCGCCGTCGTGCCGGCGACGTAGTCGTAGTTGAAGCTCTCGCCCGCGAGACCGATGACGTTCACGACCACGCCTGTCTTGCGCTGGTACATCTTCTCCAGCATGGCGCGCGTGGCATTGACGTAGCCGAACATCTTCAGTTCCCACGCCTCGCGCCACTTCTCCTCGGTCATGCCGAAGATGTCGCCGCGCGGGATGGCGCCGGCATTGTTCACCAGGATGTCGGCATGACCGACGGCATTCACCACGGAGCGCACCGTGTCGCCCTTGGAGAAATCGGCGGCATGAATCTCGACCGGCACGTTGTGGCGCGCACGGATCTTTTCCCGTGCCGCTTCCAGCGAGTCCTTCGAACGCGAGGCGATATGCACCGCGCACCCCTCGGCCGCGAAGGCCATGGCGCAGGAGAAACCGATGCCGCGGCTGCCACCCGTGATCAGCACGGTCTTGCCGGTGAGCTTGAGATCCATTGTGTTCTCCCCCTATGGAAGCCGGTAGATCGAATCGATCCGTGCCTGGCCGTCCTCGGTCTTCACGCGACCGTCCTTCACCATCTGGATGAGGTGCGCCAGCATCGAGCGGCCGGCGGCGGCGTGCAGATGCTGCGGCACGTCGGCGTAGTTTTTGGCCACCATCTGCGGAACGGTCTGCGGGCCTTCGGCAAGTCGCGCCATGATCTGCGCTTCGCGGCCCAGGCGATGCTCGATATAGGCCTGCACGAAAGGATGCGGATCGCGGATCTCCGCGCCATGCGTCGGGATGTAGAGCCTCTCCTGGCGCGGCAGGAGCTTGCGCAAGGAGGCGAAGTAGTCGGCCATGTTGCCGTCAGGCGGCGAGATCACCGCCGTCGACCAGCCCATGACGTGATCGCCGGAGAGGAGGGCATTATCCTCCTTCACCGCGAAGCAGAGGTGATTGGAGATGTGGCCCGGCGTGTAGACGGCCTCGACGTTCCAGCCGTCGCCCTGCACCACGTCGCCGTCGTTGAGCTTGATGTCGGGCGCGAAGGAGAAATCGCCCTCCTGCTCGGTCGCCATGCCGGCCGGCGTCGGATGCGGCCCGTAGCTGTAGACCTTGGCGCCGGTGGCCTTGGCCATCGCAGGCGTCGCCGGCACGTGATCGACATGGGTGTGCGTGACGAAAATATGCGTCACCGTCTCGCCGCGCACGGCGTTCAGCACGGCGTCGATATGCTCCGGCTGGTCGGGCCCCGGGTCGACGATCGCTACCTTGCCGTGGCCGATGACGTAGGTGCCCGTGCCCTTGAAGGTGAACGGGTTGGGGTTCCTGGCGACCACGCGGCGGATCAGAGGCGTCACCTCCATGGCGGTGCCGTAGTCGAACTTGAAATCCTTGATGAAGGGGATGCCGGGCATGGAACGCTCTTACGGTGTGGGCGGCGTGAGCTTGTACAACGCGTTGCGCCGGTCGGAGCTGACATAGACGCTGCCCGTCTTGCCCACCGCGACGCCCGTCATGACCATTGCCGGCGGTCCGCCGGAATAGGGCGGCAGACCGCCGATATCGAGGTTGGAGGCGATCACCGTCTTGTTGCCGCTGGCCGGATCGATCGCGACCACGCGCTGCTGGCCAACCTCGGCGACAAAAAGCTTGCCGTCGGGCCCGACATCGATGCCTTCGGGGCCGGCGAGGCCGTCGGTCACGACCTTGCGCGCACCCGAGCCGACATCGATCTGGCTGACGGCGCCGGCCGCGATCTCGGTGATGTAGACCGTGTTGTTCGGCCCCATCGCCATCGCCACCGGGCCGCGCAGCTCCTTCACGACCGTCGTGCGCGTCTTGCCGTCGGGGCTCACCTTCACGAGGTTGCCGCTGCCCATCTCGGCGACGTAGAGCGTGCCGTCATTGGTCTCGACTGCATCGACGGGGGCAGCGAAGTCGCCGAGTGTCGCCACCACCTTGCCGGTCTTGCGGTCGACCTTCTCGACCGTGTTCGAGAACCAGCTCGAGAGAATGACGTACTTCGGACCGACGGAGATGCCAAGCGGATAGGAATGCGTGTCGCCGTGCACGCGCAGCACGTCGCTCACCGCGCCGCTCTGGCCGTCGACCGTGCGGTAGCTGAAGACGTCGGCCACGTGCACCGTGTCCTTGCCGCCCTCGGAAGTGACGGCGAGATCGGTCGGGATGGCGAGCTTGCCCTCGACGATCGTCTTGCTGGCACCGGTCTGCTTGTCGATCAGGTAGATGCCGTTATCGGTCATCGAGGTGACGAACAGCCGGCCGCGCGAATCGAAGGCGAGATTGTCGAGGCCCGACTTCAGGCTCGCCGCCAGACGCTTGGCCTTGCTGGTGAGGCTCACGTTCCACACCGAGCCGTTGGCGGTGTCGAGCACGTAGAGATTGTCGGGATTCTGCGGATCGATGTTGGCGGCAGCGGGCGTGGTGAAGCCCGAGGCGATGACCTCCGAGACACCGGTCTCGAGATTGATCTTCACGACCTCGCCCTTGAACCAGAGCGGACCGTAGAGGAAACCGTCGGCGCGGCTGATCTCGAAGCCGTTCAGGCCGCCCAGCTTCTCGGCGACGCGGCGCAGCTCGTTCTTCGCCAGCGGCTTGAAGTCGGGCTTGTCGGCGTTCTTGATGTCGACCTCATAGAGCGCATCGCCCAGGAAGACCTCCGAGACATAGAGCCGGCCGTCCTTGGAGAAGGCGATGCCGTTGGGGCCGCTCAAGCCGTTGGCGACTTCGATCGTCTTGTTGCCCTTGCGGATATAGACCTTGCCCGTGAGGAAACCCGTCCAGGCCATGGTGCCGTCGTCGGCGAAGGCGATGTCGTCGGCCATGCCGGTCGGCGGGCCGATCGTGGTGTCGACCTCGCCCGAATCGACCTGCACGTGATAGATCGACTGGCCGATCACCGAGCCGGCATAGAGCTGGTCGTCCTTGTTGAAGGCGATCCCGTGCACGCCGTGGAACCACGAGCCCGGCACCAGGAACTGCTGATTGTATTCACGGGCGGGCGGCGCAGGAGGAGGAGCCTGCTGTGCCAGTGCAGCCCCGCCCAGCGCAAACGCCAGCGCTGCCGACGCCAATACCCGGCCCCAAGACATCCGTTTCCTCCGACCTACTCGCAACGGGCCGGACTTTAGACCGGCCCCAAGGGATCGGCTACCATCGGCCGGCATGCGATTGCTTCAGGCCTTCCTTGTTTTGCTCCTGAGCGCCGGCAGCGCGCTTGGCCAGGAACACGTCACCTTCGCCTCGCTCGACGGCACGGCGAGCGAGAAGCCGACCCAGATCGACGGTTATCTGCTGCGACCTTCGGGCCAAGGCCCGTTCCCGGCGGTCGTATTCCTGCACGGTTGTGGCGGACTCATTTCAAGTCTCAGCCACCAGATCGTGTCGCGCGAGATGGACTGGGCCGGCCGGCTCAATGCCAAGGGCATCGCCGTGCTGATGGTCGACAGCTTCACGATGCGCGGCTCAGGCGAAATGTGCTCGACCAGCGGCTTCAAGAACTGGCTCTATCGCAAGCGTCCAGCCGATGCCTATGGGGCGATGGCCTGGCTGCGCACGCAGCCCTATATCGCCGCCGATCGCATCGGCCTGATGGGCTGGTCCAATGGCGGCGGCGCTGTCCTGTTCGGTCTCGCCCGCGGCGCCGCGAGTGGGCGTCCTGCAGCCTCGACCGGCCCGGACTTCCGCGCCGCCATCGCCTTCTATCCCGGCTCCTGCGATTCTGCGCGGCTCGGCACAGATTGGACCACCAACGTGCCGCTCCTGATCCTGCAGGGCGAGAAGGATGTCTGGACGCCCTATGCGCCCTGCAAGGCACTGGTCGATTCAGCCGTCGCCCGCGGCGCGCCGGTCGAACTGCACGCCTATCCCAAGGCCTATCACGATTTCGACTGGCCGAACCTCAAGCGCCGCGAGCTCACTGCCTACACGACCTCCAAGGGTGTCGTGCCGATCACCGGCGAAGAGCCCGAGTCGCACGCCGATGCGATCGTCCGCGTGCAGGCCTTCCTCGCGAGCCATTTGTCGCTATAGAGTCGATCACAACGCGATCCACAATTTCGCAGGAGGAAAGTCATGGCCGAGAAATCGGGAGGCCCGCTTTCAGGACTGACCATCGTCGAGCTGGCCGGCATCGGGCCGGGGCCGATGTGCTCCATGATGCTGGGCGACATGGGCGCCGACGTGATCCGCATCGATCGCACCAAGGCGCATGTGATGGACCGCCTCGCCGATCCGAAATTCGCCGTGCACAATCGCAGCCGCCGCTCGGTGTCGGTCGATCTCCAGAAGAAGGAAGGCGTCGAGGTCGTGCTGCGCCTGATCGACAAAGCCGACGGCATGACCGAGCCGTTCCGTCCCGGCGTCGCCGAACGTCTGGTCCTCGGGCCCGATGTCTGCCTCGCGCGCAATCCCAAGCTCGTCTACGGCCGCATGACCGGCTGGGGCCAGGAAGGCCCGCTCGCCAAGGCCGCCGGCCATGACATCAACTACATCGCCCTCACCGGCGCGCTGCACGCAATCGGCGGCAAGGACAAGCCCGTGCCGCCGCTCAATCTCGTGGGCGATTTCGGTGGCGGTGGCATGCTGCTCGCCTTCGGCATGGTCTGCGGACTTCTCGAGGCACAGCGTTCGGGCAAGGGCCAGGTCGTCGATGCGGCGATGGTCGATGGCGCGGCGCTGCTGCTGGGCGGCATCTACGGTCTTGCCGGCGCGGGCATCTGGAACGACGGCGAGCGTGGCGTGAACCTGCTCGACGGCGGCGCGCATTTCTACGGCACCTACGAGACGAAGGACGGCAAGTACGTCTCCATCGGCTCGATCGAGCCGCAGTTCTATGCGCTGCTGCTCGAGAAGACGGGGCTGCATAAAGAGGACCTGCCGGCGCAGAACGACCGCAAGGCCTGGGCGCAGTTCAAGAGCCGGCTGGAAGGCATCTTCAAGGGCAAGACGCGCGACGAGTGGTGCGCGATCATGGAAGGCACCGACATCTGCTTCGCGCCGGTGCTCACCATGAAAGAGGCCTCGCAGCATCCGCACGCCAAGGCACGCGGCGCCTATGTCGACGTGCTGGGCTTCCCACAGCCCGCCGCCGCGCCGCGCTTCTCGCGCACCAAGGAAGGGGTGAAGAGCCCGGCCGCCAAGCGCGGCCAGCACACCGACGAAGTGCTGGGCGAGCGCGGCTTCTCCTCCAAGGAGATCGGCGAACTGAAGGCCGCGGGCATCGTCGGCGCCCAATGACCTTGCCGTGACCCTTTGATCCGCGCCTTCGAACTCGCCTTCAGCCAGACCTTCGGCGACGCGCGGCTGCGCGCGGTGTTGTGGCAGTCACTGGCGCTGTCGATCGTCCTGCAGGTGGCGCTGGGCGCGCTCGCCTGGTGGGCGTTCGGCGCCTACGTGCATGTCGGCTGGCACTGGGTGGCCATCGGCCTCCATTGGCTGGGCGCGGGCGCGATCGTGGTGCTGGCGCTGCTGCTCTTCCCGGCGAGCTTCGGCATCGTGGTCTCGATCTTCCTCGACGCCATCGCCGACATCGTCGAGGGCACCTATTACCCGGAACTGGGCAAGGCGCGCGGTACGCCGATCCTGACCATGGTCTGGGCGGGCGTTGCCTTCCTGGTCGCCGTGGTGGTGCTGAACCTGTTGCTGCTGCCGATCTACCTGGTCGCGCTGCTCGCCTTCGGCTCGGGTGCCATCCTGTTCTACGCCCTGAACGGCTGGCTGACCGCGCGCCTCTACTACGAGCAGGTGGCCCTGCGTCGCCGGGGCGCGGCCGAGGTAAGAGCCTGGCGGAAGGCCAATTCGGGCATCCTCTGGCTCACCGGCATCGCCATCGTGCTTCTGGGGACGATCCCGATCCTGAACCTGATCGTGCCCGTGGTCGGGACTGCCGCCATGGTGCATGTGGCACATACGCTCAAACCGCCCCGGGGGCCGGGCCAGCCGTTCAATCCACCGGCTTAAAGGTTAATATTGCCGACATGAAACCTGCGCTCCTGCCGCTCGCGGCCCTTCTTCTGGCGAGCGGTTGCGTGAATGACTCGCAGCCAAGCTATTCGTTGAGCGGCGGTGAGGTGGGGATCTTCCATTCGGCCAATGCCGGCCGGCCGATCCCGGTGAGCCAGATCAAGGGCATGGACGCGAGCCAGCTTGAGGCGACCTTCGGCAAGCCGATGATGGACCGCAAGGATGCCGCCACCCGCGTGCTGCGCTACCAGTCCGATGGCTGCACGCTCTTCATCTACCTGGACGGCGACAAAGCGAAGTACGCCGACTCCTACGACCCGCAGCTTCGTCCTCTGATAAACACCGATGCCTGTGCAGGCTCGGTCGCCGCGCAACGCCGCTCGGTCTAGGTCTTCGTCTCTTATCCTTCGAGCGGGACAAACGTATAGATGCACTTCGCGGACATCCCCATGCCGCTATAGTAACGGCCCCACCAGGTGACGTTACGCGGGCCGTGGCCAGGGTCGAACCTGACGATCATCGACCGATTTTTGGGCTGGGCGACTGCATTGACCTCTCCAGACCCGTCGGCATTGAGAGGCTCGAGCAATATGATGTCGTATGTCTGTCCCGACCAAGCCGCAGTTTTCAGGACCTTTCCGTCGAACTCTATTTTGATCGGCTCTTTATGCTGATGCCCGCAGCTGGTGCTGCTTATCGCCAACTGCAGAGTGGGCTCCGCGCGCCATCTGATCACCGGCTCGGCTGCCGAACAGTCACTTGCCGAAATCATGGCGACAGCCGAAGAAAAAAACGTCGCCGAAACGCCCGCAAAAGATGCCGGCATTTTCATTCTCCCCCAATCGCGGCAGGAGAAATCTAGAATGGCTGTCTCGTTCTTGCGAGTCCGCCAAGTGCCTCATCGTCTTCATCTCACCTGCGATCAGCACTGCATCTGAAAAACGCATCAATGACAGCTCAAGCAGGTGAGCGGCGCACGAGCTGACGGATCGGCGCGACGCTGCGTGGCCGCTTTCGCATAAGGTGTGTTCGGCAGCTCGGCAATCATGCGATCCAGGTAGACGTTGGCTTTGCCTGTATCGCCCAACGTCAACCACGCATCGGCAAGCGCGCCAAGCAGCTCGCCGCGATTGTGCTCACCGAGCGTGTTCCAGTAGGACGTCGATTGCGCCACTACGAATTCGAAATCGTCCATCGCGATCTTCATCAGACGATCCGACTCGGCGCGGTCGTAGGGCCGCATGGCACGCGCGAAGGGCTGCAGGCCCGTGGCGCGCGGCACGCGCACGGCGATCTCCTTGGGTGCGAGTGCGACAGCGCGCTCCATGTCGGCCAGGCCTCGGCGGGTGAGGGTACGGCCTTCCTCGAAAGCGCCACGCCGGAAAGCCTGGCCGGCCTGGAACAGCTCGCCATCGCCACGCCAGACCAGCGCCTGGGGATGATCGGGCTGGGTGGCCAGCGTGTCGGCGATCAGCTTCATCGCGCGATCGAAGGCTTCCGTGTCGCCATCCATGCCGGCGAACATGTCGTCGCGGACCTGGTTGTCGAAGCGCTGCTGGGCATGCGCGGTGAGGCCGATGCAGATGATCAGCAAAAGGGAGAGCAGGGTTCTCATGTCCGTCATCATCGACGGCCCACCCCGTGAGGCTGTCGTCGTTGCGTGGAATCACTGGCGTTTTTCGCAATCTGCCGGAATGATCCGTTCACGATGCGCGAATCGCCCTATCTGAAGTCGTGGCCGTGGCAGGTCTGGCCCGTGATCGGGCTCGCCGTGGTGCTAGGGGTGATCGGGCCGTTCGGCAGCTACGACCGCATGCCGATTGGCACGCGCATCGTCTACTTCCTGGTGATCGGCATCCTGAACTGGCTGCAGGTGATCTTCCTGGCGGCCTGGTTCGGTCGCTTCGAGAGAATCGGCCGCTGGCCGGTCGCCGCGCGCATGGTCCTGGTCGGCCTGATCTGCGCCGTACCCAGCACCTACCAGGTGATCCTGGCCCTGCAATGGATCGCGCATTACCGAATTCCGTTCTCGGCCGCGCCCTACCTCTATCCGGAGAACGCCCTTCTCACGACCTCTCTCGCGGTCGTGTTCGGCCAGTTCGTCGAGCTGCGCCGCCACGAGAAAGCCGATGCCGAACGCGCGCGCGTGGCCGAGCTGCCCGCCGCTCCCGCGCCCGACGTCAGCCCGACCGATTTCTTCCGCCGTATCCCGCCGGCGCTCGGCCATGACCTGCTCGCGCTCGAGATGGAGGATCACTACCTCCGCATCCACACCGCCGTCGGCAGCGACCTCATCCTGCTGCGCCTGCGCGACGCCATGGCCGAACTGGGCCCGGCGCGCGGGCGGCAGGTTCACCGTTCGTGGTGGGTGGCCGAAGGTGCGGCATCGGGCACCGAGAAGGCTGCAGGCCGCACGCTGCTGGTCCTGCGCAACGGCCTCCAGGTACCGGTGAGCAAGAGCTTTCGCGATCAGGTCAAAGAAGCAGGCTGGCTCGGCTAGCTACTTGCCGCCGCGATCCTCGCGCCAGAGATCGAGGCGTTCCTGCACCGGACGATCGGAGAAGGAGAAGAGCACCGACTCGGTCCTGGGCTTGTGCACGACCCTGGCCCAACTCGGCACGACGAAGTGGTCGCGCTTCTTCCAGTGCAGGGTCTTGTCACCGACGATGCTCTCGCCCTCGCCTTCGACGACGGAGAAGACGGCACCGTCGGTGCTGCGATAAGGCGCCGTTTCGAAACCCTTGGGCAGGAGCTGCATGAAGGTGCCCATGGTGGCGATCGGCGCGCCGCCATTCGCGGGGTTCACGTAACGCAGCTTGTAGCCGTGGCACGGATCGGGCTCGCTCGCCTTGGCAAGCTTCGCCAGGGCCTCGCGCGTGCGCGAGTAGGGATAGTTGAAGATCGGCGAGGTCTGCCTGGCAGGCTTCCAGTCGACCGGCAGCAGGCCGCTCGCGAACTTCGCATCCGACGTGCCTTCCGGCGTGGTCACGGTCTGCGCATCCTCCGCGCCGTTCTCGGCGAAGCCCGCGTTGAACATGGCGATCATCGGGATGTCGAGACCGTCGAGCCAGACCATGGGTTTGCTCGAATCGTTGCCATGATCGTGCCAGGTCCAGGTCGGCGTGATGACGAAGTCGCCCTCGTGCATGATCGTGCGCTCGCCATCGACGGCGGTGTAGGCGCCTTCGCCCTCGACGATGAAGCGCAGCGCCGACTGCGTATGGCGATGGGCGGGCGCGACCTCGCCCGGCAGGATGAGCTGCAGGCCGGCATAGAGCGTCGGCGTGATGCAGGCGCTGCCCGGCATCGACGGGTTCTCGAGGATCAGCACGCGCCGCACGGCTTCCTTGGCCGTGATCAGCGTGCCCGATTCCATCAGGAACGGCCGGACCTTGTCGTAGTCCCAGGCGGCGGCCACGTACTTGGGCGCGGGTGCCGGCGGCACGAGCTGATGCAGCGATTCCCAGAGCGGCGCCATCGAAAGGCTGCCGATCCGTTCATAGAAATCGCGCCTCGTATTGTTACCGGTGGCGTTGTTGCGGGTCGGCGTTCCGTCCATGGCTCACCTATTCGGCAGCGGCACGCAAGGTGGGACTGAGCCGGCCGGCGGCACGCGCACGGCAGGCGGCGGCAAAGGCATCGAAGATCTTCATCGAAACGGAATTCTCCAGAGCGCGATGCTCGGGATGCCACTGCAGCGCCAGCGCGAAGCTCCGTGCATCGGGCACGCTGAACGCCTCGACCTGGCCATCGTCGGCATAGGCTTCGGCGCGGGCGCGCGGGGCGAGCTTGTCGACACCCTGCGCATGCAGCGAGTTCACCCGCACGCGCTTCTCGCCGATCAGCCTGGCGAGCAGGCCGCCCTCGACGATGTCGATATCGTGCGCCGGCGCGTAGTTGATGTCGGTCGACGGCGTCTTGGGCGAGCGATGGTCGCGGCGGCCTTCGACCTCGTGCACGAGTTGGTGCAGCGAACCGCCCAGCGCCACGTTCACTTCCTGCGCGCCGCGGCAGATCGCGATGAGAGGCACGCCATGATCGATCGTGTGGCGGATCAGCGGCAGGGTCGTTGCGTCGCGCGCGGCATCGTGCGCCGTACCCGGCCGGCTCTGCGCACCATCATAGTGATGCGGCTCGACATTGGACGGGCTGCCGGTGAGCAACACGCCGTCCAGCGTGTCGAGCAGGCGGTCGAGCGCCTCGGTCATGGCCCCGTCACCCATACACTCGTTGCCGATCTCGGGTCCGAAGGCGGGAATCACCACGGGGAGTGCACCGACCGCCCGGATGACAGCCTGGACGTACTTGTCGCCGACCGTATGGTGCCAGCCGCCCCGGCCGTTCTCCTTGAGGCAAGCGGAGACGCCCACCAGAGGGCGTAAAGACGAGCGATTCATAAGGTCTTTATCATCGCCGACGACCGCCGCCGTGGCAATTGCTGCGGTCTCGATCTGGCCCCGCCTTGTGCAGTGCAGCCCTGCATGGTACCCGCGCGCGGCCGATTTCCCCTCGATTTGCGAAGGTAGTGCGATGAATACGCCCACCCCTCCCAACCCCACCGGCATCCCGCCGATGGGGCAGCAGCCCGCCGCCGGCCCGCTCACGCTTCACGGCCAGTACATCAAGGACCTGAGCTTCGAGAATCCGCGCGCGCCGCAGAGCCTGATCGAGCAGAAGCAGCCGCAGCTCAATCTCACGGTCAACGTCTCCACGCGCCAGTTCGATCCTCGCACGTTCGAAGTCGAGCTGAAGCTCGAGGCGAGCGCGCAGACGCCGGAGAAAGAGCCGCTGTTCATGCTCGAGCTGGTCTATGCCGGCACGGTGACCCTGGGCGACGTCCCGCAGGATGCCTTCGGTCCGCTGCTGCTGATCGAGACGCCGCGGCTGCTCTTCCCCTTCGCCCGCGCCATCGTCTCCAACGCCACGCGCGAAGCGGGCTTCCCGCCGCTCAACATCGCACCGGTCGATTTCGTGGCGCTCTATCGCCAGCGGATGGAACAGTCGGGCGGCCAGGTACCGGGCGTCACGAGCGGTCCCGTCGGCCACGCGGATTAAGAGATAGCGACCTGATCAGGCCTTGAGCCAGACCGGGTCCTTCAGCTTCTTCATGAATTCCGTGTGCGCGGCGAGCTCGGCCGGGTTCGCCGCGTGCGGCCGCACGGGCCGCACCGGCGCATCGATCGGCGAGAGGCTCGTCGAGCGCGCGGCGATCTCGGGCGCCAGACCCAGATCGCGCTGCCGGCCGCCGCTCAGCTCGAGATAGACCTCGGCCAGCAGCTCCGCGTCGAGCAGCGCGCCGTGCTTGGTGCGGCTGGAATTGTCGACGTTGAAGCGCTCGCACAGAGCATCGAGACTGACGCGCTGACCGGGGAACTTCTGGCGCGCCATCGTGACGGTATCGACGTAGCTGTTCGCCAGCTTGACCCGGCCCAGCCGCGCGAGCTCGGCGTTGAGGAAGCCCATGTCGAATGCCGCGTTGTGGATCACGAGCTGCGCGTCTTCGATGAACTTCAGCATCTCCTCGGCCTTCTCCGCGAAGAGCGGCTTGTCGGCGAGGAAATCGTCGGTGAGACCGTGCACGTCCAGCGCACCGGTCGGCATGATCATCTCGGGATTGAAGTAGACGTGCAAGGTGCGGCCGGTCGGCACGAGGTTCACCAGCTCGACGCAGCCCAGCTCGACCACGCGATGGCCCGCCGCCGGATCGAGGCCGGTGGTTTCGGTATCCAGGACGATTTCGCGCATGACCGCTTGTAGCTTACTTGCGCCGCAACCGGGCTGTGAATTTCTCGCGCCAGGGATCGAGCGGCCAATGCCGGCCCTTCCGCGTCTTCAGTTCGCCGACGGCCTTCTCCAGCGCCGCACGCGTCGGAGCGAGACCCATACCGGTCGGAATGACGTAAGTCGCTTTCCGGCGCTTCACCTTGTCCGGCACCTGCTGCCGCAGGATGCCGGCGAATTTCTCCGCCGTCATGCCGGGCCGCGCCAGTACACGGCGGCGCTGGAGGAAGGCGGGCGCGCTCACCACGAGGGTCGCATCGACCCGCCGTTCGCCGCGGCCCTCGAACAACAGCGGGATATCGAGCACGACCAGAGGGGCACCGCGAGTCGCCGCGCGCTTCAGGAAGGCGCGCTGCCGACGGGCGACCAGCGGATGGACGATGGCCTCGAGCCGGCGTAGCGCCTCGGGATTGCCGAATACGCGCGCGCCCAGCGCCTGGCGGTCGAGCACACCGCCTTTCACGACGCCCGGAAACGCCGCCTCGATCGGCGGCAGCGCGGCGCCGCCCGGCGCCTGCAGGGAATGGACGGCGGCATCGGCATCATAGACCGGCACGCCCATTCGCCGCAGCATCGTCGCCGCGGTCGATTTGCCCATGCCGATGGAGCCAGTCAGTCCGACGATTACCATCAAGTCCCAACCATCAGGTCGCGGCAGGTGCTGCCTTGGCGGCCGCCGCTTTGGCCGCCGCCTTCTGGCGGGACAGGGTGTGGAAGCCGAAGGCGATTGCGGCGCCCACGACGAGCACGGCAATGCCGACGATCGGCCGGTACGCGAACCAGGCGATGGCGATGATCACCGGCGCGATCGCGACGGTGCACACGAAGGCGACCAGACCGGCGCCCGCGCCCACGATATCGCCCAGGATCGGGATGACGTCGGCGACCACCGACAGGGGCCGCAGGATCAGGATGAAGCCGAAGAACATCAGCACGCAGCCGCCGAGACGGACGAGCCACGTCATGATGCGATTGTCGTCCTGCGCTTCCTTGAACATGTCGGCCGCCGGCACCAGGCCCGGCGTGATCAGCGCGATCGCGCGGCCGGCCTTGGTCTGGTAGCGCTCGAAACCGGCGCCGGCTTGGCGAGCGACAATGCTCGCCTCCTGCAGCGGCACTTCCATGAAGGAGATCTTGTAGTCACCGACGACGGGCTCGCCCGGATCCTTGCCGACGAAGATCGCGCCATCGGCGATCTGCACCGGCTTGTTGATCTTGTCCTGCAGGGTCTGCGCCTCGCTGTCCGGCGCCGGCAAAGCCTGTCCGGAACCGAACGAGTCGAGCAGCGTGTTGGGAACGGAGAAGGCGCCGAGCTTGACCTGCGGCGCGATCGACTGGCGCGAGGTCCACCTCATCTGCGGATTGCTGTGGCCGTTGCGCTCGTGGAAGCGACTCGAATCGACGTGCTTCTCCGACCAGTCGCGCTTGTACTTGTAAACGGTGCGCGTGCTCTCGCCGCCGCCCAGCTTCTTGGTGGTCTCCGACTCCGAATCCTCGGTCCATTGGAACATCTCGACATGGCGCTCCAGGCGCACGCCCGAACTCTTCATGCCGAATTCCTGATCGGCCGCGGCACCGCCCGCGGTGAGCGAGCCCGAGACATGCACCAGCTTGCCGTCGTTGACGGGATCGACCTTGTCGGCGGCGACCGACTGCACCACACCCGCGCCCTCGGTGAGCGACCGCGCGGTCGTCACCGCGCGGCCCTCGTTCCAGAACAGGAGCACGCCGGCCCCGATGATCAGCACGACGCCGATGATGATGCCCACGAACGCCTGACCGAGCCGGCCCAGCCAGGACGTTTCGGTGGTCTCGACGACCTGGTCGCCGTCATCATTGGCCATGTCGCTCTCTCTTCCGGAAGCGGCGTGGATTACGGAGTCAGGATGGTCTGACCCGTCGTCTTGCGGCTTTCCAGATCGATGTGCGCCTGCGCGGCCTCGGCCAGCGGATAGCGCTGATCGATCGCGATCTTCACCTTGCGGTTCTTCACCAGCTTGAAGAGCGCCTTGGCCGAGGCCTCGAGCTCCGCGCGGTTGGGCGTGTAGGCGCCGAGGCTCGGGCGCGTCACGTAGAGCGAGCCCTTGGCGTTGAGGATGTTGATCGACTGCGGCGGCACGGCGCCCGAGGCATTGCCGAACGAGACCATCAGGCCGCGCGGCTGCAGGCAGTCGAGCGAAGCCGCCCAGGTGTCCTTGCCGACGCCGTCGAACACGACGGGGACGCCCTTGCCCTTGGTGATCTTCTTCACCTCGGCCACGATGTCCTGCTTGGTGTAATCGATCACCCACTTGTAGCCGTTCTTCTTGGCCAGCGCGGCCTTCTGGGGCGACGAGGTCGTGCCGATCACCTTGTAGCCGCGCGCCTTGGCCCATTGGCCGAAGAGCAGGCCGACGCCACCGGCGGCGGCGTGGAACAGGATGATGTCGCCCTCCTTGAGCCACGCCTTGGCGGTGCGATCGACCAGGTATTCCGTCGTCATGCCCTTCAGCATGATCGCCGCGGCCTGCTCGTCGCTCACGCCCTTCGGCACATGCACGAGCTGTTCGGTCGTCATCAGGCGCTCCTGGCAGTAGGCGCCGAGCACGCCGCAATAGGCAACGCGGTCGCCCTTCTTGAAGCCCTTCACCCTGGGACCGATCTCGGTGATGACGCCCGCGGCCTCACGGCCGACGGCGTTCGGCATCGGCGTCTGGTAGAGGCCCGAACGGGTGTAGATGTCGATGAAGTTGAGGCCGATCGCGGTGTGTTTGATCTTCACCTGGCCGGGGCCAGGTTTGCCCACTTCGACGTCCTCGAGCTTCATCTTTTCCGGACCGCCGTTCTCATGAATAAGGATCGATTTCGACATGGGCTTCCCCCGAGCAAAGAATTAATTACGTCGCTGTTAAGTATAGTGAGCGCTCGCGGCTTCGCCAGACGGCATCGCCTGTGAGTGGTGTTCCGCCGACGGTTTGCCGCATCGTCCGGTCCGCTATAGTCGCCGTCTGCAGTCTTCGTGTAAGCGTCACCCCCTGCTAAGCGTTCCCCCATGCCCACCACTCCTGCCCAGCTGATTCTCGCCTCCGCCAGCGCCTCCCGCCGCAAGCTCCTGGCCAATGCCGGGCTGGTTTTCGACGTCGAGACGTCGGGAGTGGACGAGGCCGAGGCGACGCGCAGCCTGCTCGCCCAACGCTCCGCGCCGCAGGAGATCGCCGAGGCCCTGGCCGAGATGAAGGCGCTCAAGGTCTCCTCCCGCCACCCGCAGGCCATGGTGGTCGGCGGCGATTCGACCCTTGCGGTGCAGGGCCGCCTGTTCGACAAGCCGCCCACCCTGGAGGCCGCGCGCAAGCAGCTCCTGGCGCTGCGCGGCCAGACGCATGAGCTTTTCTCCTCGGTGGTCGTGGCGCGCGGCGGCACGCGGCTGTGGCATTGGAACGAGCGGGCGCGGCTGACCATGCGCAATTTCAACGAGTCCTTCCTCGACGCCTATCTCGCGCGCGCGGGCGACCAGGTGCTGACCAGCGTCGGCGCCTACCAGCTCGAGGCGCTGGGTGCCCATCTCTTCAGCCGGGTCGATGGCGACTACTTCACCATCCTCGGCCTGCCGCTCCTGCCGCTGCTGTCGTTCCTCGCCGGTCACGGCATCGGCCTGGTAAAGGCGGCCTGATGGAACCGACATGAGCGCCTTCGACACCCTCGCGGCCGACGCCGCCGGCCGGCCCTTTGCCGCCATCGTCGGCTGGCCGGTCGAGCATTCGCGTTCGCCCGCACTGCACGGCTTCTGGCTGAAGCAGCATGGCATTGCCGGCCACTATGGCCGCCTGCCCGTCGAGCCGAACAAGCAGGCGCTGCAGGCGCTGGTCGATTTCCTGAAGCGCACGCCCAATGCCCGAGGCTGCAATCTCACCCTGCCGCACAAGATCGAGATCATGCCGCTGCTCGACCGCATCCATCCCGATGCAGCCCGCATCGGCGCGGTGAACACGGTGATCAAGCAAGCCGACGGCTCGCTCGAAGGCCGCAACAGCGACGGCTTCGGCTTCCTCGCCGCCCTGCAGGAAGGCGCGCCCGATTGGAAGCCGACGGCAGGACCGGTCGTCGTGCTGGGAGCGGGCGGCGCGGCACGCGCGGTGATCGCCACACTCGTGCAAGCCGGTGTGCCCGAGCTCAGGCTGCTCAATCGAACCTTGGCGACGGCCAAAGCCTTCGAAGGCGAGCGCGTCGTGGTGCGCGACTGGAGCGAACGCAGCGCCGCGCTCGACGGCGCGACCTTGGTGGCCAACACGACCTCGCTCGGCATGAAGGGCCAGCCGCCGCTCGAGATCGACCTCGCGCGTCTGCCCAAGCCGGGCGTGGTCGACGATATCGTCTACATCCCGCTCGAAACGCCGCTGCTGGCGGCGGCGCGCGCGCAGGGCCATCGCTGCATCGATGGCCTCGGCATGCTGCTGCACCAGGGCCGGATGGGATTCACGGCCTGGTTCGGGCAGGACGTCAAAGTGACGGAAGCGCAGCGTCGGGCAGTGTTGGCTGCTTAAGACTGAGGCGGCGGGAGCGGAGGGAGCCGGGAAACGGGCCACGCTTTTCGATCTTGGCCACGCGGGGAAACGCTGGCTGAGCGTCTAGAAGCCAAAAGACGGGCTCTGGGAGCCACTTTTGATCAGGTCGCCCAGCACCTGGGTTCGGACCGCGCCTCCCTCTACCGGTATGTCCGAGGGATTTGGCAAATGAAGCCCGATCGCCTGGCCGTATTGGAAGAATTCCTGGCAGCACCGCTCGCGAACCTCAGTGCAATCCCGAACCTTCCGAAGAGGAGACGATAGGAGCGGTGGGATCAAAGGCCTTTGGCCTATCGACGTGCAAGCGCGCGACTTCCGATGGCGATGGCAACCCTGTCCCGTTACCTCAACGGCACTTGGCGCACTCCCGCTGATCGAATGGCAGCGTTCGAAAAGCTGCTGTCCGCTGAGGGCACAGGCACGTCCTCGACGCTTGCGGAGAGAGAAACTAGACAGGCTTTGCAACACAGTCGAAGGGCAAGTTCTTGCCTAGTTTGGGCAGGATATTGCACTTCGCGCATGACACCAGAGACGGGTCTGCCATTCAGCTCCAGGTATTCGTCGAGAGGCATATCGAAAGGGTGCTGGGCAAGATTTTGTCTGAGGGAAGTTAACTGACGTCATCCCGCAGGCCGTGCCGGCAGGGCCGGCATACGCAGCAGTAGCAGCGCCCCCGCTGACAGAATCAGCAGCAGTCCCGCTAGCGACAGCGCCAAGCTGAAACTGCCTGTGCTTGAACGGATCGCGCCGAACAAAAACGGCCCCACGAAGCCGCCCAGATTGCCAACACCGTTAATCACCGCGATTCCCACACCTGCAACAGGTGCGGGCAGAACCTCCGACGGCAGCGCCCAGAACGGCCCGAACCGTCCAAAAAAGCAGGCGAAGGACAGTGTCAGCAGCGAGAGCGTCATCGTGATTGCCGCCTCGCCTGACAGTTGCGCAGCTAGCAGGAACACGCCGGCGAGCCCGGTCGGGATCAGAATATGCCATTTGCGCTCCAGCTGTCGGTCGGAACTCACCGCGACCCACAACATCGCCACCACGCCGGCGGCATAGGGAACAGCACTGAGAAACCCCACACTCAGGATCGACAATCCGGCCTGCTGGAGCACGCTTGGCAGCCAGATTGTCACGCCCCAGTTCGCTGCGAGCGCGAGGAAATTGTATAGCGCAATCACTAGCACCGCCCTGTTCCAGATGGCCTTCGTCCAATGGCCATGCATCGGCTTTTCTGCTGCGCGTTGCGCCGCCAATAGCGCGCTTAGCCGTCGGCGTTCGGCATCGGGCAGCCAGCGCGCAGTCTCCGGCCGATCGGCGATCGCCACTGCCCATAAAGCCGCCCAAAGGAAACACGGCAGTGCCTCGATGATGAACATCCAGCGCCAGTCTGAGAAATTCAGCACCACGCCGGAGATCGGATTGGAAATCACCGAACCGAGCGGAAGGCTAAGCAGGAAGATCGTATTGGCCCGCGCGCGTTCCTCGCGAGTGAACCAATGGGCGATGAGCACAAGCGTCGCGACCATAACGCCGCCCTCAGCGAGTCCCAGCATCAGGCGATTGGCGATCAGCTCTGCCTCATTATTTACAAGCGCGGTGGACGCAGATACGAGGCCCCAGAAGATCAGCAGCCCGAAGATCACCCACTTGGCACTCCAGGCCGAAGCGAGCCGCGCTGCCGGAATCTGTGGCAGCAAATACCCGAAGAAGAAGATTCCCGTAGCAAATCCGATCGCGGCACGATCCAAGCCCAGCTCTGCCTGCATCGAAGGGATCGCCATCGCGATATTGGTGCGATCGATCATCGAAATTAGGTACATCAATAAAGCAACCACCAGAATCCTTACCCAGCGGTTGCGCCATACCGGCATCGCATCTGGTAGTTTGGACATCGTTTTCCCTCCCACTACATTTCTTGTTGTTTGCGACAACGCCGTCTTCCTCAGCATCGTCTGGCCGTCGCTTGCCGCCTAATGTCGCTGCATGTCTTCGCAGATCACACCAGAGAGACCGGAGATAGCCATTTGCCCGAGCGTCGCCAGCGCGAACTATCACGCGATGTCACGATGACTTACGACAAGCCGGCACCGGTCCGCCGGAACTGCTCCTCGGGTTGACAGGGCTCGCGCAGCACATTCAGGAGCAAGTCCCTATCCACGTTGGCGCCGCTCGCAACCACGATGGCGGTACCGCCATCGAGCAAGCGGCGATCTGCCAGCAGCGCCGCGAGTGAGACAGCGCCTCCTGGCTCGACGATTAGGCCGAAATACTCCGCTAGCCAGTCCATGGCCTGCCGGACGGCTGGGTCGGAGACCACCGCCGTGCGCGTGCCGTGCGCGCGATTGACCGCAAAGCCCAGCTCTCCCGGAACGAGCGAGAGCAGCGCATCGCAGATCGTGGGGACCGAGCCTTGGTTTCCGATGCGTTGGCCGGCCGCAAGGCTTCGGGCCATATCGTCGTATCCCTGCGGCTCGACGGCCCAGAGGCTTACATCCGTGCCTGCCAGCGCAACGGCGCAGCCACCAGCCAAGCCCCCGCCGGAGCACGGCACCAACATCATCCCCGGCTTTGCCTGCAGATCTTCCGCCTGGGTCAGCGCTTCCAGTGCAATGGTACCGGCCGCCGCCATGATCCGACGATCATCGAACGCGGGAACCTGCACGTAGCCCCGACCATCCACCCAAGATGCGATCAGCGCCTCACGGTCCACCGTGCTGCGGTCATAGGTGACGATGTCCGCTCCCCAAGCCCGGATACGATCATGTTTGGCGCGTGGAGCGTTCTCTGGGATCAGGATCACCACCGGGCCGATGTTCAGCCGCTGCGCGGCCCAAGCCACGGCCTGACCATGGTTACCGGACGACAATGCCAATATGCCCGGTATGCTCTTCGGATCGCTCAGGCTCGATAGCCAATTCCAGGCCCCCCGCGCCTTGAAGCTACCGGTCCGCTGAAGGCATTCCGCCTTCACGAGGACACGTCCACCGAGCCTTTGGTTGAGACGCTCGTTCTCGAGCAGGGGCGTCTTGAGCAATACGCTCCGCAGGCGCGCGGCTGCTTCCTCGATCGCAGTCCTGTCTGGTGCTTCCAACCAAGCTGTCGTCCTATCAACGCTCACTTTTTCTCCCCTTCGCCGAACAGAGATTCCGGTACGCCTCGAACACCGAGGCCATGGATGGCGAGCAACGCGCCGGCATGCGGCTGCCGCGCGCGCTCCTGTGCATTCAAGAAGGCGGTGCCGGAGGTCACATAGAGCACGTCGAGATCAACGCCGCCGAAATTGCACATGGTCGGATGCGACACCGGCAAGCGGACGATGCGGTCGAGTCGTCCCTCCGGATCGAAGCGACCGACAGACCAGTCGCCGAGCAGAGCACACCAATAGTAGCCCTCTGCATCGAAGGTGGCGCCGTCGATGCGCCAGGGCAGGTGGCGACTGCTGAGGAAGACGCGGCGGTTCGACAGCGTGCCCGCCTCAAGGTCCAGGTCGTAGCGATAGAACGTTTCAGCGGTACTATCGCCGAAGATCAGCGTGCGGTCGTCCGGGCTGAAGGCCATGCCATTCGCCACGATGAAACCGCTGTCCATTCGGTGGCAGGTGAAATCCGGGTCGAGGCGGTAGAGCGAGCCCGTTGCCTCGGTGGTGCCCAGATTGCGCGACCCCACCCAATAGCGCCCGCGCCGGTCGCAGCGGCCGTCATTCAGCCGGTTCTCCGGCATGTCCGGCTCCGGGTTCAACACCGACGTAACCGTGCCCGTGTCGAGATCGACCGTGGCAAAGCCGGTCCTCAGCCCAGCCACGATGCCCCCGCCTTTTCGGAAGACATAAGAGCCTATGTGGACCGGCATGTTCCACACGGTGGCGCTTCCATCCGAGTTCAGCCGCTGCAGGCAGGGTTTGCGCGTGTCTATCCAATAGAGACGTTGCTCGACCGGGTGCCACAGCGGAATCTCGCCAACGATGTTCTGCGACGCATAGGCGATGCGGATATCGGCGTCCTTGCCACTGGCCACGACTTTTCCTGCTCCCTACTAGGTTTGCGAACTGCAGCGGCCTTCGTAAGGCCTGCGACGGCTGCTTCGCTCAATGCGAGTTTCCACGAACTCAGCCTGGCCGCGCCGCCTCGCGGATCATCTCACCCCAACGCGACAGCTCCTTCTCGAAGAACGCCGCGAACTCAGAGGGCGTGCTTCCTACCGGCGTTGCACCTTCGCTCTCGAAGCGTTCACTGATCTCGGGGAGGCGAACGGTCTTCGCGATAGCCTGTGAAAACTTTTCAACTACTGCAGGAGAAGTACCCTTGGGTACAAACATGCCGTGCCATTGGTCGGCGGTGAGTCTAGGAAACCCACTCGCTGCCAGGGTCGGGACCGACGGCAGCTGTCGCATGGGCGATGTAGCTGTGACGGCGATCGCTGTGACGCTCTTGCTGTTCAGCGCGGACCGGACGACTGGATAGACTACGCATCCCACATCTACTTCGCCTGACATGACCGCGACAGCGACGGGCCCCGTACCGCGATAGGGAATCTCCGCGGCGGTCACGCCGACGCTGCGGAACAACATCTGAGGAATTAGGCTTGTGGGCCCCCCTGAGCCGCCCGAGCCATATGTCATCGAGTCAGGTTTTTTCTTCGCCGTCTCCAGCAACTCGGCGACGGAATTGGCGCCCAAGGTTGCGCTGCCGACCAACAGGAAAGGCTGCGAGAGCACCAAACTCACCGGAATGAGGTCCCGCTGCGGATCAAAACTTGCAGACGGCATCAGGTAGGGATTTGTGGCGATGCTCGACGCCGCATAGAACATCGTGCTGCCATCTGGAGGCGATTTTGCCACCATCTCGGCGCCTATCTGGCCTCCTGCGCCGGCGCGGTTCTCCACGATCACAGACCGCTCGAGAAGTCGGCTAAGTTGCGTGGCATAGAGCCGCGCAAAGATGTCGTTTCCCCCGCCAGGGGCGGCGCCGACCACTATGCGGATCGGCCGCGAGCCAAGGCCTTGAGCGATGGCCGGTGCAGCCAGAGGAAGGAGGCCGGCTCCGAGCAGTGAGCGTCTCCACATCATGATGCTTTACTCCGGTTGGGTGGCAGTACTGCAGTCAAGAGCATTACGTTTCAGGAGCGCGTGTTCCTTGGGCATCAAGCTGAAGGGTTGGACGACCAATCATCGCGGCCGCTGACGTCACAGCCGAGAGAGCACATGCGTGCGTTGTCTTTCCGTAGCTCTCCGCGACGGCTCCTTTAGTCCAGGGTGAGGTTTAGCTGTTCGATTACAGGGCGCCATCGGGCGGTATCGCGCTCGATGAGGGAGGCCAGTTCCTCCGGCGTGCCGTTCGCTATCTGCTGACCCGTACCTTCTGCTAGCCGACGATATTCCGGATCAGCGCTGCCCACTGCGACTGCGCGAGACAATCGACGGATAATTGAATCCTGCGTACCGGCGGGCGCCAGCATGGCAAACCAGGCATAGAAAGCGATATCGGGAAAGCCGAGCTCGACGAAGGTCGGCACATCAGGCAAATCCGGCAGGCGTTCAGGGCTACTAACGGCGACGATGCGTACCTTGCCTGTTCGATGCAGCGGCAGCACCGCAGCGGCAGATTCGAATGTCATTTGAACCAAACCCGCCATCATGTCCCCCGCTGTCGCAGGGAAGCCGCGATAGGGAACCGAGGTGAGGCGTAGGCCATATTTCATGAACAGCGACTCGCCCAGCAAATGGCCGATGCTGCCCATCCCGGTATGACCATAAGTAAATTCGTTCGGCGCCTGCCGGATACGAGCGATGATCTCGGGCAGCGTACCTTTAACGCTCTCATTCACAGCGGCTACCATCGCAACCTTGGTCAGCAGCGACACCGGTGCGAAATCGCTCGGGCGGTAAGGCAATTTCTTGTAAAGCAGCGGGCCCAGCACCATGGTTGTGGAACCGGAGATCATTAGCGTGTAGCCATCCGGACGTGCGTGCGCCACGTAGTCGGCCCCAATTGCCGTATTGGCCCCGGTGCGGTTATCAATAATAATCTGTTGGCCAAGGTCCTCGGTCATGGACTGGCCGATTGCGCGCGCTACGACATCAACAGCGCCACCAGCCGAATAGGGTACTACAAAGCGAATAGGCCGGCTTGGATAGGCCGGCTGCGCTTGCGCCATACGGACGAATGACGCGGCACCCAAGCCGCTCAGCAAAGCGCGACGTACGATGCTGCGGTTCATTGCTCCCTCCTGCCATCTTGCTCCTCGCCATCGGCGACGGGCAGGAGCTGGAGCGGCGGCCAAAGCGTCGTGCGATGGCACGGAGCTGGCCGACAACGGCTACGATCCACCTTGTCAGCCATTCGACCGAATGCCTGACCAAGCCTGTTCGGTAGAGACTCCGGGTGGCGGAGTGAAAACGATGTACTCGGCGCGTGAAACCGCATCCGGGCCGCCGTAAGATGCCGCCTTGGCGCGCTGATCTGCCTTTGCGCGGGCGTCTACCGCTTCCGGATCGCAGATGCTGCGTAGCATTGGCGTCAACCGTGCCGAGATCACCTCGCCCTGCGATGTACCGGCCAAATCACAAACCTCGTCCGGATCGACCGCCAGGTCGAAGATCTGCTGCGGCATTCCGACATGGTGAATTAGCTTTTCGTCCCGCTGGCGCAGCACATACCCGCCCGCTTTCGAACTCTGCGCGTGGAACTCGGCAAACACAGGACGATCTAGATCGTCCTGTCCGCGCAGTGCTGGCCAGAGCGAGACTCCCGGCAAATCATGATCTTCGTCCTCGAGTCTCCCCCCGACGGCTTCGACCAGAGTCGGGAAGTGGTCCACCTGCGACGTGAGTTGGCGAGACACGTGACCCTGGCGGATACCTGGACCCGCTATCACCAGCGGGACGCCAAGCGAGCCTTCGTAAAGGACACGCTTCCCGTAGATGCCCTGACCACCGAGCATCTCGCCATGGTCGCTCGTATAAGCGATGCAACTGTCTTCTAGCGCGCCGAGCGCTTCCATCTCTCGAAGAACACAGCCCACCTGCTCGTCAGTATGGGTGATCAAGCCGAAATAGCCGGCGGCCACCCGGCGCAAAACGTGCTCGTCGACAGCCGGCGGCATCCTGTCGAGCCCCCGCACATGTGCGATAGCGGGATGGCGCGGCACCGGATTGTAGCCCGGCGGCAGCGGCATCTCGGCCTCGGGGTAAAGATCCAGGAGCCGCTTCGGCACTCTGAACGGAGGATGAGGGCTGATATAGGAAACGATCAGCACTTCCGGCCGATCGGAACGCGCGCGGTGATCGCGCAACCACGCGATGGCAGCTCGAGTGATCTGCCGGTCATATTCCTGATAGTGCGTCTCTCCTTCGCCTGCGAGCCCCTCGTAGAGGTCGGTGATAACGCCAGGCGCCTTGGGCTTTTCCGCATCGAAGCCGCGCAGCAGGCCGGTCACAGCGCCTTTGCCATGCAGGTGCATCGGCAGGACCTCTTCGGTCATGCCGTTGTCATCGTCGGTGCTGCGATAATGGAGTTTGCCAATCGCTGTGACGTGGTGACCCTGGTCGCGCAGGCGGCGCATCCAACTGGCTATCCGACCGTCGTACGCGATAGCGTTGTCCCAATAGCCGGTCTGATGCGGAAACCGCCCGGTGGCCATCGCCGCGCGCGCCGGTACGCAGAGAGGACTAGCCGAATAAGCGGCGGCAAACCGCGTGCCTCGGCGCGCGAGATTGTCAATCGCGGGCGTTTTGACCTTCGGATGGCCATAGCAGCCGGTCGCGCCACGCGCATGATTGTCGGAGACGAATAGGATCAGGCGTTGGGCTTTTGACATTCTCGGCTCCTGCACGAAGGAACCGATTATTGTTTTAATTGGTTTACTGGTCAACCAGCAAACCGGATATATGTTTATCCGCTATGATTGTGTTTAATCGCAGATTGAGGTAGCGAGCAGGGATGTCTGAGATGGCCGCCGAGGCTCGTGATCCGAGCCCTCTTTACTTCCGGATCGCTGCGGGTCTGCGCGCCGAGATCGCAAGTGGGCGGCTCGCTGTCGGCACACGCGTGCCGCCCATAGCGACGCTGGCTCGCACCTATGCGGTCGCGCCCGTTACGGTGCGTGAAGCGCTACGACTTTTGTCTGAAGAAGGTCTCATATGGTCCCGACAGGGCAGTGGCACTTTTGTTGCGGATAGGGCTGCAAATTCGCTCCTCGTGCCCGAAGATCTTGATTGGCCCGCGCGCACATCGACAGCACGTCAATGGCGAGCTCGTGTACTTCAAGCCGATGATACCGCCCCACCGCTGGGACCGAGTGACGGCATGCCCGTCTCGAACTATCGACGGATGCTGCGTGTGCACGTTGATGGGAACGCAGCGCCTATTCGGATGGTCGAGCTATTCGTGGATCGACGATATTACGACCGGGCGCCTGACAGATTCGATTCAGAAATGGTCATTGCGCTACTGGAGAAAATGCATGGTCCTGATCTGGCCCAAATACGGCACACGTTTACATTGACAGTCGCGGATGCATTTTGTGCATCACAGCTAAACATTCGTGTTGGTGACCCGCTTGGGCGTCTGCGACGAGTACTAATAAACAATGCAGGCGAGGCAGTGTATTTCGCAGTGGCAATGATTCGCGCAGACCGCATTGCCCTCGCCTGGACTTCACAACGGCCCACGACCGACCTCGACGGACACTTGGCGAACTCAGATGCGGGCAGCCGCGCTGAATTGCTGGGCGGCCGCAAGAAAACCCGGCGCGCCTCCCACTGATCGCGGCGCTAGACGCACAAGGATGTGTTGCTGAACAACGCCGGCTCTACGAAAACCTTCGGAACAAGGACGGCTCCTAACTTCGTCGGCGGGACGGCACGCTTGTCTCAACGCCGAGCGCCTCGAGCTGCCTGTCGACAGAGGCCGAACGGCATTTGCGCTCCTGTGCCCGGTTCCGCGGCCAGACACGTGCGAACAGCACCCGGGCAGCGGCCGTGTCGCCGTCAGCCGCCGCCTCGGCGAGTGCGCTCAGCACGCGTGCCTCGCCCAGAGGCGCCAGCGACTCGATCAGTAAGGTGGTCCTGTTCCGGCTGCCGCGCGGCCGGCCCGGGCCGCCCGGATGTCCTTTGACGAATTTCGGCATTGGCGCTCCTTCTTATCCGCTCTGGACAAGTTAATCATAAATACCTATTTAAGTTAATTAATGATTTCCATCAAGGGGTAGCCGATGGACACAAGAGGTCCATTAAATTTTGTACCCGATGCAGGAAATGCGCCGCGCGGACACAAGATGTGGTGTCTGTCGATGAGCGCGGGGGCGGTGCTTCCTGAAACGGAAAGAGCGCCCGGTGGAGCGCTCGTTCGTGTCTTTTCTGCGCTGCGTGGGCTCTCGCGCATATGAATGCGCTGCCGCCCACCCGCGCCTGTGAAGGCGCGTTACTGGTTCATCGAGCTGAAGAAATCCTGGTTCGTCTTCGCCGTGCGCAGCTTGTCGAGCAGGAACTCGATCGCATCCACCGCGCCCATCGGCATGAGGATGCGGCGCAGCACCCACATCTTCGACAGCGTCGCACGGTCGACCAGCAGCTCTTCCTTGCGGGTGCCCGAC
>Ga0153954_1000205_pt1 | contig 53558 bp, 48 predicted proteins | sample TSFL038MetaG_FD_102277 | JGI IMG/M metagenome (GOLD analysis project Ga0153954, IMG submission 102277) | Attine ant fungus gardens microbial communities from Florida, USA - TSFL038 MetaG | ecosystem: Host-associated > Fungi > Mycelium > Unclassified | place: USA: Florida, Wekiwa Springs State...
CGCCGTCAGCATTCAATCTGAACCAAGATCAAATTCTCAAAGAAAAAAAGCTTTGAAAACTTGAGCATTATATATATTTTAATTGCGTGTCTCAATCTTTCGATTGAGCCGCACAAGCTCTATAATTTTTTGCTTGCACATTGTCTTATTATCACTGTCAAAACCAACATCGAGATATTATCTCGTCGCCCTGCTCATTTGGCAGGTGCTATTCCCTAACGCTTTTCGCTTGCTTTCGCAGGAATTTTGCGAAGGAATTACCTAACATACAAAAGTTGCTACTTTTCGCGCAACAGTTTTTGCGGATTTTTTTTCATCTCATGTAGATTCAAAAACATTCTACTCAATTAAACAAAAAAAAATTTGGTTATTTAAGATCAAAGAAATGGTTATTTTTACTAATACAAAAACGCAAATTTTACAATTCTACTTGACTCAATTTTTTTAAAATTTGTATGGATTGAACTGTTGTAATTTTTTCGGAGGTATAATGAAAAAATTTGTATTTTTAGCATTAGCTTTTATTGCCGGATCAATGCAGGTGCATGCATACGATGATTGGTGTGCTTCAGATTGTACCACAAATTGTTTTGGCATCGAGTCGACATTAAACGTTGCAGTGGGCGGAGGCTATAGGCACGACACTTTAAAATGGAAAACATTTGCTCCTGGAGTTGAAATTAAAGAGAAATGGAAAGACTTGAATATGGGAATTGTGGAAGCAAATGCCCAGCTTCTCGTCTGTGAACATTATTTGGTGGCAGTTGACTTTGACTATGGTTGGTTTGATCGTGGTGGACGGCATAGAATCCGCCAATTCGATCTCATCACTGGCTCATCTGATGAATTTAGATCGCGTGTCAAAGGGGAAGCGTATGACGTTTCAGGCGCGATTGGTTACCAATTCAATTGGGATTGCTATCGTTATTCTTTAGCTCCTATTGTGGGTTATTCTTATAATTATCAAAGGTTCAAAAACCAAAGAGAACATCGCCGATCAAACGATTCTTCCTCTTTTGCTTCATTTGGACGACGTAATAATTATAGATTTGAATGGAATGGACCATTTTTAGGCTTTGTATCTGCTTTTCAACCTACATGTGATTGGCAGGTTTATTTCAGTTATGCTTACCATTGGGCTTGGTTCCAAGGTAGGATTCATGAAAGAAGCCTTCTTGCAGGTCGTGGACGTCAGCATTCTAACAATGTCAGCGGCAATGAATTCTGCGTTGGTTCTACTTATGAATTCTGTGATAACTGGTTCCTCGGTTTGAATTTCGACTACAAGTGTTTCTTTGCTAATAAAGGAAGATTCAAGCGAAGACTAGCTCCAAGCGTCGAAGAGAGATTCCCTCTACGCAAGCTAGATTGGCAGTCTTTCTATGTGACTGTCGACGTCGGATATGTTTTCTAAGTAAAGAAGAAAACAGCATCTATCTTTATTAAGGGCTCTTTTAAAAAGAGCCCTTTTTTATTCTTTATCTATTCATTCCTCTAAATGAACTGAAGGACTCACTGAAGCAGTTCTTGTAATAGAAAAAGAAATATTCTTCAGTCCCATACGTGAAGCCAATGTCATAAGAATCTTCTCAACATGTTCATGGCAATTTTCAATGAATACCCTATATTTTTGTTGAGTTCCTCCAACGACCGTGCCTAAGACAAAGACGTCTTTTTCGCTAGTTTCCATCGTTTCACTATTGAAGTGAGGCGTTTTCCGTTCCCCTTGAAGTGGAATTCCTAAGAGCAAGAATAAATTCATGTCCGCTTCAAATCCGATTGTCTTGATTACAAAATCGGCTGGCGAAAAAAAACAGCTACCCTCCTTTTTTCTTTCGAGAAGTACTTTTGAGGGTTTAATTTCCCGAACCTGGGTTCCATAAAAACAGGCGATTTCGTTCTTTTTAATCCGCCCTAACAGTTCAGGCAAAAGCCAATACTTAATTTCATCGGCATTGAATTGATCTTCCCGTGCAGCCATTGTCACTTCAGCGCCTGCATGAAAGCAGCGCAATGCAGACTCTACAGCAGAGTTTCTTCCGCCAATGATAAGCACTTTTTTTTGAAAATATCGATGAGGATCTTCCATTTTGGTAGATACATGAGGCAATTTTTCTCCTCGTACATTCAGCTGTCTTGGTTGAGATGTCCCTCCGCTGGCAATGACCAAATAATTAGCCTTATATTCTTTTTGCTCGCCGGTCAAAGAGCAAGTCGTAAGGGTGAATCCACGCGATCCTTCCAGCTTTTTTATGGCGAAGACGTTTTCATAAGTATTTAATTGCAAATCATAATGCATAATGACGCTGCGTAAATAAGCAAGATATTTTTCCCGCGAGCATTTTTGTTGATCGACAGTTTGAATAGGAATCCCGGCAATAGAAATACGCTCGGGAGAGCTGAAGAAGTGCGTATGCGGAGGAAAATTATAAATCATTTGCCCCGCTTGACCTTTATCGAATTGGATATAGGAAATGCCATTTCGTTTGAAGGCAATAGCTAGCTCGATTCCTATAGGCCCAGCTCCAATAATGGCTACTTCTGCTTGCATTAGTATCGTCTTGGTTTCTTTTATTTAATTTTTATATATCATTCTCGCAGCAAGATCAACGATGGAATAATGAATTCAGAAGTCAGAATAAAAGGTACCCAGTAGAATGCTTTTGCCTTAAGGTTCTTTGAGTCGTTAATGTCTTTTCGTTCAGCAATGCTATTCTCACTTCTGAATTCTATCATCTGTCTTGTTCTATCATTATATCGTTAAATCGTTCCATCATTAACTTTACTTTCAAGTTCATGCTATAGCTGTAAAAAATGCAGTTCTATTTTTGAACCTTTCAGGTATTCTCGCACTACCATCTTTCGATAATATGGCGCATTGTCACAAAGACATGTATTCGTCGTTTCTAGATAAGCTTCCTCTATCTTATTGAAGAAACGATCGTGGATGCCGCATTGAGAGTGAGATCTTCGTGCATACCAGTCTTTGATCAATAATATCAATTACACTGAAAGATCCAGCAGCGAAAAACATTGAAATTTTGTATTGAGATACAGTAAAACTTAATCTCTGCACAAAAACGCTTCGGACAGATACACATTATGACATTACTCAATCCTTTCGATATACAAACTTGGGATAGTTTTATTTCTGAAGAAACTAAAATACAGGCTCTTCAAGCTCTAGAAAATGGCAAAGTTTTATATTTCCCATCTCTAGCTTTTGCACTCAATGAAAAAGAACAAACTCTCCTCTCCCCTTCAATCTTGGACAAAAAGGCCAAAAATATCAGCTATGATGGCCGCTCAGATAGACTCGGAGGGGCGAATTTAACAGGGCATGAAACTGACCATCTAAAAACCATGATCCGACGCTATTCGATTGAAAGCCGTCGCTTTTTAGAAAAGATTCTTCCGCATTATAAACCGCATCTGAAGCAAGGTAAAACAAGTTTTCGTCCAGTTGAAATTGCAGGGAGGAAAACTTCATACCGCAAAGACGACACGCGCCTTCATGTCGATGCGTTTCCTTCAAATCCTACACGTGGACATCGAATCCTGCGCATTTTTACAAATATCAATCATGAGGGAAAATCCAGAATTTGGCGTTTAGGCGAACCTCTCGAAGATGTTTTGAAAAGATTTTTGCCAATGGCTTCACCCCCTATACGTGGAATGTCTGCCCTACTTAAATGGCTGAAAATTACCAAGGATTACCGTACCCCTTATGATCATTACATGCTGCGCATTCATGATACAATGAAGGGAGATGAAAAATATCAAAAAGCTGTGCCGCAAGAAGAAATATCCTTTCCACCGGGTTCTAGTTGGATCGTGTATACAGATCAGGTCTCTCATGCCGCAATGTCCGGTCAACACGTCTTAGAACAGACGTTTCATATCCCTTTAAACGGCTTAAAAGATGAATCAACGGCGCCATTAAAGGTCATGGAAAAAATCCTAAACAAAAATTTAGCTTGAAATCTAACTGTATAAGATCTTTGATTAAAAAAATTGACTTAAAAAAATAACCCTCATACATGGAGAAACAAATGTTTAAAAAAGCTTTTTTACTGTGTTCCGTAGGCCTTCTTTCCCTTTGTGCTCAGCAAGAAGACTCCTCATTAGCCTGTGAATGTGGAAAATCCCACGGCGGCGGATGCTTCAATCAAGAACAAGATGCCTTAGCATGCAGCTGCGGCAAAAAACATGACGGCGGCGTATTATTGGCCTGCGAATGCGAGCCTGCAAGTTCAGACGACGCCCAAGAAGCATAAATTAATTGAAATTCGTGCCCATGGCATTCGGTTAAACGTTTCGTGCCCCAGCCCGCATGCGTATTCATATGCATTAAGCCGCGGACGCGGTGATAGGAATAATGCATCATCGGCATTAGTTTCAATTTTCTAGACCTCTGCCGCCAATCCATCGCTTTATTTAATGTTTAATTCTGTGCCCCACGCTTACGCGTGGGGCTATATGCTACCGGAGCTTTGCTCCTTAATCCTTAGCTTAATGCAAATATGGCCACGCATACGGGTAGGCAATAGCATTCTGTTAGCATAAATAATGAGAAACTATACAATGATATCTGCTTTCAGCTGAGGCGGTGCTTTTTTCAGCTCATCAAATTTTTTCGCAAGTTCAAAGACCTCTTCTTCTGAACATTGCCCGCTTTGAATGCGTCTTTTTATCTCTTCGCGCTTCTCCATCCAATTACGATCCAAAATTTTCTGCAAAGCTTCGAAAAAATGTTCACGAGCGCGTTCACGATTCACCTTTTTTTGAAGAAGTTCAGCCATTAAAAGCTGTCCCTCAGCATCATCAAGTCGGATAGCAACCGATAATAAGTCGCCTCCACCACCCTCATGGCCGTCAAGGCAAGCCTGATAGACTTGTCTGCAGACCGTCACATGTAAGTCTTCAGATGCAACATTACTCTTAGCCATCTCGATAAAGGAAGGCTGTTCCTGACCCATCAATAAAAGCCACCGCAAAAAATCGGATTCTAAAATTCGATCCGGATCGATTGTTTGTAGACCGATGCTAGCAGATTTTTTGATATAAATATTCGGCATATATTCTTGACCTACCCCTACCATTGTCTCTGGAACCTGAATAAGATGGGCAAGCTTCCGCAAGCTTTCGTGAACCATCAAAGAATGGTTCCATCCGCGGATTTGTTTGACAAGAGTTTGGACAAGTTCATTTTTTCCAGCAGGCGAATTCATATTGATTTTCGAAGAAAAAAGACCAACAGCAAAAGTTAAATAATCACTGCTGGATTTCATCAAGTCGATGAACGCCATAGGTCCTTTTTCACGAATGAATGAATCGGGATCGCTGCCTGGAGGCATTTCGAGGACACGAGCTTCGATGCCTTCTTTTTGAAAAAGGTCGCCAATCTTATAAGTAGCCTGTCGTCCCGCTTCATCACTATCCAAGGCGAGATAAACTTGATTTAACCCGAGCGATATCAATTCTTTGGCATGCCCCTCTCCAAAAGCAGTGCCCTGCCCAGCAACAGTGATATTAAAACCAGAAGCAATTAAACGAAGAGCATCAATTTGGCCCTCGACAATAATGGCTTGACGTTCTTTGGCAATGCGTTTACGGCTGTAATTTAGACCGTACAAAACGCGAGATTTCTTAAAAAGCGTCGTTTCAGAGGTGTTGATATATTTACCCCCAAAAGTATTATCCTTATATTTACGCGCAGAAAACCCAATGACAGCACCGCTTGCATCATGAATAGGAAAGGTGATCCTATCTTGAAAAAAATCCCGCAATCCCCCATCTCTCCCTGTAGAGAGCAAGCCAGACTCAATGAGGATTTCATCTTTAATAAATTTGGCATGCATGACTTTGCGCATCAATCCAGGCTCAGCTGGAGCAAGTCCAATTCTGAAACGTCTGACAAATTCCAAATCTATTCCCCTGCGGAACAAATAGCGCAGCGCCTCATGACCCTCTGAAGTATGCAAAAGCCACAATTGATAAAAGTGGCAAGCGTTCTCGAGCGCTTCTTTTAGGGATGCCTTGCTGGGTCCTTTCTCCTCACTTTCTGAATCGAGTTGCTGCAATGTCACATGGAAGCGTTGAGCCAAACTCTCTACGGCATCTAAGAAAGTCATTTTTAGGTGGGCCATGAGAAATTGAATAGCATCGCCATGGGCTCCACACCCAAAGCAGTGGTAATGAGAATCTCCTTTTTGAACGACAAAGGAGGGCGTTTTTTCATCATGGAAAGGGCAAAGAGCTTTATAGGAAGCGCCAGTTCGCTTTAGATCTATATGGTTCGAGAGAACCTCGATGAGATCGACGCGCTGGCGCAGTGTTTCAAGACTTTCTTTACTAAAGAGGCGCATTCATTAATCTTAACGGAAAAGCTGGTCAGAAAATTCTTCCCGCTCGCTCGGCCAAGCGGTGTCTTCTTCTAATTCATAAGTGGGATCTTCTTTATCTTCTCTAGCAGTATGGTAAAACCAAGCCTTTCTAGTTTTGGCTTCACAGCATTCCTTATTTTCACAGTCACACTGCTCTTCGCTTGGGCAGCAATGAGAATTTATCGGAGGCGAAACAGCCTCTATCCCTTCAAAAAAGAATAAAGAACCCGCAAAACAAATAAGGGAAGCAAATAGTTGATTGCTCATGAGCTTAGCTCCTGAAAATGAATAACTTTGAAATGAAACCATACCCCTGTACATAGCAAACTGACTCAATCAATAAAATACCGGAAAACTATATATGCAGCAAGCAAAGTATGCCCATTTTCTCCCGAAGGGAGAAATGACCAAAAGCCAGAAGTCAGAATTCAGAATAAAAGGTAGTCAGTAGGTGTGAAACTCCCCTTTAAGAGACAGGTTCTTCTATATAACTTCACGTTATTTTTGGATGTTGGCGGCGTAAGCAGCTGAGGAGCTACTGACTACCTTTATTCTGGATTCTGAATTTTTGTTTCTGGATTCTTGCTTTAGCAAAAAATTTTCGAATGACAAAAAATTTGCACCCTGCATAATTAGCACAGTAAAAATGATGAACGTTTCAAGCAACCTTCCTTTTTAATGCAAAAAAACTCCCTATTTCTTTCCATAAGTGGAATCCTGCTCGTAATGGGAACTTGTATTGGAGCGGGAATGCTTGCCCTTCCCGTTGTCACAGGAATTTCAGGGTTTTTGCCAGCTATTGCGATAAATTTTCTCTGTTGTCTTTTCATGATGGCGACGGGATTGCTTTTTTTAGAGGCAATCCTCTGGGTTGAAGATGGCGCGAATGTCTTGACGCTGGCTAAACACTTTCTTGGGATTCCCGGTAAGATCATTTGCGGACTTACATTCTTATTCCTCTATTATTGTTTAGAAGTTTCCTATTTTGCGGGAGGGGCTCCAGCCTTTTCAAAGTTAATTGCACAACTTTTCGGCACGAAAATCGAAGGCGTCTTCAGCTATCTCACCTTTGCGTTGGTTTTTGGCTTTATCGTGTATTTGGGAACCGCTGCAATAGACCGTCTAAATTGGGTATTGATGGCTGGCCTGCTTTTAACCTTTATATTGCTTATCGCTATAGGATCGACGGAGGTCCACACGACGTTGCTTCGAAGAGCAGATTGGAATGTCAGTCTAGCTGCTGCGCCAGTGCTATTTGGTGCTTATGGCTATCACAATTTGCTCCCCTCTCTCTCCTCCTATTTGAAGCGTAACATCGCCCATTTACGCATTTCCGTGATCGCGGGAACCTTGTTTCCGTTTTTAATTTATTCGCTCTGGCAATGGATGATTATTGGGTCGTTAACTCTAAACGAAATTCAGGGCGCCGATTTACGGGGAGAACCGATAACACAGACTTTACAACACATTGTAGGGCATCCTTGGCTTAGTCTTTTTGGGGAATTTTTCGGCTTTTTCGCTCTGATTACATCGTTTTTAGGTGTTTCACTTTCGATGGTAGATTTTTTAGCAGATGGACTTAAAGTTCCTCGTACTGGATGGTGGCGTGTGGGGCTATGCTTGATTGTCTTTCTTCCTCCGGCATTATTTGCATCTTTATATCCTCATATTTTCATCGATGCCATTGGAGTCGCTGGTGGGTTTGGAGAAGCTATCTTAAATGGCCTTCTTCCAATTTCCATGGTCTGGATAGGACGATATTGGTTAAAGCTGCCATCAGAATATAGCCTTGGAGGCGGACAACCCTTGTTGCTGTTTATGTTTCTATTTACATTGCTGATTATGTTTATTGAAGCCCATCATTTATTATTTTCATGAAGCTGCGTTATGGAAGAAATTTTCGGGTATATTGAACGCATCACTTTCCAGAATCCTGAAAATGGATATACTGTCGCCCAGCTAAAAGAAAGCCGAAAGATGGATTTGAGCTGCATTGTCGGCATTTTGCCGGCACTTCAGCCTGGTGAAACCGTGCGCTGCCAAGGGCAATGGAAGCAACATCTTGTTTACGGCAAGCAATTTTCCGTTGAAGCTTATCGCGTAGAGGCGCCCGCTGATATCATCGGTATAAAGAAATATTTAAGCTCTGGTCTGATCAAAGGAATCGGCGCCAAATACGCAAGTCGGATTGTTGAAAAATTTGATGTCGACACGCTTAAGATTATCGATCAGTCTCCTGAACGCCTGCTTGAAGTAGAAGGATTGGGGAAAAAGCGTATTGAATCGATCAAAGCCTGCTGGTCGGATCAAAAATCTATCCGCGATGTGATGATTTTTTTGCAATCTAACGGAGTGAGTCCTGCTTTTGCTCAAAAAGTATTCAAAACTTATGGCGATCAAAGCATAAAAAAGGTTCAAGCTAATCCATACCAACTAGCAAGGGATATCCATGGTATAGGATTTAAAACCGCCGATGCCATCGCCCAAAAAATGGGCATTTCTAAAGAGGCTCCCGATCGTCTTGATGCGGGAATCGAATACACTCTTTCAGAGTGTGCCGATGATGGAAATGTCTGTTTTCCATTTCATGAGTTACTGAAATTATCTCAAGAGAACCTTGAATCTAATCAAGAACTCATTACCAGCCGTTTTGAAGCACTACATAAGGAAAGGCGCATTGAAATTGAAGAGATGGTCTATGAAGGGAAGCTTGAAAAGTTCATTTGGCTCCGTTCATTATTCCTTGCTGAAGCAGGAATTTGCCGCCAAATGTCCCGCCTTCGTTCCTCTCCTTGCACGCTCCGAGAAGTCAATGTCGATAAAGCCATAGAATGGGTGCAAGCTCATCTTAAAATCAAGCTTGCAGAAAACCAAAAACAAGCAGTTGCACAAAGTTTAAAAGAAAAAGTGCAAATTATTACGGGTGGACCAGGAACAGGAAAAAGCACGATTACAAAGGCCATTTTAGCGATTACTGAAATCCTCTCGAATAAAATTATCCTTGCGGCCCCCACGGGAAGAGCCGCTAAACGCATGTCTGAAATCACTGGCAAAAAAGCTTCCACTATCCATAGCTTGCTAGAATATGATTTCAAGGCTGGCCGCTTCAAAAAAGGGTTGGATGCACCTATCGATTGCGATCTCATTATTATTGACGAAGCAAGCATGATCGATACATCCCTCATGTATAGTCTTCTTAAGGCCATTCCTAGCCATGCACGCGTCATTTTCGTGGGAGATATCAACCAACTTCCCAGTGTTGGCCCTGGAAATGTCTTGAAAGACATGATCGCTTCCAGAGCTGTGCCTGTCACAGTCCTGAATGAAATTTTCAGGCAAGCAGCGGGCTCTCGCATTATCACGAATGCACATCGCATAAATAATGGGGTTTTTCCAGATATTCGCAATCTCAGCGATAGTGATTTCTTCTTTCTTGAAGCTGAATCTCCTGAGGAAGTGCTCAAGAACATTTTAGCCCTCGTTACCCAACGCTTGCCGAAAAAATATGGATTGGAACCTGTGAATGATATTCAGGTTCTTGCCCCGATGCGAAGGGGTATCATCGGTACAGAGAACCTCAATATCGTACTTCAGGAGCAGCTCAATCCTAAAGGAAACCCACTCTTTTGGGCTGGACGTCGCTTTCTTCCTGGGGATAAGGTGATGCAGATAAAAAATGACTATAAAAGGGAAGTTTACAACGGAGATATCGGCCGGATTCTCTCCATCCAACACGCTGAACAGGAGATGATTGTTCGGATCGATGAACGCGAAATTGTATACAGTTTTTCTGATCTAGACGAACTAGTTTTAGCCTATGCCGTCTCAATCCATAAATACCAAGGCAGCGAATGCCCTTGTGCAGTCATTCCTGTCCACACAACACATTTCAAGCTGCTGCATCGAAATCTCCTATATACTGGAGTCACTCGAGGCAAGCGCCTTGTCGTCCTTGTCGGCACTAAAAAAGCCATTGCCCTAGCTGTTAAAAATGATGAAGTCAAACGAAGATATACTGGCTTACAGCAGACAATGGCTGGAGCCTTTTCCCCTAACCTCACGTATCCGTTATGAAAAAAAAAAGCAAACGCCATCGGACTCCACGCCTTACACCGGCCTTTATTAAGCGCTATTTACTAAGCACTCTCTTTGCCTTACTGCTGGGAGGGGCCCTTTGGATTCAGAATAACCTTCCTTCTCAGCTTCCTCCACCAGAACCTGGAGAGCCGGCAGAGTTATATGCCAATCAATCGCAAGGAGACTTAACTTCTACCTTTTGCTCAGCCATCAATAAAGCTGAGAATTCTGTCCTGTTAATCATCTATTCGCTGACCGACCCTCAAATCATTGATGCGCTGAAGCAAAAGGGAGAAGAAGGTCTTCCTGTTCATGTCGTCTGCGATGCTAAAGCTTCACCTTATGTCGATTCTAAATTAGGATCTAAAGTTTCCGTGATACGCCGCTTTGGACCGGGCCTGATGCATCAGAAAATCCTTGTTATCGACCACAAACAAACGTGGATTGGTTCTGCCAACATGACGACTGAATCCCTTCGCATGCATGGCAATCTTGTTGCTGCCGTAGACAGCAAGGCTTTTGCTGATGAAATCCACAAAAAGGCAAGCACGCTGAAAGTCGAAGGAAGAGAAGATCCTTTTCCTCACACAGGATATACAATTGGCGGCCAACACGTGGAACTTTGGTTTCTGCCAGATAATCCAGATGCCGTTTCGCGCCTGAAGAATCTCATTCAAAGTGCCCAAAAAACGATACGCATCGCTATGTTTACATGGACAAGGAATGATTTAGCCCAAAATGTGATTGCTGCCGCTAAGAGAGGGGTAAAGACTGAAGTCGTTATCGATCACTATTCGGGAAAAGGAGCAAGCGCTAAAGTCGTTGCGTTACTGAAAAAAAATGGCATCAAGGTCGCTTTGAGTCCTGGCGGAACATTGCTACACCATAAATTTCTCTATATCGATGAACACACTCTCGTTAACGGATCGGCTAATTGGACGAAAGCGGCATTTACGCAAAATGATGATTGTTTTATCGTTTTAAATGATTTAACTCAGCAGCAGAAGGAGAGAATGAATGCACTTTGGGATGTTATCCTCTCCTCTTCCGTAGATGTTGTAAAAAATTAAGGCCTATCATGATCAAAATTGCCCTGATCGGCTATGGAAAAATGGGAAAATTAGTAGAGCAAGCCGCATTGTCGCGCGGCCATCTCATTACAGGCATTCTCAATTCCGCATCGCCAAAGATTTCATTATCAAATAAAGACATTGCCGATGCCGATATATGTATCGACTTTACACACCCAAGTTGTGTCATGGAAAATCTTACAAACCTAGCTGCCTTAAAAAAGAGCGTCATCATGGGAACGACGGGCTGGTATGATCAATTTGAAAAAGTCGAAAAGATTGTAAAGAATGCAAAAATCGGCTTCTTGCATGCGCCAAACTTTTCTTTAGGAATGGCGCTGTTTCACAAGCTTCTCATTAAGGCTGCGACTCTCATCGAACCTTTCGATGCCTACGATGTCAGCGGATTGGAAATCCATCATAGTCAAAAAGCCGACAACCCTTCGGGAACAGCTTTAGCCTTATCAAAAAGTTTGAATACACATTTTAAACGCAAAAAAGAGGGAGTGCAATTCTCCAGCATACGTGTAGGATCAGTTCCAGGCACACATTCTATCATCTTTGATTCGAATGCAGATACAATTACGCTGACGCATTCTGCAAGGAATAGAGAGGGCTTTGCTGAAGGGGCTGTACTTGCTGCGGAATGGCTATATGGGAAAGAGGGAATGTTCACGTTGGACGATATGCTGGCAACAAAACACAGTTCTGATGAGTATCGTCTGGAGGCATTATGAAGCGGCTAGAGGGCCTTCACACAGTATTGATTACTCCTTTTAATGATCAAAACCAACTTGATCAACCCGGATTCCGCTTTCTTATCCGCCGACAACTTGAAAATCGAGTCGATGGCATTGTTGCTCTTGGCACAACTGGAGAGACTCCTACGCTAAGTCTTGAAGAAAAACAGACAATCATCAACCTTGCCCGTTCTGAAATCCCTTCCACTATTCCTCTAGGAATTGGAACAGGCAGCTATTCTACAGCACAAACGATTGAAGCTACTTGCCAGGCCAAAGAATTAGGCGCGGATTTTGCTCTCATTGTCACCCCCTATTATAATAAACCTACCCAAGAGGGACTCTATCGACATTTTAAGGCTATCGCTGAAGCCGTCGACTTGCCTATATGCCTTTACAATGTTCAAGGACGCACAGGTCAGAATTTGCAAACGGATACGCTAAGACGTTTAATTGAAATTCCTTCAATTATCTGTGTCAAGGAAGCGTCTGGAAATGTCGCTCAAATGAGCGACGTGATAGAATTAGCAAGAGAAGTGCGTCCGGATTTTACAATTTTGAGTGGTGATGACGCTCTTACCTTACCTCTGATGGCATTAGGCGGCCATGGAATTTTTTCTGTGGTCAGTAATCTTTTGCCTGCAGAGATGAAAACTCTCGTCGACGCAGCGGCTAAAGGAAATTTTGAATCGGCCCGGCAGATGCATTTTCATTTAACCCCTTTATTTAAAGGCGCCTTCTTAGAAACAAATCCTATTCCTATAAAAGCGGCTTTAAGGCTCTGTGGACTCCCTTCTGGTGAGTGCCGCCTGCCTCTTTGCGAACTCAACGATGCCAATGCTTTGAAACTCAAGCAGATCGTTGATAAATATGCAAAGTCAGAAATCAGAGTTTAAACCCAACTTGCGCCCTAAATCACGCATGAACATTGCCGAACTTGTCAATTGACACGCTAAGCACCTCAGCCAAGTCACGACTTGGCCTTCGGGCAACTTAGCCCTTCACTTGCCAAGTTCGGCAATGTTCATGCGTGATTTAGGGCGCAAGTTGGGTTTTAATACCGGAATTCAGAATAAAGGGAGTCAGTAGCTCCCAAGCTGCTTACGCCGCCAACGTCGTAAAATAACTTGTTCTAGTAGAGCATAACGATTTTTTTCACCATTGAGAAAAGACAGTGAGATCACAGAGAGGGTCATCGAGATAAGTGAACGTTGAGCCTGCTACCAGCTATCTTTTTTGGATTTTCGACATAGATTTTTCTGATGAACTTCAGCATATTTACCAATGTCTTGGGAAACGATTTATAATGTAGGTCGATAGTCGGAGAAGGCACAACGCTCGCTTATCTCGTTGACCTTCTCTGTGATCTCACTGCCTTTTCTCTGTGATAGAAGAAAAAGAGGGGTCGAATGGCAACCAAAGTAAATTAGCGGCGTTAATTCACAAAAACCAATCCCTGGACATTGGGGATGCCTAATTCACTATGGCCAGTGACGACGCGAAGATTCGGCAAGATATAAAGATCATTTCCCCAGTGGCAGTGTCCACACAAAACCAGCAGCCTTTTATTTTCATGCTCTTTCATGACCTCTTCTAAAGCATCTCCAGCAGCTTTACATACAAAATGTGGACACCAATTGTAGTCACAAGGCTGTCCTTCATATAAACAAGCCTCAGTGAAAGGAGGCACATGAGTCAGCAAAACGACATTGTCATATTTTTCAAAAGCTTTTTGCGTTTGAGTTTTTAAATAAAGGGCGGCTTCATCACCTAATTGGTGTAGCTTTTGCAAGCGTTCCTCTTGATTAAGCCTCTTTAGCTCATCAATTAAAAAGTAATCATTTAACATAATATCTGAATGTAAAAAATCGCCAGATCTACCATCGGACCAGCCATCATGGCCAATCAAGGCCGTATGTGCCGTCAACTCGATGATTCCATTATCGGTGAGGTAATGAACGCTTGGAACTTCTTCTGATAAGTGCTTGGCATGAGTTCGGATATCTACAATCGAGCCATAATAAAAATCATGATTACCAAGGACGAAGTAGAATTCTTTATCGATCAATTTCGCCAAATTTTTTAAGTGCATCAACGAAGCGATGCCGTTGCTGATATCCCCTCCAATAAGAACACAATCTGGTTCATAGGCGGATACCAGATCAAAAAAAGAGTGATATTGAGCCCTGTCAATCGCGTCCAAATGAAGATCCGTCGCCCAAATTAAACGCTTGATTGCTCCATCTTCACCATATCTAAAATCGATTTCCTCTGTCATTGATACCCTTCTTCAGCTTAGAAAAACAGGATCCTCTTTCTTGCCTAATTCTAGAAAAAAAATTACTGTTATGTATAGATTTTTTCAATAAGAAGTGCTCCAATTGTCAATTTCCCTCGAACTTGCACATTGCTCTAAAAAAGATACCTTTCGAGATTGAAAAATTTTACTTAACAAGTAAAGTTAACGATGGAAACGATTGAACGATATAAGGATAGAACAAGTCAAATGATAGAATTCAGAAGTCAGAATGGCATTGCTGAATGAAAAGACATTAACGACCCAAAGAACCTTATTCTAAATTCTATCATTTGATCGTTGATCGTGCTACGAGGGAAAACTTTGTTTCTATCGTGATTTTGACAAACCTTTGAATTTTCTTGTGTATAGAGCAACCATAAGATCGCGAACTACTAAGCTTGTCTTAAAAATTTTCAATCATTATAATTGTAATTTTTTAGTTAACTTAACCAAAACTGTCTATCAATTAAATAAAAATTACCCGAATTAAGGATCCTTTGTGCTTACTTCTACTTTATCCATTGCACTGATGTATTTTCTTGTTGCAAATCCTATCGGCAATTCTCCAACAATATTATCGCTTGTCAAGGATTTCGACTTCGATCAGCAAAAAAAAATCATCTTCAGAGAAGCGATGATTTCTCTTCTCATCGCTCTTTTTTTCCAATTTTTTGGAGAGCTTTTCCTTGGAATTCTTCAAGTCAATGACTTCGCCCTTACACTGACCGGAGGAATTGTCCTGTTCCTGCTGGCCTTGCAAATGATTTTTCAAAAACCTGAAAATGGCGAAGGCCCTCAGGCTAAGCGAGAGCCTTTTATTGTTCCCATTGCAACCCCCCTCATTTCGGGTCCAGGATTAATGACCATGATCATGATCACTTCCAAAGCAGAGGCTAATGATTTTAAAACGACCTTAGCAATTTTAGTCGCCTGGATTGGGGTCACTCTGGTCTTGATCGGCGCCCCCTATTTGCAAAAGATCATCGGCAAACGCGGAATGGCTGCTCTTGAAAAAGTCATGGGCATGATTTTGGGACTCATTTCCATGGAAATGATTGTCAAGGGAACTGCTTTATTCATCAAAACCCTCTCATAAATCCTAATAGAGAAAAATTATGACACTTCCAACATTGGCAATAATGCTTTTCTTAATCATGGATCCTCTCGGAAACATCTCCTCTTTTCAGCATTTATTGCGAGATATCCCTCCAAAAAAACGCAGAAAAATTATCATCCGAGAAATGTTGATCGCTTTGGCTATCATGATTGTTTTCAATTTTCTTGGAGAATTTATTTTTAATGTGCTGCACATTTCAGAAACGACTTTAAAGTTAACCGCTGGAGTTATTTTATTTCTGGTTGCCATTAAGATCCTTTTTCCAAGCATCGATAGCTTTAGGGCCAATCTACCGTCCGGAGAACCCTTTGTCACACCTCTTGCTGTTCCTTTGATCGCCGGTCCTGCCCTTTTGGCGACGATTATGCTCTTTGCGCATCTAGAAAGCAGCCAACCAATTATGCTTACAGCCATTCTTTTGGCATGGTTTTTTGCCGTCATCATCCTTTTAGGTGGCGCTCGATTGCAGCGTATTTTGGGTCCTAATGGACTTATGGCCTGTGAACGCCTTATGGGAATGGTTTTAATACTTCTTTCTATCCAACGATTTCTTGAAGGGATACAACATTTTGTTAAAACTTGTCCGTAAATATGGATAATATTCGTCTGACACTTGCTTATGAAGGCACTCGTTTTTTGGGCTGGCAAAAAACAAATACTGGCCTTAGCGTTGAGGGCATTCTAGAGCAAGTGTTAGCGAAAATTCTACAGCATGATATCTCTCTGCAAGCAGCCAGCCGCACGGATGCTGGCGTGCATGCCGCCGCTCAAGTCGTCAATTTTTTTACTTCTAAAGAGAATGTACGCCTCGATCGCTTACAGCTCAGTTTGAATAAACTTCTGCCTAAAGATATCGCTGTCCTGTCGATTGAGAAGATTCAAAGCCATTTTCACCCCACCTTGCACTGCCTCGGAAAAGAATATCATTATGAATTATGTTATGGAACAGCACAATTTCCTATGCATCGCCACTTTTCTTGGCATTATCCCTGTTCTCTCGATATCAGCGCGATGACTCTGGCTGCGGCTTTAATGGAGGGAGAGCACAATTTTTCCGCATTTTGTAATTTTCGTAAAAATATCGCCTATAAAAGCTATGTCCGCCAAATTGAATTCATTCGCTTAATAGAACTTCCCGGCCAGCGATTGCACTTTGAAATCCGCGGAAATAGCTTCCTTTATAAAATGGTCAGAAACTTGGTGGGAACACTTGTTTATGTAGGATGCGGAAAGATTCATATCCAGGAAATTCCTGCCCTCCTTTCAGGTGGAAAGCGTCCTCAGGCTGGAATAACAGCACCTGCGCATGGCTTGTGCCTCTTTCGCGTTTTTTATTAAATTTTCGGCTCTCCCCTCTCCTCCTATGCCCTTGCCCGCATCCTATTACCCATAAGTTCAATAAACAGTACAACGCAGAGGCACAGAAACAGGGAGACGCAGAGGAGGACTGGTTTGTTTTTAAATTTTTCTTTGCGCCTCTGCGTTTAGCCCTTTATGTTATATTGTAGGCAAATATTTCGCACTTATGGGTAATAGGATGCGGGCAAGGGCAGGGATAGGAGCAGGGCAGGGGCATGCACACGGGGTTGTAGAGGGAAAAGGATTAGATCAAGTCGAGAAAGCGCGCTAAATACCAGGCGATGACGAGGATAGCCACGGAAGCGAGCACCCACATTGCATTGGGGAACCATTTGACACCGGCGCCAGGATTTCCTCTAACTTCGAGAGTCCCAATGCCATAAGAAAACTCCTGAGCTTCAGGACGAACAAAAGCCTCAGGGTGGTCTTTAACAATTTTTTCGCCATCCAATCCGAGAAAAGCGGCATATTGCCTTACGAATCCTTGAGCATAGACTGGTGAAATGAGCTTATTCAATTCACCTTGTTCAATAGACTGTAAATAGCCTATGCGAATGGACGTTGCATTTTCAGCTTCCTTAAGAGAAAGGTTCATCTCTTTTCGGCGTTGCTTGAAAGTTTCTCCTAGGCTTTTCATTTGATTTTGGCTTATCATAGCTTAGGCAGAGAAGCAAAAATGATTCGCTTCCAGCCGTCCTCCTTATTTTAAAGAGAATTCCTTGATTATCTAACTTATACATCAAGTTAGATTAAAAGAGAAGAGTCTTTCCTGCTGTAAATTTTCTGAGAAAAATCTGAAACTTTACAGTAAAATGGACTCGAAAAAGAGAAAAAACTATTTTCCACTGCTTGATGACTTATGAAAGAAAAAGATTTATCCTCCCCCAACACTTTTGTAGCAACAATTGATGCTTCCCTGGCTGATAAATTGCGCGAAGATTTGAAAGGACAGGGCTTCGATATTACCATTCCCCCCTACACATTCTTTGCAGCCAAAAAAAAGGGCGTCTCTTGCATTTTTTATAAGACTGGCAAGTTAACTATCCAGGGAAAAGAAATGCAGCCTTTTATTGAATTTTATATCGAGCCAAACATCCTAAAAACCTTCAATTATACTTATGCTCATTTGGATATCGATCAAACAGCGCGCATTGGCATTGATGAATCAGGTAAAGGGGATTTTTTCGGCCCTCTATGTATTGCTGGAGTCTACGCTGAAGGCGAAGCAATTCTCAAGCTCAAGCAGTTGGGCGTCCGAGACTCGAAAACACTCAGCGATAGCGCAATCATTAAAATCGCCAGCAAAATCCGGCAGGAATATGTTCATCATATTGTGAAGATCAATCCTACCAAATATAACGAACTCATTGTGCAGTTTGGCAACCTCAACAAGTTACTTGCTTGGGGTCATGCCACGACCATTGAGCAGCTTGCTGCTCAAACTGGCTGCCGTCGAATCGTTGTCGATCAATTTGCTAATGAGCACGTCGTGTTGACAGCATTGAAACGCAAAAAGCTGTCATTGGACGTTTTTCAACGCCATCGTGCCGAAGAGGATCTGGTAGTGGCAGCGGCCTCAATTCTCGCACGCTGCGCTTTCGTAGAAAGCTTGAAACTGCTTGAAGAACACTATGGCCAACTTTTCCCTAAAGGGGCTTCAAAGCAGACCATTGCAGCGGGACGTGCATTTGTAAAAACTCATGGCCGTGAAAATCTTGGCAAAGTTGGCAAATTACATTTCAAAACCATTGACTCAATTTTACTTGAAAAGACAGAATAGTCATCTTAAAACCCAATTTGCTGACAGCCTCTCATAGGTTGGGTTTAAAGGATTATGCAATGAAAAATCGAACGACTTTAATCATGACAGCCGCGGTCTTAGTTGGCTTCGCGGTGATTATCTTAATCAATGTGGCAGCTTTATTCGGCATTGTTCCTGCAAAGTATATTTCTCCTAACGATGTTCGAGGAATCGCAGTTGAACATCAGCAAAAACTATACACACTGAACTTTAATCAGCAAAATGCTGTCGTCACCGCTTTCAACAATCTCTTTCCTATTACTGAAGGGGAGCTAAAGACAAGAAAAATCGACAAGTCGCCGACAACGCAAGTTCAAAAAATTATCATTTATCGCTTTGATGAACCCGATATTGAAATCACGCCTGTAGGTTTTATTGCCAAATCTCATTCTTTAATGAGCACAGATCCTGCCGATGCATTCAGCTATGTCTTTTCCATTCCTGCTTGGCATAAACAAGGTTTTCTGGAAGAGGCTGCAACAGATAGCTTATACAAGATTCTTTCGACCACCTATGATCCCTAGAAATAGTCATTCTTATGCTGAAAGAATTGCGCCTAAACAATATCGTTTTGATTGAATCAACAACAATCCAATTCGGTCCGGGATTCAATGTTCTTTCCGGTGAAAGCGGATCTGGAAAATCTGCCATCATGAATGCCTTGAATCTCATTGCAGGAGAGCGCTGTGATCTTTCCATTTTAAGAAAAGGCGCAGAGAAAGGATGTGTGGAAGCTGTCTTCGATATCGACCACCACCAGGAGCTATTGCAATTATTAGAAGAAGCTGGCATCGACCATCAGCAAGGCGACGACCTATTCATTAGACGTGAATTCTCTATCTCAGGAAAAAGCAGAGCCTTCATCAATCATCAGTTGGCACAACTCTCTCTATTGCATCGAACAACTGACCTTCTTTTTGATATTGCAGGACAGCATGCCAACCAGAAACTTTTGGCCATAGAGCATCATCGCCAGGTGTTGGATCTTTTTGGAAATTTGCAAAAAGATGCCAAAGCGTTCGCTGCTTGTTGGGAAGAAGAAATGCATGTTCGCAAAACCCTTGAACAACTTATCGCCTCTGAAGCACTGCGCATGCGTCAAATTGAAGTCTGTCGCATGGAAATCGAAGAATTGGAAGCTGCTAGCCTAAAAGAAGGAGAAGAGGAAGAACTTTTTGCCGAATATTCACAACTTTCAAATGCCGATGAACTCTCTCAAAAGGTCGGAGAGATCAACCGTCTTTTGACTGGAGATAAAATTGCGATTTTAGCGCATTTGAATCGTCAGAAGGCTCTCTTTGACCAACTTATCCGTTTAGCCCCCCACTTGACTGATACAGCCGCCTCTTTTGAAAACGCACTTTTAGAACTCCATGAAGTAGCGCATGCCCTCAGAAATTTTGAAAGCAGATTGGAATTCAACCCTCAGAGAATGCAGGAACTCAATGAGCGGCTTGAATTAATTACCCGCCTAAAAAAGAAATATGGCTCGACGATTTCCGACATGCAAAATTATTTGAAGCAGGCACATGAGAATCTCTTTTCTTTAGAAAATGCCGATGCCGCCATCGATGAACTTCAAAGCAAATTGGAAATTCTATCGAACAACAGCAATGTTTTAAGCGATCAGTTGAGCGCAAAGCGTGCGCAAGCTGCACTTTCACTCCAAAACGCCGTTTCCGCGCATTTGCATGCCCTTAATATGCCTAAAGCAGAATTTTACATCGAAATCACCCCTCAAAAGCGAACCCGCTTTGGCGATGATAAAATCGAATTTTTTCTCATGCCTAATATTGGAGAACATCGCGTCTCCCTTAAAGAATGCGCCAGCGGTGGGGAACTATCGCGAATCATGCTCGCTCTACTGACACTACTCGCAGGCAAAGAAAATATTCCCACCATTGTTTTTGATGAAATCGATGCCAACATTGGAGGAGAAACAGCCACCATAGTCGGAGAAAAAATCCGAGAAATTGGACTCCAACGTCAAGTACTTTGCATCACGCATTTCCCCCAAGTGGCTAAATACGCTGAACATCATTTGCGAATTTTCAAGCAAGAAATCGATGGGAGGACAATCACTTCTATCGATATTCTCGATAATCAAGCACGTCAACGCGAACTCATCCGCATGCAAGGCGGAATGAGACAGTAGAAGATAGAATTCAGAATTCAGAATAAAAGGTAGTCAGTAGCTCCCCAGCTGCTTACGCCGCCAACATTGTAAAATAACTTGTTCTAGCTTTTCACCACAGAGAAAAGACAGGGAGATCACAGAGAGGATCATCGAGATAAGTAAGCGTTGAGCCTTCTACCAGCACCCATTTTGGGATTTTCGATATGGATTTTTTTCTGATGGCCTTTATCTCGATAATTTTCTCTGTAATCTCTCTGTCTTCTTCTCGGTGGTGAAAAAGATCGACTCATCGGCCAACATGCCTCGTTTCAAAAAACGCTAAAATCACTTAAGTTATATAGAAGCAAGTAGTCAGTAAGAGTGAAGCTCCGGCATGCCTTTAGTCCCATGCATAAGCGCAATGTCATCAACTTAAGCACATTTCGAACCGCAGAGCGGTTCTACATAGGTAGCCAGGGGTTTTAACTAGTGTTTTATGTCAAGACATGGGTAACAACTTTTGTCAGGACATAGGTTACACTTTTGAGGGGGGGGCCCTCAAACTCCCTCAAAAGTGTAACCTATGTCCTGACAAAAGTTGTTACCCATGTCTTGACATAAAACAGCACTTTTAGTCCTTCGGACTATAAAGCAGTCGGAAACATGCTTAAGTTGATGACATTGTGCGTAAGCGTGGGGTATGGAATTAAACATTAAAACCCAACTTGCTACCTATGAAGGCAGTCGGATTCGAAATTATTTTCTCTCTAGAAGCTCACACCCTCGGCTCTGAAAATAAGAGGGCCATATTTTCTAATATGACCCATTCATAGGTAGCAAGTTGGGTTTAAATGAAGCCATGAATATGGCGACAGAAACCTAGAAAATTGAAACTAGCACAGATATTGTATCATTTCTATCAACGCGTCCGCGGCTTAATCTATCACTTTACACCCCACGATAGCACGTGGAGTTAAATGCTGTCGAAGCTTCGCTCCTTAATGCGACTACACTTATTCCGAATTCTAACTTCTGACTTCCGAATTCTTGCGTTCTACTGACTACCCTATTCTGAATTCTCACTTTCATAATAATATTTACTTTATCCTAGAAAAAATGATAATTTTCTCTTACTCTTCTGCATCAAAGGAATGATCTTATGAAAACGTCAGACGTCTCGACTCTTGACCGACCGAAAAGTCGCCAACATTTTCAAAGTCTTTGCGAAGTGATTGCAGGCGGTGTCAATTCCCCTGTCCGCGCTTTTAAGGGCCTTGGCCTCTCCCCTTTGGTCGTAGAACGCGCGAAGGGCGATCTAGTTTATGACGTTGATGGGCACGAATATATCGATTATTGCGGATCCTGGGGGCCACTTATCCACGGCCATGCGCATCCAGATATTTTAAATGTCGCTAAAAAACGCATGGAAATGGGCACAACTTTCGGCATCACAAGTGTCATTGAAGAAAAACTCGCCCGCCAGATTATTAAACATGTCCCTTCCGTTGAAAAAATCCGATTCGTTTCTTCAGGCACTGAAGCAACGATGAGCGCAGCCCGCTTAGCCCGTGGTTATACTGGAAGAGAACTGATCGTGAAATTTTCAGGTAACTATCATGGCCACGCGGATTTTTTCTTGGTACAAGCAGGATCTGGAGTATTCGGGCTCGGTTCGACATCCTCTTCCGAAGGCATCCCTCATGATATTGTTAGGCACACTGTTTGCCTATCCTATAATGATACAAAAGCTTGTAGAGAGTTTCTGCTTCATCCAGAAAACTCTCGCCGCATTGCCGGAGTGATCATCGAACCTATTGCAGGAAATATGGGATGCGTTCCGGCAAAACAAGAATTTCTGGAAATGCTGCGCAATGTCACACACCAAATTGGTGCTGTCTTAATTTTTGACGAAGTGATGACAGGCTTTAGAGTTGCCCTAGGTGGAGCCCAAGCCCTCTATCAAATAATTCCCGACCTCACATGTTTTGCCAAAATCATAGGTGGAGGCTTTCCGGCAGCGGCTTTTGGAGGCAAAAAAGAAATTATGGATTGCCTTGCACCCTTGGGAAAAGTCTATCAAGCGGGAACACTTTCAGGAAATCCTGTAGCTATGGAAGCTGGTTTAAAAGCATTGCAAATGCTTGAGCAAGAAGGGTTCTATGAAGAACTCGAACGCAAAACAAACATGATTACGCAACCAGTGAAAGAGCTGCTTCATACCAGAAATATTCAAGCCTGCATACAACAGGTGGGCTCAATGTTTACCCTGTTTTTTGGGCGTCGTTCCGTGACTAGCATGGAAGAAGCTCATAAGCTCGACATAGGAGCTTTTGCTGACTTTTTTCACTATCTTTTCTCTCGGGGCGTCTATATTCCACCCTCTCAGTATGAAGCTTGGTTTGTTTCAATGGCGCATGAAGAACATCATTTAATAAAGACTCGAGATCTTATTCTTAAATATTTTAAAACTAAATAGGAGTTATGATGCAAACGCCAGCTTTGGCAAGTTCCCAGCCTCAAGAAGTGTTCACAAAGGAGGGATGTGGTTTTTTGAATCAATCGACAGCTGCCGTTGATGTGTTAGTCAATGCCCTCTACAGAGGCAAGGAGAATCTGGAAAATGAAGACCCAGCCCCCCCTAGCCTCTACAATAGAGTAAAACAATTTTTATATCCCCCTAAGCCGACCGATCTTGACATCTTGAAGAAGATTCATGTCATGTGGATTGTATGTATCGCCTCTTTACACCAGCAAAGAGGAGATATGCTTCATCAAAGTCTTAAATGCTTAGTAAAAGAACGAAAAGAACACGCGAACGAGTTTCACATGCTAGTTCCCGGACTAGCAGATAAAGACTTAAAGACAGCCTTCTTTCATCTTTATGCCATTGGATCGCTTTTTAAGACGTTTGCAGCTTCTGCGGAGGTCCCTGTCAATGTAAACCGTATTCGACGCTTCATCAATCAGGCAGTTTATTACTTCCATCAAGCAGGAATCCCAAAAGATGATGCTTCGCTAAAAAACTACCAACAAGTTTTTCTCGATACACTGCTTTTACTGGAAAAAGCCAAATCCGAATCTTCAAATTCATTTACATCGACATCGAAAGCCGCGTAGGAGATCATATGGTAAAAACTGTTGGAATAAATTCTAACCAAGTCGGTCATATCTTTGCTTTGAACGAAGCTAGAAAAGCTCAAAGAAAGCTTCCTGGAAGAGCAACCTGTAAGTCTTTAAGAGAGTTCACGAGCGAAGGTCTGCAAAAAATTGGCATTATCTCTGGATTGTTAGCCGCCTATGAAATCATTGGCCCACGTTTTGGAGGAACCCCATCCGTATTAAGACATGTACCCGCAACAGTAGACTGGATGAATAAAACACTGGAGTGGATGAATAAAACTAACATAATGAAGCCTAAGAAAGAAATTGAAGATATAACATTAGCTTTAAATACTCAATTTAATGTGAATTATTTAACAGCAGGGGCTGTCGCTATTGCTGCTGCAGCATTTTTTTTAGCCAACTGCTTGCGTCCTGATCCTTATAATGAGCAAGATAGGCTGCGTGCCTTTTCTTTGCAAGGAATCGCTGATCTCGGTACATGTGGCCAAGACGACCTTTTCACTGCAATCGATCAGAATGTTGCTATGAAAACGTTACACCCTAAAGATTATCAAGCTGCTATACAACAAGCAGGCATGAGCAGCGACTTTGGAGGTAAGGTTGAAACACTTGCAGAAATCATAAGTCAGCCCGAAACCCCTTCCTCTGATGACAAATCAGAAAAATAATCATTTCATGGATTATAATATCACCATCTAGTTAACTAGATGGTGATATAGCTCAGTGTATAGATATCGATGCAAATGGAGAAGGCATGTTCAATAATCCATGGTTTAGACGCTTCCTTGCACTTCTCCTTGCCTATCTTTTTTATCTTTGGTCCTGGCAAGCAGCTTTTGGTGCAGATGTCAATGAAGACCCCGATTTGCGTTTAAAACAACATATTCATTTTGATACCCACAATCAAAATATCATCGGCCATCTCTATATTGGCGGCCATTCTTCTGAAATCAATGAATCGACATGGCTCTATGTCAAAAGCGCCTTAGATCACTATAAGGAGCTTAAGCCAATTTTTGTCATTCTGGAGCTCAATACTCCAGGAGGTGAGATTTTTGCCGCCCAAAAGATCTCGAATGCATTGAAAGAATTAGATACCCAGTCCAATATCCCTGTGGTGGCCTACATCAATAATTGGGCCATCTCAGCAGGAGCCCTACTAGCCTATTCCTGCCGTTTCATTGCCATTGCTAGAGATGCAAGCATGGGGGCGGCAGAACCTGTGATGATGGATTCTAGCGGCAAACTTGAAACGGCTTCGGAAAAAGTCAATTCAGCGATCCGAGCCGATTTCGCCAATAATGCGCGTTTTTTCGATCGCGATCCTTTAATTGCAGAGGCTATGGTTGACAAGGATGTCATCCTCGTTCAACGGCAAGGCAAAGTGATTAAGCTGGATAATGAAAGTCAAATACATCTCTCCGGACCCGATCCAGACGTCGTCATTTCGCCCAAAGGCAAACTTCTCACATTAGACTCCGAACAGCTTTTAGCTTTGGGTGTCGCCGATATTCTCGTTCCTCCAGTAAAAACTGAACCGATCACCGCAGAAGAGCGAGAAAAAGGAAAATGGCCCGCAAGCAAATCTGCTTTATTCCACGCTCCATTTTTTGAGCATATTCCAAACGCTGTAATCGATTCATACAAAATGGACTGGAAAACGCATTTCTTTGCTATCCTTGCTTCACCAATGGTTTCCTCGTTGCTTTTTTTGGGATTTTTACTCGGACTCTATCTCGAAATAACAACACCAGGAATAGGAGTTGCTGGAACGCTAGCGTTTACATGCCTTTTTTTAATTGTCCTTTCGAGCTTTGCACTAGAAATTGCCAATTGGCTCGAATTGATATTTTTGGTGGCAGGATTAGGCATCCTATTGGTAGAGCTCTTCGTCCTTCCGACCTTTGGCTTGCTCGGCATCATCGGCCTCATCTTCTTCTTGATTGGTCTTTTTGGCATGATGTTACCCGGTATCGGTTCAATTAGTTTTGAATTTGACACGAAAACATTGAATGCTGCAGGCAAGGCTTTCTTTGAACGATTGGCTTGGCTGTGCGGTACACTCGTTGTCGCTTTTATTTTGATGGCCATTATTGGACGCTTTGTGACTCCCCGCCTACCAGGATTCAGTCGTTTTGTCCTCAGAGGAAGAGAGCAAAATGGATATATCGCTTTCGATAGTCCAGAAAGCCTGCCTATTCCGGGATCTAAAGGTGAAGTGACCTCAACTTTACGCCCCTCGGGAAAGGTCCTTATTAATGATGTGCTTTATGATGCGATCAGTTCTGGTGAATTGATTGAAAAGGGAACTTCGGTCATTGTAATAAGATTAGAAGGCGGTACTATTGTGGTTAGTCCAAATCGGGAGGTCTCGGAGTGATTCCTTGGATATTGCTGGCCATCGGCTTTATTTTGATTTTCTTAGAATTCTATCTCCCTGGAGCCATCATGGGCATAACAGGAGGAATTCTCGTGTTTGCCAGCATCATTCTTTTTTCTTTGCAGACCCAATCTCCATGGGCGATCGCAGCTTATGTGGTTGGTGTAGGCGTTGGATTGGGCCTCCTCATTAAATTTGCATTGTGGCGCATTCGGACGGCCAAACCGGACTACAGCATTTATTCTGATGCCGATCAGGAAGGATTTCAAGCTTCGCAGTTTGATCTTTCAATGGTAGGCAAAAAAGGAGTTGTTGTAACGGATCTCAAACCAGGTGGACATATTTTGGTAGAAGGAAAACGCTTGCAGGCAATATCTCGAAGCGGGTATCTAGTTAAGGGCACAGAAGTGACTGTCATTGGCGGCCAAGAGGAGAGCCTGATTGTCAAACATAGCAAGAAGGAAAAAGACTTATGAATCTTGTGATTTTTTTGGCCGAAATCGGCATCGAACTCTATTTTTTATTCATTGTCTTGGCATTTGTCGTCATCATGATGCTAAGCATTTTGGGAAAATTTATCAGCCTCTGGTTTCAAGCTTTTGTCTCCGGGACGCCGATTCCACTCTTTAATATCATTGGCATGAGTTTGCGCAAAATTCCTCCCCGCATCATTGTCAATGCACGTATTAATTCGTTCAAGGCAGGACTAAAACAAATCACCGTTTCCGATCTGGAAACTCATTATCTTGCCGGAGGCCATGTTCCAGACGTCGTCGCTGCAATGATTGCTGCTGACAAAGCCAACATCCCTCTGGATTGGCGACGAGCCACGGCAATTGACTTGGCCGGAAGAGATTTGAGGGCTGCGGTCCAAACATCCGTTAATCCCAAGGTGATCGACTGTCCCAGTCATGGAGGCTACATTACAGGCGTAGCCAAAGACGGTATTCAAATTAATGTTCGCGCACGCGTCACTGTGCGTACAAATATTGCGCAATTGGTCGGAGGAGCAACAGAAGAGACGATCATCGCCCGCGTTGGTGAAGGTATTGTCAGCGCGATCGGTGGATCTGAAACACATCTTCAAGTTCTTGAATCACCCCAACGCATCTCTAAACTTGTATTAGAAAAAGGACTGGATTCATCGACAGCCTTTTTAATCCTTTCCATCGACATCGTCGAGATGAATTTGGGTGAAAATATTGGCGCAAAGCTCCGTGCAGACAAAGCAGAATCAGATAAACGCATCGCACAGGCAGAAGCTGAAAAACGAAGGGCAATGGCCGTTGCGATGGAACAGGAAAATTTGGCCAAAGTACAAGATATGCGGGCTAAGTTAATCGAAGCACAAGCCCAAGTTCCTCAGGCAATGGCCGAAGCTTTTCGTGCAGGCAAACTGGGAATCATGGATTATTGGCGCATTCAAAATATGCAGGCAGATACTGACATGCGCAATGCCATTGCCCGCCCTGAAGATGAACTCAAGCGAGGAGGCTAGACTTTCGTATGAAATCAAAAAGCAAAAGAAAGAGCGACAAACTGGAAGACCGCGAACCGGCAAATAAAGAAATTAAAAAAGAATTCCAGCATCAAGAAATTCATGAGAAAGCCTATGAAGTCAATATAAGAGAGCGCTCTTCCCGCGCTGAAAACATCCTGCATCAACTTTCTTCCAAACGACAAATGCTGGTGATCAAAGAAATTTTTGGCAAGCCGATGGCCATGCGAGATCCATGGGAATAAATGTCCATGGCCAGCGATAATTATCGCCGCATCTGCGAAGAAATCCATGAAACGGCCATCCGCTATGGAAGAAAGCCTGAAGAATTAACTCTTGTAGCCGTGACAAAAAGTGTCGACTGGAAAACAGCAAACTTGCTCTATGCTCAAGGTCAACGCGATTTTGGCGAAAACCGCGTTCAACAGGCTTTGGAAAAGCATGAACAGTCTCCAAGCGATTGTCGATGGCATCTGATTGGTTCATTGCAAAGTAATAAAGTCTCTAAAGTCATTGGCAAATTTACTCTCATCCATTCAGTGGATTCCCCTGAATTGGCGCACAAATTGTCTCAAGAAAGCTGTAAACGTGATCTAATCACTCCAATTTTGCTGCAATCCAACACCTCTGGAGAAAAAGCGAAGCATGGGCTTTCGCCTGAACAATGGAAGGAACGTTTTAAAGAGATTTTGAATTTGCCAGGCATTTCGATTGAAGGACTGATGACAATAGCCCCTTTTATTGATGATGAGTCAGTCATTCGCAAATGCTTTGTGCGCTTACGAAATCTGCGTGAAGAATTATCTGTATTTGCGGATGGACGTCAACGATTGCTTCATCTTTCCATGGGAATGTCTCATGATTTTCCTTTTGCAATCGCTGAAGGAGCTACGATTTTGCGCATTGGAACGGCCTTGTTCAGCTAGAAATTCACAAAGAATTCTGATCTTTTTCATCACCGAGACAGGACAGTGAGATCACAGAGAAGGTCATCGAGATAAGTGAGCATTGTGTCTTCTACCAGCTACTGGCTAGCTTATTCTGAATTCTTGTATTCTACTGACTTCTATATAACTTCATGTTATTTTTGGATGTGGTGAAAAAGAAGAAGCAACATAGAAACTATTCAGGCTACTAGCTACCTTTTATTCTGACTTCTCTCATCTGACTTCCTTCGGATTCCCCTTTATTGTCCAAAGAGCTAAAAAATTTTATGTTTGATAAACATTTAGCTCACGTTCATAATATCTCTTTTTTACGTAACTCTTCTTACGCAAAATACAATATTCATAAACTAAGTTTCTTATGTTAGCTTTTCGCCAAATCTATCTATGGACGGCATTCCTCCTAATGGGCATATCTTGTCTGCTTTCGGCAGAACAGGAAGGATACTCCTATCAAGTCCAATTCCAGTGCCAAGATGATCAAGAAATCGAAAACTTCTTAAAATCCGCTTCTCAGCTTTGCGCCTTGCAAGATTCCCCGCCTCCGACTGCAGCCGCCTTGAGGCGAAGGGCCGAAGAAGATGTCCCTAATATGCTAAAAGCTCTTCAAAGCAAAGCCTATTATAATGCCAAAGTGCATTTTTCCATTAATTATACTCTTGATCCTGCATTGGTATTGCTATGTGTCGAAACAGGGCCCATCTACCCTTTTTCCTCATTCAAAATTATTCCGGAAAATGGATCACCCCCCTGTGCTTTCGATTTTAAAACTATCGATTCCAAAGACTTAGGGATTTGCATTGGTCGACCAGCTCTCCCTTCAATCATCGTGGATGCCGAAGATATTTTGCTGGATCTCTTAGAAAAAAGAGGTTATCCCCTAGCTAAACTTTGCAAACGGGAGGTCATTGCCGATCAATCGACCCATAGCATCTCTGTGATTTTCCATGTTGATAGCGGCCCTTTAGCCAGCTTTGGAAAAACGGATATCATCGGCGATGAAGATGTCCTTCCTGAATTCTTTCGTCGTAAAATTGCCTGGCAGGAAGGAGAACGCTACAATCCCGAACGCATTGTAAAAACGGTCAATGCCCTCGAAGCCAGTGGCTTATTCAGCTCCATTAACATTACCCATGATAGTGAAGTCCAATCGGATGGATCGCTGCCAATGCATATCTCCATCCAAGAAGCCAAACGACGAAGCATCGGTCTCGGAGTCGGTTACGCCACCGACCTCGGTCCCGGCCTAAATGCCGAATGGGAACACCGCAATATCCGTGGCATGGGCGAAAAAGTCAGCATCGTCGCTAACCTATGGCAAATTAAGCAGGAGGGATTCATCCGCTATTTGATGCCAGACTTCGGGCACTCAGGCCAAGATTTGATTTGGCTCGCCGATGTCAATCGTGAAAAAACTAAAGGCTTTACTGAATCTTCAGCCAGCTTTTCTGGAACAATCGAAAGACAATTGACTGAGCGACTTCGAGTTTCCTATGGGGCAATGTTCACATTGTTGCACAACTCACGCTCTAATAATAACCGCGAATTCAATCTTTTTAAACTTCCTCTGCAATTAATGTGGAACAAAAGCAACAGCTTATTAGATCCTACTACTGGCTTCACGCTGCATTTAAGAACGACCCCATCCATACAAACTTTACCACCACGCTTTTCCTATCTCACCCATCAATGCACCGTAACAGCCTATCAACCACTAGACAAAAAACAGCGATTCGTGCTCGCAGCCAAAGCCACTTGGGGGTCCATATGGGGCTCTACAAAGCATAGTATTCCTCCTTCCGAACGCTTCTATGCAGGTTCCGACACCCTCCTGCGCGGCTACCGCTATCTTTCTGTCAGCCCCTTAGGACATGATCATAAACCCATCGGTGGAAGATCCCTTATGGTCTACTCTTTAGAAGCCCGCATGCGCAACAACGGCCCTTTCGGCCTTGTGGCTTTTTACGATATCGGAAACGTCTATTCGGAATCTTTCCCGCAATTTGGTCATAAACAGTTGCAGTCTGTTGGATTGGGCCTCCGCTACCACACGCCTGTAGGTCCACTTCGTATCGACCTCGCTTTTCCATTAAATCGACGGCACCACCTTGACAGCTTTTTTCAACTTTATTTTAGTATTGGACAGGCATTTTAACCTATGAGTAATCGATGAGTAAGAGATGCGTATATTTATCCGCTTGGTGATCATTTTATTTTTGATTCTCGGCATAACCTTTTGGATTGTTCTCCACTCCGATTATGTCCATCACCATCTAGCCAAGATAGCCGCCGAGGCTTTTTCCCGCACCACAGGAATGCCTGCCTCTATTGAAAGCGTTGCCTTCAGATTCCCTTGCCGAATTGTTGCCAAAAATATCGTTTTAGGCGATCCAGAACAACCCAAAATCACTATCGACAAAGCATCAATCGCTGTCTCCCCCTCAGAATTATGGCATGGACGCCTACCAAACTCATCGCGCATTGCCCTCGACCACATTGTTCTCCTCCCCCTTTTCCTGGATAGCCTTTCCATCAAGCAAATTCAAATGCCCCCTTTAACCATTAAAGGCACACTCGATTACGATTCCATAGCCTCCAAGCTTTCAGGAACCTTTACGATGACTTCATTGATCCAACAGAAGCCCTTTTCTCTTCATGGACAATTTCTTTTCGATGAGGTTCAACAGCTAAGCCTCTCTTTTGCCTCTCTTCAAAAAAATCTTTTTTACATCGAAGGAAATGTCCACGTGTCCCCTTCCATGGATCTCGATGAAACCACACTGCACCTCAAAATTCCAGATCCCAACCTTTTTAGAGAGTGGATTCCTTCCAACCTACAGGGACAATTTATTGTAGATTGTTCATTATCAGGACAGATCTCCTCGCCTATCATTGCATTCAATTGGACCGCTCATCAAGCAAAATGGCAAAACGTTTTTTGCAATACAGCTAGTGGCTTTTTCACCTATTCTACTCAGACGCATCAGGGAACGGGAAATATGACTTTAGCTGCTTCCATTCACAATAAACTCATTGATGCAACGACAAATATCCATCTACATCCCGATAATCTCTTGAATCTTTATGACTTGTCTATTACCGCTCCAGGCAATTCAATGAGTGGAATGCTCTCCTTCTCGCCCAATGAACATTGGATTGAAGGCGAACTGAACGGCGAAAGCAGCGATCTCTCATTGTTCGATGATTGGCTGCCTGAGAAAACGCGTGGAAAGGTGACATATATAGCCACTCTGCGTCGTTTCCCTTCCACAGGCACCATCCATATGCATTCATCCTCACTGAAGATTGGAGAAGCGCAATTTAATAATGTCCATATGTCTGCAGACATCGCAGATCTTTTTATTTCTCCGCAAGCCACTCTAAGCCTTGCCTGCGACCATGCCTCTTTGGACGAATGCACAATAGAAAATGTAACAGCAAGCACTTTCATCGATGCTCTGCTTTCACAATGGCCATTTTCAATCAAGTTTGATGGCAGCTGGCATGAGCCTTTTGCTTTACAAGCTCAAGGGAAATGGAGTAAACAGCAGAATAACCTGATGGTCTCCTTAGATAGCTGTCGAGGCAATGCTGCGGGAATCCCTCTAAATCTGCGCGAAAAAGCTGATTTTAATATCACCCCCGAGTTCCTCTATCTCACCCCATTCTCTTTAAGCCTTGGCGATGGATCTCTAATTGCTTCTCTCAATTACACTGACAATTACATTTGGGGAGATATGCAATTCGACAATATTCCCATCCAGCTTCTGCATTTAAAATCTCCGACCATGCCACTCAGTGGAATCCTTTCTGGAAAGGCTTTTATCCAAGGACCTCCTGATTATCCTATCGCTAAAATTACCCTGCAAGGCAGTGGCCTAAAAATTCGCGATAAGGCATTCGCCAAATTCCCTACCTTCAATGGAAATTTGCTGCTGGAAATTACCCATCAAGAGACCTCTTGCTCAGGTTATCTTTTGGCCTCAAATCATCCTCCTATAGATATTAGTGCACGGCTTCCGATCTTTTGTTCCCTTTCTCCTTTTTCATTTAATGTCGACAAAGACGCACCAATTGAGGGATATGTCACAGCGGCTGGCGAAATTGCGCCTATCCTCCAGCTGCTGCTGACAGATACCACGACGCTTTCAGGCAATGCCCATGCTTCAATGACTCTCTCTGGATCGCTAAACAACCCTCAATTGAATGGAATCTGTGAAATCAATCAGGGAACTTTTGAAAGTCAAAGAACCGGAACCTTGTTGCGCAATCTTTCTGCACATATCGAAGCATCAGGCTCAGAACTGTACATCAAAGAGATCAAAGCACATGATGAAAGCGGAGGCTCTGTCATTGGATCCGGTCATATCCTCCTCGATGATGCTCAAAACTTTCCCATCGCCATCGATATGACCCTCAATAATACCAATTTACTCCATCAGGATTATACTCAAGCATCCTTTAATGGCCAGCTTTCGCTAAGAGGTGATGCTCATGGTGGAACTCTTTCAGGAACTTTAGATGTTAGCGAAGCGGCCTTAAAAATTCCGGAAAAAACTTCTGCGTTGATGAATACCGTGGACGTCACCTATATCAACATTTCAGATCATGATTCCCCGCCGCAATCTTTCTATACGCCCCCCTCTTCCTGGCCTCTCCATTTAGATCTGCGTCTGCGTGTCCCAAGCAATCTCTCCATTACAGGAAAAGATCTTAGCTCTGAGTGGAAAGGCGAGGTCTCCATCAAAGGGACAACCCAAACGCCTCTATTCATCGGAGAAGTTTCTGTCGCGCGCGGTCAATATCTCTTCAATGGGAAGCCATTCGCCATCAATCAAGGCACTATTACTCTGGCCGGCGAAATCGACAAAAAAACAACCCTTTACATCATCGCTAGCAAAGACCTCGATAAGGTTAAGGTGGATGTGATTCTCAAAGGACCTGTCAAAAGTCCATCGATCTCGTTCCGATCGAACCCCCCAATGCCGCAACGTGAAATCCTTTCTTGGCTTCTCTTTAACCGAGGCACCTCAGAAATTTCAGCCTTTCAAGGCTCTCAACTCAGCGAATCGATCACCAACCTCGATAGCAACCACCAAGGGCCCGATGTCCTTACAAAAATTCGCACAGCCCTTGGGATAGACCGCTTGGAAATCTGCCGCGACCGCAACGGCGATGCCAATAATGTCGGACTCAAGGTCGGAAAATACATCTCAGATAACATCTTTATCTCTGTCAGCAAAAGCGATGTCAACAGCATCGCCTTAGAAGCCTCTGTGACAGAAAAAATCAAGCTCCAGGCTGAAGTCGGAGATGATTCTGAGGGACAGCTTCTCTTGAAATGGAAGCGCGATTACTAGTACTGCACCCAAAAACTAATGTGCTTGGGTACTAGCACTCACTACGTGCTTTGACGTTTTGGGCTAATTTAAAATAAACCATTGCCCCATTGATGAGTGCCGAGCCGATCGTCGCATCAATTAATCCTCTCACATCATTGCTTAAGCCTAAATATTTAATCGATATTCCTAATGCAATCATCGATCCAAGCAGAAGATAATATTTAGGGCTGTAGATATTCGACAATTTTGCTGGATTGGGAAAACTGCGGATGCGGGCAACGCCTTTATGAGCAGACTTCCCTAGCACATAACGTCCTTTGAAATACCCAATAAACAACGCAAGAACCACCAATAGCAGGGCTGCACTTTGAAGGCTTCCAACATACTTTGTAAAAGTGCTTAAAAGAGGATGTCTTCCATATTCAAAAATGCCATTAGCAGAGATATCCTCAAGCAAAAGATTCAATCCAAGCTGTAGTAAATAGACTCCGATAACAAACCAAATCGCTCCAGAAATCATAATCAGTTTTGTATGGCTCAATCTCATATCAGCTCCTTTGTTAATTTCGCGCAGTATAGTCTAACGGGTACAAGCATGCAATAGACAAAAAAAAAGATTTCCCTTATAAGCGATAAGGCAATAAAAAATGAATCCGACAATCAATAATCATTATAACGACACGTTTCTACAGGACAGATATCATCATGCAACTTTCCCTCATATTTATACGCACATTATTTCTCAGCTTATGTGTTCTCTTCCTGACAACCTATGCAATTGCTGACGCTACCGAGGCCTCCTATTATACGAAGCTTGGCATAGGCATTATAGGTGGCTTGGTTTTAGGCTGCGCCATCATTGGTTTCGAAAAGCAGCTCAGACAATTCAATTTGCGCGCTTTTAACACAGCAACATTTGGATTATTTTTTGGATATATCATGGGCGAAGCCATTCTATTTACCTTTCAGCCCATTATTGATCTCGTGCATTCTCACATCTCTGCCCAAGCAATCTCCACACTTCGAATAGGCATCTCATTGCTTTCTTCCTATCTTGGCATGGCTGTCGCAATGAAAGCTGCTGATGAACTTTATTTAAGCATTCCCTTCGTGAAATTTAAATCGACTAGTCAAAAGAAAAAAGATTTTTTAATCGATTTATCCGTCCTAATTGATCCTCGTATCGTTGATTTAGCAGCCTCAGGCTTTCTAGATCACCATCTTGTTATCCCTCGATTCCTCGTCAAAGACCTCTACGAAATGTGTGAGCATCCTGACGAAAATATCAAAAGCAAGGCCAGACGTTCTCTCGATATCATTAAAAAGTTAGAAACGATCGCCACTCTAGATTTGCGTTATGCAGAAACTGACTTTCCTGAAATCAAAGATCCTATGGCCAAACTTATCCGCCTAGCACGCCTTCTCGATGCCAATATCCTTATATCCGATGCGAATCGCATTCAACAGCCTTCTCTCGAAGGAATCCGTCTGATCAATCTCCATACGTTATCAAGTGCTTTAAAACCCATCGCTCAAGCTGGCGAATATATCAACATCAAAATTCAACGCTACGGCAAAGAGCCCCGCCAAGGAGTGGGCTATCTTGATGATGGCACCATGGTCGTCGTTAATGGAGGCGCAGAATATATCGGAGAAGGGATCCGCGCACAGGTACTATCAGTAAAACATACTTCCTCTGGACGGATGGTTTTTTGCAATGCTGTGGAAGATCCTCTCTTTGCCGAAACAGCGCAAGCGACTTTATCGTCATTCGATACAGATAACCTAACAAAAAATTATTATTCCATCTGAGTAGAAAACTATGATTTATGGCATAGGCACAGATATTATCGAGGTCAAAAGGATCGAACAAGCCATCGCACGTCTTGGACAGCGCTTTTTAGATCGCATTTTTAGCCCGAAAGAACAGGCCTATTGCCTGCGCCATCGGCTTGCCGCCCCCCATTTCGCAGCACGCTTCGCCGCCAAAGAAGCCGCCGTCAAAGCCCTAGGAACAGGATTCCAAAAAGGCATCCATTGGCTTGACATCGAAATCGTCCATGATCAGTATGGGAAACCGAACATCCAGCTTTCAGCAAAATTGCAAGAGAGATTCGATTCTCCACAATTACACCTCTCTCTCAGTCATTGTCGAGAATATGCCACTGCCTTTGTAATATGGCTTCAGCCTGAATTTGAAATTTTACCCCATATCAAGAAATAAGAGGCGCCTCGCCTCCCTAATCGCGCTTAAGACTATGCCGCCTCCAATAATTAAGGGACATAAGCGACTCAAGCGACCATAGCGAAGAGACAATTTTTTTTATCTCTGTCTCTTGAGTCGCTTATGTCCCTATTAAGGGAAAATGCAAGCAAAGGCACGAAATCTTTTACAGTCCGAAAGGATAAAACAAACGCACCATCAATAGGTTGACATATTCAGGACAATTATTTGCAAAAAGACGATAGGCATACTCAAAGCTTAAGGCAGCCCCACTTTCGAAGGCAATTCTATAGCGCACGCCTGTATCAATAGATTGGTGATGAATAGGACCATAACCTGGAAAATGATGTTTTAGATTGAGTGAGCGGTTGCCCAATCCCCATAGGCTATCCATGAATATCTTTAATTCATGGCGATTCCACCAGTTTCGCTCCCAAGCTAAATTTGCCCGCAGCCATGGCGATCCCTGATCCGCGATACCTAAACCCAAAACCCCCCAGCCTCTCGACAGCCAAAACTGCTCGCAAGAAAATTCCTTTCCTGCTGCCACATGGAACTCGCATTGAATCCCTCCATGATGAAAGACGCCAATATCATGTCGAGCAGGCCTAAACACTTTCGATATCGTCGCTCCTGTCACCAGAGAAATAGGATCTCCTATGACGTCGTTCAACCAGAGATAGCGTCCGGTAAACAAGAATGAATCAAAACCAAAAGAGCGATGTCTTGTCGCCGCCAAAACGGCCTCAAGCTCCGCCGAAACATTCACAATGAGATCGACAGCAGTGGCAGCGCTTAAATCGACAAAAACATCGCAAGCAGGGTGCTTCTTTGATCCCGACTTTGTGTCGAGTAAATTGTAGCATTGAACGCGTGTGGTCGCCCTTCCTTCGATCTCTAATGTCTTGCCAAACCAGGGAGCCAATTCTGTCGCTGAAAGCATTCCCCCCACGCAAGCCAAGAAGAGGCTTGTCGCTAATAATCGCCATTTCATCGGATTAATCCGCGAACTGATAGCTCCCTTTCCACTTCAATTGCAGCCATACAACCTGATCCCGCCGCTGTGACCGCTTGGCGATAGACATGGTCTTGAGCATCTCCAGCTGCAAATACCAACTCTTGAGAAGTCTTTGATGTACCTGGATCGACTTTAATATAGCCATTATCATGCAGCTCGATCTGTCCCTTAAGAAAGGTCGTATTCGGCGTATGGCCGACAGCAAAAAAGACGCCTCCAGCCTCATATTCTTTTTCGGCATGAGAATGCACATTTTTGACCACCACATTGCGGACGACATGGTCTCCACCTATATTGGTGATGACGCTGTCCCATAAAACTTCAATTTTCGGATGTTCCAAAGCACGCTTTTGCATGATTTTAGAGGCCCGCAACTGATTGCGACGATGCACAATATACACCTTACTTCCAAATTTAGTCAGAAAAGAGGCTTCTTCAACAGCAGAATCTCCACCTCCGATCACAAACAGGGGTCGATTGCGAAAGATAGGGGCTGCCCCGTCACAAACAGCACAGGCTGTCACGCCTCTCTGCCAAAATTCACCCTCGTTGGCGCCTGGAATATCTAAACGGTTCGCCGTAGCCCCCGTGGCAATGATGACTGAAAGTGCTTCATAAGAGTGGTTATTCCCTTTAATCTTGTAGGGATGCTTAGAAAAATCCACTTCAATCACATCGTCCTGCAGCATTGTCGTTCCAAAACGCAACGCTTGCTTCCTAAAGGCATCCATTAATTCAGGCCCTGTAATTCCCTCGGGAAAGCCCGGATAATTTTCCACGTCCGTCGTCATCATCAACTGCCCTCCTGAAGGTCCATTAAAAAAACCTTCATAAAGAACGGGTTCTAGATTTGCCCGCGCTGCATAAATGGCCGCTGTATACCCTGCAGGCCCTGAACCGATAATGACTAGCTTCGCTTTTTTCATGATACTCCTAATAAAAAATGCACATTATTTTGCCAAATTAATATCATATAACAGGTGGGAGCAAGAAAAAAGAAAAAATCGCTCTCCCCCCTTGAACCATTCCTGTTTTAGCCCTCTGATTACAACCTGATGGATGGTTCGAAAAGCGCAGTCTTTCAGACTGCAAATATTTTTTTATTCTCACCCTGGGCGATGCCCAGGGCTGTTGCACCTTTAGTCCTTCGGACTATAAAGCCTGTTATTCTTTCTAAAAAGTCTTTTTCACTTCATGTTTCCTTGTTATCCTAATAAGCTCTCTGGTCCTCATTTATTCTGTAAACGCCAGCTGCTATAGTCCAAAGGACTAAAAGTGCAACAGCCCTGAGCATCGCCCTGGGCAGGAATAAAAAAATATTTGCAGTCTGAAAGACTGCGCTTTTCCTAAGGAAAAACTAGATAGCTCACTTCTTCGATCGTTCAAAATGCTAGACAGAGCCTCTCCAAAACCTACGATTAAGTGTTTTGAGAAATTCTTTTCTTTCCTCAGGAGTGGGACAAAACTTATCAATATTTTCCATGAGCAATGCACATTCATTCTTTGTGAGATTGTTCTTATTATAATTAAACTTATCCATAGCATGCCGTAGCTCTTTCTCCTCAGCTAATGCCTTTTTACTAGGTTTAGGTGAAGCGTGTTCTTGTATGTTGGACACCCTCTCTCTTTCTTCCTGAGTGGGATTCCATCTATCAATATATTTTATGAGCAGTTCACGTTCTTCAGTTGTGTTTTTTTTCTCATTCCTAAATTTATCAACAGCAGCTTCAAACTTTTTTTTATGCTCAGAAAATAAAACCTCATCTTTTAAGTTGAACACTCTCTCTCTTTCTTCCGAAGTGGGATGCCACTTTCTATTCATATATGTTATGAGCAAATCACATTCTTTCTTTGTGAGTTCTTGGCGGAGATTAAATTTATCAATAACCTTATCTAATTTTATCTCGTCAGGTGATACCTTTCTACTCAGCCTAGGTGAAGACAATCCTACAAGGATCTCTTTCAATTTATTTGTTTCGTCGGGAGTAAGGCTCAACTTCTCAGCAGAATTCATGAGCAATTCACATTCTTTTTTTGTGAGCTCTTCTGGTTCACTCTCAAATTTATGCCTAGCGGCTAATAACTTTTTATCCACTGATTTTCTATTTAGTTGGGGTGAAACCTCCCCTTGCTCTATCGAAGACAATCTTTCAAGTTTCATGAGAATGTCTTCTTTTTCTTCAGTAGTTTGCTCAAATTGATCAAAATGTCTCTTGATCCGTTTACATTGATTCTTTGTGAGTTGTTTCTCAGAATCAAAAGCCTGTAGATCTCTGCGTAATTTTTCTTCCCTATCTAATTTCTTTTTATTTGGAGGTGAAAACTCTGCCCTCCTCATCAAAGCCAATTTTTCATCGATACTTAGGCCTTGTCCGAGATCTGATGCTTTGTCGGCTTTCTTTTTTTTCACTTTCGGAGTGTTCTTTGTATCTTCGAAAATAACCGCGAATGCTTCTTCTGATTCCCCATTCCATGATTTCACCCTACCACCTAATGATGCCGTTGGTAATGACGGATCATAACTTAACCGCTGCACCTTAGGTATCTCTTTTTCGGTTTCTTTAGTTTTTTTTGAATTTTGGTGTTTCGAAAACGTCTTATAATCATCAGAAAGACTTCTCGGCAAAGCTCCAGTGGTCTGACTTCCTCGCGTCAATAGTGATTTGATTGCGTGCATTTTTGATTCCTTTATTAGATCGATTTATAAAAAATTTTAGTCATTCTATTTTTTAAATCCATTTAAAATATAAAATACAAAATTGATAAATATTCAAAAATTAGACTTAAAAAAAATATAGAACGACGAAATTTTTAATATAAAAATCAACTTTACGTCAATATTAAAAAATTATTTGATTTATATATGACTTTTGAAAAACAAAAAAAATAATTAAATTTTACGTTATGCTGAAAAGAAAAAAACGCAAAATTGCAATGACACATCGAAAAAAAAATCTTTGCATCTTTGCAACTTTGCGTTTATGTCTAAAGTGAATTTAATTTTTTTGATAAGAAGAGCTGGATAGCTCATCTCTTACCGTTCAAATACTAGACCTCCAAAACATTTGTCTAAGCGTGTTGAGACGCCTATTCCTTTCTTCACGATTGGCATGCTTAAATTCATCAATATGCTTCATGAGCAATCCACATTCCTCTTTTGTGAGTGCTTGCCCATCATTAAATTTTTTCATAGCATCTGATACCTTTTTTTCCTCAGCTAATACCTTTTTACTCGGCTTAGGTGAGGACAATCCTTCGAGTATATTTTTCAATTTACTTATTTCTTCAATAGTGGGCCCCCACTTCTCAACGGAATTCAGGAGCAGTTCGCATTCTTTTCGTGTGAGCTTTTCTTCTGGTTCATTCTTAATTTTATGCAAAGCAGCTGCGAACTTTTTATCCACAGCCAATGACTTTCTACTCGGTTGAGATGAAACCTCTTCTTTAGATGAAATCTCTTCTTGCTCTATCGAAGACAATCTTGCAAGTGTCTTGAGAAAGGCTTCTTTTTCAACATTAGTTTTCACAGACTTAGTAAAATGTTTCTTGAGCAGTTTACATTGTTCCTCTGTGAGCTTTTTCTCAAAATTAAAATCCTGTATAGCATTGTGCAACTTTTCTTCTATCTCTAATGCCTTTTGATTCAATTTAGATGAAAACTCTTCTCCATTCCTTATCTCAGACAATCTTGCATCGAGACTTGTGCTTTTTACGAGACCTGACTCGTTGGGTCTCTTGCCTAATTCGGTTTTCTTTTTTTTCACTTTCGGAGTTTTCTCTCGTTCACTCTCTGTATTTTCGAAAACAACCTCAATTTCTTCTTCCAATTCCCCATTCCATGATTGCACTCTGCGGCCTGATAATGATGCCGTTGGCAACGTATCATCATAGCTCTGCACCTTAGGCATCTCTTTTTCGGTTTCTTTAGTTTTTTTTGAAAACGACTTATAATCATTAGAATGACCTCTCGGCAAAGGCCAATCAATGCTATGACTTCCGGGCAATAGTGATTTGATTGCTGCTTTCATTTTTGATTCCTTTTTAAATCGATTTATAAAAAATTTTTGTCATTCTATTTTTAAATCCACTTCAAATATAAAATACAAAATTGATAAATATTCTAAAATTATACTTAAAAAAATTATAGAACGACGAATTTTTTAATATAAAAATCGACTTTACGTCAATATTAAAAAAATTGTTTTATTATATATAATTATCAAAAAACAATTAAAACTTTACGTTATGCTGAAAAGAAAAAAACGCAAAATTACAATGACACATCGAAAAAATCTTTGCGTCTTTGCAACTTTGCGTTTCTTGTACGAACTAATTTAATTTTTAGGATAAGAAGAGCTAGATAGTTTATCTCTCACCGTTCAAATGCTAGACAGAGGCTCTCCAAAACATGGTTTTAAGTGTGTTAAGACGCCTATTTCTTTCTTCACGATTCGTATGTTGAAACTCATCAATATACTTCATGAGCAGTCCACATTCCTCCCTTGTGAGTGCTTGCCCATCATTAAATCTTCTCATAGCATCTGATACCTTTTTTTTTCAGCTGATACCTTTTACTCTGCTTAGATGAAACCTCTTCCTGCTCCATAGAAGACAATCTTTCAAGTGTCTTGAGAAAGTCTTCTCTTTCATTGGTTTTCATAGACTTAGTAAAATGTTTCTTGAGCAGTTTACATTGTTCCTTTGTGAGCTTTCTCTCAAAATTAAAATCCTGTATAGCATTGCGTAACTTTTCTTCTTTCTCTAATGCCTTTTGACTCAGTTTAGATGAAAACTCTTTTTCATTCGTTATCTCAGACAATCTTGCATCGAGACTTGTGCTTTTTACAAGATCTGATTCTTTTGGTTTGTCTGACTCGGTTTTCATTTTTTTCACTTTCGGAGTTTTCTCTCGTTCACTCTCTCTATTTTCGAAAACAACCTTAATTTCTTCTTCCAATCCCCCATTCCATGATTGCACTCTGCCACCTAACAACGATGCCGTTGGCAACGTATCATCATAGCTTAATAGACTCTGCACCTTAGGCATCTCTTTTTCGATTTCTTTAGTTTTTTTTAGAAACGACTTATGATTATTAGAATGACTTCTCGGCAAAGACCAATCAGTGCTATGACTTCCGGGCAACAGTGATTTGAGTGCGTTCATTTTTTTGATTCCTTTTTAGATCGATTTATAAAAAATTTTAGTCATTCTATTTTTAAATCAACTTCAAATATAAAATACAAAATTGATAAATATTCTAAAATTAGACTTAAAAAAATTATAGAACGACGAAATTTTTAATATAAAAATCGACTTTACGTCAATATTAAAAAATTATTTGATTTATATATGACTTTTGAAAAACAATTAAAACTTTACGTTATGCTGAAAAGAAAAACGCAAAATTACAATGACACATCGAAAAAATTCTTTGCGCCTTTGCAACTTTGCGTTTCTTGTAAGAACTAATTTAATTTTTAGGACAATCGACCTGCAAGGCTCAGCTTTTTGCTAATCGGTAAATAATTTCATTTTTTTGAGCCTCTGACATTTCAGAGGGACTTAAATTTGAAATATATTTACTAAAAACTTGCTTTTCAAGACCGTTCAATTTTTCTCCGTTATTATATTTATCTACAACCACACCTGTTTTTAGATCGTTTGGAACGTACTTTTCATCATCAGGGCTTTTACTAGCGAGTTCATCATAATCAAGGGCTTCATTTTTCTTAGATGCTTCTTTTTTTGCTTTTTTTACGTATTCCCAAAACTTTGCTTTTTGCTTTTCTAATTTATGATTTTTCCAAGATTTGCCAGTGGCAAGTTCATAGATTTTTCCCTTAAAAGAGAGCGGTTTGGTGCAGTAATCTTCAGGATCAGTTGCATCATACTCTACACACTCCTTCTCCTTGGCGTTGTCTACATAATCCTCATCCTTGGAGTTGTCTACATAGTGATCACTAGGATCTTCCATTGGCATATCTTCTAAACTACGGCTTTTGCTTTTTTTATAGTCATTATCCATGTTAGCCGCAGTTTCTATTAAATCCTCTCTGCTTGGATTAAACAGAACAGCATCCGTCATCTTCAGAGGCTTGGCTCTTTCGAATTCTTCTGGAGCAGGGTAGGTGACTACGGTATTCGCAACCACTTTTATGTCTGTTGGATTAACAGGACTCTTGCTCTCGTGTGTGTCTTGGGCTTCGGTTGTTGAGACCTCTTCCCAATCTTTATGCCAACCAAGTGTTAATGGACCCATTTGCAATCTCCTTTAAATTAAGATTAATGTTTATTAACAATAATTGAATAAAAAAAATATAACATTATTCTTAAAAAGAATGCAACATATTCTTATTAATTTTCAATTGAAAATTGCGATCATTAGGGCTTAAGTGGCTCAAGGATACTCAAAGACGAAAATAAAAATTTGATTAACAAATGATTTAACAAGATAGACAGGGTAAATAAAAGTACAAACAATTTCTTCATCTACCAGCGAACCCCCTCTTCTCTATATTTATATTTCGAGTTTCCACCTAAAAAATCGCTTTAGCAAAATCTGCGAATGAGGCATAATAGAAATGCTAAAAAATTTGCTTGATTGACCAATGAGGTGGCTGACGCAAAAAAAATGAAGGGTTTTTTTCGAAAACTTTTCAACATTTACCCTGGTGAAGGAAAGAGTGCGATTCTATTTGCCCTATTAGGATTCCTATGGGCATTTGGCGCGACTTCCGGGCTAAAATTTGCGGATGCGTTATTTCTTTTGCATGTGGGTGCCGAGCATTTGCCAACAGTTTACAAGTTCACCGCTTGTATCATGATTTTTTTGGCAGCGTTTCTTCTTTACGCATTTCACGAAATTCTGATTCACAAAATTTTTATTCTTTCCCTGATTGTAGGGATCATCTTTTACACTGCTATAGAAGTATGCCTTTGGCAAGATATCGGAGTTCAATCAGGATGGATTTGGTATGCCCTTCGTATTTTTGGCTGGCTTTTCTTTGCTGTTGTTTTGACGAGCTATTGGACATTTGTTGATCATTATTATCATCTTCAAGATGCAAAGCGCCTTTATAGCTTGTTCAGTTCCACAGTTTTTATTGGCATTGCCTGTACCGGCGCTTTAATGAACTCAGGATGTTTGACATTTCCCCAAGTTATCTTATTGATTCTGGTTATCTTAAGCATGACTATTGGTCTCATTTTGTATATCACCAAGACTCTTGAAGCGATACACGATGAATATGAACATGTGGGAAATGGATCTCAAACAGAGACCTCTTGGTTGTCACAGTTAAAGTCCGCTCTTAGCTCTCGCTTTACCCTTCTTCTGATGACAGGTAACTTCTTGACCTATGTGCTTCTTGTCATCACAGAATATAATTACATGTTTTCTTTCGATACCGCCTTTGAGCCTCAAGGTGTTCTCGGGGCTGTCGGTAACGAGCAAAATGAAATGTTAACGCAATTTTTGGGCCGATGGATCGCCATCGTCAGCATTAGCAATTTAATCTTTGGTTTATTTCTTTACAGCCGTTTAGTCAGGCGATTCGGGATTAGCAGCCTAGTCGTTTGTACACCTTTGATATTGCTCATTACCTTCAGCGGTTGGACAGTTAGCCCCTCTTTGCTCTTTCCTATCATGGGACTCTTTGTCGTTGAAGGCACTTTATACGTCATTGACGACAGTAATTTTAATCTGCTGCTAAATGCGGTGCCAAGCAAGCTTAAATACAAAATCCGCCTGATCATTGAATCTTTCTTTGAACCTGTTGGGATGCTTATCAGCTCCTTTATCCTTTCTCAAACCTGGATAGATAGCCGAGTTTTAGGACTAATCCTTTCTGGATGCTTATTGATTGTAGCTTTTGCCCTGAAAGCTAACTATCTTAAAGGCATTTATCGCAACCTGATGGAAAATGCTATCCATTTCCAGCGCAAGATCGGAGAGTGGTATAGCCAGTTGACTGATAAAGAAAGCCGCTTAGTTCAAAAACGCCTTTTCGCCCTTATCCAGCATAATGAAGAACCGATGTTATCTTTAGGAATGAGAGCGATTCTTGATTTTCAAAAGCACGATCTGACCCAAAAGCTTTTGAGGTACGTAGACCGTCTCGACAGTCATGCAAAAATCGCGTGCATCCACGTTCTTTCAAAAAATCATCAAGGGGACTGCCAACCTCTGATCAAATTTATACAAGGATGGATCGACGAGCAGGATCCAAAACTGTTAGGCGCTATCTATTTTTATTTGGCAGAAAGAAATCACTTTTCCCCTCAAATGGCAAAAAAGTATCTAGATAGCGATCATCTCCAGCTAAAAGGTGCTGCCATTTTATCTCTGAAAAAGGCAGCCTCAACGGATTCTGACCGAAATTTTGTCAATCAGCAGATCACTGCACTTCTTGCTTCGCCAAATGAATCAGAAATATGTATGGGATTATCCATCTTACCGGTTGAGGGAGATGTTTGGGCGTCAGAGCTGGTCATGCCTTTTCTCAAATCCACTTCACCAGTCGTCGCAAGAGAGGCTGCTGCCTCTATGGCGAAAATAGCCTCACCAGAATGCAGTCATTTTGCTCCCGCTCTCATTTCGATGTTAACGGCATCGAACGATACCGAGCTACGTCTAAACTGCCTCCAAGCACTAAGTAAAATCAACCATATCGCTTTTATCAAAGAAATCATCGTTTCAAGCATCCATTTCAGACCCGTAGAACGCAGAAAGGCCGAAGATGTTATCGCTTCAATGGGACCGGATACAGTTCCTTTGCTGCTTGAAATGGTTCAAAATACGCAACTACACGATCGCTGCCGCCTCCTTCCAGGCCGCATCTTAGGCCGTTTGGCTTTGCCTTTGCTTCGAGAGAAACTTCACGACCTTATCAATAAAGAAGTCGAACGCGCTTATTTCTATTTTTATTATAGCCAGACTGTTCAAAAGGATTATCCAGAATTTGATTTACACATCCTTCAAGATGCATTGCTTACAGGCTATCATTCCGTCATCGACTTCATGATCCAATTATTAGGAATAGCGGGAGAGATCGAAGATTGCGAACTGCTCTCGCGTTCTTTGCATAGCCCACATCCAAAGGTGCGAGGACAAGGTCTTGAAATGCTTGAACGGAGCTGCGAAACACCCATTTTCCGCATGATCGCTCCCTTAATTTCCGATATCCCCAAAGAGGAAAAATTAAAAACTTATCGTAAAAAGCACCCTCACTTGCTTTCTCTTGCAGATTTGCTGGACAACTTGGAGCATTCTTCGATCTCTGTCGACCAAATTGTCGCCTCTACATTAAAATGCCATCTCAATATGCCCAATTGGCGGTCATCATTAATGAAGCATCTTTCATTAAGCAAAACAACCTTCCACCCTTTTGCTCACGAGTTATTGGAAACATGAAACGTCTGACTTTAATCGACAAGGCTTTCATTCTAAAAGCCTCCGCTCTCTTTACCCAGCTTGATCTTGAACTTCTGCTCCCTATTGCCGATAAGTTAAGCATGATCACATGCAAAAGCGGCGACACTTTATTTACTTATGGAGAAACAGCCCATCGCCTATATCTCATTGTCACAGGATCAATTGCTATCCAGAGCAAAGAGGGACAAGAGTTAGCGGTTTTGGGTCCTCAAGATTTCTTCGGTGATGAAGCTGTCTTCGGCGAACAAAATCGCCTCTATCACGCCCTTTGCCAATCGGATGCCATTTTGCTTGGTCTATCACATACTCATCTTCTCTCTATCATTTCAGAATGTCCCAATGTGGCTCTTAGCTTACTGCATGCATATGCCTCCACAACTCCATTCCGCGCCCGCAAGCAAAAAACTTGATGCTTCCCCGTGTCTACAAAACGTGCCCCTGCCCGATAAATTTAATTTACACATCCATATTAACCTAGATGACCCATCCCCTGTCCGTGTGGGCATCCTAATTACTCATAAGTCCAATAAACATTACAACGCAGAGGCACGAAAAAGGGACCAACTCACTAGAGGCTGGTTTTTGAGATAGAGCACTGGTCATTTTTGTAGACAGAGCAAGAAATTCCTTGACATTGAGGAGAAAATCCATCATACTATATCAGTTATACATATTTTTTTATATGCGGAAATTTGTGAATGAGCGATCTCTTCCTTCCTTTTATCGCCTACTTTTTTATTCTCTTAGCTATCGGATTGATTTCCCATCATAAGCAGACTTCTTCAGCTGACTTCATTGTAGGTGGACGCTCTCTCAACTTTTGGGTAACAGCACTCTCAGCCCATGCAAGTGATATGAGCTCCTGGCTGTTTATGGCTTTTCCAGCCGCAATTTATCTGGGAGGCCTTTCTCAAGGATGGATTGCTGTCGGACTACTCATCGGCATGTTTCTAAATTGGCAGTTAGTCGCTAAAAGACTGCGTGTCCAAACGGAGCAATATAACAGCTATACTCTATCGACTTTCTTCGAGCGGCGTTTCAATGATACGACAGGCCTTTTACGCGTTGTCACTGCTCTGATGGCCATCTTTTTTCTTACTTGCTATGTCGCTGCCGGCTTGATTGCCATGGGCGGTATTTTTGAAGCAGTGTTTGGCATCGATTTTTATATCGGACTCACCATTGCAACTCTCGTCATTCTCATCTATACGTTTGTCGGTGGATTCATCACAGTGGCTTGGACAGATCTCTTTCAAGCTCTTTTCCTCATCTGCATGATCATTCTCGTCCCATGGATCGCCTACACACATCTTGAAAATGGCATTGACACGATCTTCGAAGCTTATCAAGCAAAGGGAATCTCCCTCAGCTTTTTACCATATTTTTCCGTGGATTCGATTCTCACGATCGTTTTTTTGGTATTATCTTGGGGACTTGGCTATTTTGGACAACCTCATATCGTCACTAAATTTATGGGGATCAATAATCCTCAGAATATGAATAAATCCAAGTATATCGGCATGTCCTGGCAATTTATTGCCTTGAGCGCGGCTGCTGCCATAGGGCTTATCGGGCTTCCCTACTTTTCTCAAGGACTTTCCAATCCAGAATATGTTTTTGTAGAGATGGTTAAGTCTTTATTTCATCCAGCGATAGCAGGATTTATTCTCTGTGGCGTTCTTGCCGCCAGCTTATCTACGATGGATTCTCAAATTTTAGTCAGCGCCTCGGTATTGAGCGAAGATTTATACAAACACCTCGTAAACCGCGAGGCTTCTCCAAAGGAATTGCTTACAGTAACACGTATAGGCGTCTTGCTGGTATCAGCCTTCTCGCTCTACTTGGCTTTTAACAGAAATACGACAATTTTAGAGGCTGTGCTCTATGCTTGGTCAGGTTTAGGTTGTGCTTTTGGACCGCTGATGCTTTCTGCTTTATATTCCAAACATGCCAATAAATATGGCGCAATTGCCGGAGTCTTGGTTGGCGGAGCCATCGCAGGTACTTGGGATCGCCTCAATGGATATTTAACGGATTTAGTCATTCCTGCAATGATCCCTGGATTTTTTATCAGCCTTCTGAGTATTTATCTGGTGTCAAAGTTGAGCTCAACTCTACAAAACGTGCCCGTGAGCGTGCCCGAAAAAACCAATTTATAGATTAAAGCCTGCCCCTGCCCCTGCCCAAAACCAATTTATTAAAACAAAGCTTTATGCAAGAGAAAAGCAGAAAAAAAGACGACAAAAATAACTTTTTAAAATAATTTGAGCGCGATAAAGACAACAATTATTTGTACAAATTTGATTAATAAATAATTTCACAATAGAGTAGAGATAGATTTTGTCCATCTCTACTCTATTGTGAAATTTATTTTGTATTTCGAATTGCCGAGAGATCGGGCAAGGGCAAAGGCACGCACACGGGCACGTTTTTGTAGATATGGCAGGTTTTGTAGACTCGGGAATAGGCAGGTTTTTGAGCCCAGGGATTGCCCCTGGGCACTTCACGCAATTAGGTCTTTATTTTTTCGATATAATTCACAACATCACCGACGGTTTTGAGCTTCTCAGCTTCTTCCTCGGAGATTTCACATGCAAATCGCTCTTCAAGAGTCATGATGAGCTCTGTAAGATCGAGCGAATCGGCATTGAGATCCTCAACAAATGACTTAGAAAGAGTCACATCCTTTTCATCGACACCGAGCTGATCTATAACGATGTTGATGACTTCTTGTTCTATTACTGACGCCATATTAATTTCCCTTGTTAGGTTCTAATTAACTTGTTTTTCTTTAGAGAGTGTTTAAGGTCCTGTCGATTCTTGGATTCTTTTACATGACCATTCCGCCATCAACAGTCACCACTTGGCCTGTGATATAGTCAGACCAAGGACTTACTAAAAACAAAGCTGCATTAGCAATGTCTTCGACTGTACCCATCCGCCCTAAAGGAATTTTTTCTATCGTTTCTTTCTTCTGAGCTTCAGTCATTGCATCCGTCATTGCCGTTGAAACGAAGCCAGGTGCGATGCAATTGACATGAATATTGCGCGAGGCTAATTCCTTTGCCAAGGCCTTTGTAAAGCCAATAATAGCCGCTTTCGAAGCCGCATAATTAACTTGGCCTGCATTTCCTGTCAAACCAATGACAGAACTGATATTGACAATTTTGCCCTTTTTGGTTTTCAGAAAGGAACGGACAAGCGCATGACAGAAATTGTAACAGGATTTGACATTAATATCCATGACGTTATCCCAATCCTCTTCACTCATTTTCATCAGCAGCTGATCCCGTGTAATCCCCGCATTATTGATAAGGATATCGACACGTGAGCGCTGTTCGAGGATGTGCTTGACAGCGTCATCAACTTCCACTTTGCTAGCAACATTAACGCGATAGAAGGCTGCCCCTCCAGTTCTCGGAAGAGCTTCAAGTTCAGCGACAACCTCACCACCGCGCTCTGCATTTGTGCCAACAATTGCAACATAAGCGCCATGCATCGCAAGCAGCTTGGCAATTCCCCGGCCAATGCCGCCGGTACCGCCTGTGACAATCGCTGTTTGTCCTTTCAGAAGATCACCGTGATAATAGTCGGTCATTTTTCCTCCATTCTGAGATATTCTTCCAAAGCAGCAATATCGGCTACTTTCTCAATGCTGATCGTGGGTGCCGATGTTCCAATGCGCTTATTAAAACCCGCCAATGTCTTGCCGCAGCCCAGTTCAATAAAAAGATCCACTCCCTCTTTTACCATATAGCGGACACCTTGCTCCCAACGTACAGACTGGGTGACTTGTTTAATTAAATTGCGCCGGATTTCATCTAGTCCTGACGCCGGCCCTCCTGTCACATTCATCACTAATAGACAAGACGTATCTTTTAATTCTGCTTGCTCGATATGCTCTGCCAGCCGCTTTTCCGCCGATTGCATTAAACCACTGTGAAAAGCGCCATGCACCTGTAAAGGAAGCACACGCTTTGCTCCCTTTGCCTTTGCCGCTTCACTGCCAGCCTCTATCCCCTTTTGAGTCCCAGAGATCACGACTTGTCCAGGACAATTAAAATTCGCTGCCCATAAGTCATTTGGAAGTTTAACTTCTTGCACCATCTGCTCGACAGTCTCAGCATCGAGACCGAGAATGACGGCCATGGTTCCTGGAATCGATTCACACGCATCATTCATGTATTGGCCGCGATATCCTACCAATGGAATACCGGCTGCAAATGGCAAACGGCCAGAGGCTGTAAGTGCAGTATATTCACCTAGGCTAAGGCCTGCGCAGATAGTTGGCTTAAGTGAAGGAAATAGTTGGTGAACCACTCGCAAAATAGCCATGCTTGCCACATAAATGCCTAGCTGGCTGTTTTTTGTCTCTGTAAGCAGCTGTTCGGGCCCATTGAAAACGATTGAAGAGAGCTTCCGTCCGAGAACATCATCGGCTTCTTCAAATGTCTGCCTGGCAATGGAATAGCTGTCAGCAAAATCCTTAGCCATTCCAGGATATTGAGCCCCTTGACCAGGAAATAAAAAGGCTAGCTTATTTAATCTCGACATTCAATCCTCTTATTTTGACAATTTGGTCAGCACAGCTGCACCCCATGTTAATCCAGCTCCAAAAGCGACAAGCAGAAGATGCTCTCCTGTCGATACAGGATGTTGAGTAAGTAGTTCTTCAAGGGCAATGGCGACGCTCGACGCGGAAGTATTTCCATATTTTTGAACAGTTTTATACATGCGTTCAGGCGAAACATTAAATCCTTTAGCAATTGCATCCATAATCCTTAAATTCGCCTGGTGGGGAACAAGCCAACTGACTTGATGCTCGGAAAGACCAGCTTTTGTCAAACACTCCTTGGCAGCTGCACTCATCCTTCTGACAGCATGCTTAAAAACTTCCCTGCCTTCCATCTTAAAGTAATGCATCCGTTTGGCAATCGTTTCAAGTGAAGGTGGATGTCTCACACCACCTCCAGGAACGATGATTAGGTCGACTAGCGATCCGTCAGATCCAAGGCTGACAGCATCGATGCCAAGTCCAATGCCATCCGCAGCAACCACAGCGGCCGCAGCTCCATCCCCAAAGAGCACGCATGTACTGCGATCGGTATAGTCGACATAGGATGACATCCGTTCAGAAGCGACGACAAGAAGACGCTTATACATGCCTGATTCGATATAGGCTTTAGCGACCGATAACGCGTAGATGAACCCCGAGCAGGCAGCTTGCAAATCAAAGGCGGCAGCATTTTCAGCGCCAAGTTGTGATTGGATGATAGATGCTGTACTCGAGGAAATGTAATCGGGGGTCATGGTTGCCACAAGGATAAGCTCAATATCACTCGGAACGAGTTTTGCTGACACAAGAGCCTTCTTTGCCGCAGCTGTGCCCATCGTCGATGTAAATTCATCTTCAGCAGCGATGCGTCGTTCTTTGATTCCTGTGCGCGAGAGGATCCATTCGTCAGAAGTTTCGACCATCTTTTCAAAATCTTGATTCGTCAAAACTTTATGAGGTAGATAGGCTCCCAACCCAATAATGCGCGCTTTAATACTTTTAGCGATAGTCATCCGCTAACCCTTACTACATAAAAATTCTAGTGATTAACTACAGGTTAAAGAGAATAGTATAGGAAGAATCGATATAAAGCGCAAAAAAGAAATGTTCAAGATTCAAACTGTTACGAAGAATGAATGGTTCCCCTATGCAATTTATCTTTATTCCATCCCCCTTTTTTGTTATGATTATTAGACATGAAATACCCTCTTCATCTGCTCAAACTTATCGACGTACTCAAAAAATTGCCTGGAGTCGGCAGCAAAAGTGCAGAGCGCTTTGCTTTTGAAATGATTGGTTGGCCCAAAGAACGCTTAGATGAGATGGCCGATATCATTAAAGCCACGTCCTCACAACTTGAGCATTGTGAAGAATGTGGGTCTCTTATCGATATTCAAGCTTGTCCTTTTTGTTCAAAGGCAAGCGAACGCGCTCATTCCCTCTGCATTGTTTCTCAGCCCAGAGATGTATTCGCCATCGAAGCCACCAGAGAATTTTCTGGTTTATATCATGTCTTGGGAGCCCTTCTTTCTCCGATTGACGGCATAGGACCTGAACGGCTGAGACTCCACAAACTCAAAGAACGCCTACATACTTGCCGCATTGAAGAAGTTGTCATCGCCCTAGATTCAACACTCGAAGGAGACGCCACAGCTCTTTTTCTTAGACAAGAGCTCAACACTCTAAATATTCCTGTCTCCCGTTTAGCTTTCGGACTTCCAATGGGAAGTTCATTGGATTATGTTGACGGAGGCACTTTAGCGCGCGCCCTGCACGCCCGTTCACGCTTCTAAAAAGAAGTCAGAATAAGGGTAGTCAGTAGCTCCCCAGCTGCTTACGCCGCCAACATTGTAAAATAACTTGTTCTAGCTTTTTCACCACAGAGAAAAGACAGTGAGATCACAGAGAGGATCATCGAGATAAGTGAGCGTTGAGCCTTCTATCAGCACCCATTTTGGGATTTTCGCTATGGATTTTTTTCTGATGGGCTTTATCTCGATAATTTTCTCTGTGATCTCTCTGTCTTCTTCTCGGTGGTGAAAAAGATCGACTCATCGGCCAACATGCCTCGTTTC
>Ga0153954_1000206_pt1 | contig 53536 bp, 43 predicted proteins | sample TSFL038MetaG_FD_102277 | JGI IMG/M metagenome (GOLD analysis project Ga0153954, IMG submission 102277) | Attine ant fungus gardens microbial communities from Florida, USA - TSFL038 MetaG | ecosystem: Host-associated > Fungi > Mycelium > Unclassified | place: USA: Florida, Wekiwa Springs State...
ATACAGGCTGATCGGATGATCAACATTGTCCCGCACCGAGAACGGCAGCTTGGTATTCGCCCCATAGACGGATGACGATGACGCAAACACGAGATGTTGGCAGCCATGATGGCGGCAACCTTCCAGCACGTTGAGAAACCCCTCCACATTTGCGTCGGTGTAAGCGTGCGGATGATCGAGCGAATGGCGGACGCCGGCTTGCGCGGCCAGATGGATCACCCTTGCAAAGCGATAACGCTCGAACAGGGATTTGGTCGCAGTCCGATCGACAAGATCGAGCTTCTCAAAGCTGAACTTGGGATTTCCTTTGAGGAGATCGAGGCGCGCCTCCTTCAGCCTGGGATCGTAGTAATGGTTGACGCAGTCGAGGCCAACGACGGCGCGGCCTTCCGCCAGAAGACGCTGCGCAACGTGAAATCCGATGAAGCCGGCCGCGCCGGTGAGCAAGACAGCATCGTGCTGCATCATTTTGGGTTCCTGCCTAAAGGCGCCAGAGTTCGATGCCGGATGGCCTCGAGTCGCGGTCGAGCTTTGTCTTGACATCGAAGACGAGGCCGCTGCCGTCGACCAGCAATCGTTGAACAAGCGGCCAACCACCGGTCACATAAGCACTGTGAGCGACCGCGACGATCACGGCGTCGGCCGGCTGCAGGTCATCGAGATCGGTGAGAGTCATGCCATATTCGTGCTTGGCGTCTGCGACGTCTGCGAGCGGATCGTGCAACTGGACCGTCAGTCCAAAGGACTGCAACTCGCGCACGATGTCGATAACGCGCGAGTTACGCGTGTCCGGAACGTCTTCCTTGAACGTGAGACCAAGCACGGTCACGATGCCGGTCTGTGCCTTTCGCCGCAAAAGACCCCTCACACACTCCCGAGCCACGCGCTGCCCCATGCCGTCATTGATGCGGCGACCAGCGAGAATGACTTCCGGATGATACCCCGCCCTTTCAGCGCGAAACGTCAAATAATAAGGATCAACGCCAATGCAATGACCTCCAACGAGCCCGGGCTGAAACGGCAGGAAGTTCCACTTCGTGCGCGCGGCAGCCAACACGTCGGATGTGTCAATATTGAGAGCCTGAAAGATCAACGACAGCTCATTCATGAAGGCGATATTGAGATCGCGCTGGGTGTTTTCGATCACCTTCGCGGCCTCTGCCACCTTGATCGAAGGTGCGCGATGGATGCCCGCGGTGACGACCGCTCCATAGACGGCGGCAACAATGTCGAGCGTCCTGGCATCCTGTGCAGACACGACCTTCATGATGGTTTCAAACCGATGCTGCTTGTCACCGGGATTGATACGCTCGGGAGAATATCCAACACTGAAGTCCAGACCCGGTTTCAGTCCCGAGGTTTTCGCGAGTACCGGAAGGCACTCCTCCTCGACCGCTCCCGGATAGACTGTCGACTCATAGACTACGATATCCCCCTTCTTCAGAACGCCTCCGACGGTTCGTGACGCGGAAAGCATCGCGCCGAGATCCGGCCTTCGAGCTTCGTCAATCGGCGTCGGCACCGTCACAATGTAGAAATCGCTCCTCTCCAATTCGCGGGGGTCTGTCGTAAACACCAGAGAATCCCGGACCAGGTCGCCGGTTTCGACTTCATGAGTCCGATCGTGGCCGCTCTTGAGTTCCGCCACACGCCGGGCATCGACGTCGAAGCCGACCACCGCCGCACCAGAACGAGCAAATGATACGGCAACGGGCAACCCGACGTAGCCTAGGCCGATCACGGCGATTTTTCGCCCATGCGTCACGAAATTCATCCTCTGATTGTGGTTAAGACCGGGCTCGCTTGGCCAATATCAAGGCCAGCGATCGGCGCTCGCGCGTAACGGTCAGCGCCCGCGGCCGTCCATCATGCTGGAGACCAACAACTGCAATCCTCTGGCCGCACGACATAAAATTGATTTTCCGAGCTTTGACGACGGCATTAACGCCATCGTGCCACTCTTTACCCACCGTGTCATGGGGCCTGCAAGGGGTGGCCCCTTCGATTTTTAATGCATCGCCGCTTCGGCGCTCTGAAGAGGCCAAGTCGGCAGAGTCAAGTCGGAAAGTTGCGCCGGCGGCTCGCCTTGGGTGATTTCAAATCCAGATTCTGATCCAGCTGGCGTTGCTTTTGTCTCGTGCTGGGCGAGATCAATTTGGCCGCGATCCAGTCTCGCCTGGGCTGGGTGCAGGTCGTGCCGGTTCCAGTGGTCGTCGGCGACGGCTATTTCGAGCGATACAGCGCCAGCATCTTGCCGACCACGCTATCGACGGAAAATCTCTCTTTCACCAGCATCGGCCCGTATTGTTTCGCCCGGGCGAGCGCGTTTGCGTCATCCAGAAAGTGTGTAATGGCAGCGGCATAGTCCGCCGCCTCGCTGCCGCGCACCCCCAATCCCGTGGTCCCCTCCCGGAATGTCTCCACCGCTCCTCCCACGGCAGCCGAGACGACCGGCACACCGAACGCCTGCGCCTCGATCAAGACGTTGGGAAGTCCCTCCTGCCTCGACGTCAGCAAAAAGACCGACAGCGCGGACAGCACCGTACCGATGTCTTTTCGCACGCCGGCAACCATCACCCGATCGCCGATCCCGAGTGATGCGATCTCCTTTCGTAACGGCGCTTCGAGAGGCCCGCCGCCAACCCACAGGAATTTCGTGCGCGGCCGCCGCTTGAGCACCTCGCACGCCACTTGGAGCCACAAAAACGGACGCTTCTCCTCTGCCAGGCGCCCGACTGTCCCAACCACAGGATCCGAGCCGAGCCCGAACTCGTCGCGAAACGCCACGAGCCTCTCGGCCGACGGTTCGGATAGCGCCGACGGATCGACAGCATTGTTGATGACCTCGATTCTGGTTGGATCGATCCCAAGCCACGAGGCGTAGTCATGAGCTCCAGCAAGGCTGTTCGCCGTCATAACAACGCCGGGCGAACCAAGCAGCGCACGATAGATCGGACGAAAATACGATCTGTACAAACCGAAGTGAAACGGTGCCATCGACCGGAAGCCAAGCACGATCCTTGGAACCCCGGAGAGCACGGCGGCCAGCCCGGCCGAAACGTTCGCGTCGTCCAGCCAGCTATGGACAACAGCAGGCCTGAAACGCTCGAACTGAAAAACAAAGCCCGACACCGTATCGACGACCTCCGCCGGCAGAGAGAGCGACTCCAACTGCCGCGTACACTGCAAGACGTACTCGGGCGCGAAAAAATGATCGTGTTGTCGGCTACCGACATTCCATACCACCTCCACACGGTCGGATGACAGGTCCCCCGCGAAGAAGTCGGCCGATTCACGTTTGGGATTGATGCAGAGGATCTTTACGCCATCAACCTTCGTCTGCATGTTCGCGACAGCTGTTCTCAACTGCCGCTCCGAGCCACCCGCCCCAAGTGAACCGATCGCATGAACGATCGGGCCAGCCCCTCCGGATTTCGGAATTTCAACGGAGCCGCGAGCATCGGAAATCCACCTCCTCAAATTCGGCTGTAGGGTGGTTTCCGTTGTCTCGAGCAATCGCCGAACGATGGGGCTTTCGATCGCCATGGCGTTCAGCTTCGGCATCGCACGCGATCTAAGCGCCGAACTTACTCTTTGCGGAACCTGCGTCGCACGTTCTCTTAACGCAGACCCGACCTCGTTCGCGGCCAAATGATACGTCGTGAAAAGAGCCGGACGTTCATGGCAGTTGTCGTAAGCGATCACGCGTCGAACGCCGTTTCGAACGAGTTGCAGCAGGTTTCGCGCCCCCAAACGGCTGCCCCCGAGCAAGATCAGGTCGCTGGGCAGAATTGCAGGGCCATTCGAGAGCGGGCCACGCGCGGGATCGAATGCATATTCGCCTTCACGGCGACCAGTCGGCGCAGCATGGAACAAGGCAACGACGGACGACAAACCGAGCAGGGCTTCGGCAAGCGCCTCCGAAACGGGAAGCATTGCGATCACACTCGATTGAGCAAGCGCAAGCTTGTCGATGGCGCTGCTCACCAGATCGCAGACGACGATGTCGCGATCAGATAGCAAGCTGTTGCCTCAGACTTTCGGCAGCCCGCTCGGCCGCGTGGCCGTCCCAGAGCGGAATTTTGGGCAATTTCAAGCGGCCGTCTCGATCACGAAGGACACCGGCGACCGATTCAGAAATCAATTCCGGCGAGATCAACCGGTTTGTACCCTTGGTCAGCGTGATCGGCCGTTCGGTGGTCGTCCGCACCGTGAGGCAGGGCACGCCCATGTATGACGTCTCTTCCTGAATGCCTCCGGAGTCGGTGATGACCAGCGCCGCATTCTTCACCAGACTCATGAAATCGATGTACGGCAGAGGGTCCGTGAGTATGATCCCTGTGTACTCTCCTTTGCCAATCATGCGTCCCGATGTGCGCGGATGCACCGGGAATACCAGGGGAATTTGCCTGGAGGCCGCGCCGAGTTGCTCCATCAACTGCGCCAATCTACCGGGATCATCGACATTGGATGGCCGGTGTAACGTCACAACTCCATATTCGCGGCAATTCAGTCCAAACCGGGCAAATGACTGCGCCGCGCCGATCCTGGGCGCGAGCATCTCGTAGGCATCGATCATGACGTTTCCGATTCGGACGATCCTTTCGGCCGCTACTCCCTCTCGCTTGAGATTGTCGTCCGCATCCTCGCTCGGGGTCCACAACAAATCCGATATCGAATCCGTAACCACACGGTTGATCTCTTCCGGCATCGTCCGATCGAAGCTGCGAAGACCCGCCTCCAGATGTGCCACGGGAAACAGCAGTTTCTTCGCAGCCAGAACGGCGCCGACGGTTGAATTCACGTCCCCGACGACAACGACAAAATCTGGTGACTCGGTCCGACAAAGCCTTTCGTAGGCAACCATGACCGCCGCTGTCGTCTCCGCGTGGGTGCCGCTCCCCACGGCCAGATTGAATTGGGGCGCAGGCAAACCCAATTCCTCCAAAAATACGTCCGACATCAGCCGGTCGCTATGCTGTCCGGTATGGACTATCTCGGGCTGAGCCCAATCGGTCGCCGACAGGGCATGAAAGAGCGGAGCGATCTTCATGAAGTTGGGTCGCGCCCCTGCGACAAGGTGAATTTTTCTACGCAACCGACCGCCTCCGCTCGCTGGCACGCACGATCGCTTCTTCAAGGATTTTTGTCGTATTCGAAATGCGGTAGTTGTCAGCCAGGTTGCGACGTCTCTCTACCGTAGCGGCGATTTCCTCGCGCCCCTTGACCAGCCTTGCGATCGCGTTCGCAATAAGCGTGGGACTGCTCGCGTTCACGCAAACATGTCCCAGGGGTGCGAGAATCTCCGCAGTTTCCCCGCCATCGGCGGTGAGTGCCAAAATTGGCTTCCCGAACATCAGATAATCAACGACTTTGCTGGGGAAAAAGACACTTCCCGGCAAGTTTGTATCGATGACGATCAGCACGTCGGCCTCGGAGGCAATCTGAAGCGAGTTCAGATACGACGTCGGCTCATCAAATCTGGTGATCGTATCGATCCCCAGTTCTTGTGCGCGTGCCGGATATCGAGCATCTGTGGAACCCACGAACTCGAATGCCGGCATCGCCTCCGGCGCGAGCATCTGCTTCAAGAGTGCAATCGCTTCCAGGAGCATGAAAGGATCGCGCAGACCTTCAAACATCGATCCCGTGTAGACAAACTTCAAGCGGCCAGACGCCACCTTGGAGTTCAAGAATGGCGTCAGCAAATCCGCATCGAATCCATGGGGCACGACACTCGCTTTCATTCCCCAATGAGACGGATACTTGGACATAACCAAATTGGCTGTTCGTTGATTGACGAACACGACCGCGTCCGCCTTCCGTACAACTTCACGCTCCTGCATGCGCCAGCGGTCCATGACATCCGGGTCCTCATTCTGGACATACGGACTGTCGACCCAGGGGTCGCTGAAATGGGCGATCCATGGCAATGAAGGAAACCGCCGCTTGAGCGATATGCCAACGAGATGATCCGTCCATGGCTGCGCAAACGTGACAAGCGCTCGCGGTCTCTTCGCCTTGATCAAGGCGCGGCCTTTTTCCGACGCAAGTTTCGTCCAGGCGCGTCCTTCCGCATCTGCCGGAAGCATTCGGTGTAACCGTTGACGCCATTGACTGCGATTCCACCGGCGATTCTCTGCGGGAATCGCAGGGGTTGTGTCGATTGGGTGCAGTCGGTACAGCGCGTTGTACCGCGACGCGAATGCCTCATCACGCCTTCCAGCATTGCTTGAGAGCGCGTCGAGGGCAATGACATCGATCGACCAGCCACGGAGCGACAATTGCTTCAAGGCCCGCGACACCTGAATAGCCCGCGGATAAACCAGCGGCGGCATGGCCCATGAAACAGCGAGCAGGTTGTTTGTCATGCTTTCCAACTCTGCATCCAGTGCTCGAGCACCAGCATGTTCCACAGACGATGGCGCGCCTGCGAATCAGCATTCGGATCAGTTCCCCTGCTTAGCAATTCGTCGATTGCTTCATCACTGAACCAGGCTCTGACGCGCGCACCGCCATCCAGAACCTCCCTCGCCCATCCGGAAAGCCGGTCCGAGAGCCATCCGTATACCGGAACGGGGAAGCCCATTTTCGGCCTCTCGATCACCGAGGCCGGCAGCCACGTTTGCGCGTATTTCCGCAATACCAGCTTGGTCGCATATCGCCCTGCGGCATCACGGCCTACTTTCAAGCGCGGCGCCAGTCTCCAGGCCCATTCGACGAGCCTGTAGTCCAGAAAAGGAGTACGCAGCTCGACCGAATTGGCCATCGACATTCGATCCGCTTTCATGAGCAGATCCTCGACCAGCCAGTCCTGACAATAGGTGTAGAGCGCCTGGTTCAGCGGATCCTGGTCTCCGATTCTCGTCAGATCATCGCGCACGCGCTGCAGACTGTCTGGCGCAGCTACTGGCTGGCGAAACCATCCGTTCTTTTCCTCGCTCGACGACAGATTGGTCATCACCAGCGGCTCCGGAAGCCGCCGCAGGTCGGTCTCGACCAAGGGATCGCCTGGAGACCCCGCGAATGCGCCCAGGACGCGCCCGGCCCACGACCTCAGCGCCCCCGTGCGATGGCCCGACCTCGGCTGCCTGGCTTTGTCCCATTGGGATACCCAGCGGTCGAACGTATAGCCTCCAAAGATCTCGTCGCTGCCCTCTCCCGAAAGAACGACCTTTACCGATTGGCGGGCCAATCGGTTGACATGAAAGAGCGGCACCGAGGCGAGGTCGGCAAGCGGCTCGTCCGTGAGATATGTGAACCTTGGAAGGAACTCGATGAACTCCTTGCAACCGATCTCCACCTCGTGATGTTTCGTGCCGAGCTCGGCCGCAACCAGACGCGCAAAGGCCCGTTCGTCGATCTCGGCTGCCCCCTCGAAGGCCACCGAGAAGGTCTCGACGCGGGCACCTTTCCTCGCCGCCGCAGCCGCCACCGCCGATGAATCGAGCCCGCCACTGAGAAGAATTCCGACGGGAACGTCGGCGACCATCCGCAGGTCGACCGCACTCTCGAACAGTTCGGAAAATTCTTCGACGGCTTCTTCGTCTTCAAGACGGGAGGTGCTCGAATCGGTCGGGATGTCCCACCACCGACGCGGCTCACCAACGGCCTCCCCGTATTTCAGGCTCAACCAATGGCCAGGTCTCAGCTTGAACACCTTCGACCAGATCGTCTCCGGCGCCGGAACGTAGCGGCATGTCATGAAGTCCCACATCGCCCGCGCATTGACGTCCCGGCCGATGAATTCGGAAGCCAGGATCGCCTTGATCTCCGACGCAAAGACGACCTTCTTGCCATCGACCGCATAGTATAGAGGCTTTACGCCGAGGCGATCGCGAACAAGATGGAGGGTCCGGCTCCTTCCGTCCCAAAGCGCGATCGCGAACATGCCGTTGAACGACCTGAAACCGTTCAACCCATCGAGCTCATAGGTCCGAAGGATCACCTCGGTGTCCGATCGGCTTCTGAGCTGAACGCCGCGGGAAATCAGCCGGCTTCGCAGCTCGTCGTGATTATAGATCTCACCATTGAAGACGAGTTGCAGCGAACCATCGTCGCTCGACATCGGCTGATGACCGCCGGCGATGTCGACGATACTGAGGCGCCGCATGCCAAGCCCGACGCCCCGGTCGAAGAACAAGCCGTAGTCGTCGGGCCCCCGGTATTCGATCGAAGCGCACATTCGCCGAAGCGCCTGTTCCGACGCCTCCGGCGAGATGTCGACATTCAACCATCCGGCAATTCCGCACATGTCTGTTTGATGCCCGGAAGTCGGTTGCTACGCGGCGGAGGGCGCCGGTCTGATCGTCGGGGCGTGCGCGCACAGAGCCACGGCCTCGCTGCCCGATACGGAGGGAATGCCACGTTCCGCGATCAGATCCATTGCCTTCAAAAACGGCGTCTGTCCCCAGGCGTGAGACGGGTCCCCATACCAGGTCAGCAACGCGCTCCTGCCGTCACGTTCAAACGTCTCGATCGTTTCGGCGAACAAATCATAGTACGACTGGCCCAGCGCATAACGGCGGCGATCAGTAAGCTGTGTCCATGTATCCAGAATCAGGTTGGGGTATCGCGCCGACCCCGACGTCGGCAATTCCATGATCCCACCAATTCGCCAGGCCGGGCCGCTGACCAGTGCTTTTTCGGGAACGGTCGTCGACGCGTAGGTGTAATTCAGCTTCCCGATCGTCCGGTAGATCAGATCGAGGTCTTCGTCGCGCTGGAAGCAACCGAAATGCGGCGCACGGAAACCGAGCGGCTGCGTGCCCGTGACATCGGTCACGATCTGATGGCCCGACTCGATATCGACGATGATCTCGTCCTCGGTCATGTCCCGATAGAATGTTATCGGAACATATTGATCATCCTTCCACTCCGTATGAGAGCGGGCGCCATGATTCATGAATTCGCGGCCGGATCTTGCAAGGCCGCCATAGACCTCACGGCCACGTTCAAGCTGCACGCCCGGCACCGCATAGGTTGGGACGATGTTTCTCTCCTTCAGGAAGGCGTCCAGTTCCGCGACGACATCGATGTCCCAATCGGTGTCACAGTCAAAGGACAAAAAGAGCGTTAACCCACTCAAACCACAAGCCGAAGCTCGTTCGAAGTAGACCGCCGGTGAGTACGGATCCTGTTGGGGTGGTTGCTCGACCGGCTGCTCGAAGGAGCGAGTGAGCCTGCGCCGCAACGCTGCGGCTCGGGCGCGCAGTGATGAAACGATCACGTCGTTTTCCTCTCCATTATCCATTGCGGTTGCGTTGCAAGACAGACCGCAAATCAAGCCTGCCTATTGGTCCGACTGGCGAGCAAGCCTCGATATATGTCGGCATAAATCGCCTCCGTTTTGGCCGGCGCCCAGTTTGCCTGTGCGTGGGCATATGCAGCGCGGCCAAGCGTTTCCCTCTTTTCGTGGTCGTTCAGGAGATCGACCAGGGCCTCACGATAGGAGGCCACAGAATTATCGACCATCCGTACAAAATCGACGTTCATAAGCTCCGGGACAGGCTCGCCTTGACGACGATTGATGATAAGCGGAAGTCCAGTCAACAGTGCCTCAAGCACCGATTTATTCAGTTCCCAATATTCAGTGTGAACGACGAACAAATCGAATTCCGGCAACATCGCGCAAAGTTCATCGTTGTCGATTGCCGGAGACAATTTGACGCGATCGGCAATTCCGAGCTCCTCGACGAGGCTTACCAATTCGTTCCGCTTCGGTCCGTCGCCGACGACAAGCAATTCCAGCCTCGGAATTGACGCGACGGCTCTTATGATCGCGGTGGGATCCTTTTCATCAAGAAGCCGCCCGACACAAATGATCCTGGGAGGGGAACCAAGTAGATAGTTCGACTTCTCCCGAAGGTGCTCGCCATTCAAGACATTGTAGCACACCTGCACTTTCGACACACCGCGGCGCGCCAGATACGGCAGAATCGGCTTGTAGACTGGCATCACCAAATCCGCGTGAACAAGCCCTTCCCGTTCCAGATACTCGAAGAAGGCATTATGCTTCGCCTCGCTTCGTGAAACGTCGGATTTCAGAATGCGCCGAACCGCATTTATATCCGGATTGATGTGAAGTGAAACGACGTACGGCGTCCCGAGCGCACGTTTGATTCGACTGGCAAGAAACGTGGCCCAGTCGGCCCCATGACACCGGATAAGGTCGGCTCCGATGCGCCTGGCGATTTCCACCCCTCCCCGCGCCCATCGATCCAGAGCCCGCCGGCGAAAAATACCGGGCCAGCCACCAATCAGGGTCGGATCATCCGAATGGTAATGGAGATGCAGCTTTGCGCTTCCGACCGTTCTCTGGAGTGCTGCCCTGTCAGGGTCATCTACGGTCGTGCTGAGAATGTGCACTTCATCGAATACCTCGCCGGGGTTGTAGTACCGCGGCTGATATTCGCCCTTGACCAAAATGTCGGAGATCCGGTCCGGTATCAAAACAAGCAGCTTGCGCATTGCAACCATTCAGCGCTTCGAGGCAGAGAGCACGACCGAGTGTCGGAACGGATTGTAGAATTGCAGAGCGCTCAACGGGCGCGTCAATAGCGACGGAAGGTTTCCGAGTGACAGTGCCATTGATCTCGATGTCCCCATATCTCTCACTTCAAAACCCAGGCGACGCAAGCTTCCAAGAACCTCCCAGTTGGTCCGCCTGAAGATCGCGGTTTCAAAGAAGGTCGGATCACGGCCCAGCGATCTCAGATAGGCAACGGCCTTCTCCCTGGGCAGAAGCGGATTCGGCTTCCAGGGTACGTGATAGTGCGCCTCAAGACGCCACGCAAAATAGTTCGGGCAAATCACGTAGATCAGCCCACCCGTTCGCAGAATATCCCGTGCTACAGAGAGCGTCTTGTTCAAATCCTCGATGTGCTCCAGCACATTCCAGAACGTTACGACGTCGAAGCTCTTAGCGGGTGCGGCGAATTCGAGGAAGCTACCCAGCCGATACACCTCCTCGGCATCATCCTGCGGCCGCACCGTCCGCAATCGGCGACGGGCGAACTCAACCTCGAAAGGCGCCGTCTCAATTCCTTGCGCATCGATTCCGCGCTCACGCGCAGCCAGCACGCAGCTTCCAAAGCCCGCTCCGACATCCAACAGCCTGGTGCCCGGCTTGACGTGCGGAGCCATCACAGCCAGCGCGTAATCGGATGTGGCAAAGCCGACGTGATTTTCGAGGTGCGCCTCTATCGCGGCGTCGGTGAAAACACCAGCATACATGCCTTCCAGATAAGAGCGTATCCTAATACGCTCGGATTCCGAAATTTCGAAGGGAGCTGAAGACATCATGTAAGCGCCGTTGCACTCTGCAAATGTAGCGCCGCTTTATCCTGACGCTTCGGTCGCAGTACGTCTCGCAGTCGGTCGATCGCAGGATTGAACCAGCGGATGGTTGCACCGGGAGAAACCGTCAGGCCGACCAATGTCAATCCGCAGACAGCCCAGCAGAGCGGCAACATACGCAGAAACCTGTTTGCAAGATACCGTGCAAGCCCTGAAAGACCTATATACACCTCGCCTACTATCATGGTCATTAGGTAGCCGGAGATCACAAAAAAGCCCGCTACCGCATAAAGGCCAATCTGGTTTGCAACCGGCAGCCACACATGATTGGCCACGACGAGAGAAGCAAGGACGAAGCGGAGATATCCGGTCATCAGGCTTTTTCAATCACGATGAGATGGCGCGCCGCAAAGCGCTTGAACAGCCACGAATTGCTGATCCACTCGTCGAGCATCCGTCCTTTGATCCGGCGCTTCATGATGCGTTTCCACCCAGGGTGCAGCAGCGGCCACAGCCAATTTGGCTTGCCGGCCCACAGAGGCAAAATCTGAAATGCACGGTGTTCGACAATCAGGAGTTTGTTTTCAAAGATAAGAGAGCGCATCTGCTTGATCGAGATCGGAAACGACGGAGCAATGTCCGTGTACTGCCGCACGCAAAATGCATTCAGCGACCAAGAATTTTGAAGATCTAGAATTGCACGTCCACCCGGCTTGAGCACACGATTGAGTTCGGCAAGCACATCGTCAACATTTGGGATGACATACAGGGACGAAAGACTATAGAGCGTCCCGACTGAACAGTCCCGCAGCGGCAGAGCCTTTGCATTGCCGACCACAAACTGGACATTCAGGACCTTCCGCTCCGCCGCGTCTTTTTTGGCCTTTGCGATATATGGCTGGCTGAAATCGAGGCCAATAGACTCTTCTGCAAGTCCGGAGAGATCGAGCAGATGGCCACCGGTCGCACAACAGAGGTCGACCAGCATCCCCGGCTGGATATGCGCTCGTATGATGTCAAGCTTGTCGGCGAGTAGCTCATCGATATAGTCACGCGCCTCGTTTTGCAGTTCGCGGCAAATCGTTCGGCGCGAATAAACGCCTTCCGTTTCAAATCGGCGTCTTGATGCCGCTTCATCGGAAGACGCCTGCAATCGTTGCTCAGGCATCGGACTTCGCCAAGGGATATGACACGGAGACCCAGCGGGGGATCATCACCAGTTGCCACCACCATGCGCCCTCGTTCGGCGTCCCATGAACGAGCAATCTATCGGCACGATGGTCGTTGTTCATGCTGCGGCGCGAACGCTTCGAGCTAATTTGCGCAAACGGTTCATGCAACCGGCCAGCAATGTCCTCGGTCCAACGTGAGCAACGGGCGCAGGCGCCGAAACCTCGCCCAGCGGACGATACTCCTTGGCCGCCTTCAGGTACCGGTGCGGTGCCCCGCCGAAACGTGTCTTGAACAGCGTCAACCCGTTGCGCTTCTTGTCCGCCGAAGGCGGAAAGATCTCGCCGCAGTCATACCACCGCCGCCCCGCTGTCTTCGCCCCCAGCATCGACTTCCAGAACAGCAGGTAGTTTGCGCCGAATGCAAGGGCGGCCTCTGTTGAACATCCCGTATGATACCAGGCGCCGATGCCGAATTGCATGTCGTTATGGAATGCAATGGCGGCGCCTTTTTGGTCCAACGCTGCCCAAAGCACCGAATGGCCTGCATTCGCCATCTCGTGCGCGATTCCGTGGAAGTACGACCTGGGGTGCGGCGTCACACCGGTACGCCGATAAGTCTCCTGGTGGACGCGATAGTAGCAATCCAGCATGTCGGGCCAACTGGCCTGGACAACGGTGATGCCACTCTTCTCAGCCTTACGGACCGTCTGGCGCGCCGTCTCAGACAATCCGCGCCACAGCACGCCTTCGTCGGGTGACAGGTCGATCACCTGGGCAACTCCCGAGCAATCTTCCAAACCGCAAAAGGCGAACGGGTTTACTCCTCTGCCATTTTCGATCGCCGACACCGTAACGGGAGGAATGGAGAAGCGGATTGCGTTTGCACCAAGCCTCGCAGCAGCCTCATCGATCATCTCAACGATATCCGCACGGACCACATCACGGCGCTTGCCCGACACATCGTGGGCGATAATCGGCCCGCATCCGCTCCAGCCCGTTATGCCCAGGACGCCGCTGCGGCGGTCAAGCTGCATCGGCACGACGGCAAGCATCTGCGAGCCATCGAATACCGCAAACGAATGATCCTGCAGTTGCCACTCCTCGACGGCCAGAATCAATCGGCGCCAACTCGATAGCGCAAAGGGCCAACCGTCCGGTGAATTGATCACCAGCTTGTCCCATTGGTCCTGAGGGACCGACGCGTATGGCACAGCATCCATAGACGATATTACGCCGCTCTCTCGACAAATGACTTTCGAGCAACTGCCATTCTTCTACATCCATATTCAATCGCGCCAACCCGAGAGTGCAAACGGCCACCCGTCGAGAGACTCACAAGCAAGGACGGTCCCAATCTTCAGTTGGCGGCATTGAGACAACTCTAACGTACAAATCTCAAATCCCAGGACAGAACTCTATGTTGACAATCAATTAGAACCAATCGCAACCGCGTATTGCTCTGCTTCGCGCAATCGACAAGAACGGCTCAATCGAAGCTTCCTCTCCTAGAGCCCTCATTACTGTTTGACGGTCTCGATCCGAAAACTTGGGCTCCCTCATAAAACGGCCAGCGAATCTATTTAGCGGATCAATGGCACGGCAAAGGCGGCGAATAGAAGGGTTATTCCCAAACGTTACATACCGGTGAACCAGTGGGAACGGAGTGAACACGCTGACGTTCGAGTGTTCATCAAAACCGGCAGGAACGATCGAAGGAAGGCCGAGAAATTTCAAAAGATCCTTGAATATTTCCTCGCGTCGCGTCGCGCTCGCATCGGCATCAAATATGAAAAATTGATTTGGCTCGAAATGTTCAAGCCAACGTACCAGATTTCGCTTGTACGACGCCATTCCAAGATACCGTTCTTGAAATGCGTCATGCTCGCAGGCGACCTCGATAGTCCAAAATGAAGGAAATTGGCCCCAGCGCACATCATGACGGTAGTGCTTTTCGACTATAGTGAGTGGCTGACGAGCCATTATTATCAATTTCAGCCGACGATTGACTTCGTGCATCAACGGCGCACCGTTGGGATGACTGAAATACGTGTTCGCGTGCTCCCCATAGAGCATCGAATCAGACGAAAAAGATGCGTAGACGTCGTCGAGCTTTACCCCTTGTCGCTGAGACCACGTCAAATAGTTCAGCTCTTTCGGTATGAAGACGCCCGGTAGCTTTGCCAAATTATCCCGCAGCCAAGTCGACCCCGAATGACCTGGACCAATAATTGCAAAATCAATCTTATCGTAACTCACGCTCGGGCCCCTCGGTCGGTATGGTCACAACCCAATATTGGATTTTTCAGTCGCATCGACCGAAAAAGAGGCAGAAGGTACAAGCGTCCAATTCGAACGATGGGCAGCTCCTTGCGTCTCCGAAAGGCCGACGCCTTCAAGATATCCCTCCAACGCCACCGAGAACTGTCCTGCGTTTGCCACGCAATCTTTGGAAATCGAAGTGCCAGGCCGACCTAGTGACGTGCCATAGTCAACCATGACGGTGTAGGTCCCAGCACCAAGTCGCAAATCGTCGATCACACACTCGACGTAACCATCTCCACATATGCGCACGCCAACCGCATCATGCGTGCTGTTAACCGTGGCTACCCTATCCCCGACGCCATTGTGGATCAGGATCGCGATATAAGCCTGGTTCGGGACGGCATTACGATATCCGACTTTGAATCGAATGGGGCGCCCCGTAAAAAACTGCTCGGACAATACTCCCTGAGCATTATGCATTGACAGCCAAGTCAGCACACGCGCGGAACTAGACCCGTAACGTGGTGAAGTATCGAGGTCCTTCCAACCATATCCGCGCTTACCGTTCGGATCGTCCGCGTATAGGTCTTTCTGATATTCAGTTATTGCCTCCTCGGTCGTACCCGCAAACAGCTTGAGTCCGTTGCCCAATATCATGCCGCTGGTGCACATCGACATTATCGATTTTGTGTTATGACTTACGAATAAGATCGTGCGACCGTCCCTAGCTGCAGCCTCCATGCTTTTCTGGCTTTTCTCGCGGAATGCGGCATCTCCGACTGCCATGACCTCGTCGAGAATGAGGATGTCCGAGCGCAGCATCGACGCAACCGAATAGGCGAGCCGCACATACATGCCGCTCGAGTAGCGCTTCACCGGCATGTCGATGAACTCTTCGATGCCGGAGAAATCCACGATCTCGTCGAACCTGGCGCGAACTTCGCGCTGGCTGAGCCCCAACATCGCACCGGAGAAGAAGATGTTCTCGCGGCCCGTCATATCCGGATGAAACCCGGTCCCCACCTCCAGCAGCGAGCCGATCCGGCCCTTGAGCCGGGCCCGACCTTCGGTCGGCTGCGTGACGCCCGACAGGATCTTGAGCAGGGTGCTCTTGCCCGAACCGTTGCGGCCGAGAATTCCAAGGATTTCACCCCGCCTCACCTCGAACGAGACGTTCTTGAGCGCCCAGAAATAGTCATCCTCGCCGTGGCGCAGGAAGGGGACATATTCCTTCAGATGCGCTGCCACGCGCGCGCGCAAACCTTCGTCTTTCTCGCGATGGGGAACAACGTAGCGCTTGCCGAGGCCTTCGACCCGGATGACAACATCACTGGACATCGACGACCCGCTTCTGCCCGCTCGCGAAGACGATGAGACCCGTCAGAAGAGCGACGACAACGGCACCGATCGAATATCCAAACGACGCCGTATAGGTTACCGGCCGGTCGAGCAGCAGCCAGCGAAACAGCTCGATCGTCCAGTACATCGGATTGAGTTGGTAGTAAGGTAGCAGCGCCTGCGGCACCAGATCCGGCGGATAGAGCACCGGCGTCGCGTACATGCCGGCCTGCAGGATAAGCCCAAGCAACGGCCGGATATCGCGGAACGGCACCATGATCGAGGCAAGCCAGAGGCCGACGGCCAGCGCAACGACCGACGTGTAGAGCAGGACAATGGGCGCAAGCAGCAGCTTGGCGGTCGGCGGAAAGCCGAATATCCAGGCCAGCAACACAAGGATCACGAAAACAACGGCACTGTCGAAAAGCTCCCTGACGACCCCGGACACCGGAAGCAGCAGCCGCTGGAAGTAGACCTTCGAGATGAGCCCCATGTTGTCCGCCAGGCTGTTGGCGGCCGCGGTCGTGGCCTTGCTGAACAACAGCCAAGGCATGATCCCGGCGAAGGCAAACACGGCATATGGATACTTGCCGGTGTTCACCCGCAACAGCATCCCGAAGACGACGGTCATCATCGAGAGATACGCAAGCGGCTCCAGCGCAACCCAGAAGATGCCAAGCGCCATTTGCCGGTAACGAACGAAAATCTGGCGCTTGGTGAAAATCCAGACCAACTCCCGCTGCTGCCATAACTCGGCAAGCCCAAACGAGATGCCTCCCGCGCCAGCCTCGATGAGATGCTCTTCGGACGATTGCAGCGGTGGATTGTCGATCCTGGAACTCATGGTCGTCATTTCAGCAGCCACTATCGATCACCACCTGTCACGCACGGCAGGCTTCATCCAATTCGCTCTCCATCGATGGAGAAGCCGGCATGGCGTCCCCTGACATCGATGGCCGCGCCGCTCGATAGCGCCGGGCGATTTCGTCGGCCGGCAGCGAAGGTTGCTCAAGCATCAGATCGTAAAGATGCGCGTATGCGTCGATGCACGCCTCAAGAGAAAACGCATCGCGTACATGGCTCGCACCTGCGCTCGCGAGCCTGTCGCGCAAGGCCCCGTCTTGCATGAGCCTCAGGATCGCCTCCCCCAGGGCAACCGGGTCGCGCGTCGGGACCAAAAGCGCATGGACGTTATCTGCGGCGATATCCGTAACCCCACCCACCTTGGTGGAGACGACGGCAAGACCCGCGGCCATATATTCCAGAAGGCTATTGGGCGAACCTTCCTGGTGAGAGGCCAGAACCCCAATATCGCTCGCGCGAAGCAGAGCTGGAACATCCGAAACCGGTCCGAGCCACCTGATGTGACGGCTGATGCCCAACTCGTCTGCCCGCTTTCCCAGGGCCTGACCTGGTCCGTCGTCCCGGCCGGCGACCAGCAATACCCAGTCGCGGTCAACTTGGCCTGCGACCTTGCCGAGAGCCTCAATAAGATCCGCGTGCCCCTTGTACGGAATGAGATTGGCCACGATCACGAGCACCAGGGCATCCTGGTTCAATTTCATGCGCTCGCGCATGTCGCGCCTGGTCGGTGCGGAATCGAACAGGCTGGTGTCCACGCCATTTTGAAGGAGTAAAGTGCGGTTCCTGGGAGCCCCCTCCTCGACCAATTGGGACGCCGCAGCCGATGCATTCGCAGTAAGAATGCGCATGCGCTTGTGCAGGAACTTCTCGATCCGCGTCGCGATCGGATGATCAAGCTGATAGTTGTTCAGGCTCCGCCGGCTCATGACGACGTTCGGCTGCCGCGCAGCCAACGCTGTCAAACCACCGATGATGTACGCCCCGGGAAGATAGAAGTGCACGAGCCGCGCGTTCTCGGGCCGAAAAATGCGGAAATAGTCGAAGAAAGCGACTGCGTGACTCGTCCATTGCTCAACGCTCGTAGCAGGCAGCGCTTCTCTGTGGCTGATGCACATGACGTCGACGCCGGAAGCGCGAACCTGCTCTTCCAGAGGACCCCCGCGAAAGAAGGTCACGATACCGACATCGTACCCCCTCGCTTTCAGCCGAGGATAAACCGTCGCCAGATGCCGCTCGCAGCCACCGACATTGAGGGAGCCGATCAGCGCAAGCACGTCCCAGGGCTTCTGCTTCCGTCGTTTGGCGACGGAATAAGGATGGTCATCGGGCCGGAGCATCATGAGTCAGCTGACTTATACGGTGCGCCTGAACAGAAATTCGGTGCACGCTTCACCCGTCTTGATGTTCATCTTCTCAAATCCCCGCGCGGCGAGGAACTTGATGACGTCGGCATCGCGCGTGAATTCCATTGGCCAGCCCCCAAGCCAATCGCGGATATCGGCAAAGAAACTCATCCCCCGCGTGAAACGATGCCGCAAAATTCGTACCAAAACCTGCCCGGCCTTTAGCGGATTGCGCCCCATAACAAAATTCCAGACGTACCACCACTCCATCAACCATCGCCGCGCCTGCGACGCGTCATTGTATTTCTGCTTCACGTCTAACCAGAACTGCGGATCGGTCTGAACGTCTTCCGAATAGAGCGCGATGTAGAACAGGCCGTCCTTGGCTACTGTTTTCGAAGCATTTTCGATCGCGCGCCAAACATCGCCGGTGTGGTGAAGTACGCCCCACGAATACACCAGATTCCATTTACCGAGCGATGCAACATAGTCGTCATTGAGGACGTCTCCCCGCTCGACCGTCCAGTTCTGCGGCTCCCCCGCCCGCCGCCGCATGATGTTGGTCGCATTGACGGAGTTCTCGTCGTAATCGAAACCACGAATCTTACCGGCGCCGGCCTGATACGCCGCCAGGGAATGGATGCCGCTGCCGCAGCCTATATCGAGAAAATCCAAGCCATCGAGGCTGTCACGCCCGACAAAGGTCAGAATATGCCGCTTGGCGATATCCACGCGCTCATCGGTGGCACTCTTCTCGACAAAGCGAGTCCAGTTCTTTCCAAATTCGAAGCGTTTGGCAGTTGAAGCTGTTGTAGCCATGTTCTCAATTCACCAAGGATACGGCGCGTCTCGTTCCGGCGTCCGCCACAAATGCACCACCCCATCGGCGATGCCAAGCCTGGAACATCAGAATGTTCCAGATGAAATAATAGCGTCGGTCATTTCCACTCAGGAATTCGTCCCAGAGCGAGCGAACGGCTTCGACATCGAATATGCCGTCCGCGCTCAAGCGGGCTTCGGTCATCAGGTCTTCGGCCCAATCCCGCAGCGGCTCGCGCAGCCAATCCGCGAGCGGAACCCCGAAACCCATTTTCGGTCGTTCGACAAGACGATCGGGCACGTAGCGGGAAAGAACGCGTCGGAGGAGATGTTTAGGACGCCCGGCACGCGCATTCTGCGATGACGGCAGCCTCCAGACCCATTCAACGAGGCGATGGTCGAGGAAAGGAACGCGCACCTCAAGCGCAACAGCCATCGAAGCACGATCAACCTTGGTCAGGATATCATCAGGCAAATACGTGCACATATCGAGATAGCGCATGCGATCGACCGGATCCGGCAGGAGCGCCCTGAGGTTCTGCTTCCAGCAATCCGTCCGCACCTCTTCCGCCCCGTTCACAAGCTCGCCTGGATTCTGGTCATGGGAGACAAGCTGATAATAGACGGAATCTATCGACGGTACGGCGAGGGTCTGCGCCAATCGATGGGCCTTATAACCTACCTGCGGCACGTGCCGCAGGTAGGGCACGTAGCGCGCAATCCTGTCATAGGCGCCGGGTGGCACGACCCGAATTACTGAGGACGCGAACCGCCGGAATGGCAGCGGCGCCTTCCCGCTCGGGCGCCAAACGGTCTCCGCCCACTGATAGCGGTTATATCCGGAGAACAATTCGTCTCCGCCATCACCCGATAGAGCCACCGTGACACGCTTCCGGGTCAAGGCCGACACAATATGGGTCGGCACCTGAGAGGAATCGGCGAACGGCTCGTCGTACATGTCAGCCAGTTTCGGCACCACGTCGAGAGCTTCAGCACCGCTGACGGGAAACGTCGTATGCTCGGTCCCGAGATGCCGCGCGACGGCCTCGGCATGTTTGGATTCGTCAAATGCCGCATTCTCGAAGCTGATGGTGAAAGTCTTCACCGGCCTCGGAGCGGCGCTTTGCATCAGCGCGACGACGGTCGATGAGTCGTAACCGCCCGACAGGAAAGCGCCAAGCGGAACATCCGCGACCATGCGGCGTGATACGACATCGCGCAGGAGCGCATCGAGTTCTTCGACCAGTTCATCTTCGTCGGCACGAAGCGCGTCGCGCCGGCCTTGCGAAACAACGCCGGCCAGATCCCAGTAGACGCCCGTTTCGGGTCCGCCAACGCGGCCAATTTTGACGAACCCCGCCGGCGGCAATTTGTAGACGTCCTGGTAGATCGTAAATGGACCCGGCACATAATTGTGGCGCAAGAAGGCGGCGATCGCCCCGCGACTGAGGCCGGGCTCCCAGCCCGGATGCGCACGCAGCGCCTTCAATTCGGACCCGAACAACACCAGTCCATCGACGATCGCCCAATAAAGCGGCTTTTCGCCCATTCGATCGCGGGCAAGGAACAACTGACGCTCTTGCTCATCCCAAATGGCGATTGCGAACATGCCGTTCAAACGGGCGATCGTCGCCTTGACGCCCCAATGAGCGCAGCCTTCGACGATAACTTCCGTATCTGAATGCCCGCGGAAACGAACGCCACGGTCTTCCAATTCGGCCCGCAGTTCTCTGAAGTTATAGATTTCGCCGTTGAAAGTGATCGTGTATCGCCCATTGGCCGCCGTCATCGGCTGATGTCCCATCGGGGACAAGTCGATAATGGCGAGGCGGCGCTGCCCGAAGGCAACGCCGGCTTCCGGACTCGCCCACACCCCACTGTCGTCCGGGCCACGATGGCTCAACGTCTCCGTCATTGCAGCGACGCGCGCATCCAATTCCCGGATACCGCAACCTTTTCGGTCCCAAAGACCGGCGATTCCGCACATGCTTGAAACGAGATCCCTGATGCGAGACGCTGCAATAAACTATGCAAGCTACCGCACTCCGGGTGACTCGCATGTCACGCGGAGTGCTCCAGCGTCGGAGTGAAAACGATTGCGCGCCGCATGGCGGTGCGCAATCAGGACCGCTTACGCGGCCCCAACCAAGTCCGCGTCCAAGAGGACGCGCACCTTGCGACCGAGAATGTCGAGCAGAATCGAGACTCGATCATGATCGGCCAGTTCATTGAACAAGCCAGTATTGTCGATGAAAGCGCCCGCAAGCACCCGCACCTTGTCGCCTGACGCGAATGTCGGCTTGAGATTCAGCCTGACAAAGCCTTCATCGTCCTCTCGCGCCCTCAGCGCCGGAACAACACCGCCAGGTACAGCCGCAGGATCGTCCCCGTTGCAGACGAGACGCGCCACGCCAATGGTCGATTGTATCGATCTCCAGCGCTGGCTCGCCATGTCGATGGCAACGAACATATATCGCGGAAACAGCGGCTTCGCCGTGAAGTCGACCTTCCTCGCATGCCGACGACGCTTGAGGTAGCGCGGCAGATAGATGTCATAACCCTGTCGTCGCAAGTTTTGCGCCGCTTTCGCCTCGCCGTTTACCTGCGTCTGCACGACATACCAGCGCGCCGAAGCCGCCTCGCTCATGGCACGCTCTCCGTCGCCTTCCTCGCCGGCAGCAACCCAAGAAGCGCCGGCGCAAGCACGCGATCGGCACCGCAGACCTCCACGGCCGCATCAAACGACGCCCTCGCACGGGAGACATCCGTCACGATCACGGCGTCAAATTCAGTTTTCACTTCGCTGAAGTTCTTGCTGACCTCGACCCCGACAAAGCGCGCATCCTCGCAGTTCGGATCGACGACCGCCACGATGGCGACGCCGGCCTCAACGGCACAAAGAATGGCGATTTCCGCGAGATCCGATCGCCCCGCCAACACCAGATGGCTGTAGCCGCTCGCCTTCGCCTGCTCGAACACCCTCGCGCAGTCGCCCTTTGCCAAGCGGAAGAACGAGAACGAGTCGGACAGATATTGCACCGTCAGCCGGGACTTTTCGGCAAATCCTTGAGGGGTAAGGTAGTAGGCATACCGACGCGCAGGCGCATCATTGACCTTAACCAGCCCCTTCCGTACGCAGCGCTTCAAGTACGCGTTCACGAGCCCAAGCGCTATGCCAAGGTCGGCGGCGATGCGGCGTTGCGAACGTTCACCGTCCGTCTCCACAGAACTCAGCAAGCTGAGAACGATGCGCTCGTTTTCCTGCTCAGTTCGAAGTAAACGGTCCACCTTGGCCCCCTTCAACCCCAGCCGCCCTCTTAGCGCGTTCACACCATGAACGTCAAGCGCCACGTTCAGGCTATGAACAACAATAATGCGTTGATTTTATTGGGAATTCCATCTTTCAGACAGCGCGCCCTTGGTTGGCGGGGGGTGGCAATGAAGGACCCTCCTTGGCGAAAGCTCAAAGCGAGTGCTCACCGGCTCTGCCCGTTATTCCGAGCTCATGAGCCGCGGTTCGCTCGAGATGGGCAGATTCGGAGTTGAGGACCTGCCGGCTTCCCAAGGGTTCCTCCCTGGCATCGCCGTTGACTTTGCCTGAAGGTTGGCCCCAGAGCCTTCGCCTGAACACCCCGACCTCCGGATTCGACGATGTTGTCATTGAGTTATGCAGCTGCCGCCGCCGCCATGTTTGCGGCGGCTCTTTATCTCTTTCTGAGATTGTGGCCATTTGTAACGACGAGCACCATGCTGCTCAGCTCGCTATTGCTCATCTACGGACCGGCGCTGTTGAGCTTCACGCTCTCTTCCGGCGAGTATGCCTACCTCATTCGCCCCTTCATCGGATCGAGCGGCACACCGCCATCAATGTTCCCTGTGATGCAGGAAAAAATCGGAAGTCTGGATCCGGTGATCGTTTCGATCAATTTCTCGATCGCCTTGATGTACTTGGGCATCATGTTGGGCCTAGAGAGCGTGGTCAGGTTCTTTCCGAAACGATCAACTCTGGCGCAAAACGCCATGAAGGGCTGGATCAATTCGCAGCTATCCGACGGCGCCTCAGACCAGCGGCTCCTGCTGGTCGTTGTCGCCACCCTGTTTGCCTTGATGCTTTTCGTGTCGTTGAGAGAAAATCACATTCAAACTATCTCGAATTTCTTTGCCATTAAGGACAATGACGCGCGAAATCTTTATCGTGCGCATTTTGGCGGCAGCACCAGCTATTTGTATAATGTGACCTTGAGCGGCGTCGCGCCCATGTTCGTTATTTGGGGATTGCTCGCAGGGGTTAGAAGCAGATCCTGGCCCCTCTTGCTCGCCGCCTCTCTGCTGTTCTCAGTCACCATGCTCGGAAAAGCTGAAACGCTGAGCAAAGCCCCGCCCGCCTTTTTTATTCTTCAGATATTGTTGGCCCTCCTGCTCATATTCACAAATCGAATCTCGTGGCGCGTGCTGCTCGTTGCGGTTCCGCTGATTTTGGTTGTGATATATGTGACAACCCGTATCGTCATTGTCTTTTCCCCTCAGGGATCCGCAATCCAGATGACCTATTCTCGCCTCTTTGAGGTGGAGAACGAAACGCTCGTCGAGAATTTCGCCGTTTTTCCGCGATTGCATCCCTTCATGCGGGGCGCCAACATTCGCCCAATCGCAGCGCTGCTAGGAGTACCCTATACGCCGAGCTTCAGCATCGTGGCCCACACCTGGTATCACGACCATAACATCACCAGTCCTACGCTCTTCATCGCCGACGCGTGGATCGATTTTTGCTACGCAGGAGTCTTTGTGTTCAGCGTTGCAGCAGGAGCGATCTGTCGCGGTATCGATTTGGTCTTCCTGCCGTACGGAAAATCAACCGTCGTTATCGCTGTACTTGGCGCGACTCTTTGGGGTGTCCTAACGCTGATTATGTCGTCTCTGAACATCGCATTGGTTACGGGCGGGTTGCTGATCGCGCCGGCATTGGCTGCCGTGTTGGTGATGGCATCCTCCCGCATCCGTTTTGCTCCGACCGAGGGTTCGAAACCAGAATGAATCCTACGAAGACCACTTCACCCCGAAGGGTGCTTTATGTCGTAAACGAGGACTTTGCGTTCCTGCTGAACCGTTTGCCGATGGCGCGCGCCGCGCGTGACGCTGGCTTTGATGTTCATGTTGCGACGAATGTGAAGAACGGCGCCGGCGCGATCGAAGCCGAGGGGTTTACTCTCCACCGAATCCCTTTCAGGCGCGGAGGTCTCTCCCCCTTTGCAGCAATTCCAGCGCTGCTCGCGATCCGAAAGGTCGAAAAGGAGGTGCAGCCAAGCGTGGTCCATCACTCGGGACTGCAATGCTGCGTCTATGGCTCTGCAGCCGCGCTTGACCAGAAATTTCCTCTGGTCAACGCGATCACGGGTCTGGGCTACATCTTTACGTCGGTGAATTGGCGAACGCGGCTTCTACGAGGAGGCATGGTGTGGCTCCTGCCCTGGCTCTTGAACCGGAAGCACAGCCGCGTGCTCGTTCAAAATCCCGACGATCGGGCCGCCCTGTTATCGCTGGGCATCAAGGCCGATCGCATGACGTTGATTCCGGGTTCGGGCGTCGATACGGATGCGTTGCAGCCGCTGCCAGAGCCGACCGGTCCGATCACGCTCGGGTTTGCAGGCCGGTTGCTGGCCGACAAAGGTATCCGCACTCTTGTGGCCGCACACACCATTTTGCGTAGCGAGGGACACGACTACAATCTGGTCATCGCCGGCAATCCCGACCCAGCCAACCCCACATCTGTTTCGGTGAATGAGGTCGAGCGGTGGGCCCAACATCCAGGCGTCACCTGGCTCGGCCACATCGACGATATCACGTCGCTTTGGCGCACCTGTCATATGGCGGTGCTGCCCTCGTATCGCGAAGGCCTCCCGGTCAGCCTGTTGGAGGCGGCCGCTTGCGGGCGGTCTCTGATTGCAAGCGATGCGCCGGGCTGTCGGGAAATCGTCCATAACGACAGGACCGGACTGCTGGTTCCCATCGAAGACGCACCGGCATTGGCAAAGGCAATCAAACAGCTGGCGGAATCCTCTCAACTCCGAAGTCGCTATGGCGCTGCTGCGCGCCAACTGGTGCTCGATCATCTATCGGCAAAAATCATAGGAAAGTCGATCGTCGAGCTCTATGACGAACTCACGCGCGAGCCTGCGAAAAAGGATTGGCCGGACGTCGAGCCCGCCGGAGGCCGCGGGAAGATCGTGCTTGTCACTCAGCACTACGCACCCTACCCGAGCACAACCTCCGGCTATATGACCGAGATTGCTGAAGCGCTCGCGCGAGAGAGCAAGGTTATGGTGATCACGAGTGCACCCGGTTCGGCATCGAAGCTTCCATGCCAGCCCGGAAGACCTCACGTGATCGAGATCAAAAGCTGGTGGCCCGGAAAATCGGCGCTCATCTCGCGCTCTCTTGCGGCGGTCCTTTTTTCGATACAGGTCTTTTTCGCGATACTGAAACATACCCGCAAGGACGACGTACTATTGAGTGTCACAACGCCTTTCACCTTGCCCCATACGGTTACGCTCGCCGCGCGCCTTCGAAAGGCGGCTTCAGCCGTAATCATCTACGATCTCTATCCCGACACCCTGGTGATGGCCGGTTTCCTCCGTGCGACTTCGTTCCTGACTCGTCTGCTGCGGTCGGCGAACCAGATGATGTTTGCCTGGCTTGATGCCATCGTGATTATCGGCCGCGACATGGCCCCTAAACTACTCGCCTATCGCAAGGTGAACACTTCCAACATCAGCTTGATTCCGAACTGGGCCACCATGGCCGTCGGCTATCGCGAGATCAACAGTGACAGCCCGTTCCGCCAGCGTTGTGGCGGCCGGTTCATCGTGGCGATGTCGGGCAATGCCGGCTTTACCCACGATCCAATGTCGGTTCTCGAAGCCGCGCGCCTCCTAAAGGATCACCAGGACATAAAATTCCTCTTGTCGGGAGAAGGCGTAGGTTGGACCAAGATCAAGGAGATGCAGGACGCCGCGCCTATACCCAACGTCACACTGATCGAGCGCGTGTCTGATGCCGAGCTGGAGGATTTTCTTGCTGCCGGAGACATCTGGATCGTGCCTTATCGCAAGAACAACACCGGTGTCTCGGTGCCGAGCCGCATTTACAACATTTTCGCAGTCGGCCGCCCAATTATCATCTGCTCGGAGCCGGAAGCTGAGGCAGCTATCCTGCTTCAAGAGGAGGACATCGGTTGGGTGACACCGCCGGAAGATCCAAAGGCGCTGGCCGATTCCATCTTATTGGCGGCGATGAATCCGACCGCCACCGCGAAAAAAGGCCGTCGCGCAGCACAGATCGCTGCTCGCTACACGCCGAGCGTTTCCTTGAGCGCCTATCGCAGGCTGATGGACGAGCTATTGAACCGTCAGCGAACACGCGGCCGAGACAGCTTCAGAAAAGTTGCATGAGCTCTTATTCGCCTTTTTGCGCGGGGCGCGCATCAAGATGATCTCGTACGATTCCATTCGCGCGATGCTGCCGCTCGCGGTGCCGGTGTCCGCAGCAGTTTGCGCAGTGCTGATCGTGCGTTTGCTCCCACTCCTGCAGCGTTATGCGCTGGCGCGGCCAAACGCGCGTTCCTCACACGTCGTCCCGACTCCCCAGGGCGCAGGGATTGCAGTCATCGCGGCAACTTTGGTTATAGCTTCGATTTGCTCCATTATGTCTGGCGGAACGGTTCCCGCAACGCTATTTGGTGCCACGTTGTTTATCGCGATGGTTGGATTCGTCGATGACGTGCGGCCGATATCGGTGGCACCGAGGCTTCTGTTGCAAACGGCAGCCGTCGCGGCCGTTCTGCTCGCCGCACCGGCTGACCTGCAACTCGTGCCGTCCCTTCCCCTGACCGTCGAACGAGGAATACTGCTGGTCGCTGGTGTCTGGTTCGTCAACTTGGTCAACTTCATGGACGGGCTGGATCTGATGACCGCAGCCGAAGTCGTGCCCATCACCGGAGCGACGATTCTGCTCTGGGTATTTCGTGAATGTCCGACGCTGCCTGCTATCGTCGCGGCCGCGCTCGGCGGCGCCATGTTGGGATTTGCCCCCTTCAACCGGCCGGTCGCAAAGGTCTTTCTCGGCGACGTGGGTAGCCTGCCGATCGGCCTCCTGCTCGGCTGGATTCTGCTGCAACTTGCTTGGACTGGACATCCCATCGCCGCGTTGCTGTTGCCACTTTACTATCTGGCGGACGCCACGCTGACATTGCTACGCCGGATTGCGCGAGGAGAACCGTTTTGGATGGCTCATCGCTCGCACTATTATCAGCGTGCTACCAACAACGGCTTTACAGTTCTGGAAGTGGTCAGCCACGTGTTTGTCGTCAATATTGCGCTCGCTGCGATGGCGTTGGCGTCGGCCGGTGTCGGCTCGATGGGTCTGCGCCTCCTGTTCCTGCTCACAGGGGCGTTGACGGTGGCGCTTGTGCTTTTTCGATTTTCGTCGGTGAAGTTGCGCTGAAAATCCGAGGAGCCGCTAGTCGTCCTTTCCCGACAAAGCCAAGCGCAGTCCCTCGTCGAGGCTCAATTGTTGTCGCCAACCTGTGGAAAGCACCTTTGACAAGTTCAGTTCGAGCGATCCAATGAGACTGTCGCGGGCATCTGGCCGACCGCTGGCGGTAAGAAGCGCGCTCAACAATCGGGCTGATACGGGGAAAAGACGCGCCGTAGTTCCCGCTGCTGTCGCAAGCCTTCGAATGAACTCGGGAGTCGAAACTTGTTCGGCATCCGCCACCAAGAACACATCGAAATCTGTACCGGGATTTGCAAGTCGATATGCGACAAAGGAAATCAGATTCTCGACTGACACGAAGGCGCGCTGATTGCGAACCGCGGCCAAGGGAAGCGGCATTCCCACTTTAACGGCTTTTGTAAGCGCCGCGAAGTTTCCCTTCGCCCCCGAGCCATACACCAGTGGCGGTCGTACTATCGTCACCCCCAATGCCGATTGCCGCGCAAGAGCTTCGAGACCTCTCTCAGCTTCTGCTTTTGAAGTGCCATACAGCCCCTGAGGAGTGAGAATGTCTCCCTCGCTGAAAGGAGTGCGTCCATCGTTGCTGCGGCCGTGCACCAGCACGGTGCTCACAAAGACGAATTGTCGTACTCTGGCTTCGATCGCACGCTGTGCAAGGTGTAGCGTGCCGTCCGTATTTACATCGCGATAGAGCTTTTCGGCCCCTCTGTCGTGGCGCTGATGCACTCGGGCAGCCAAATGCACAACTGCGTCGACGCCCTCCAGCGCATCATTCCAGTTGGTTTTTGGACCGATGGATTCAATGACGATTTCGTTTTCCGCGCCGGAAGGATGACGAACCGCCCGCCTGACTGTCCACCCTTCACGCGCCAGCATGGGCGAAAGGTGTCGTCCCACGAATCCGTTTGCGCCGGTCACCAGCACTGTGCGCTTGTGGTTTTCCATCCGTCCTTCCTTTGTCCGGTCCAAACAAGCGGATCGTTGAAGCCTAAGTTCCCTCGCTTCACGCCGCGTTCGAGTTGAATTCCGGAACAGCGTCTTTCAACACGGCTTTGATCGTCGTCGGATCATCCTTCTCGATCGCTTGTTCGAGCGCAGCGATCCATTTCTGCAAGGTCTGCATCGGTGGCTCGTTCGGTTTGGCCGCCATGATGCCGGCGACGCCGATCTCGACCGGCGGTTCTTCGTTCGCAAACAGGATTTCGTGGAGCCGCTCGCCTGGCCGAACCCCGGTGAACACGATCTCGATGTCGTGGCCAGGCTCCAGGCCCGAGAGGCGGATCATGCGCTCGGCCAGTTCGACGATTTTTACGGGCTGTCCCATATTGAGCACGTAGACCGAGACATGCGCGCGCTCGCCCGCAAGCGCATGGGTCGCCGCCGTGATCACGAGGTCGCAGGCCTCGCGGATGGTCATGAAATAGCGGACCATGTCGGGATGGGTGACAGTGACAGGCCCGCCCGCCTCGATCTGCGCCTTGAATTTCGGCACCACCGAACCGTTCGAGGCCAGCACATTGCCGAAACGTACGGAGATCAGCCGCATCTTGCACTTGCCGGGAGACTGCGTCGACAGATCGTGGTCGAGCGCCTGGCAATACATCTCGGCAAAACGTTTGGTCAGGCCAAGCATCGAGACAGGCTCGATTGCCTTGTCGGTCGAGATCATCACCATCGCTTCGGCACCGGCAGCGAGTGCCGCGTCCGCAACATTGATCGATCCGAAGATGTTGGTCTTGACGCCCTCGCTCCAGTCGCGCTCGAGGATCGGCACGTGTTTCAGCGCCGCCGCATGAAACACCAGATCGGGCTTGAAATCCTTCATCAGGCGGAAGACGCGCTCGCGATCGCGGATATCGGCGATACGGCCGTCGATGGCCGCCTCACTTTTCTGCGCGGCGAGGCCTTCGGTGATGGCGTAAAGCGCGGGTTCCGAGTTTTCCAGCACCAGAAGCCGCGCGGCACCGAAAGTCACGACGCGGTGGCAGATCTCCGAGCCGATCGAGCCGCCGCCGCCAGTGATGATGACGGCCTTGCCCTTCACCAGCGCTTCCAGCCGCGCGTAATCGATCTTCTCGCTCGGGCGAAGCAGGAGATCTTCGACCGCTACCGGCGCGAGCCGCGGCGCCTCGCCGCTTTCCAGCGACGGCAGGCGGCTTACGATCACGCCGGCGCGCCTGGCCCGCATCAGGATCGATTCCGGATGCGCATCGGGCTCGAACGCCGACGGCATCATCACCACGCGCGCGATCGGCTTGTTGCGCCTGGCGAAATCGGCAATCACGTTCTCGACGTCGTCGACGCCGCCGAGAACGGGGATGTTGCGGATCAACTGGCCGCGGTCGGCATTCGATGGCGACAGCAGGCCGACCGGCCAGATCCGCTTCACCGCGCCGCTCTCGATGCCGCGAAGGAGAATTTCGGCGTCCGCCGTGCGGCCGACCAGCAGCGCCGGCGCCGCATCGTCCGCTTTCGCGTGATGACGGACCCGGGTGTAGCGGAAATAGCGATAGGCAAAGCGCAGCGCGCTCAGGAACGATATCTCGATGAACCAGTAGAGGACGATCGTCACCTTGCCGAAGAAGAAGGCCCCGTGCACGTTCGGCGCAACCAGGATGTAGTCGAGCACCAGCAGCGTCAGGGTCAATACGGTGGCGACCCGCAGGATGTTGAGCGCATCCGGCAGCGAAATGAACCGCCATTTCGTGGTGGTGAGATTGAAGAAATAGGAAACCACCACGCTGTATGCGAGGAAATAGGGCAGGATGCGCAGGAGCAGCGGCACACGATCGTAGAACAGCTGGCCACCCTCGAAGCGAATATAGAAGGTGGCAAACAGCGCCAGCGCCGTCGCAATGACGTCGTGCAGGGCGATCAGGAAATTGCGCAGGGTGAGGTGCGAGAAACGCGTCATTCAACGACCAGGGGGTGGGACATTTCCGGAATTTTCGACAACGTTCCCGCTCTGCTGATAGCTCATCTCGTCTTCCCTTGCCAGCGGTGCGCCGTCAGGAACTACCGCGTCTGCTCCGCTCGCGCGCCAGATCGCGCTTTGAGCACCAGACCGCCGGCGACTCCGACCCCGAGCACATACATCCAGCCTTCGTGGAAGTCGAAGATGTGGGAGTTGAACAGCGAGGTGAAGATGTTCTGCACCACCACGAGCAACCCGATCCAGTTGGCAAGCCCGTCGCCGCGAAACAGCAAGAGATGCAACAGCCACATCGCGTACAGGACGATGATTCCGAGCGTACCCCACTGGACCGCGACGTTCAGGGTCTGGTTATGCGGATTGGGGAACACCCGCACCCCCTTGATCCAGTCGGGATCGCTGGCCGCCTTGATATAGAGCCCCTCGGTCGATCCGGTGCCGTGACCGATCACTGGGGCTTCGGCATAGAATTTCATGGCGTTGCGCCAATATTCCAGCCGCTCCCCGATCGAGGTGGGCACGCCCTCCTTGTAGAGCCGGTAGTCCCGCGAAAATGTCTTCACCGTCCACTCCAGTTGCGGCGACGCCAGCCAGGCGACGCCGGCAACAACGACCATGGCGCAGAGGATCATCAAATTGGTGCGCCATCGCAGATGCAGCAGCCCGAACACCGCAACCATGATCGGCATGGTGACCAGCGCCGTGCGCGATACGATGACAAACGCCATGTTGGCAACAAAACTCAAGACGATCGCGCAGAGCAGCAGCGCCGGCCAGATCCTGCGCGAACGAAACAGCGTGATGATCGGATAGGCCAGCGCCACCGCGCAGAGCGCGAATTCCTGACTCTGATCGATATAGTCTTTGACGAAGATTCCGCGCGCGGCATAGTCCTTCGGCTTGAGCGACAGTTCGGGGTGGAACACGACGATCCAGGACATCACCGACAACAGCACGCACGAGATCAGAAAGGCGACAAACACCCACTGCCCGCGCGCGGAGCGTTCGAAATGAAACATCAGCAGCGGCAGCACCAGGAGCTTTGCCGTCGGGCTGATGCCGTGAAGGCGTTGGCCCCAGGGTGCCTCCGACCACAAGGTGCCGATCGCTGCCAGCAGGAACAGCGCAATCGGGACCCAGCAGATCGGGCGCCTCAGCGATTGCAGCAACGCCGGCACGTCGAGGAACGGGCCCATCGCGAGCACCATTGCAACCGCAAAGATCGCGACCAGCGACGTCGACCAGGGCAGCGCGAGCGCGAGCAGGATCGCGAACACGTCCACCGTGGTCATCCACGCCGCCGGATCGCGCCAGCGCGGCACGGCGGTGGCCGAACTGCCGGCAGCCGCTGTCACGTCCGACCTCCCCGCGCGAAACGAGCCGATGCGGCCGAACCATCCAGACCGATAAAGCCGGCGCTGCCGGTTACCCTTAACATCCCGTTCCCTGCGTTGAAGTTGCTGCCAGCTTTGCCTCACTCCCGTCTCCGAGGCAACTTGAGCCCTGAAAGGCGTTCGGAACTGTGGCCGGCCAGCTTTACCTGCCGGCGGCGAGCGGCTACCGACGGGATCACAAGCTGTCCTCCGCGACCTCGAAAAAATGAATACAAATTCACATCACACAGGGCCAATCGGCGATTCGGATGACACCAGTCCGATCCTGATCATCCCCTACATGTGGATCGGCGATTTCGTCCGTGGCCACACCGTGGTACGGGTGCTGAACCAGCGCTGGCCGAAGCGGCCGGTCGATCTGCTGGCGACTTCGCTTTGCGCGCCGCTGGTCGACTACATGCCCGGCGTGCGGACTGGCATTGTCTGGGACCTGCCGCGCAGCCGGCTGGCGGTGGCCAGGCAATGGGGCCTAGCGGCCCTGTTCAGGGAACGAGGCTACCGTACGGCGCTGGTCCTGCCGCGAACCTGGAAATCGGCCATTGCGCCGGCCCTGGCCGGAATCCCGGAGCGAATCGGCTTTGTCGGCGAGGCGCGGTTCGGGCTCATCAACCAATGGCGCTGGGGTGAGAAGGCGCTGCCACGATTCATCGACAAGAACGCCGCGCTGGCATTGCCGGACGGCGCCCCCCTGCCAGCGGAATGGCCGGTGCCGCAGCTTCGGGTTGGCGCTGACGAAGCCGCGGAGTGGCGGCAGGCCAACGGGCTCGGCAGCGGCCCCGCGATCGCGTTGGCGCCGGGCTCAGTCGGCAGTTCCAAGCGCTGGACCTCCTATCCGGAGGCCGCAAAGCTGCTGGCCGAACAGGGCCTTGACGTCTGGGTGGTTGGCGGCCCCGGCGAAAAGGCCATGGCGCAGGAGATCGTCGCCGCCGGCGGGCCGCGTGTCCGCGACCTCACCGGCACCGATTTGCGCAACGGCATTCTGGCGATGGCGGCGGCGAGCGTCGCGATCTCCAACGACTCCGGCCTGATGCATATAGCGGCCGCCCTGGGCACACCGACCATGGGCATTTTCGGGCCGACCAGCCCCTATCACTGGGCCCCGCTGAACGGGCTCGCAGCAACGGTGCAGACCGGGACGCATGTGCCCTGCCAACCGTGCCACCGCCCGGTCTGCCGCATGAACGACCACCGCTGCATGCGCGACATTCCGGCCTCTGACGTGGTGGAGACCGCGCGGCGCGTATTGCAGGAAGCGGCGACGAAATGATCGCTCAGATCAGCCTGCGATAGACGCCGGCGATGGCGCTTGCCTCCGCCTCGAGGCTGAATTTTTGCTCGACACGCCGGCGTGCCCGCTCGCCCATGGCTGCCGCGGCCGCGGGATCGCGCATCAACGGCTCGAGCGCCGCGGCAAGCGCATTGGCGTCGCCGGTCGGGACCAGCACACCGGTGAGGCCATCTTCAACGACCAGTTCCGCCGCGCCCGCGCGCGCCGCGACCAGCGCGGCGCCGGCCGACATCGCCTCGATCAGCGTCAGGCCAAATCCCTCATTGCGCGAGGTGAAGGCATAGATGGCCAGCCGTTGATACCAGCGCTGCACTTCCCCGATTTCCAGTTCACCGGTGATGATAATGCGCGAGGTAAGCCCTGCAGCCTCGATGCGCTTCCTCAAGTCATTGGCAAAGCCGGTCTGCTCGGGAACAATGGCTCCGACCATCACCGCGGTGAAGTCCGGATAATGCGGCAGCAACTGGCACATCGCATCGACGAAGATGTCGCTGCCCTTCTGTGCGCGGATGCGGCCGAAGCAGCCGATCGCATAGCGTCCGGGAAGTCCGCTTTCGGCGAACGCGGCCGCACGGTCGAGCGGCGGCCTGTAGACATCCGTATCGACACCATGCGGAATCACGGTGGCTTCGCGCTTGAGGTACGATGCCGAGACATCCGAGGTCGCGATGATCGCGTCCATCTGACGGATCAGCCAGCGCGTGAGCCAGGTATGATGGCGCTGCGCCGCCGAGGTGAACACCAGTCTCAGCGGCCAGCCCAGCATGCGCAGCAGGACACCAACGATCATCTCGTCGTTGCGGCGCGCGTGCCAGATCAGCGGCCTCTCGCGGCGCCAGAGCTTGAAGAGATCGCCCAAGCCCATGCCCGCAATGCCCTCCGGCCGGTAAGAACCGAACCACACGGCACGAACGAGCCTGGCCAGCTTCGGCGCGACCATGCGGTTGGTCGCCGTCACGCCGGAATAGCGCCGGTGCAGGTTCGGCACGATGACCTGCAAATCATCGGACAATCTGTTCTCGACCGGCACGAAATGCTCCAATTTTCGGCATTTCCTATACGCAACATTAATGATGGCCGCCAGTTCGTGAGCGCCGAAACTCCCTCTTCACATACGGCAGATTAGCTTTCCCAAAAAAGCGGATAACTGGGAAGCTTCATGACCGTGCTTGTCACCGGCGGCGCCGGCTATATCGGGAGTCATATGGTTCGCGCGCTGGTGGACGCCGGCGAAGACGTCGTCGTGATCGACAACCTCTCCACCGGTTTCTCCGCCTTCCTGCCCGAAAGCGCGGCGCTGTTCATCGGCGACGCCGGTGACGAGAATCTCGTCGAGGGCGTGATCACCCAGCACCAGGTCGACAGCATCATCCATTTCGCGGGCTCCGTGGTCGTCCCGGACTCGATGCGCGATCCGCTCGGCTATTACCGCAACAACACCATGACCACGCGCAGCCTGCTCAATGCCGCGGTCAGGACCGGCGTCGGCCGTTTCATCTTTTCCTCCAGCGCGGCGGTCTATGGCAATCCGGATCAGGTGCCGGTGCCGGAGCATGCGGTGACGCGGCCACTGTCGCCTTACGGTTCATCGAAGCTGATGACCGAGATCATGCTGCACGATGTCGCCTCGGCCCACGGCATGAACTACGTCGTGCTGCGCTATTTCAATGTCGCGGGCGCGGATCCGCAGGCGCGCATGGGTCTCGCCACCATCGGCGCGACCCATCTGCTGAAGATCGCAGTTGAGGCGGCGACCGGCCAGCGCGCCAAGATCGACGTGTTCGGCACCGATTATCCGACGCCGGACGGCAGCTGCATCCGCGACTTCATCCACGTCAGCGATCTCGCCGAAGCGCATCGGGCGGCGTTGTCCTATCTGCGCAGCGGCGGAAACTCGATCACGCTCAACTGCGGATACGGCCGCGGCTACTCTGTGCTGGAAACCATCGAGGCGGTGCGCCGCGTCTCCGGCCGCCAATTCGCGGTTCAATATGCGCCACGCCGGCCCGGCGACATCATGGCCATGGTCGCGGACACCAGCCGCATGCGCGCCACGCTCGAGTGGACGCCGCAATATGACGATCTCGACACGATTGCCCGCCACGCGCTCGCCTGGGAGGAAAAATTGGTCCGGGAACGCCATAGCGAAATCCGGCACGCGGCCTCCGCCTAAATTTGGTCCCTGTGCAAGCCCTTAATTGGGCTTGAAAAACCGTCCCGCAGCGGGCAAGGAGCGCCTTGGCGCGCCGACCGATTGCGCGCCGTTTGGGACCCAAGGGATGGCCGAATTTCCGCGGAAAATCACCGACGACCCCTATGGGGCCGCGATCCTGATTCGCCGCCTTGTCATGGAACAGGGCGCCGCCTATTGGCGGCGCTACCTGTTCGCTTTCGCGCTGATGGGCGTTGCGGCGGGTGCGACCTCGCTCTCCGCCTATATCCTCGGCGAGGCCATCAACAAAGCCTATGTCGACAAAAACGTTCCCGGCATCGCGCTGTTTTCCGGAATCATCTTCCTGTTGTTCCTGATCCGCGGCATCGCGATCTACATGCAGACGGTGACGCTGTCGCAGATCTCCAATGCGATCCTCGCCAACAACCAGCGAAGGCTGTTTGCCAAACTGATGAGCGAGAGCGTCGGTTTCTTCTCGGAGCGGCACTCCTCGGAATTTCTCGCGCGCCTGACCCAGGGCGCGAACTCCGTCACGCAGGTGCTCAGCCTGCTGATCAACGCGGTCGGACGCGACCTGTTGCTGCTGGTCGGCCTGATCGTGGTGATGGTGGTCCAGGATCCCTATATGGCGCTGTTCGGTTTCCTGATCGCGCCACCGGCGATGCTCGTGCTGCGCAAGCTGGTGAAGCGGATCAAGGGCCTCGCCTATAACCAGTTCGTTGGCACCGCCGACATTCTCGAGACCATGCAGGAATCGCTGCAGGGCATCCGCACGGTCAAGGCGTTCACGCTGGAACAGACCATGCGCGACCGCATCAATGAGAGCATCGAGGCGGTCGAGCGCAACGCCAACAAGATGGCGCGGGTCTCGAACCGCTCCAGCCCGCTGATGGAGACACTGGGCGGTCTCGCGGTGGCGGGCGGGCTGATGTATGGCGGCTACAGCGTGGTCGCGCAGCATGCAACGCCGGGCCAGTTCTTCTCGTTCCTGACCGCGTTCCTGATGGCCTATGAGCCGGCCAAGCGGCTGGCGCGGCTCAATATCGATCTCAACAGCAATCTGGTCGGCGCCCGCATGCTGCTTGAGGTCGTCGACAGCCCGGCGACGGAAATCTCCGACGACGACAAGCCGGCACTGAAGCTGACGCAGTCGCGGGTCGAGCTGCGCGATGTCAGCTTCGCCTATCGGGCCGGCGAGACGGTGCTGAACCGCATGAGCTTCGTCGCCGAGCCCGGCAAGGTCACGGCGCTGGTCGGGCCATCCGGCGGCGGCAAATCGACCGTGCTGGCGCTGCTGCTGCGCTTCTATGAGGTGACCGAGGGCGAGATCCTGATCGACGATCAGTCGATCGCAAAGGTGTCGCGGCGCTCACTGCGGCAGCAAACCGCCTATGTCGGCCAGGACGTCTATCTGTTCCGCGACACCATCCGCGCCAACATCGCCTTCGGCAGGCCGGGCGCAACGGAGGCCGAGATCATCGAGGCCGCGAAAGCAGCCTGCGCGCACGAGTTCATCATGGGCTTTCCGCTCGGCTACGACACGCCGGTCGGCGAGCACGGCACGCAGCTTTCCGGCGGCCAGCGCCAGCGCATCGCGGTCGCGCGCGCGCTGATCAAGGATGCACCGATCATCCTGCTCGATGAGGCGACCGCCGCACTCGACTCTGAATCCGAGAAGCAGGTGCAGGAGGCGATCGAGCATCTCTGCCAGAACCGCACCACCATCGTGATCGCGCACCGCCTGCACACCATCATGCATGCCGATGCCATCCTGGTGGTCGAGGCCGGCGAGATCGTCGAGCGCGGACGGCACGATGAATTGCTGCACCGCGGTGGACGCTATGCGTCGTTCTTCCGCCTGCAGCAGCGCGACGCCGGCACCGCGCCCGTGCTGGCCTATTCGGCGACGTCATAAGTCGATCAGGACGGCGCCAGTCCGGCGCGGACCACGCGTAGTACGTTGCCGCCCATCACCTTGCGGATGTCGTCGTCACGGCGACGACAAACATGTTTTGACCCCAGCACGGCAATACCTTTTTCCGGCCCTCGGCCACTAGCCTCGGTCTTTGCAACCGCGTAAATACGTCACGCTATCTCTCTGTAACCCCGCCGAGACCTTTCATGAACGCAACAGCCTTTGTCATTCCGGCCCCGCCGCAAGCCTCGCTCCCGGTCGCCGGGGAGCAGAAATCCTTCCCCGTGCGCCGCATCTGGTGTGTCGGACGCAATTATCTCGAGCACATCCGCGAGATGGGCAATGACGAGCGCGATCCTCCGTTCTTCTTCGCCAAGCATGCCGACATGCTGGAGATGGATGGCGCGACCATCCCCTATCCGCCGCTGACCAAGGACATGCATCACGAGGTCGAACTGGTGGTGGCGATGAAGAGCGGCGGGCTGAACATTCCGGCCGAGAAGGCGCTGGACCATGTCTACGGCTATGCGGTGGGCATCGACCTCACGCGGCGCGACCTGCAGCAGGCCGCGCGCAAGAAAGAGCGGCCGTGGGAGATCGGCAAGTCGTTCGACCACTCCGCCCCCTGCTCGCCGTTGCAGCCGGCCTCGAAAATCGGCCATCCGTCTAAGGGCAAGATCTGGCTGTCGGTGAACGGCACCGAGCGGCAGAAGGGTGATCTGGCCGAACTGATCTGGAATATTCCGGAGATCATCTGGAAGCTTTCGCAGCAGGTCGAGATCGGCGCGGGCGACATCATCATGACAGGCACGCCGGCCGGCGTGGCGGCGCTCTCGCCCGGCGACAAGGTCGAATGCGGCGTCGACGGCGTCGGCACGCTCAAGGTCACGATCGGCAAGGCCGCAGGCTGAGCCGCACGGTCAACGCGATTGCGAAGGCCCCGGATTTCGGTCCGGGGCTTTTTTATTTCAAGCAACGAACGGAACTCAGCTACGGGCGACGGCCTGCAGGCCCCTGAAGGTCAGGCGCTTGGGATCCTTGACGCCCAGGCGTCACGAATATTGCATCACGCCGTCGTCGACCTTGCCGAAGCGCAGCGAGACGATATCGAGCGCATAGTTCTGATAAAGCCGCCACGGCCGCTTCGAACCCTGCTTCGGCAGCTTGGCGATAGAGCGCCGCACATAGCCGGAGGTGAAATCGAGCGAAGGCATCGCCTCGACCGTGGAATCGCTGTTATGCGGCATGCACTGCCGGTAGTTGTGGCGGTCCATGTAGTTGATCAGCCGGCAGACATATTCGCAGGTCAGATCGCATTTCAGCGTCCAGGATGCATTGGTGTAGCCGAACGCCGAAGCGAGATTCGGGATGTCTGAATACATCATGCCCTTGTAGTTCAGCGTATTGGCGAAATCGACCTTGCAGCCGTCGACCTCGACCTCTGCGCCGCCCATCACCTGCAGCACAAGTCCGGTCGCGGTGACGACGATGTCGGCCTCAAGCTCGCTGCCGTCCTTCAGGCGGATGCCGTTCCTCGTGAAGCTGTCGATCTCCGTGGTGACGACGGAGGCGCGGTTTTCCCGGATCGCCTTGAACAGATCGCCATCGGGCACGAGACACAGCCGCTGGTCCCAGGGATTGTAGCGCGGCGTAAAGTGCGTTGCGATGTCATAGTCGGGGCCGAGCGCCATCCGTACGCCGCCGAGGATCAGCCGCTTCACCTCCGCGGGCTTGCGGCGCGAGAGCTGGAAGAAATACATCCCCAACATCACGTTGCGCCAGCGGATCAGATGATAGGCGAGCTTCGCCGGCAGATTGCGGCGCAGCCTGTTGGCGAGCGGATCCTGCGCCGGACGCGACACCACATAGGTCGGCGAGCGCTGCAGCATGGTGACATGATCAGCGGTCTCAGCCATCGCCGGCACCAGCGTCACCGCGGTCGCGCCCGAGCCGATCACGACCACGCGCTTGCCGGCGTAATCGAGGTCTTCAGGCCATCGCTGCGGATGGATGATGCGGCCGGCAAAATCCGCGGTGCCCTGGAATTTTGGCGTATAGCCTTCCTCGTAGCGATAATAGCCGGCGCAGGAGAACAGGAAACTGCAGGTGAGGCTGACGGTCTCGACCGCGCCTTCGCCTGCGATGCGCTCGGCTTCCACCGTCCAGCGCGCGTCCTTGGTCGACCATGATGCTCGCTTCACCCGATGGCGAAAGCGGATCTTCCGGTCGATGCCATTCTCGGCCGCGGTCTCGCGGACGTAGTTGAGAATCCGCGGCCCATCGGCGATCGCCTTCGGATCGGTCCACGGTTTGAACGAATAGCCCAGCGTGAACATGTCGCTGTCGGAGCGGATGCCCGGATAGCGGAACAGATCCCAGGTGCCGCCAATGGCCTCGCGGCCCTCAAGGATAACAAAGCTCTTGGCCGGACACCTGGTCTTGAGATGATAACCAGCGCCGATGCCGGACAGGCCGGCGCCGATGATCAGCACGTCGACATGTTCTGCAGCTTCGACCACGGCGTTCTCCCTCGCCACAGGATGGGCGGCGTCGCGCCAAATTGCAATTACATCGCCTGCTTCGCGAGTGGCATAATTTTAATGTCTCTACCTGTAAGCGTATCAGATGAGGTACCAACGAAAAAAGCCCCGGATCGCTCCGGGGCTTTTGTCACAGTGAGTGCAGTTTCAGTACCGATAATGATTCGCCTTGTACGGGCCTTCCTGCTTCACGCCGATATAGTCGGCCTGGTCCTTGCGAAGCTCGGTCAGCTTGACGCCGATCTTGGCGAGGTGCAGGCGGGCCACCTTCTCGTCCAGCGTCTTCGGCAGCACATAGACCTTCTTCTCGTATTTGCTGTCCTTGTTGTTGGCGAACAGCTCGATCTGCGCCAGCGTCTGGTTGGTGAAGGAAGCCGACATCACGAAGGACGGATGGCCCATGGCGTTGCCGAGGTTCACCAGGCGCCCTTCCGACAGCAGGATGATGCGGTGCTTGTCGGGGAATTCGATCTCGTCGACCTGCGGCTTGATGTTGGTCCACTTCAGATTGCGCAGGGACGCGACCTGGATCTCGTTATCGAAATGGCCGATGTTGCAGACGATGGCACGATCCTTCATCGCGCGCATGTGCTCGATGGTAAGGATGTCCTTGTTGCCGGTGGCGGTGACGAAGATGTCGGCGCGCGGCGCGGCGTCTTCCATGGTCACGACCTCATAGCCTTCCATCGCCGCCTGGAGCGCGCAGATCGGATCAATCTCGGAGACCATGACGCGGCAGCCGGCCTGACGCAGCGAGGCCGCCGACCCCTTGCCGACGTCGCCGAAGCCCGCAACCATCGCGACCTTGCCCGACAGCATCACGTCGGTGCCGCGGCGGATGCCGTCGACCAGCGACTCGCGGCAACCATAGAGGTTGTCGAACTTCGACTTGGTGACGCTGTCGTTGACGTTGATCGCAGGAAACAGCAGCGTTCCCTTGTTCGCCATTTCATACAGGCGGTGCACGCCGGTCGTGGTCTCCTCCGAGACACCCTTGATGTTCTTCGCGATCTCGCCGAACCAGCCCTTCGGCTTTTCCTTCAGGAGCCGCTTGATCAGCGCGTAGAAGATTTCCTCTTCCTCGGAGCCTGGCTTGTCGAGGAAGGCGGTGTCGCCCTTTTCGGCCCGGACGCCGGCATGCACCAGCATGGTGGCGTCGCCGCCGTCATCGAGGATCATGTTGGGCGTACCGCCGCCATGCCAGTCGAACAGCTTTGCGGTGTAGTCCCAATATTCGGTCAGCGTTTCGCCCTTCACCGCGAACACGGGAATGCCGGCCGCCGCGATCGCGGCCGCGGCGTGATCCTGCGTCGAATAGATGTTGCAGGAAACCCAGCGGATATCGGCGCCGAGCGCGGCCAGCGTCTCGATCAGCACCGCGGTCTGGATCGTCATGTGCAACGAGCCCGCGATGCGCGCGCCCTTCAAGGGCTGCTTCGGACCGTACTCCTCGCGCGTCGCCATCAGGCCCGGCATCTCGGTCTCCGCGAGCGAGATCTCCTTGCGGCCGAACTCGGCGAGCGAAATGTCCTTGACGATGTAGTCGGTAAAGGCGGGCTTCTTGGCAGCGGCGGTCATGTAGTGATCCTGTTGTTTGGCTTGTCATTCCGGGGCGATGCAAAGCATCGAACCCGGAATCTCGAGATTCCGGGGTCGGTCCTGCGGACCGCCCGGAATGACGGCAAGAGAAATTAGACCGCGCGCTTGAGCGGCTCGACGAGATCGGTCTTCTCCCAGGAGAAGCCGCCCTCATTGTCGGGCGTGCGGCCGAAATGGCCGTAAGCCGACGTGCGGGCGTAGATCGGGCGGTTCAGGTCGAGATGCTTGCGGATACCGCGTGGCGTCAAATCCATGGCCTCGGCCGCAGCCTTCTCCAGCTTGTCCTCCGGCACCTTTCCGGTGCCGTGGGTGTCGATATAGATCGAGAGCGGGCGCGCCACGCCAATGGCATAAGCGAGCTGCAGCGTGCAGCGGTCGGCGAGCCCTGCGGCCACGATGTTCTTGGCGACGTAACGCGCCGCATAAGCGGCCGAGCGGTCGACCTTGGTCGGGTCCTTGCCCGAGAAAGCGCCGCCGCCATGCGGGGCAGCGCCGCCATAGGTGTCGACGATGATCTTGCGGCCGGTGAGGCCGGAATCGCCGTCCGGACCGCCGATATAGAACTTGCCGGTCGGATTGATGTGCCAGATCGTCTTGCCGTTGATCCAGTCCTTCGGCAGCGCCTCGCGCACATAGGGCTCGACGATGTCGCGCACCTGGTTCGAGGTCATGTCCTCGACGAGGTGCTGATGCGAGACCACGATCTCACGCACACCGACCGGCTTGCCGTTTTCATACTGCACGGTGACCTGGCTCTTGGAGTCCGGGCCCAGCACCTTCTCACGGCCGGAGTGACGCGCTTCCGAGATCAGCCGCAAAATCTTGTGCGAGTAGAAGATCGGTGCGGGCATCAAATCCGGGGTTTCGTTACAGGCATAACCGAACATGATGCCCTGGTCGCCGGCGCCCTCTTCCTTGTTGGTGCCGGGCTGCAGCGCGTCGACACCCTGCGCGATGTCAGCGGATTGCGGATGCAGCAGGATCTCGATGTCGCATTTCTCCCAGTGGAAGCCGTCCTGCTCGTAGCCGATATCCTTGATCGCGCCGCGAACCACGCTTTCGATGTGGTCATTGGTGACCGACTTCGGACCGCGGGTCTCACCGGCGATCACCACCTTGTTGGTGGTGGCGAGGGTTTCGCAAGCGGCGCGGATGGCCCAGGGATCGATGCCAGCCTTCGGCCCCTCCCGGTAGAACAGATCGACGATCTCGTCCGAGATCCGATCGCAGACCTTGTCCGGATGACCTTCGGAAACCGACTCGCTGGTGAACAGATAAGACTGGCGCATCAAGCAGACCCCTTGTTTCCGCCCCCAGGCGGCGTTCGTTCGGATTGTTCCTGGGATGTCAGTCCCGCCGGCGCGAGATGACGTAGGATTCGTCGTAAAACCAAAGCCCGTTATGCCTTCGCAAAACCTCTCTGGCGGCATCGAGCGTGCGTCCGCTTTGAGCCACTTCTGCGGTCAACCGCTCATCTTCGATCTGGGCGACATACACCGCCGCGTTCCACGCTGCAAAGGCCGTCGAGGTTCCGATCGAGCCGGTGACCTCATTGGGCAGCGCTTCCATATCATATCGGAAGATCGAACGGTTATCGGCATAAGCGTTAAAATTGAGGTCCCGCCCCGCCGATCCCAACTCATATTTGACTGCGCGCAATAACTCATGACGGCTCACGGAGAAAGGGTTTTCTCCCGGCCAGACCGCCCGGATAATCTCCATGCCCGGATCTTGCCCATGGGAGTGGATCCCGATCAGCCTGCCACCTGGACGCAAACCGCGTGCCAATGGGGCAATGATGCGCTTGGCGCGGAAATTCACCGATGATTTCGCCCGATAGGGCTGGGAGGCGATGACCAGGTCGAAATTGGCCTCGCTCCGGCCGGCCCTGGGAATGATCGAATCGAGCAGGAACCGATGGTCCTCCCGGTACAGGACCAGCGCCACCGGGCGCTCATAGATCGGCATGCCGGTGCGTGGAGAGACACTGGCGCGCCAGTTCTGCTCCAGAAACGGACGGAGATCGGCGATCTGGGCCTCGAATTCGCCCGAGGACGCGCCTCGCAAGGGCACCTCCTGCCAGATCATGCCAGCCGCCGCGGCCGGCGATTTCGGCGTCAGCCAGGGCGCCTCGGCATAGTACATATTGGTCAGCACGAAGACCGTAGCGGGGTGCTCGAACAGCCGATCCGGGACCTTTTCAAGGGTCAGCCGGACATCCTCCAGGCTCAGTTCCTTGCCGGCGATGTAGAACGGCATATGCGGAAAGCGGCCATGCATCAGCCGCATCACCCGCGCCAGCACCGTGCCGTCGCCAACGCCCGCGTCAAAGACACGCAGGGCCGGCGGCCGCGGATGGATGCTGGACAGTTCGAGCCCAATGCGCTCGGCGATCACCCGCTTCTCGCTGCAGGTGTGCACGAACAAGAGGTATTTCTGCCGATTCTCGAAGAAGCGGAAATTGCCGCGGGGGTCGCGCTTCTCCGGCGGCACCTGCAGGCCCCGCGGCGGCGCCACTGCGCCCGGCGTGGACGCAGCGATATAGGCCTGGATGCGGTCGAGCGTATCGATCGTAATGCGCTTGCCCTCGCGCAGGCGGTGCACGAGCTTGCCGTCGTTGACCACGCGGCGACCGAAGGTCGATTCCGCCATGTCGGCCTGACGGCAGAATTCCGAAATCTGGCTCAGAATCTCGTGGTTTTTCATGAAGGGCGCGCAATTGGGACGAAAGTGGGCAAGAGCTCACCGGCCACTTGTCCTATCATGATCTGCCCAACGGGGGAATGGGCTTGAACCGTTACCCGCAGCCCCGCGACGTACTCCCGAATTGGATTGCCAGCGCATACAGAAGCGGTTTTTCCGAAGAGACCATGCGCAAACAATGTGGGAATTAGATGCACCGTTTAACGTTGACGTTCGCGCTCGCCCTGGGCGCGCTTTGGACTGCGCCGTCCCTCGCCCAGTCGCGCGCGCAGCTGGGGCCGCTCTGCACCAGCGAGAGCACGCCGGCGGATGCTCAGATCAGCGCCTGCAACAAGATCATCGCGCTGAAAGTGTTTTCCGGCGAGCAGCTCGCCACCATCTATTTCTGGCGCGCGGTCGGCTGGAACAAGAAGGGCGACTATGCCCATGTCATCGGCGACATCACCGAGGCGTTGAGGCTGAAGCCCGCCCAGGCGCTCTACAACATGCGTGGCTCGGCCTATTTCGACAAGGGCGAGTACGACATCGCCATCTCCGATTTCAACGACGCGCTCAAGAGCGGCCCGCCGAGCGGCACGATTTTTCACAACCGCGCCAATGCGTACCGGCGCAAGGGCGAATACGCCCGGGCGATCGCCGACTATGACGAGGCGATCAAGCTCAACCCAACCGAAGCCTATTCCCACCAGAACCGCGGCGCCGCGAAGGCGGCGCTCGGCGATCTCGACGGCGCGCTCGCCGACATCAACGATGCGATCCGCTATGCGCCGGCGCTGGCCTCGCCACTGACCAATCGCTCGGTGATCTGGCGCGCCAGGGGCCAGTTCGATCGCGCCATCGCCGACGGCACCGAGGCGATCCGGCTCGTCCAAAACCCGCCGCCCAACGCCATGACGCCGCCCGGCAGCGTGCAGATCCTTGCCCTCACCGAACGCGGATTGGCCTATGAGGCGAAGGGCGATTGCGAGCGTGCGCGTGGCGACTATGCCGCCGCGCTGCGGATCGCAGCCTCCGACGCCGGCAGCAAGGCCAACCAGGCCACCGCAAAGGTGCGCCTGTCGCTGCTGTCCGATCCGCCCGCGCCATCCTCCCCGCGCAACGCTTCCGCCGCGCCGTCCGGCCAGTCCAGCGCGACGCCGGCATTGCCTACGGTGCAAGGCGGCGGCACCGGGCGGCGGGTGGCGCTGGTGATCGGCAACGGCGCCTATGCAAACGTGAAAGCCTTGCCCAATCCACCCAACGATGCCCGCGCCGTCGGAAAGAGCCTGCGCGACATCGGCTTTGCCGTCGCCGAAGGCATCGATCTCGATCGCGCCGCCATGCAGAAGATGACACGAGATTTCCTGCGCGAGGCGACGGGCGCACAGATCGCGCTGGTGTATTACGCCGGCCATGGCGTGCAGATCGCCGGCAGCAACTACCTGATCCCGGTCGACGTGAACATGCAGCCCGGCCACGCCGTCACCGAAGGCATGGTCGACATGGATACGATCCTGGCGGGCCTCAACGACCAGGTCCGCACCAACATCCTGATCCTCGATGCCTGCCGCAACAATCCTCTGGAGCCGCATGCCGCGTCGAACGAGCCGAACCGCGCCATCGGCGCCGGCGCCGGCCTCGCCGCGCCGGCCTCGATCGGATCCGGCGTCACGCACGGCGCCGGCACACTGATCGCGTTTGCGACCGCGCCGGGTCAGGTGGCGCTTGACGGCGAAGGCGCCAACAGCCCGTTCTCGGCGGCGCTGTCGCGCCAGATCGGCACGCCGGGGCTCGAAGTGCAACAGATGCTGACACGGGTGCGCGCCGAGGTCGTCGCCACGACCAGGAACAGGCAGGTGCCATGGTCGAACTCGTCGCTGCTCGGCGAAGTCTTTCTGGCGGAGAAGTGACCCGGCGTATTATCGCTCCCGTCATTGCGAGCCAACGGGTCGCGCGAATGCGCGCCCGATGACAAGCTCCGCGACTTGTCCGCGATCTCAACCGCGAGCCTCCGCTTTGCCCACTGCTCTTCTTCCGAGAGGACGTTGTCCTCTTCCATCGAGGCGAAGCCAGCATCGCGGCGACAGCGCGAGCCGCTCCAGGCGCGCCCCTTGACACTGAGCCTCGAAGGAGCAAACACGGGCGACGGTGATCGTGGCATGTCTTCCAGAGGCGCGAAGTTAGCTCGCACTGACGACAAGGATCTCCGAGATGTTAGTTGATTCGATAGCGGCCTCACGGCGATCTGAAGATCAACATGAACGATTCCCTGGGCAAGCTTTCTTGGGACGATCTGCGCATCATTAAAGCGATCGGTGAGAGTGGAACTCTCGCGCTCGCAGCAACAGCGCTTGGCATCAATACCTCCACTGTTTCCCGTCGGCTCGAGCAGGTCGAGGAAGCGCTCGGCATCGCGCTTTTTGATCGACGACGCAGCGGATACCAGCCGACGGCTCCGGGCTTCGAATTGATAGCGCTGGCCGAACGCATAGAGCTGGATGTCATCGGCGTGACGCGACGTGTCTCGGGACAGGTTGAGAGCCACGCCGGCGAGCTGCGCGTGACGACCAACGACGCGCTGATGCTGGATTTTCTCACGCCGATCATTGCGAACTTCCGGTCCGCCAATCCGGCTGTGACGGTCGACGTCATCGTTGGGAACTGCTTGCTTAATCTTGCGCGCGGGGAAGCGGACGTCGCTTTCCGCGCGGTGACCGGCGTCCCCCCTGAAAACCTGTTCGGCCGGAAGGTCGCAACCATTGCTTGGGCGGCTTATGGGCGCAGGCCCGACTTCGACGGCCTGCCGATGGGTGACGAAATCTATCAGCGTCAATGGCTGTCGTATGGGAAGAACCTGTCCGGTCTCAAGGCATACGGTTTCGTGGAGCAGCGAGTGCCTGGTGAGAGGATCATCTTCCGAAGCGATTCCGTCGCCGGGATGGTGACCGCGATCGCGGCAGGCATGGGGATTGGCTTCTTGCCCTGCATGCACGGCGATATTGCCGCCGATCTCATGCGTATCGGACCGATAGAGCCCGACATCAGCGACGAACTCTGGATATTGACCCATCCAGAAATCAGAAAGTCGGGGCGGGTGAACGCCTTCATGACGCACTGCATGGAAGCGATTGCCAGGCAGCGAGCGCTGGTCGAGGGGCGACAGCCTTACGGTAGCTCGGACAGCGACAAGCAATAATCAAGTCTTCCTCGTCGTAGGCACGCTGCATCTGCGCAGCGCGCCGGACCGGCATTCTTGCGGAAGTACTTCGGCACAAATGCCGCTCGCCCCATTCGAAGGTTCGTCGTAACTCCGTCCCGCTTTGCGGTCGTCGATCCCCAAGTGGCGCGTCCCGCCGTATCGGCCCTGACCGCCAAGATCAAGAAGTTTCGTCGCCCGAGAAAGGAACCCAACGTGAGCATCAAAGCAATTGCTAAACCGGCAAAATCGCTGTTGAGCCCCAATGATCATGCCATGATCCTGATCGATCATCAGTCACAGATGGCGTTCAACACCAAGTCGATCGACATCACCAATTTGCGTACGAACGTTGCGGTCCTCGCCAATACGGCGAAGGGGTTCAACGTGCCGACGATCCTCACGACGATCTCGCGGGACACGTTCGCGGGACCGCTGTTCAGTGAAATCACGGACGCGTTCCCGAATGCGGAGGTCACCGACCGTACGATGCTGAATGGTTGGGAAGACGAAAACCTCATTCGGCGCATCAACGCGGTCGGCAAGGACCGCCTCGTTATCTGCGGCCTGTGGACCTCCGTCTGCTGCATGGGGCCCGTGCTGTCGGCGCTGGAGCAGGGTTTTGAAGTCTACGTCGTCACGGATGCATGCGGCGACTGCTCGAACGAGGCGCACGAGCGGGCGGTCGAGCGCATGATCCAGGCCGGTGCGCGTCCGATCACGGCGCTCGGCTACCTGTCTGAATTGCAGCGGGACTGGGCGCGTCAGGCGACTTACGACGTCACCACCGGCATCGCGAAGAAGTACGGTGGCGCCTTCGGCGTGGGCGTACAGTACGTCAAGGCGATGTTCGGCGCCCACTAGCGTCCGGCGTCCGATTCTCGCCGCTAACGCAGGATCACCATCCTCCGGTAGCTATATTGCGTTCATTCGGCGCAGATTGGACGCGTCCGACGCCTGCCTGAGCCGCGTCAGCGGCTCAGGCCTTGCCCGGCAATGACGAACTGAGAGGCCTAGCGCCCCCACACCTCGTCCGCGATCTCGACCGCGAGCCTCAGCTTCGCCCACTGCTCCTCTTCCGAGAGAACGTTGCCCTCTTCCGTCGAGGCGAAGCCGCATTGCGGCGACAGCGCGAGCTGCTCCAGCGGCGCGAATTTCGCGGCCTCTTCCAGTCGCCGCTTGATATCGTCCTTCTTCTCGAGCTCGCCGAATTTCGAGGTGATGACGCCGACCACGACGACCTTGTTGCCCTTCGGCAGGAAGCGCAGCGGCTCGAAGCCGCCGGCGCGGTCAGAATCATATTCCAGGAAATAGCCGTCGTAATTGGTGCCGGCGAGCATGGTTTCCGCCACCGGCTCGTAGCCGCCGGAGGAAATCCAGGTCGAGCGGAAATTGCCGCGGCAGACATGGGTGGTGACGACCATGTCGGCCGGCTTCTCAGCGAGCGCATAATTGATGATGCGCGCGTAGATCTGCTGCAGGCCGTCGGGATTGTCGCCGCGCTCGCGCGACTTCTGCAACTCATCCTGCGAGCAGAGATAAGCCCAGACCGTATCGTCGAACTGCAGATAGCGGCAGCCGGCGTCGTAGAACGCCCTCACCGCCTTGCGGTAGGTCTTGCCGAGATCCTCATAGAAGCCCTCGAGATCGGGATAGACGTCTGTCGAGATCAGCTTCCGGCCGCCGCGGAAATGCAGCACGGTCGGCGAAGGGATCGTCATCTTCGCGGTGACGTGGGCCTGATCGGCAAATTTCTTCAGGAAGCGGAAGTGATCGAGCATCGGATGGTCGTCGGGAAAGTCGACCTTGCTGACCACGCGCACCGCGTCGTGGCGGGTCTGCACGCCCGAAAACTGGATGCCCGTATCGGGGTGGAAAAGCTCGCAGCCTGTGAGCTTGGCGAGGAAATCGAAGTGCCACCAGGAGCGGCGGAACTCGCCGTCGGTCGCGAGCTTCAATCCGGTCGAGGCCTGCTTGTGCACGACCTTCTCGATCTCCACGTCCTCGGCCTTGCGCAGCTCGTCCGCGGAAAGCTCGCCCTTCTCGAGCCTGGCGCGCGCCTCCTTGACGCGCGGCGGCCGCAAGAGGCTGCCGACTTCATCGGCGCGGAATGGCGGTTTGGTTCGCTGCATGGTCTCAACTCCCATCGAATTGTTCTTGTCAGTCCGGTGTATCAGACGCCGTCATTGCGAGCCAACGGATCGCGCGAACGCACGCCCGATGACAGGCTCCGCGACTTGTCCGCCGAAGCCTTGGCGAAGGCGGAAGCAATCCAGAATTCGCGCACAGGAGGCGGCCTGGATTGCTCGTCGCTATCGCTCCCGGCAATGACGGCATCATCACGACTTTCCGGTTACGCCCAGGTAGCGTTCGAGCACGGCAGGATCGGCCTTCAGTGCGCGGCTCTCCGCATCATGGGCGATCGTGCCCCGCTCCAATATCACAACGCGGTCGGCGAGCCCCAGAATCTTTTGCGCGTTCTGCTCGACAATGATGGAGCAGATGCCCCCCGAGCGCGTGATCGTGCCCAGCGCCTTCAGGAGTTCCTCGACGATAATGGGCGCCAACCCCTCCGTCGGTTCGTCCAGCAGCAGGACTTTCGGGTTGAGCGTCAGCGCCCGGCCGATCGCGAGCATCTGCTGCTCGCCGCCGGAAAGCTGGTTGCCGAAATTGTTGCGCCGCTCTTTCAGGCGCGGAAACATCTGGTAGACCTTTTCCACCGTCCAGGGCCCCGGCTGCGCCACCGCGGTCATGTTCTCCTCCACCGTCAGCGAGCGGAAGATGTTGCGCTCCTGCGGCACCCAGCCGATCCCGGCGCGAGCGCGCTGGTCGGCGCGCATCGCCGTCAAGTCGGTACCGGCCAGCGCGACCGAACCGCCGAAGCGACGGGTGACGCCGACAATGGAATTGATCAGCGTGGTCTTGCCGGTGCCATTGCGGCCGAGCAGCGCCAGCACCTGCCCTTCCGGCAGCGCGAGCGACATGTTGGGCAGCACCACCGCCTCACCATAGCCGGCGCGCAGCCCCTCTACCTTGAGCAGATCAGGCATCGGCAGCCTCGCCGAGATAGACCGCCTTGACCTGCGGATCGCGCGCCACCTCGTCCGGCGGACCCTCGACCAGGAGCGCGCCATTGACCAGCACCGAGATGCGGTCGGCAAAGGAAAACACCAGGTCCATGTCGTGCTCGATCAAGAGCACGGTGACGTCGCGCGGCAGCGCCGCGACCGCGGCCAGAATGTCGTGACGCTCGCTTTCCGGCACGCCGGCGGCGGGCTCGTCCAGGAGCAGCACCCGCGGCCCGGCCGCGATGGCGACCGCGATCTCCAGCAAGCGCTGCTTGCCGTAAGGAAGCCTCGCCGTGGCCTCGTTCATGACATCGCGCAGATGGAAGCGCGAGAGCGTTTCCGCAATCTCGGTGTTGACATCGTCGCGCGCCCCCATCTTGCGCCACCAGTCGCCGCCGCGGCCCATGCGCTCGGAGACCGCAAGCCCAATCGTCTCCAGCGGCGTCAGGTCGGCATAGAGCTGGTTGATCTGGAAGGTGCGCGACAGGCCGCGCAGCACCCGCTTGTGCACCGGCAGGTCCGTGATGTCCTGGTCTTCGAGCAGGATGCGGCCGCCATCGGGCTTGAGCACGCCGGTGAGCAGATTGATCACCGTGGTCTTGCCGGCGCCGTTCGGACCGATCAGCGCATGACGCGCGCCCTGCGCCACCCTCAGCGACAGCTCGCGCGTGACGCGCAGGCCGCCGAAGGACTTTTCCAAGCCTCTCGTTTCGAGCGCAATCGTCATGGCGCATCCCCATCGGGGACGGCGACAGCCGCCTTGCGTCCGCCGAGCTGGGTGATGACGAGATTGGGCAGCCACAGCACCCAGCGATGCAGCCGCGCGCGGCCAACCATCACGATCACGACCAGCACGGCACCGATCCAGAACTGCCAATATTGCGGGGTGATGGTGGAGAATATCTCCTGCAGCATGCGGAACACCACCGCGCCGATCAGCCCGCCATAGAGATAGCCGGAGCCGCCGATGACCAGCACCAGCATCAGGTCGGCGGAGCGCTCGAACGAGAAGACATCAAGCGAGGCCAGCGCCGTGGTCTGGGTGAACAGCGCGCCGGCCACGCCGGCATAGAACGCCGCGACGGTGTAGATCGCGACCAGCCGACGGTTGACGGGAACGCCGATCGCCGCGGCACGGAGCGGATTGTTGCGGATCGCGCGCAGCGACAGCCCAAACGGCGAATGCACGATCCGCCGCGCCACGAGGAACATCAGGAACGTGACCGCAAGCGAATAGAAGAAGCCGGTCTTGCCGAACATGTCGAAAGTGAAAGACCCGAGGATCGGCTGCAACTCGATGCCCTGCAGGCCGTCGGTGCCGCCGGTGATGTCGGAATAGCGCTCGGCAAGCGCCTCCAGCAAAAGTGCAATCCCGAGCGTCACCATCAGGCGCGTGAGATCGACGCCGCGGATCACGAGGAAGCTGGTCAGGAAACCGAGCACGGCAGCGCCGAGACCGGCCGCGACCAACGCCAGCACGGGTTCATCGATGATGCCGTGCAGCGCCAGCAGACCCGCGCCATAGGCGCCGACGCCGAAGAAAGCGGCATGTCCGAGCGAGACGATGCCGGCATAGCCGAGGATCAAATCGAGCGAGATCGCAAACAGCCCAAGCCGCACGATGTCGGTCATGATCAGATAGCGCGAGGGAAAGATGAACGCGCTCCCCAGTGCCGCGATCCAGAAGACGATTTCAGCCCAATGCCAGCGCGCGTGTCGCCTTGCATGAAACCCGACATCATCCGGCGCGGTCATCGTTGCCTCACCGTGCCGCGGTGCGCCCGAACAGGCCGTTCGGGCGCCAGATCAGGATGACGATCATGACGGTGTAGATCACGAACGGCCCCATCTTCGGCACGTAATATTTGCCGGCGACGTCGGCGATGCCGAGCAGGAGCGAGGCCAGGAAAGGCCCGGTGATCGAGGACGAGCCGCCGACCGTGACCACGATCAGGAAGTAGATCATGAATTTGAGCGGGAAATAGGGGTCGAGGCCCAGCACCTCCGCGCTCAGCGCGCCGCCGAGGCCGGCGAGCCCGCAGCCGAAGGCAAAGGTGAAGGCGAACACCTGCGGCACGTTGATGCCGAGCCCGCTCGCCGCACGGGGATCGTCGACCGCGGCGCGCAGCCGGCTGCCGAAGCGCGTGCGCGCCAGGATGAGCTGCAACAGCGCGGTGAGCAGGCCGCAGATCACGATGATCATCAGCCGGTAACGGCCTATGCCGACGCCGAACACATCGAACTGGCCTTCCAGCACCGACGGCAGATTGATGAAGACCCGCGACGAGCCCGTGATGTAGTCGACGGCCGCCACCGACATGAAGACAAGCCCGATCGAGAACAGCACCTGGTCGAGATGGCTCCGCGTATAGAGGTGGCGATAGAGCAGCCGCTCCAGCACGGCGCCAAGCACCGCCGCAGAGATGAAGGCCAGCGGCAGGCCGGCGAAAAACGGCCAGCCCATCTGATTGACCAGCACCGCGCAGACATAGCCGCCCGCCATAGCAAAAGCGCCGTGGGCGAGGTTGACGAAGTTCATCAGCCCAAGCGTAACCGCCAGCCCACAGGCGAGCACGAACAGCAGCATGCCGTAGGCGACGCCATCAAAGAGATTGGTGAGAACTGCGGTCATGGATGCCAAGCTTATTAAGCTGATTCAAGCTGAGACCACGAGCGAAACTGCGCTCCCTCTCCCGCTTGCGGGGGAGGCATAGGCGGCCTTCGGCCGCCGTTCTTGAAGAGAACGCCGATGCGAGGCATCGGCTGCGGGTGGGGGTGCCTCCGCGAGTCGCACTGCCCGAGTGGAGAGAGCCCCACCCGCCACGCTCTTCGAGCGCGTCGACCTCCCCCGCAAGCGGGGGAGGTGAATATAGCGAGCGCCCCCGGGACGACGTCGCAAGCGACGTCACTTCTTCGTCTTGCCCGGGTCCTTCACGGCGTCGAAGGTCTGGAATTCGACGTTGTACAGCTCGCCGTCGACCTTCTCGACCTTGCGGACATAGACGTTCTGGATGATGTCGCGGGTATCCGGATCAATCGAGATCGGACCGCGCGGGCTTTCCCACTTCATCCCCTTCATGGCCTCGACCAGCTTGTCGCCATCGGTGCTGCCATTCGTCTTCTTCAGCGCCTCGTAGATCAG
>Ga0153954_1000207_pt1 | contig 53514 bp, 34 predicted proteins | sample TSFL038MetaG_FD_102277 | JGI IMG/M metagenome (GOLD analysis project Ga0153954, IMG submission 102277) | Attine ant fungus gardens microbial communities from Florida, USA - TSFL038 MetaG | ecosystem: Host-associated > Fungi > Mycelium > Unclassified | place: USA: Florida, Wekiwa Springs State...
AGACACACCGCGCGATGATCCGCCTACTTGGTATGGATCCGAAGCGCTACGGGCTGGTCTGACCGCCGGCCGGCCCCGGCGGAAAACACCCGGTAATTGGACAAGCGACCTGCGGAAAGTGGGCATTAACCGTGCGGATTTTGAGACTCCTGGCGGGAGTTTTGATCGTCAAAGTGACCATAAATATTCTATCAAATTATCATGACTATCTGCCGCCCAATTTCGGCTCTGAGTTCTTGCGTGGTCGTGAACGCTACTTCCCGGGTGTTTATCGATGGGCGTTCTACACCCACATCATGTCCGGCCCCGTTTCACTGATCCTGGGGTTGATCCTGGTTGGTGAACGGACCCGGACGCGGTTCCCGACATGGCATCGTTACCTGGGCCGACTGCAGGTCGCATGTGTCTTGTTGCTGGTGACGCCCAGCGGATTATGGATGGCCTACTATGCCAGGTCAGGTCCCGTGGCGGTGGTCGGATTGGCAACATTGGCAATCGCTACGGCCATCTGCGCCTCACTCGGTGGGTTGTCGGCGGTCAAGCGACGGTTTGCGAGTCATCGTCGCTGGATGTGGCGATGTTATCTCTTGTTATGTTCGGCCGTCGTGCTGAGACTGTTGGGCGGGTTGGCAACGGTCATAGGCGCGGCCGCCCCGTGGGTCGATCCCCTGGCGACTTGGTTGAGTTGGCTCGCGCCCCTCACGGCTTTCGAGTTACGCGAGTGGACAAGACGAAAACCTGGGTTCTTCGAGCTGGAACGGCCACGGGCCCGAGCACAAGGGTGAAGAGATACCTCGGTTCATTGAAATCAAGACACTCGGTTACCTTGCGGTGACGCTTGGAGCGGGTCGATCGGTTCGAGAATATTACCACGCTTTTTCGAATTTGTTGTCGTTTCCAGAAATCGAGATTAACGCTCGACGCTCTTCGATCGGAGTGTTGGCTTTCAGAAACCTTACACTACCGTCGACGAAACACGCGTTCATGCCTCCCGCGTGGTGAAGTTTTGTCGTTGGCCCAAGACTCAGGACCAAAGGCTCGTTTGCGTCTACCGGAGCCATCCAGGGAACGGCATTCTCTTCACCGACTTCGATCACCATGAGTGTCGACCCATGCGCATCCGTGATCTCCTTCAGGGAGCGAGACCCCCTGGGCATTAAGCAGCCATTCGACGCGACGATCGCCAGGTAGGGGGTTGAGTTCTGTGGCCCGACCATCGCAGGGCAACGAAAAACGAGAGGGATGGTTTCAAACGCCTTGGCGTTCGCCGGGTCGTTCCATGGTTTCGAGAGGTCAATCGACTGGTAAAGGGATTCTTGCTCGAGATAGGGCAGGATCAGCGTGCGCCAACTGTGCAAAGGTCTGCCCTTCGCGTCCACGGTGTATGCGGGAGGCAGCGACTTGTAGGTTGATTCATAGTTATAAAGTGCGAGTGCTATTTGTTTGAGGTTGTTGACGCATTGGGCGCGGCGTGCGGCAGGCCTTGCGAAACGAATCGCCGGCAACAGGAATGCGATCAGGAGTGCGATGATGCCAAGGACGACGAGAACTTCGATGAGTCGGAATCCTTGCCCTGAACTCGGCTTTGAAATGGCGTCGTTGAAGTCTGGGTCATTCTCGAAATTGGCTGTCATGGCCGTAATTCCTGATTCGCCGTGGCGGAGCCGGCGTTGATTCGCGTTGATTTATTCGATTGATCAGCAGAAGAGTAGGCGAAAGCCTCCACCATCGCCGTCTCTCATCTTACGGAGACGAATCAGACACCACCACTCCGAGCGATCAGTTCCTCCCCTCAGCAGTCAACCCCCACGACGGACCGACCGCATCAATCTGGCAAGCTCTCACCCCGGACTAGCGCCAAACGCTTCTCCTTGCCCTCGGCCGGTTGCTCACGGAAATTGAGGAACGCACGATCTCGAGCGGTTATCGCTTGGATAGCCCACACTCAGGCCAGAGAGTGACCCTGTAGCTCGAAGGAAGTCAAGAGGCCGGTTGGGTGGCACACCAGTGGCGCAGGCCTGGGCCCACTGGTGGACAAGCCACCAGTGCCACCCCATACGCCCATCTACAGAGCATCGGTTGATGGTGCGTCCAATACATCGATCCCAGGGATTTCACTCCGATCTTCCGGGATTTTGTAGGCAATCCAAGCGATAACCGCTCTAGGCGACGGAGACTCGCTTCAGCGCGTGAATTGAACCAGAGGAGGCGAGGCGGGGGCCGGAACAAGTCATGGTTGGATCTGCGTGGGCTGGATTCATGCATCATGAACACAGTAGCGAAGTTGCGAAGTCAACCGTGTCCGAGGTCTTTGACGCTCGGTGATCGCAGCTCAGTTCCGTACCAAGCTCGCGTCGATTTGTGATCGAGCTTTATTGCCCAGATTCTTTGGGAAGATGAAAAAATTCTGTATGAGATCGGCGCAGCACGGTAATACCCAGGTAGAAGCCCGTTGAGACCGGAGGGGAGTCATTGTGAAGGACGGTAGAACGCACACGGTTCTTCGTGGACTGAAGGTCCTCAACGACGTGGGGGCTATCGGTAGCTTGTCGGACGGGCAACTCCTGGAGCACTTCGTCGCGCGCTGCGAGGAAGCCGTATTCGAGCTGCTCGTACGGCGCCACGGCCCAATGGTCTGGGGCGTCTGCCGTCGGATCCTCCGTGATCATCATGACGCCGAGGAAGCCTTCCAGGCCACCTTCCTCGTCCTCGCTCGCAGGGCGGCCGCGGTCGAGCCTCGCGACCGGGTTGGCAACTGGCTCTATGGTGTGGCTTATCAGACGGCCAGGAAGGCGAGGGCGACGCGAACCAAGCGGCGAGGATGGGAGGGGCAGGTCACGGATCTGCCCGAGCCCGAGGCGATCCGAGATGGGGGCTGGGACGACCTGCTGCCACATCTGGACCGGGAGCTGGGCCGTCTGCCACCGAAGTACCGTGCCCCGATCATCCTTTGCGACTTGGAAGAATTGACCCATAAGCAGGCGGCGGAGCAACTGGGCCTGCCCGTCGGGACGGTCTCGGGGCGACTGTCGAGGGCGAGGGCGATGCTAGCGAGGCGGCTGTCCCGGACTGGCGTGTCGCTCACGGGCGGTTCGGTGGCGGTACTGCTTGCGCAGGATGCGGCATCGGCCGGAATCCCGGCCTGGCTGATCGAGTCTACGGTCAGGCCCGCAAGTCTGATTGCGGCGGGGCGGGGGGCCATGGTGGAAGTTGTCTCGGCGGAGGTCGCCGCACTAACAAGAGAGGTGATGAAGTCCATGATGCTGTTCAAACTGAAGACCGTCTCGGCATTCCTCCTGGTGGGGTTCGCCCTCGTTGCCGGTGGTACCGGCCTTAGTTTTCGGGCGCGGGCTGCCGCGGCTCCGAACCCGCATCCACAGGTCGCGACGTCGCAGGACCGCCGCTCCGAAGCGCCGAAACCGAAGACCGTCGAGTTGAAGCTTGCCCTGGCGACGGCGGAAGATAACCAGGTCGATACGAAGGCGGCGTACCCCTTCAAGATCGACCCCGAAAGCGTGTACGAGTTCCCAGAGCTCAAGGTCGAGTATCGGAATCTCCGCCTGGAAGCCGGCCCGATCTCGGTCATCCCGATGTCCACCGAGCGTGGTATCACCGGGGCCATGCTTATCGGAAACGGAACCTACCGCTACACGCCTGGGCCCGGCAAGACGATCGAAGGGCATTTCCGGTCGGCCATGCTGCGTTTCAACCCGGCCGAGAAGGACGCGATCCTCCCCCTCGCGAAGGGGAAGCGGGTCAAGGACCAGGGACTTTCGGAGATGAGCCGGCACCTGCTCCAGGTAGTCGTTCGACACTGCTGGCATAGCTCGCAGCAGGTCCTCATCCCGCCGAAGGGGACCTTTGCCGCAGTCCTCTACTCCAAGGAACACGGCGACTTGCTGATCTCGGGTGATGCGCGGACCGCCGTAGCCTATAGCTTCACGGACCGCGAGCAACTATACGAGAAGAAATGATTCCGGGGCCACTGTGCCGAAAGAACGGAGGCCCGGGATCCCAGGGCCGTCGCGACTGAGAGGCTATCCGGATAGGGGGTGGTCGTGTGAAACCAGACAGGATGGGTGGCCGGGGAGGAGCGCAGCGACGCCCCGGGAACGGCCTCGGCTTATCCCCGGGGCCTCGAAGACTCGTTCCTGGCCACCCAAATAACGCTGTTTCACATCAGTGTCCACTTTCCGGACAGCCTCTGAGTCGGACGGCCCTGAGCGAGGTCGAGTGATCATCCTCCGAACGGTCTGGGGAGCCGGTCGGGCTCTAGCAAGGTGGGCGAGCTTCGGCGGAGTGGTCGCTCGTCGCGCCTTCCAGCATCGACAGCGAGACGATTCTTTCGGAGGGAAGTCGGACGGTGCCGTTGTCCGACGTCAGGGTCACTCCTTCGACCAGGTCGAGGTCGTCGAGCCGTCCCTGGTAAGCCCCCTCGGAAGTGTTTGCTTGAACATGTCGGCCGAGATGTTCGCTTCGGTCACGCCAGGGACGGTTCAAGGACTCGGGGCCTTCACTGAGACCGCGCTCGTACCAGTAGTCTACTCGTCGAATCACCTCTCGAGCAAGTTCCGAGCGATCGACGGGGGAGTTCAAAAGAATTCGAAGTGAGGTGGCTGTTGATTGCAACTCGAGGGGCAGGTCGGTTTGTTCGAGGTTCGCGTTGAGCCCGATGCCGATCACCGCGCCAAGGTTGCGTTCGACGAGGATTCCGGCGATTTTGCGTCCCGAGACACGAACGTCGTTCGGCCATTTGATGGCGGCGGTGCAGCCGGTCCATGCCGAGACGACCTCAGCCGTCGCAACCGCTCCGAGTGCGGTCAGCCAGCCGGTTTCCGCCAACCGCGCCGGGGGAAATAAGAGGATGGACATCAAAAGCGACGTGGAAGGGGGGGCCATCCAGGACCGTCCTCGGCGTCCTCGGCCGGCCGTCTGCTCCTCGGTGAGAACCACGAGTCCCTCATTGGCGGTTGATGACGCTGCCCTCGCGGCGAGGTCATTGGTGCTTCCCACACGGTTCCAGACGGTGATCCTGCGGCCGACGTGGCTGGTCCCAAGCTCGAATTCGATCTGATCGGGACAGAGGCGGGTGGCGGCTCCGCGATAGGCGACGCCCCGATAGGGATGGTGTTCGAGCGCGAAACCGTAGCTTTCGAGTTCGTTGATGTCGATTCGAACTTGATCGATGTCTGCGCCGAGGATCTCGAGCGGGACGAAGTCCCCTCCGGCTTCACGAAGGCGTCGGAGCAGAGGGATGTTCATCGTGGATACTCGGCGAAGTCCTTGGGGGCAATCCCTGCGCTGATTCGGATCAGGCCTGGTCGTCTTCGTAATCCAATCCAATGTCGAGCGCGGGGGCCGAGTGAGTCAATGCGCCCAAGCTGATCCGGTCCACGCCGGTTTGCGCCAGTGCGCCGACCGTGGCCAGGGTGATCCCGCCCGAGGCCTCGAGGAGAACGCTGGGATTCCGCTCGTCGCGCCTTCGTACGGCTTCTCCGAGCACATCGGGCCCGAGATTATCGACGAGGATGACATCCGGCGAGCAGGCAAGGGCGCGGTCGTATTGATCGAGGGTATCGACCTCAACGATGACCATCGTCCCTTCGGGCGAGTTGATGCGCGCGGACTTGATGGCCGAGCCGATGGGATCGTTACTCCGAGCAAGCCAGGCCAGATGATTGTCTTTGATCATGATGGCATCATAGAGGCCGAAGCGGTGATTCCGGCCCCCACCACAGCGAACCGCGTATTTCTCGAGTGCGCGCCAGCCGGGGGTCGTCTTCCGGGTATCGAGAATGTCGGCCTTGGTTCCCGCGACGGCCTGGACATAGCGAGACGTCAACGTTGCGACGCCACTCAGTCGTTGGAGAAAGTTCAAGGCGGTTCGCTCCATGGCCAGGAGTGCTCGCATCGAACCTTCGACATGGGCGATTTCCGACCGAGGCTCAAGCCTCTCGCCGTCGCGAAGCCGACCTCGCCAGCTCGCCTCCAGACCGAACTGGCGAGCGAGTAGCTCCAGGATGGGCAAGCCGGCAAGCACCCCTTCGGAGCGGGCCACGAATCGAGCCGCTCCTTGGGCATCCTCAGGGATCGTGGCCGTTCCGGTGAGATCCCCGACTGCCGCCAGATCCTCATCGAGAGCCAAGCGAATCAACGTCTGCGCGTTACGAGACTCCTCGGCGCCGAATGTAGGTGTTTGCATGAATCAGTATCACAGTCTTGGGAATTAGGAAGATTGACGCCGTTCTCGGGCCACCGTGGAAGCTAGAGCGGTACTCCCGGGAGCTTCACGTCGATCAGACGCGAAGCTACTGGGTGCGGTTCGTTTTCACTCATGAAGCTTTAGGTTGTCGTTGGCCTTTCTTGCCACCTCCGCCCTTGGCCTTGGCTTTGGCGCGAGCACTGGTGGCTTGTGGGCTGGCGGCAGGGCGAGCTTGGCCGTCCGAGGAGGATCGCAATTGCATGATGCGGTCTCGCAGCGCGGCGGCGCGTTCGAACTCGAGGCTCTCGGCGGCGGCGAGCATCTCGGCTTCGAGCTCGTTGAGATACTCTTCGGTGGCGTCGGTCGACTCGTCTCGGCCAACCGCCTTTCGGGCTTCCGCCTTGGCCTGGACTTCTTCTTCGATCCCGCGTCGGATCGCTTTGACGACCGACTCAGGGGTGATGCCGTGCTCTTGATTGTAGGCGAGCTGCAAGGCTCGGCGACGCTGCGTTTCATCAAGGGCGCGTTGCATCGACTGGGTCATGGTGTCGGCATAGAGGACCACCTGCGCGTTGACGTGGCGGGCAGCGCGACCGATCGTCTGAATGAGCGAGGTTTCGCTCCGGAGGAAGCCTTCTTTATCCGCGTCGAGAATACAGACCATCGACACTTCGGGCAGGTCGAGTCCCTCGCGCAAGAGGTTGACCCCCACGAGGGCATCGAATGCCCCCTCGCGAAGCTCGCGGAGAATCGTGACTCGCTCGATGGCGTCGAGCTCGGAATGCAACCACTTGCAGCGCAGCCCTTGTTCCTTGAGGAAGCGCGAGAGGTCTTCGGCCAGGCGCTTGGTCAGCGTGGTGATCAGGACGCGTTCCCCTTTGGCGACGCGCTTCTTGGCCTCGGCGAGGAGCGCCGGCACCTGTCCCCGTGCGGGCTCGACCCGGACCTCGGGGTCAAGCAACCCCGTGGGTCGAATGACCTGTTCGACCACTTCGCCCCTCGACATCGTGACCTCATAGTCGCCGGGGGTCGCAGAGACGTAGAGCCGTTGACCCAGCTTTTTCTCCCATTCGTCGAATCGGAGCGGCCGGTTGTCGAGCGCACTGGGAAGTCGAAAGCCGTGTTCGACCAGGGTGCTCTTGCGACTGAAGTCCCCCGCGAACATCCCGCGCACCTGCGGGATCGACACGTGCGACTCGTCGATGAACAGAAGGCTCTCGGGGGGAAAGAAATCAAGCAAGGTGTTCGGCGTTTCACCCGGCTTTCGTCCCGCGAGATGCCGGCTGTAATTTTCAATCCCCGAGCAGTATCCCGCCTCGAGCAGCATCTCGAGGTCGTATCGCGTGCGCGCTTGCAGCCGCTGGGCTTCGAGCAGCTTCCCCTGGTCCTTGAGCGTCTTGAGCCGTTCGTCCAACTCGTGCTGGATCGACTCGACCGCCCCCTGGATTCGCTCCTCGGGAAGGACGAAGTGCTTGGCCGGATAAATGTACATGTCCGGCTTCTTTTCCAGCACAGAGCCGGTCAAAGGATCGATCACCGCGAGGGTTTCGATCTCGTCGCCAAAGAGTTCGATGCGGTAGGCGACTTCCTCATACGCAGCCCAAACCTCAACGACGTCACCTCGAACCCGGAACTTACCGCGCTCGAAGGCCACGTCGTTGCGGTCGTACTGGATATCGACCAGCTTGAGCAGCATCTCGTCGCGATCGATCGACTCTCCTATCTTGAGGTGGACCATCATCTTGCGGTAGTCCTCGGGTGAACCAAGGCCGTAGATGCTGGACACGCTGGAAACGACGATGACGTCGTTGCGGCTGACCAAGGCGCTGGTGGTCGCCAGCCGGAGTCGCTCGATCTCGTCGTTGATCGACGCATCTTTCTCGATATAGATGTCGCGCTGAGGGATGTAGGCTTCTGGCTGATAGTAGTCGTAGTAGCTGACGAAGTAGCGGACGGCGTTGTGGGGGAAGAATTCTTTGAATTCGCCGTAAAGCTGTGCGGCGAGCGTCTTGTTGTGAGACATGACGAGTGTCGGCCGACCGAGCTGAGCGATGACATTGGCCATCGTGAAGGTCTTACCCGAGCCGGTCACACCGAGCAGCGTTTGATGGGGGTGGCCGTCACGCAGACCTTGGACGAGCTGTTCGATCGCCTTGGGCTGGTCGCCGGCCGGTTCGTAAGGGGCTATCAATTGAAAGTCGGGCATGTTCGACCGGTCCGCTCAGCGTTCGTTCGGACTCTCGCCGACGGCGGTAGGAATGGACGACAGGTCCCCCTCCGCTTCGGCGGTTTCGATTCGGAGGTGGGGGCGAAGTGACTCTAGGGTCGCCGGACCGATCCCTCGGACCCTTCCCTTGAGTTCGTCGACAGACCGAAACGGGGCCTTCTCGCGCGCAGCGACGATCCTGCTCACGAGTGCGGGGCCGAGTTTCGGAAGCGCCACGAGAACCTCCGCTCGGGCCGTGTTCGGGTCGACGATGAGCTGTGTTGGAATCTTAGCCGGCTGATCAACCGTCGGTGCCATACATAAGAGGCAGATCGATCCCGCCATCGCAACCACGACGAGGACCGCTCGCGCCTCGGGGGTCCAACCCCAGGGATACCGTTGCGAGATCGGGAGCATCCACGTCCTCCTGGGCTCCCGGGTCTGAACTTGGGAGTCACGTGTTCACGATGTCTATTAATATACACGGGCGGAGTCCCCCTCTCAAGTGCGAGCGGACGGCCATTGGTGCTTCGTCTCCACCTGCACCCTCAACGAATGATTTAGGTCGCTTCTTGTCCGGTTCGATCTCCGAAATTGCGATGTGAATTTGCTTTGTGCTGATAAATTGGGTAATTTACAAGATCGATGAGGTGATTCATGCTGGCGAGGTTCCTCCCAAGGAGGGGATCCAGGACGGAATGTTCGGGAAACAGCGAACCCGATTCCGTACAGCCATCAGGGTCTTGACCTGTTGAGCCGGGCGAGCTCGGCGGCACGATGAGGCAGTGAGGAGCGCATTTCATGAAGCGGTTTGGGATGTGGATCTTCGGCCTTTTCGTCCTGCTTGTGGCGGGTTTGTACGGCCTCCACGTCTACGGAGAGGCGGGGAAGCCGATCGTGGTCGGGATCTTGCACTCGATGACGGGACCGATGGAGATCAGCGAAAAATCGATGGTCGACGCGGAAGTTCTGGCGCTCAAGGAGATTAACGCCGATGGAGGGCTGCTTGGCCGTCGAGTGGATTGGGTGATCGCCGATGGCGCATCGGATTGGCCGACCTATGCAAAGATGGCGAAGAAGCTGATCCAGGAAGATCATGTTTCGGTGATCTTTGGCTGCTGGACTTCGGCCAGCCGGAAGAATGTGAAGCCGGTGGTCGAGGAGAACAACCACCTCCTCGTTTATCCGATGGCTTACGAAGGATTGGAGGAATCCCCCAACATCATTTACACGGGGGCCGCACCCAACCAGCAGATCATTCCGACCGTGAAGTGGAGCTATGACACGCTGAACGCGCGCAAGTTTTTCCTCGTCGGGTCCGACTATGTGTGGCCGCATTCGGTCAACGCGATTGTCAAGGACCAACTTCGTGCGCTCGGAGCCGAGATGGTAGGCGAGGAGTACATTTTCTTCGGGAGCGACGACGTTGATGAGGCGGTGTCGAAGATCAAGCAGGCAAATCCGGATGTGATCCTCAGCTCGGTCGTTGGGGATACGAATCTTCCGTTTTACGAGCACCTCAGGCAGGCGGGGATTCGTCCCGATCGAACTCCGGTGATTTCGTTCAGCATTGCTGAGGATGAGCTGCGGAAGATGAAGGTCGAGGATATGGTCGGCAACTACTCGGCCTGGAACTATTTCCAGAGCATCGACCGCAAAGAGAATCGGGAGTTCGTCAAGCGGTTCCAGGCCGCGTACGGGAAGGACCGTGTCACCAGCGACGTCATCACGGCCGCCTACAATAGCGTCTTGCTGTGGGCTCAGGCGGTTCGAGAGGCGGGGTCGTTCGAGATCCAGACCGTGCGGAGGTTCATGCGGCGACAGAGCCTCAATGCGCCGGAAGGAGTTGTCTCGGTCGATCCCGATAGCCAACACACCTGGCGGCCGGTCTATATTGCCAAGGTCGGAAACGACGGCCAATTCGACATTGTCTGGACCTCCCAAAAGCCCGTGCGACCGATTCCGTACCCCATCTCTCGATCGAAGTCGGAGTGGGATTTGTTCTTGAACAAGATGTACACGGACTGGGGTGGTTGGGCCAATCCCAGGAAGAATGCACCCCGACCCCCCTCGAGCTGATCGGGAAATTCTCGGAATCGCATCACCCCACCTTTTGCCTCCTTGGCTCTCGACGCGGTGGAACGAACCCCTATGATGACTCCGCGACAGTGGCTCACACATCGCACGATCGGCGGCCGACTCCTCTTCTGGTTCTTGGCGATTGCCTTGATCCCGTGCGGCATCCTTACCGCGATGCTCTATTGGTTGTCGAGCCAGGTGCTCGAGCGGTCGATTCGCCGCGAGCTGATGGTGATTTCGGAAGCAAAGGCTTCAGCCCTCGAGAGCTTTGCTATCGAGCGGATCCGGAGCATCACCGCGTTGGCTCGCACCCGGACGATGGTGACGGCCTGCACCGCCTTTAACGAGGCCAGGAAGGAGGGAATCGACTCTCCCGCCTATCGCAAGGTGGAGGCCGACTTTCGGTCGTTGTTGACCTATATCGCGGATGCCTTTGAGTATCCGAATTTCTATATGTTTACTCCCGGGGGAGAGCTTCTCTTTCGGATTCACGAGGATCTCGATTTAGGGGAATCGCTTCCCAAGGGACCGCTCCAGAACTCGGAGCTTGCCGAGGTGCTCGATCGGTCCCGGACGTTGCTCCAATCAGAAATGTCCGACTACCAGCTCTACCCGGGGCTCAAGGAACCGGCAATTTTCATTGCGAGTCCGGTGCTCGATGGCGGGGGCAAGGTCCTAGGGGTTATTGTTTATCAAATCAGCAACGAACAAATATATCAGACGATCAACGATTATACCGGTTTGGGTGAGACAGGGGAAACGGTGGTGGCCACCCGAATCGGAGAGTACGTGACGATCACGGCTCCGATTCGCTCCGACATGAAGGCCGCCTTTCGGCACCAGATCCCGATGGAAGACGGACGCTCGATGGGACTTCAGCTCGGGGTCCAGGGGCAGCGGGGTTATGGGTTAGTGTCCGACTATCGGGGCAAATCGACGGTGGCGGTCTGGACTTATATCCCTTCGTTCCGTTGGGGGATGGTGGTCAAGCAGGATCTGAGCGAAGCCTATGCCCCGATCGCCCAGCAGCGGACGGCGAGCCTCGTTCTGCTCGTGTTAGCGGGTCTCACCGTGATCCTGGTGGCGCGGAAGGTTGCCCAGTCGCTTTCTCGACCGATCCGGGATGCCGCCAAGGTAGCGACCCTCGTGGCCTCCGGCGATTTGACGGCTCGCGTCAGCGAGCAGGCGACCGGCGAGCCGGGTCAACTCCTTCAGGCGATCGAGACGATGACGGAATATCTTCGTTCGTTGATCGGTCGGATTCAGAAGTCGAGCGTTGGCCTGATGTCGACGGCGACCGAGATCGCGGCGACCTCTCGGCAACAGGAACAGACCGTCAACGAATATGGTGCCTCGATGCATCAAGCCGTCGCGGCGGTACGTCAGATCTCGGCGACCAGCCAGGAATTGCTCAAGACCATGAACGACGTCAGCACGGTCGCCGACCAGACCGCGGCGATGGCTTCGTCAGGTCAAGAAAGCCTTTCGGGCATGGATCGGACGATGCGACATCTGGCCGACTCGACGAGCTCGATCGGCTCCAAGCTTTCGGTCATCAGCGAGCGAGCCGGTAACATCAACCTGGTCGTCACGACGATCACGAAGGTCGCCGACCAGACGAACCTGCTTTCGATCAATGCGGCGATCGAGGCCGAGAAAGCCGGCGAATATGGTCTGGGCTTCCTGGTCGTCGCTCGCGAGATCCGCCGCTTGGCCGACCAGACCGCGGTGGCCACTCTCGACATTGAGCGTATGGTCAAGGAAATGCAATATAGCGTTTCGGCAGGTGTGATGGAGATGGATAAGTTTAGCGAGCAAGTCCGCCAAGGTGTAGGGGAAGTGCACCACATCAGCGAACAGCTCGGGCAGATCATCGCGGCGGTTCAAGCCCTCACCGCCCGGTTTGACCAGGTCAACGAGGGAATGCGGGCCCAGTCGCAAGGGGCCGAACAAATTCGTGAGGCCATGATGCGTCTGAGCGAAGGGGCTAATCAAACCGCGCTATCCCTTCGCGAGTTCAATGAGGCGAACACGCATCTGCGTGAGGCTGTTCATGGCTTGAAGGAGGAAGTGTCGGGATTCACGCTGGTCTCGAGCGAGCCGCTCCGGGAGCCGGAACCGCAAGGTACAGTGTGAGGCTCGTACCACGGTCAGAGCGATCCGCGAGCCCATGTCGGGGGTCTCAGAGGCGATTCGGATAGGGTTTGGCCGCGTGAGATGAGAAAAGATGAGGTGACCGAGGAGGATCGCAGCGAGGCCCCGGAGATCGGCCTGGGCTTATCCCTGGGGCCTCGAAGACTCGTCCCCGGCCACTCAAAAAATGTATCTTCACGGCAGTGTTCACTTCCCGGATAGTCTCTCACAGAAAGGGGACAGGCACCTTGCGGATGTGGAGCCAGTCCTCTTTCCGGGCGCGGTTCTTGAGGGATTTGCATGCTCTTGCTCACCTTCCGTGTCGCCGAGGGAGCCTACGCCGTTGACGCCTCGCAGATTGTCGAGGTGGTCCCCAGGGTGACCCTCCGAACGGTTCCGCATGCGCCTTCATTTCTCGCGGGCCTGTTCCACTATCGCGACACGATTGCCCCCGTCATCGACCTGAGCATCCTCATGGGCTCGGGACCGTGTGCCGACCGGCTGAGTACGCGCATCATCCTGGTCCATTCCCCCGTGCCGGGGCGTCCGGATGCCTTGCTCGGCTTGATGGCGGAACGAGTTGACGACCTGAGATCCGTCACACGTGAACAGACCGTGTTTCCCGCGATGCCATTACCCGACGCGCCTTATCTTGGACCTATCGTACAAGCCGACGATCTCCTGGTACAGTTGATCATGGTCGAACGCGTCGTACCCGTTACGCTTCGCACCGCGCTCAATGGCGAGTCATCGGAGATCCAGTGATGTGGCAGGAACGCTTCGAAAACCTGCTCGGACGTGCGATCGGACTCGACCCGGCTACGGTCGGAGCCGGGGTGATCCGAAAAGCCTTCGAGTCCCGGATGGCCGCTCATGGCCTGAAATTCGTCGGCGACTACCTCGAACTCACACGTGGCTCCGAACCGGAATTGCAAGCGCTTATCGAGGAGGTGGTTGTACCCGAAAGCTGGTTCTTTCGCGACGGCCAACCCTTCAGCCTTCTGCAACGGCTGGCACGCGAAGGCTGGCTTAACAACGGTGAGTATCCCCGCTTGCGCGTGCTCAGCCTGCCTTGTGCAGGGGGAGAGGAGCCTTATTCGATCGCCATGGCGCTCCTCGAAGCGGGAATGCCCGCAGACCGATTCGCGATCGACGCCGTGGATGTCAGCTATCGATCCTTGGAGCGAGCGAAACGCGGAGTGTATGGTTCTCATGCCTTTCGAGGGCAGGAGCTTCCCTTTCGTTGTCGCTATTTCCGTTGCCTAGGTGCTTCGTACGAGATCGATCCGTTCGTCAAGGCCACGGTTCGCTTCCATTGTGGAAACCTGCTGGATCCCAATCTTCTTCGCAGTGAACCTCCGTACGACTTCATCTTCTTCCGAAACCTTCTGATCTACCTCGACGCTTCGGCTCGGAAGCAGGCGATGGCCACGCTCGAGCGATTGCTCGGGCCCTCGGGAATCCTCTTCTCGGGGCACGCCGAATGCCTCTCGGGATTTTGGCCCGGGCTCGTGACCTTGCCCGACCTGGGGACCTTCGCCTATCGGCGCGCGGCGACGAAGGAGAACGTGGCGAGTCGCAACGAAGTGCTCGAGCCTCGAAGCAGACCGAGTTCCACGATTCGGCCGCGCGAGCTGCGGTTCGCCCCCGCGCCGGCGCCGGTCGCGCCTCCCTCTGCGATCACGTCACGACCCCATGTCGAGATTCCTCCGGCTTCGGTCGTTCGTCGACCTTCTCCGTCGCCGCACCTGGAGCAGGCTTCGGAATTGGCCAATCAACGTCGCTACGAGGAGGCGATCGCCCTCTGCGAACGTTTTCAACGCGAATCAGGACCGACGGCCGACTCCTACTATTTGCTGGGAATGATCCATCAGGCGGCGAGTCAATCCATGCTGGCGGAAGCGGCCTTTCATAAAGCGGTCTATCTCGATGGGCTTCACGATGAAGCGCTCTTGGCGTTGGCTCTGCTCGCTCAGCGGCGAGGCGACTCGCATGCGGCGGCAGGCCTGCGCCGACGCGCTGAGCGCGCGTTGCAGAGGAAAGGGACCGCATGAACTACGCACCCGACGCTCTGCCGCTGGCCGACGACTGTTGGCGTCGGATCGGAATCAACGGCGATCGGACTTGCCCCGAGCTTGAAGTCTACATCCATTGTCGGAGCTGCCCCGTCTACGCCAAGGCGGCTCGCACCTTCTTCGATCGCGAGGCACCTGAGGGGTATCTCGACGAGTGGACTCGTTTGCTCTCGCGCGAGAAACAGGCGGTTGATTCCGATTCTTTGAGTGTCTTGATCTTTCGACTTCAGGGAGAATGGTTGGCGTTGCCGACCAAGCTGTTGTCGGAAGTGACCCATCTTCGCCCCGTGCACCGGATTCCGCATCGGAGTCATGAGAGTTTCCTCGGTCTCGTGAGCATCCGCGGTCAGCTCCAGCTTTGCGTTTCGCTCCACGGCCTTCTCGGGGTCGCACCCCTCGAAGGGAACGAGACCGACGCACACCCGGGTGATGCGACTGGCAAAATGATTCACCCCCGGCTCGTCGTGATCGAACGAAAGACACAGCGGTGGGTCTTCCCGGCCGATGATGTTAGAGGGGTTGGCCGTATTCCCCGAGTCCAGTTCCAGAGTGTCCCGTCAACGCTGACGCGAGTCAGCAGTTTCAGCCGAGCCGTCTTCTCTTGGCGAACCCATACCGTGGGTCTCCTGGATGAGGAGCGCGTGCTTTCTGCCTTTCGGAGCGTGGGACTGTGAGTGATGACCTGAGCGGCTTCTCGATGATGGAGCTGTTCCGCGCCGAGGTTGAAGGGCAGGCGGCGGTTCTGTCGTCCGGACTCCTCGCCCTCGAGGGGGGGGACAACTCCCCCACGAATCTCGAGGGGATGATGCGAGCCGCCCACTCGATCAAGGGGGCCGCACGGATCGTCGGGATCGAGGGGGGAGTCCGCGTCGCTCACGCCCTTGAAGATTGCTTTGTCGCCGCCCAGAACGGCAAGATCACGATTCTTCCTGCTCACATCGACGTGCTCCTCCGAGGGGTGGACTTGCTGGTTCGCTGCTCCGAGGTGTCGGAAGCGGATGCGGAAACCTGGTTGGCCGCAAACGAAGCGGAGATCGACGCGTTGGTCGCGGAGATCGGAGGAGTCGTTTCGGGCGAAGCCCCCACACAAACTCCAGCGGTCGTCGAAGAGCCAGCTCCCACGGAACCTCTTCCCTCCGATTCCACGGAGCCTGAGCCGATTGAGGCTCCGCCGTCACCTCCCGAACCTGTCGCTCGGACTTCTGAACCTGTTTCCGAAGCTGTCGCCGAGCCTCCCAAGCCCGAGGTCGCTCCTTCGCCTTCGACGGCATCGCCATCGCCGGCGGTGGCGGCGGAGCCTCCGGCCGTGGAGCAAGTCGAGCGTGTGGTGCGGGTCACCGCCGACAGTTTGACTCATCTGATGGGGTTGGCCGGGGAGTCTCTCGTCGAGGCTCGGCGCTTTCGGCCCTTCCTCGATTCGCTCTTGGCTCTGAAGAAGAATCAGACGGCCCTCTGGGAGAGTCTCCAGGCGATCGAGGATCGTTGGAACGAGACCCACACCCCGGTCTCAGCTCGAGAGCGGGAGAGCGTCTCACAGGCGAAACAGCAGGCCGGCCGCTGTCGCCAGATGCTGAGCGACAAGCTCGAGGAACTCGAGGATTTCGCACGCAGGATCGAAGACCTCTCGGGGAGGTTGCACCACGAGGTACTCGCGAGCCGGGTTCGCCCCCTGGCTGACGGAATGGCCGGTTTCCCTCGAATGGTGCGCGACATCTCCCGCCGATTGGGAAAGAAAGTTCGTTACGAGCTTCGAGGGGAGAAGACGGGAGTCGATCGCGACATCCTTGAGAAGCTCGAAGCGCCGGTCAATCACCTCATCCGCAACTCGCTCGACCACGGGCTCGAGCTCCCGGACGAGCGCATCGCGGCGGGCAAGCCGGCGATGGGAACGATTCGTCTTGAGGGGCGTCATCGCGCAGGTCGGCTCCAAATCATGGTCTGGGACGACGGCCGAGGGATTAACCTCGAGCGTGTGAAACGTCGGATCGTGGAACGGGGTCTCGTCACCGAGGCCATCGCCGCGCAACTCAGCGAGGCCGAGATCCTCGAGTTTCTCTTCCTCCCCGGGTTCTCGACCAAGGAAGAAGTGACCGACCTCTCGGGCCGAGGAGTTGGTCTCGACGTGGTCCAGAGCATGGTGCGCGAGGTGGGCGGCTCGGTCCGGGTGACCTCACAAGCGGGGCGCGAGACCTGTTTCATTCTTCATCTCCCGATCACGATGTCGGTGATTCGCGCCTTGCTCGTGCGGATCAGTGGCGAACCGTACGCGTTTCCCCTCACGCGGATCGATCGCATCCTGGTTGTTTCTCGGTCGAGCATTCAACTGCTCGAGGGACGGCAGCATTTTCTACTGGACGGCCAGCCGATCGGTCTCGTTTCCGCAACCCAGATTCTCGAACTGCCCGCGAACCCGTCCGAACGTTCCGACGTCTCCGTCGTGGTGGTGAGCGACCGCGGTCAACGCTTCGGGATGGTGGTCGACGAGTTTCTGGGGGAGCGTGACCTTCAGGTCCGGCCGCTCGATCCTCGACTCGGCAAGGTGCCCGACATCAGTAGCGCCTCGGTGCTCGAGGATGGTTGGCCGGTTCTGATCATCGATGTCGAGGACCTGGTTCGTTCGATCGATAACGTGTTGGCGGGCCGTCGGCTCCGACGGTTGGAAGCCTCGGTGGCGCCGGCTCGGCAACGTGTCGTCAAACGCATCCTGGTCGTTGACGACTCGATCACCGTCCGGGAACTCGAGCGTCAACTGCTCGAGAGCCGAGGCTATCAGGTCGACACGGCTGTCGACGGCATGGACGGCTGGAACGCCGTGCGGGCAGGTCGCTACGAGCTGGTTGTTAGTGATGTCGACATGCCTCGCATGGATGGCATTGAGTTCGTGCGCCGGATTAAACAGGATCCCTTGCTCCGATCTCTTCCCGTGGTCATCATCTCGTATAAGGATCGCGAGGAGGATCGGATGCGCGGACTTGATGCCGGGGCCAATGCCTACCTCACCAAGAGCAGCTTCCACGACCAGACGTTTCTCACAACGGTGGTCGACCTAATTGGTGAGGCCGTGGAATGAGGATCGGGATCGTCAACGACGTGTCGATGGCCCGGGAGACCCTTCGCCGAGTGGTGGAAGCGGTCCCGGAGAATCGCGTTTGTTGGATGGCGTGCGACGGGGACGAAGCCGTGGCGCTTGCCCATGCGGATCCGGCGGATGTGATCCTGATGGATCTGATCATGCCGGGTACGGATGGTGTGGAAGCGACCCGCCGTATCATGGACGAACACCCCTGCGCGATCCTCGTCGTGACGGCCACGGTGAGCGGCCACATCGCTAAAGTCTACGAGGCGATGGGCTACGGAGCTCTCGATGCCGTGGACACGCCGGCTCTGGGACCCCACGGGCAGCTCCGAGGCGGCGCGGCTCTGCTCGAGAAGATCGCCACGGTCGGCAAGCTGATCAACAAGCCGTCTTCCTCCGGGCGTGTCGATCCCTCCGCCGCGCAGCCGGCGTCTTCGCCGAGACCGTGCGGAGATCTGGTGCTCTTGGGAGCCTCGACGGGAGGCCCCAAGGCTCTGGCGGAAATCTTGTCCGGCTTCCCGGCCGGATGGACCGCAAGCGTTATTATTGTTCAACATGTGGATATGGCCTTTGCTCCGAGCCTGGCTCGCTGGCTGGACGAGCACACGGGTTTGAAGGTCGGGTTGATCCGCGAAGGACAAGGTCCCGAACCCGGTCGCGTGCTGCTTGCGGCGACCAACGAACTCCTGATCATGACGGCCGACCGCAAGTTGCACTACACGACCGAACCACGCGAGATCAACTTCCGGCCCTCGCTAGATGTCTTCTTCTCGAGCGTGGCCGCAAATTGGCCTGATCGGGGCGTCGCCGCCCTCTTGACCGGAATGGGACGCGACGGAGCCGACGGGCTCTTGAGCCTTCGTCGCGTAGGCTGGCACACGATCGCTCAGGACGAGCGGACGAGCGTGGTGTGGGGAATGCCCAAAGCGGCCGCGGAAATCGGTGCCGCCACACGAGTGCTCCCGATCGGTCGGATCGCCGAAGAGATCACGAACCATGTCCCAGGACCAGGTGGTCCGCTCAGGAGGTCCGTTGGATGAGCACCCAGCCTTCTCTGACCGAGCACAAGATCACAGTCCTTCTTGTCGACGACCAGCCGATGATCGGCGAGGCCGTGCGCCGAATGCTTGCGGGAGAGACTGACCTCTCGTTTCACTATTGCAAGGATGCGACCAAAGCGGTCGAGATGGCTACCCAGCTCGCACCCACGGTGATCCTTCAAGACCTCGTGATGCCCGAAATCGACGGGCTCGACCTCGTCAATCATCTGCGGGCGAACGAGGCCACGAAGGAAACCCCTCTCATCGTGCTCTCTACCAAGGAGGAGCCGACGACCAAGGCCGAGGCCTTCGCTCGAGGCGCCAACGACTACCTCGTCAAGCTCCCCGATAAACTCGAGTTGATCGCTCGTATTCGCTATCACTCGAAGGGATATATCAACCTGCTTCAACGTAATGAAGCCTATCAGGCCTTGCAGGAAAGCCAGCGAATCCTGGCGGAGGATGTAGCCCAGGCGGCGAAATACCTTCGCTCGCTTCTTCCGGAGCCGCTCCGGCGAGGAGCGGTTCGGGCGGATTGGCGATTCATCCCCTCGGCGGCTCTGGGCGGCGATTCATTCGGCTACCACGCACTCGACGACGAACACTTCGCCTTCTATTTGCTCGACGTCTGTGGCCACGGGGTAGGGGCCGCGCTCTTATCGGTCTCGGCGCTCAACGCGCTTCGTTCCCAATCACTGCCTCAAACCGACTTCCGCAAACCCGGGCAGGTGCTCAACGCACTCAACCGCGCGTTTCCGATGGATCAGCAGAACGGTAAATTTTTTACGATCTGGTACGGCGTTTACAACACGAAGTCCAGGCAACTCGACCATGCCGGAGGAGGGCACCCACCCGTCCTCCTCGTCAGCGGTCCCAGCCTGGATCAGCTCAAAGTGACTCTTCTCGATTCCCAAGGACCCATGATCGGCGCGGTCGAGGACCTCGAGTTCCGCTCCGAGTCCTGTCAAGTCGAGGCCTGTGCCAAGCTCTTTCTCTACAGCGACGGAATCTATGAGATCGAGCTGAAGGACGGCCGGATGTGGGCGTTCGACGACTTCGTCAAAGACCTTGGAGATGGTGCCAAACCCGGTGTGTCCGACCTGGACCGACTCGTGACCCACGTGCGAGCCGTGGGAGGGCGCGACGACTTCGTCGACGATTTCTCCATCGTCGAATTCGAGTTTCCCCACCCAGGTTGACACCTGGCTAAGAAGCTCGCGGAAGGGAAATTTTGATATCAGAATGCACTGCTGCGAGTGGAGCTTCTGCCCATACCAAGCATCGCCGATCGGCAGTACGTGTCCAGAAGTCCTTTCAGGGTGGCTTGGTGGGATGAGAAGAGTTTGCGAGAGCGGTTATCGTTCGAGTTGCGCCCAGAATGCCAGACGATTCCGGTGGGAATGTCTTGGATGATTCTATGAACAATCTATTGCGATCGCCAAATGCTAAAGATCAGTAAGTAAGCCGATTGGGTTGCACTCGTGGCGATGCCCCGAACTTCTCGCCGTGGTCGATGTAGCAACGGATGGCCGCCTCGATGACCTCGCGGTCGCCGTTGGCGGCTTTCAGCCGGGCCACGATGTCATCCACCAAGCGACGGAACTTCGCCCACTCCACGGCACGCCCCCAACGCCTAACCGGTTTTCGGTCCGCGTGTCGAGGCGGCCCGAGGCTAGGCGTCCGGCGATCCGAGCCGGGCCCGCAGCCGGGCCGCCCCATACTCCCCGCGGGTACAGTACTTGCACAGGCAGGACGGCGGCTTGCCCTTGGCGCCCGGGAAGTAGCGCCAGCCCACCACCTGCGGCAATGAACGGATGCGATGGATCTCCTTCGCCGCGATGCGGCGCGGGATGATGACCTCCCAGCCCTCACGGCTCTCCGACGCCGAGAATGTGGCCGTGGCGACGGCGGCGGTCATCTCCCGATGCACCTGGCCGTAGTGCCCGACCCAGACTGCCTCCCCGTCGGGGATGCGGAAGTAGACCCCGACGATCGGACCCTGGCCGCGGCGCTTCAACTCGCGAAGCCACTGGTGCGAGACGTAGAAGTTGCGGGTGACAGGCACCGCGAAGATGCCGCCGGGATGCGCACCATGCGGCCTGCGGAGGCGGCCGATGCCGTTGCGTCGGATCAGGACCGCCCTCGACTCCGGGGCCAGATGAACGAACATTGGCATCGTGGAATTGTCTCCTCCGCCAACCAATCCAAGCGCCCACAGTCATTCCTCCACGCCCGGCTACAGCGATCAACACCATGATCGCGCCGATCGCCGCTACGAGGGTCAAGAGTGCGAGGGGCAACTCAATGATCGCAAACCCACGCCTCATGGACCGGACCTCTGCCGCCTAACAGGTGATTATCCGGAATAACGGACGTGTTTAAGGGCCGCCAGGGCGGCCTACGCTTTGAACGCTGCACTGTGGATTTTCCGCTTCCTCGCCATCCGTTTTCCTCCTCAGAGTCGTCTGAGTAGTTTAACAGATGGTCCAGATTTCGGCGTCCACCATACGGCCGCAACTTGTTCTTGGCGGGTGAGCGGGCAGAGCATCTCGCCGAACCGACCGTCAATTACAGTCGATCATCACGCACTGGCTCAGCAGCCCGAGATCGTTCGATGCGGCGAGTAAAGCCTTGTCGAGAAGCTCTCGGCCCTGATCGCAGTTGCCGAGGGCAGAGGGCATTCGGCCTGCGATGTTGCGCGGCCTACAGAACACCGTCGCGGGAGTTTCAATGAGAGCAGCGGGATCGGCATGCTTGTCTAAGGTTTAGTACATAATATTGAATTGTACTAAAAATTTGTTTGATTAGGATTAAACCTCATCAACGAATCGTAGGCCAACTGTGCTAGCTCATTAAGAGATCGTTTCTAGTATATCAAGCCGAGGGTCCGCCCTCGAGTGACTGAGCCGCCCTAGCCCGATGCCCTTGCAAAGCGATGGTGCCACAAGAACCCGGCTAAGAGGCACGATAAGTCCACCATCACCGCGAGAATGACGCACCACTTCATCAGAATTTCAGTAGCATGCATGATTCTAAACCTTCGATTTCTACTGAAAATAACAACTTTGGAATAGACAGAGCTTTTTCATTTGACGAATATGGCTGCCTAAATATAGAGTCCAAATCAGAATTTATCTCCTGATGCTATCCGCGAAGCTTGTTATTCCTCCACATCCTTGCCTTGGAGTTAGTCCAGGGTGGGTTGCGGGAGAGCGCAAGCGCGCTAGGGGATCATCAGACGAGGATGATGGCGGCCGTTGCTCTTCTCTTTCCGATCTTCGGAAGCCGACCGCCTAGGGTTCAGTGCACCTTGTATAGTCACGTCATGATTGCGCGTCGGAATGATAGGAGCAATCGAATGCGGGATTTGCGTAATCTCCTCCTAGGCGTATGCTTTCTGGCTTTGGCTCTCGGGTCGCTCGGATTGATAAGTGGCTGTGGCAGTGGCCAGGAGACGGGCACCCAAGTCCAGGTTGACATGGCGAAGGAGGAATCGCAGCGGAAGGAGATGCAACAGTTTTACGGGCCGAGTCCGGGTGCGAAGAAGAAGACCAGGACTCGATAAGCAGGTCACCGAGAGCAGACCGGACGCAAGTCGTCGCGTCGCGAATGTCCTGATCACCATGTCCTTTCTCGAACCTTGATCCTTCGCCGGGGCGCGTTGGATCCATCCCCCTAAGAAATCGAGGAGTTCCGATCATGAGAGTTCGTGAACCTCGCGGATTTACCTTGATCGAGTTGCTGGTTGTGATCGCGATCATTGCCGTGTTGATCGCTCTCTTGCTGCCGGCCGTCCAGGCCGCCCGCGAGGCTGCCCGGCGGTCCCAGTGCATCAACAACCTGAAACAGCTCGGCCTGGCAATGCACAACTACCATTCCACCCATGACAATTTCCCCCTGGGTGCCTCGCAGGGGCGCTTCAACGCTGCAGACCCGGCTCCGGCTACTTGGGGGAACTGGGGTCCCCAAGCCCTCTTGCTCAACTATATGGAGGCCGGGCCGCTCTACAACGCGATCAACTTCAACTTTACCTCCGACAACGGCGAAGCCGCCTACATCAACTCGACGGTTTTCAACGCCCGGATCGCGTCCTATCTCTGCCCATCCGATGGTAAGGCGGGCTCGGCGAACATCAACAGCTATGCCGGCAGCATCGGGACCTCAGTCTGGCGTGACGGAGCGGAGGACACGATCGCCACGGTTTCGAAGACAACGGGCATTTTCGCCGAATACGCCAGCAACGGTCTCCGTGACTGCCTGGATGGATCCTCAAATACGATTGCTTTTGGTGAGATGCTTGTAGGCGACCTACGAGATACGAAGCAGCCATGGCGAGCCAGCCCCATGAATGTCGCGATGGACTCCATCACATTCACCAACAATGGATTGCTCGACGCGTCGGCTCAGCGGGCCGCTGTGTTGACCGCGATCCAGGCATGCACCACAGTCTTCCAGGCCGGGACCCCGCTCAGCCCGGCCCGCGGCAAGCGCTGGGGGTGGGGATCTCCGGGCATCGGGCTATTCAACACCATCGTGCCGCCAAGCTCGACGCAGCATCCATGGGGCGCTTGCAGGACGAATTGCGACGGGGGTTGCAATGCCGACCGCTCTGCGTTCGCCAACGCCACCAGTAACCACCCAGGCGGTTGCAACTTCCTGATGGCCGATGGCAGCGTGCACTTTCTCAAGAGTTCCATCAACATGAGCACCTACTGGGCGCTCGGCACCAAGGAGAATAGCGAGGTGATTAGCTCCGACAGCTACTGAGGCGGATGACGCTCGACGTCGGCGAGGGACGAGGGGGGACGTCTCCCTCTCGACCCTCGTCCGTCAAGAAGCCGAGGCCGCCGATTGTAACAACGGAGAGGATGTTATAGTCACCAGCCAGCCAAACGATCTACTAAATGGAGCATCCGGCAGGTTAATTGTAGGGCAGGCCTTGGCCTGCCGAGGCTTCCGCGAACAGCCCTGGCCAGCGAAGGTCTGCCGTACGACAAGACTTTTCTGATGGGCGATGCCCACTCTACGGAAGGGGACTTACCAGCCCAGGTTCAATGGCGACAGGACATCATCAGGCAATCGGGTTGCAGAAAAAGGAATTGTGTTTCATTGATAATGTGGTGACTTGAGAGCTCGCTGGATTCCGACGGCATGACGCTGCCTTCGAAAAACGAACGACCGCAGTGTTGTCACTGCGGTCGTTCGCATGAAGGTGATTCGGTGCGGATCAACGCTTACCAGCGTCGGTAGCCGCCGTGCCAGCCCCGGTAGGCGGGAGCGTATGCCCTGGGACCATAACCATAGTAACCTGGCCGGTAGACAGGATAAGGCCGGACCACGGGATAGGCTGCAACCGGCGGGACGTAGCCAAATCCGTAACCTGGGACGACCCCGTAGCCCGGGTAGACTCCGACGGCTGGTACACCGACACCCACCGACACACCCGGTGTACTGACGACGAGCTGCGCTCGGGCCTGTTCCGCGCCGGCGACCAAGAGGGCGACCGTCAGAGCGGCCCCCGCAACTGCCAATGATCTCAGTTTCAGCCGCATCGTTTGGTTCCTTCCACCATCGCCCACGGTTTCGATGGTCCCACCCGGAGGGCAGCCGGGTCCAGTGCAAGAGACTGTAAGGACCTCGTTTCTCGTTGACAAGAGAATCCCGCGTCTTGAGATGACCGTCGGATGATTCCTCATGCCAACCCTCACTCGATCAGTGAGCGAAGATTGTGCCATGGTGAAAAAGTCTTCCGATCAGAATCTCCAGGTGCGCGTCCATGGGGATCCTACGTAGCTCGGGGACACCTTGTTTGGCGTGAATTCCGAAAGTTTGTGTGGGATCGTGTCGTAGCACGCGAAACCGAGTTTCGAAGAATTCCGATCTGCGCCCCTGGTTGTTGCCCCAAAACCTACGGGGGACAGGGACTTGGCACTGCGACCTGCTGGCCGTTATAGTGACACCTAAGGAGTCGTCACCACGCGTCGAGCCAAGCCCATCGACGGTCTAACCGGCACGGAAGGGGTCATGGCCATGCTCAACACGATGCGAAGTCGAGTGTGTCTGCCCTTGGCGGCACTCGTTTTATGGGGAATCGGAGCGGCTTCGGCGTCTGCCCAATCGGAAGCGGAGTCGCTTTCGACAAGCTTCCGCACTGCGGCTCGCCGAGTTTTGCCCGCGGTCGTTACTGTGCGCACAACCGGCGGCATCAGAGGCTGGGAAGGACCTCCCGGCGTTGGTCCTTATGGATGGAATCGCGGCTTCGGGCCCGAGATCCTACCTCACCCCCTTGAATTGGGTGGTTCGGGCGTTGTCGTCGATGCCTCGAAGGGGTTCATCCTGACGAATCACCACGTCGTGCAGAACGCGTCGCGGGTCGTGGTGGTTCTCAGCGACGGTCGCGAACGAGCGGTGTCACAGGTCCGTCGCGACCCCAAGAGCGACCTCGCTCTCTTGATCGTTGACCCCAAGGGGCTTTCTCAGGCCGAGTGGGGTGACTCCAACGCCCTCGATCTGGGGGACTGGGTCCTGGCTATCGGACAACCCTTCGGCCTCTCCGGGACGGTGACGGCCGGGATCGTCGGTGGTAAAGGGCGTGGAATCGGCGTGGCCATGTATGAAGACCTGATCCAGACCGACGCCGCCATCAACCCCGGTAATTCGGGGGGGCCGCTGGTCAACCTCAAGGGAGAGGTAGTCGGCATCAACACGGCGATGAAGTCGGTCAGGGGAGGGTATGAAGGAATCGGCTTCGCCATCCCCGCGAGCCGAGCCCGCCGCGTGCTGGCGGATCTGGCGGAGAGCGGACGGGTCCGCCGTTCCTATTTGGGAGTGAACATCGGCCCTCTCGATCGTCAGGCTCTGGAACGCGTCGATCAGCCGGGGGCCGTGGCCGTTACCGCCTTGAGCCCGAATAGTCCTGCCACGGAAGCCGGCCTTCGGGTCGGCGACATCCTCCTGAAGCTCGACGGCAAACCGATCAAAGGGCTGAACTGGCTTCAGAATTCCGTGGAGGTGACTCCCGAGGGGCAGGAGATCACGCTCTCGATCGAGCGGGATGGTGAACGTCGTGAGGTGAAAGTCGTTCCCAAGGCTCAGCCCGAGTCGTTCGGTCTGCCTGGTACGCCTTTCGAATGGCCGTCACCAAGACCTCAGCCGTTCGGCGACGGGCGACCGGAGTTGCCCCCCGCTGCGCCCAGGCCTCCCGAGCCTCCGTTGGAACCCAGCACCGGGCGTTCCGAGACGCTTCGTGAGACCGAGCTGCGCACCACCGATGTTTGGTTCCCCGACCTTGGATTCAGGCTGAGCGAGCCTTCACCGGTCTTGTCTCGGCGGTTTCGATTGGGGCGTTCGGCTCCTGGACTGGTGATCGTGGGGATCGATCCCGACGGTCCTGCCGATCGCGCTCGTCTGAAAATCGGCATGGTGTTGACCGATGTGAATGGACAACATGTGGAAACGCTTGGAGCCTTTCGCGATGCCGTGGCGAAGAGCCCTCCGGATCGCGACCTGGTCGTGCGTGTTGCGAAGGATTCTCTGGCGGAATTCCTAACGATCCCTCAAACCAAGAAGAGCCAAGATCGCAATGAATCGCCCGCTCCGGAAGGGGACGCGGTGAAACCCGCGCAGCCTGACGGACGGAACTGAGTGATGACGTGGGGCAAGTGCCGTACAACCAGCTCAGGATCGGCCCCCGTCCATGGAATGGACCAACAACCTCAAGACGAGCAACGACGTAAGGGCCAGATCGATGAAGCGCCGTATCTTGGTGGTGGATGACACGCCTCTGATCCGTGAGCATCTCCGGGTGATCTTGGAGATGGATGGGTTCGAGGTGGAGACCGTCAGCGACGGCCGTTCCGCGTTGGCGGCCGTCCGCGAGCGTCTGTTCCACCTGGTTATCACCGACCTTCGGATGCCCGACATGAGCGGTATCGAACTGCTCACGACGGTTCGTTCCGAGAAGCTACCTTTCGGACTGATCGTGCTCACGGGCCATGGCGATACCCAGGTCGCGCTCGAGGTGATGAAGGCCGGCGCCGACGACTTCGTCACCAAGCCCTACGAACCCGATCACCTTCGCTTCCTCGTCCAGCGCATCCTCGAGCGACGCCGCCTCATCGACGAGCTTCAGCAGCTCCGCAAGCAGATGAGCGAGGACTATAGCTTTCATAACATCGTCTCGAAGAGTCCGAAGATGCGCAAGATCTTCGACCTCATCGAGCAGATCGGCCCGATCGGATCGACCGTCCTCATCTACGGCGAAACCGGCACCGGCAAGGAACTCGTGGCGCAGGCGATCCACGCAGCCGACAGCCAAAGGCAGGGGCCGTTCATCGCCCTGAACTGTGCGGCCCTGCATGAATCGCTCCTCGAGAGCGAGCTCTTCGGCCACGAGAAGGGGGCCTTCACGGGCGCCGACCGGCGCAAGAAAGGGCGGTTCGAGCTCGCCGACGGCGGCACGTTCTTCCTGGACGAGGTCGGTGATGTCTCTCCCGCGATGCAGGCCAAGCTGCTTCGCGTCTTGCAGGCGGGAACCTTTGAGCGCGTGGGCGGGACCGAGACGATCAAGGTCGACGTCCGAATCGTCGCCGCGAGCAACAAGCGGCTCGAAAACGAAGTCAAGGCGGGGCGGTTTCGCTCCGACCTTTTCTATCGCTTGAACGTGATCCGGATCGACCTGCCGCCGCTCCGTGAACGCGCCGAGGACATCCCCTTGCTGGCGATGCACTTCCTTGAAAAATTCACGCCGATGAGCACGCCTCCGGTGACCGAGATCGATTCCGAGGCGATGCAGGCGCTCCTCGAGCACACCTGGCCCGGTCACATCCGCGAACTTGAAAACGCGATCAAGGCTGCCGTGGCCATGGCCGAAGGCTCGGTCATTCACCGTGATGCCCTCCCCGCAACGGTTGCGCCTCGGGCCCGCAAGGCCGCGAACTCGTCATCCTTGATCGATATCGAACGCCCACTCCCCGACCTGACCAACGACCTCATCGGACGGGTCGAGCGCGATTACTTCACGCGCCTCCTGGCTCGCTACAAAGGCAACGTCGCTCGCTGCGCCAAGCACAGCGGTCTCTCGCGCCGCAGCGTGACACAAAAGCTTCAAAAATATGAACTCGACCGCACTCGCTTCAAAGACACGGCCTTCGTCGATCCCACCGACGGCTGAACCACTCGTCGCTTGAGGCGAGATATGCTCGCGCTTTGGATAGCTTTTGGGAGCGGCCTTCCTGGAAGTGACCCAAGGGCTATCCAGGTAGGCTTTGGCGCTCTGAGATCCAAAAAGTGGGTGGCCGGGTAGGAGCGTAGCGAGTGTCCGACCTCGCGACAGATACGTTCGGAGACCGAGCGATCGAGGAGTTTGCTGAGGTCTTGCCGATCGCACCCCCGCGCGGTATCAAATCGTTAATGTAGCCGAGGGCCTCCTGCCCCATGGTCCGTGTGGTAACGCCATGGTGCCAGGAGGCCTCTGATTTTCTCAAGTGATATCGCATCTTATACAGAATTTCTTGTCTGAGTGCCATACTCTTGACTTGATGATGGAGTGCGGAATCATGGGACTCCTTGGGATATTGCTCGCGCTGGCTCTGTTGATGTGGCTGGCCTATCGAGGGTGGAGCGTACTGCTGGTAGCCCCGGCGGCAGCGCTGCTGGCTGCTTCGATGGCGGGCGAGCCGCTCCTCGCCCATTGGACGCAGACGTTCATGGGCAGTGCGTCTCGTTTCGTGGCGCAGTGGTTTCCCATGTTCCTGCTTGGCGGGTTGTTCGGCAAGCTCATGGATGACAGCCGTTCGATCACTGCGATTACGCGTTACTTAACCGAGCGGTTGGGAACCCGTCGCGCGATGCTCTCGGTGGTACTTGCCTCCGCCGTAGTCACCTATGGTGGCGTCAGCGTCTTTGTTGCCTTTTTCGTGCTGGTACCCATGGCGCAGGAGATGTTCCGAGCCGCGGATATCCCACGCCGCTTGATGCCGGCCACGATCGGTCTCGGTGCGTTTACGTTCACCATGTCGGCACTCCCGGGATCGCCCTCGATCAATAACGCCATTCCGATGCCTCACTTCGGCACGACCCCCTTCGCGGCACCCGGTCTCGGCATCATCGCCTCAATAATCACCTTCGCTTTCGGCATGTGGTGGCTGGGCCGTGCCGAAGCGGCCGCGCGGAAGGCCGGCGAAGGCTATGGCGGTATTCCGGACATGGTTCCGATCGTCAACGAGAAAATTCGCGAGCATGCGACAGCGGTAGGCGATTTCGATCCGGCCGAGATCCACCACGGCAAACTCGGTGACAGCGAGCCTTCGTTCATGCTGGCCATACTGCCACTTTTGATGGTCATCGGCATGAACTTCCTGATGTCGCTGGTCGTACTCCCTCGCTTCGATTTTTCGTTTCTCGCCGAGGAAGCATGGGGTAGGACTTCGATCAGCGCTGTGGCCGGTATCTGGTCGGTCGTTGTAGCGCTGACAGTTGGGACCCTGACCGTCGTCATCATCAACTACCGACGTCTGCCCTCCTTGCGCGAAAGCATGGATGCCGGCGCCAATTCTTCGGTCTTGCCCGTCCTGACGGTCGGCAGTCTCGTAGGCTTCGGCGCGGTGGTGGCGGCTATGCCTGTATTTGCGGTGGTTCGTGACGCGGTGCTGGCGATTAAGGGAGGGCCGCTGATTTCGCTCACCGCCGCCATGAACCTGCTCGCTGGGCTTACCGGTTCAGCCTCGGGTGGGATGGCGATCGCGCTCGATGCACTCGGCGATACCTATATGCGCCTCGCCGTTGAACATGGCATCGATCCTGGGCTGATGCATCGCGTGACCACGATTAGCGCCGGTACGCTCGATGCTCTTCCCCACAATGGCACGGTCCTGACAGTGCTTCAGGTCAGCGGACTCACCCACCGGGAAAGTTATTTTGACATGGTCATGACGGTAATCGTTAGCGTGATCGTCTCCTTTGTTGCTGTCCTGGTACTGGGTTCGGTATTTGGGTCGTTTTGACGACCGAGATCGTGCGAGTGATCAACGGCGACGGCAAGTGCACTGAATTGCGCTGAATCATTTCGCTGGAAGCGAGTGTGACGTGTTGGTGACGATGGGCAGTGCCCACCCGAGGTCGTGGTGTGGGCACTACCTTGGATTCGTCGGATCAAGGCAGGGGGACGTCTTTGAACTCAAATTCGAGGGGGATCGTGAGGACCTTGCTGGGCGTTTCGTAGACGAGCTGGTAGTCGCCCGGCTTGCCCGGGGCGTCGACGAAGAGGTATTCGAAGCCGAGTTTCCCCTGGTCGGAGGAGGTGTTCGAGAAGCCTCCGTTGTGCTCGAAGCGCGAGCCGTCCTTCTTCTGAAGCCAGATCCGGTTATTGAAGAGTCCTTGGCGATAGCTCTCGAAGGCTTCGCCGCCTCCGGGATAGCTGACCAGGATGTTGACCTTCCAGACTTGCTCGTCGACTTCCGTCCCTTCCAAGGTCAAGCTGATGTCTCCCTCCTTCAGCGTCACATTCTCTTTGGTGAGACTCGGGAACCGAAACGTCTTCAGGCCGGCGGGAACGGTCACATCGGCCTTGACCTTCATGGACGCGAGCTTCTTGGCCGTACGTTCGGGAGCGACGAGATTGACGTTGAGTTCCGCGGCGGGGTTCTCGGGTCGAAGAACGACGTCGGTCGACTCCATCATGACCTGGGGCTCGACCTCTTTGCCCTGATCATCGACGATCTTCAGTTCGTCGGCCTTGAGCGCCAGGAGCATGGGGCGGAGGCGAGGCTCCCAGGCTACCTCGAACTGGGTGTTCGCCGTACTCGTCCCCGCCTGGAGGTCGCGAACGGAGCTGATCTGCTTGAACGCGACCCGAAATGGCCCGACGTATTGCACCAGACCTTTCTCCGGGGGCTTCCCCGCCATGAGCCCGATCGACCCATCCCCCGTGTAATAATTCGGGATAACCTCGGCCTTGCGGGCGATCTCATCAAGCGCCTGGAAGAAGGGGACCCCCTCGAACTCGAGATCAAGTGAGGGATTGGTCACCTCGGCTCCCTCCGCCTCGCGAAGGTCGGAGATCATGTTGCCGGTTTGGGACTGCAATTTTTGGAGCACCTCGGAGAGTCGGATCCCGTTGACCTTGAGGGTCACCTTGGAAGCGCCGAGGTTCGTTTCCTCAAGCTTCTCGCGCAGGGCCGCGCGAATGCGCTCGAGTTGTTGCACGCGCTCTTTGGTTCCGGCCTTCGTCCCTTCGGGCAAGAGCGGGAGAATGCGTGGCCCGAGCTTGATGAGAGCGTCTTCGGCCGCTTTTCGTGCTTCCATCTTGGGGGCGTCAAGCTTGGCCACCAATTGCTCGACCCGATCGCGGAGCGCCGCGTCGATGGCCTGACCCCGTGCCCCTCCGGCCAGGGCCAAGACGACGAGCATCGAGCCGAGCGCTGACCTCATTCTGTTTCGCATGAAGAGACCTCCGGAAGTTCGTCGAGCCTCAAACATCTCGTCGTATCCGCACATTTTATCGGAGCGTGGGTACTGCCTACCATCAGGTCGTGCTCGCTTCAGATCCTGGGTGAGAACGATTCCAGGGTGATGAAGGGGGAGCGAAGCGACCCGTTCTCTGATTTCCGATTCAAAAGCCCTTACCGGATCGTCCGTCAAGGGACGTGCCATCGGCCGTTCTCCATGACGACTTGGCCGTCGGCAGTGATCCGGCCGCTCTGGCGAGTGTCGACGATCAGATCCCAATGCAGGGCCGACGCGTTGGTCCCACCAGTCTCGGGGTAGCTTTGCCCCAGGGCGAGATGGACGGTTCCGCCGATCTTCTCGTCGTAGAGGATGCTTCCCGTAAAGCGATTAATCCCCGCGTTGAGACCGATCCCGAACTCCCCGAGTCGACGGGCCCCCGGGTCGATGTCGAGCATCGCCTTGAGGTATTCTTCTCCCTCTTCGGCACGGGCATTCACGACCTTCCCGTCGCGGAACTCGAGCTCGATCCCGATGACTTCACGACCGCTTCGGCAGACCGGGAACCCGCAGCGCAGTCGACCATTCACACTCTCCTCGACCGGTCCCGTAAAGATCTCCCCGGAAGGCATGTTCCGCCTCCCATCCGAGTTGATCCACGTCCTGCCGGCCACCGAGAGAGTCAGGTCCGTACCTTCCGCCTCGATGCGAATCGTCTGAACCTTGGACATGAAGTCGACCAGCCCCGCCTGATGCTTGCCCAGGTCTTGCCAGGCCGCGACGGGGTCGGTGCGATCCAGAAACATTGCCGACGCGACATAAGCCTCATAATCAGTAGGCTCCATGCGGGCATCGTCGGCATAAGCACGCGTCGGAAACTGGGTGAGCACCCAGCGCTTCTTGCTCGCCGCTTTCCGGATCGGGTCGCTGGCGCGATTCAGCTTGGCCTGTCTCGCTGGGTCGACCTGGCCCATCGATCGCGTGTCGCTTTCGGCACTGATCCGGATCCTTCCATCCACGGTCTCGGCCTCGAACAACTCGACCGGCGAGACGTGAGCGAGTTGGGCCTCGGTGGCATGCGTGACGAAGAACTCGCTCAATCCCGGCAACCCTAGCCGCACGAGAGGATAGGCTCCGCGCAAAACAACCGCACGATAACAGGCCTCGACCAGGGGCCGTCCCTCCCATTCGGACGCAATGAGGATCGTCTCCCCTGCCTGGACCCGGAGACAGTAATCAACCAGCAAGTCGGCCCAACGCCCGATGAGTTCGTCCGTCACGAGTTCGACCTTTATTCTTTCTAGGGACAACTGTCAAACACCGAGCGAATTCAGCTTAACCCGCCCACCCCTCCCTGACAATTCAGGGCTCCAAGAAAGTGGGCCGATGTTTTCGGAACGCGAATTCCGAAGGCAACGGCCCCCCGGAATCCGGGAATCGCCCGCGGTCTCGGCGCCGACACGCTGGGGGGCAACATCAGGATAATGTCACCGAACCGGGTTGCGAAAATAACTTGGGACGTTTTTTACAAAGCGGTTCCTCGGATACTTTCTTGTGACCGAGGCCGAACTCGAATTGCTTCAAGACGTTAACGCGTCGGTCCGATACGGGTTTGCGGGCGCGTAAGGTGAGTACTGCCCTCCAGAGCTTCATGACTGCTGATAGGGAATGCTCACCCAACGAAGAGCCGGTTGCTCGATCACGTTGTTTCTGATGCTCAGAATCGCGGAAGCGATGGTAACGAACCGGTCGTTCGAGACCCGACGTCCTGTCAATCTCGGGTGCATCTGCGGGATGTTGAGTCTGTTTTTTGAGATCGTGAGACATGGATTTTCATGATGTTGTTCTCTTGCATGTAATAATGCTGCCTCGAAAACCCTTGGCTCGGCGAAGGGTCTCTTGCGAGTGGGGGGGGTGGGGCGTAGAATTAATTAGTAAGGGAAATCGGAGGAGCCGTCGGACGACGTTGCAACTCTGCAAGCCACAATGTGTTTCGTGGTTTAGAGATGTTGTGAACGCGCTCTGGGTCTTAGTGCCGGGACCAAGCGAGTCCGGTATTAACTCGAGCGGACGTTGCCGACTCGACCGAGCGATGAGACTCCTTCTCACCCGGTTCAGAAACGCTTCGCGCGTTCCTCACGGAAAACGTTTGGAATCGATGGAAGAAATGAAACCGCGAGGTCAATAAACTGGAGCGAGGGACCCAACGGTCGAGAACCGCTTCGGTTTTAATGACCTTGACGTGCGTTTTGTTTGTTGATGCGATGATCCTCTGGGGCGTTGAGGGAGTCGGAGAGACCCTTCGAGCAGAGGCTCTTTCTGGCCATCGCGACTGTCTCCGGCATGGGAGTGGTCGTTTCTAAACAAAACCATGATCGAGCCGCGGTTTTGGGGATCTCTCTGATTGTGACTGGTGTGGTGGTGCTCAACCTGTTTTCGAGAAACGCCGCCCACGGATCTCCCCCAACATCATGAAGATGCCCTCCTGAGTTTCCTCAAAAATCCTTCCGGTCAGTTTGGCCATGCCTGGCATGGAATCGTCCTCATGCAAAATGCTCCTCGTCTCTCGCTTGGGTTTGGGTTCACGTTCGAGGATCTCTACCGTCGTGAAGGACTCGTCGCGCTCGACTCGACATTCCTGACCCGGCTGCTCGAGCGTTCGCCGGACCTTCATGCTCGGCTGGACGCTGCGCGGCGAGAGCCTGCGTCGTCGCCCCGCAAGCAGGAATCCGAGCTGATCGTCGAACTGGCCCCTTATGTCGAAGACTTTATTGCCGAGCTTTTTGGCATTGAGGCGGAGCTACGCGCCCTGCAAGCCGAGCATTCGGCCCTGGCTCCGCTCTACTCGGTGAAGCGAAAATTCGTCCAGCGCCGGGTCAATGGCCGTACCGTCGAACAGGCCATGGCGATCGATGCAACGGCGATCACCGCCGAGCTCGAGACCCTATTTAACGGTCCTCTGACCGAGATGACCTTTGCCACTCACGTGGCGGGCTGGCTGGAGGCGGAAGCCGACCACGCGGTCCCCTTGCAGATCGCGGCCGACTATGCCGTCTGGGCGGTGCTGGCGCCGGAGGGCAAGAGGAAGCATCACTCCGGCGTTTTGTTCCGGCTGCCCGAAAAGCTGGTCATGGAGCACCTGGTTCCGATCGAGCTGGTGCAAATTCACGGGATCGATCAGATCACGCTCGGGAGTGAGCACCAACGTCATCGCGAAGGCTTCCACCTCACGGACCCGGGGACCGACCTCACCGGGGCCCTCGATCAAACCAGCTATTGCATCAAGTGCCACAACCAGGGGAAGGATTCCTGCTCCACCGGACTGCGTGAAAAGTCGGGAGCCTTCAAGTCGAGTCCGTTCGGCGTCCCTCTGGCCGGTTGCCCGCTCGACGAGAAGATCTCCGAGATGAACCTCGTCAAAGGGCAGGGGAACCCCATCGGGGCCCTGGCCGTGATCGTCGTTGACAACCCGATGGCCGCAGCGACGGGACATCGTATCTGCAACGACTGTATGAAGTCGTGTATTTATCAGAAGCAAACGCCTGTGGATATTCCTCAGGCCGAGACGCGCTCGCTCAAGGACGTGCTCGAGCTTCCCTGGGGCTTTGAGATCTACGGTCTGCTGACGCGTTGGAATCCGCTCAACTTCTCGAGGCCGGTGCCTCGAGAGGCGACGGGCAAGAAGGTGCTCGTGGTCGGACTCGGGCCGGCAGGGTTCACGCTGGCCCACCACCTCATGAACGACGGCCACACCGTCATCGCAGTCGACGGACTCAAGATCGAGCCGTTGCCCGAACGGCTCTCCGGCGTGGACGCTTACGGCAAACGCCACCCGTTCCGCCCGCTCCGGAACATCGCCGAGATTTACGAACGACTCGATTCTCGCGTGATGGCCGGATTCGGCGGAGTCGCCGAATACGGGATCACCGTGCGTTGGAATAAGAACTTTTTGAAGGTGATTCGGCTTTTGTTGGAGCGACGAGCTGAGTTCTCGATGTTCGGCGGTGTGCGGTTCGGCGGCACGCTCACGGTCGACAGCGCCTTCGATATGGGATTCGACCACATCGCGCTCTGCATGGGGGCAGGGCGGCCGACCGTGATCCCGATGAAGAACGGACTCGTCCGCGGAGTTCGCCAGGCCTCTGACTTCCTGATGGCCCTGCAACTCACCGGTGCGGCGAAGGCCGAGTCGTTGGCCAACCTGCAAGTGCGGATGCCGATCGTCGTGGTCGGCGGCGGACTCACGGCCATCGATACCGCGACGGAGTCGCTGGCGTACTACGTCGTCCAGGTCGAGAAGTTCCTCCGTCGCTACGAGGAACTGGCACAGACCGAAGGGGAGGCTGCGATTCAGCAGCTTTGGAGCCCCGAGGAATCCGAGGTGGCCGCCGAGTTCCTCGCCCACGCCCGAGCGATCCGAGAGGAACGTGAGGCGGCCGCCCAGGAAGGACGTCCTCCTCGGCTCATCGACCTCCTCAACCAATGGGGAGGGGTGACGGTCGCCTACCGCCGTCGCCTGATCGACTCCCCCAGCTACACGCTCAACCATGAGGAAGTCCTCAAGGCGCTCGAGGAAGGTATTCGCTTCGCCGAATGCCTCGTGCCCGTCGAGGTCGAGGTCGATTCCTGGGGGGCGGCCAAGGCCCTCAAGCTCGATCAGCAGAAGTTGGACGAAGCGACAGGTAAGCTGCAACCGACTGGGGAGTCCGTCAATCTTCCGGCCCGATCGATCCTCATCGCCGCGGGTACGCAGCCGAACACCGTCCTGGCTCGCGAAGATGAACATAACGTCAAGATCGACGGCCGCTTCTTCCAGGCACTCGACGAGCAAGGAAATCCTGTCAAGCCGGAAAAGATCGCCAAGCCGAGCGAGGTTCACGTCCTGATGTCGTTGCGGCCGGATGGCCGAGCCATCAGCTTCTTCGGCGATTTGCACCCCTCGTTCGTGGGCAACGTCGTCAAGGCGATGGCCAGCGCCAAGAAGGGCTACCCCACCGTCTCGCGCATCCTCTCCCGCGTTGAGCCGGCCGGTTCGCCGGTCGACGAGTTCGTCGATCGGCTCAACGACGAGCTCCGGCCCGTCGTGCACGAGATCATCCGCTTGACCCCCACCATTGTCGAGGTCGTGGTCCGTGCGCCAATCGCCGCTCGAGCGTTCCAACCGGGGCAGTTCTACCGGCTCCAGAACTTCGAGACCCTGGCCCCGCAGACGTGCGGCACAAACCTCGCCATGGAAGCCCTCGCCCTCACCGGCGCTTCGGTCGATATCGAGAAGGGGCTGCTCTCGACGATCGTGCTCGAGATGGGGGGATCGTCCAACCTCTGTGCCATGCTCAAACCGGGAGAACCGGTGATCCTGATGGGGCCAACGGGCACACCCACCGAAATCCCGAGCCAGGAGACGGTGCTCTTGGTGGGCGGTGGTCTCGGCAATGCCGTCTTGTTCTCGATCGGGCAGAAGCTTCGCGCCCAAGGGTCGCGGGTGCTTTACTTCGCGGGATACAAGAAGATCATCGACCGTTACAAGGTGGAGGAGATCGAGAAGGCTGCCGACGTCGTGACCTGGTGCTGCGACGAAGCCCCAGGGTTCACTCCAGGACGAGTACAAGACTGCTCCTTCGTGGGCAACATCGTTGAGGCCATGGCCGCCTACGGCCGAGGCGAACTCGGCGAGGTGACCATCCCCTTGAGCGCTGCGAGCCGGATCGTCGTGATTGGCTCCGACGGCATGATGCGTGGCGTGCAGCAAGCACGTAACGGTATCCTTCGCCCCTATCTCGACCCGGGCCACCATGCGATCGGCAGCATCAACTCGCCGATGCAATGCATGATGAAAGAGATTTGCGCTCAGTGTCTCCAATTGCACGTTGACCCTGAGACCGGGAAAGAGTCCGTCGTCTTCTCCTGCTTCAACCAGGACCAGCACCTCGACCACGTCAAGTTCGACAACCTCCGCGGCCGGCTCTCCCAAAACGGTGTGCAGGAGAAGTTGACGAAATTGTGGATCCAGAAGTGCCTCCAAAGCTTGGATAAGGAGTTTGCCGAATTGACTCCCGCGTGATTGAGGATCGATCTGTCTAGATGGGTCGATCTTGTTTCTGAGTCGAGAAGCCAGAATGAGGACGGGTACGTTGTGAACGATGTGCCCGTCCCTTTTGGTGTCGAACCCGCGCATCCGGCCTGGTCATGTGCGCGTGGGGGAGGCCGTCCTCTGTCCCTTCGCACGGTGAGGGGGGTGGAATTGCTCGAACTTGCCCAGAGATGTTTACGAAGGGATTCGCCTGAGCTCTGCTTTTCCGGACGTTGCAGTTTGCTTCCACCCCGGCATCTCCCGGATGATGACTTGCTCGACTTCCTCGACGAGGGTGGGACCAACGAGAGACGCTTGTCTGGCCATCATGCCAAGAGCAGCATGAGCCCAAGGTACACGATGATAAGGATGATCGGGAGTTTCGACGAAAACCCCTGGTACTTTCGGACGGATGTGATCCAGCAGCTCGTTGCGAGTACGATCAAGCCAGGGCCAATACCACTGGAAATGACCGCGTGACGAAGGTGGTATTCGACGACAGCACGGCTCGTGTCCTCGGTTTGAACGTTGAGATGACGAGCTGTGTTCATTGATGCGAGCCCCGCATGATTCTTGGCGTTCATCTCAGCAATGATCGCTCCCATTGCCAATAAAGTCGCGAGGGTTGTAATTGGTGTGTTTTGTATAACCATTTGCTGTTTGTGTTATGGCGACCTGCCCTTCGGGGGCCTGCACATGCAGGAATTCCGGAAGCAGTGTACCCTCTATGGGGCGATCCTTGAGACCGTTGACGTATGGCCCTGGTTTGTGAGGGACGGGTCTCTGGTAACACTACCAGCAGTCGGGGGTTGTTTCGATTTCATCCCGGGAATTGGCGACCTGCTTTGCAAAATCATCAAAACTACGTGAGTGGCTTTTGAGCACCTGGATATGCGCGGTATCAAGTTGCCGGATCATCGGCAAAGCGATGTGCCTCACATCGTCCTCTCTCGCCTCGGGACGACCGTAGAACCGATGCTTGAAGGTCGAGCGTAGTTCCGACTCGGCGTGCAACGAGCCGTTACCAGGCGAGAGAATCGCTTGTGTCGTTAAGAGCCATGCTTCGATCGACTCGACGGGAACCACGATCAAAATGGGCCACGAGTTTCCGGGTTTCCTTGGCAACCAGTTCAAGGCGGGGCGAGTCTCTTCGGCTCTGATGCTCAGGCGGCATCTGCGGCACGCTTCCTGGGTTCCTTGCTCGGCATGAAGCCAGTGCCGTGGATGTCTTGGATCCTCCGTACCGCCTTGATCTCGGAGGTTCAGGTTACCGTCGTTATCCATGGAGACAACCGCGAATACCGCGCATCGGCTGTAAAACCGACGTAACGCGGTATCTACGGTTCTTTCGACAAACTGCCAACCGTGTCCGAGGCCAGGAAGAACGTCGGGCTCGAATTCCTCTTCGGGGATACCCAATAGTCTCGCCAGATAGGCGAGCAGGATCAGATGATCGTGCCCTTCCGTCAGCAAGCCGACACGGATGGACATGTCAAAGATCCTCGTAAACTCCGGTTGCCCAGAGATGACCAATGGGTTCGTTCGGTTCCGGCTCTTGATGGAGTCGATTCCGCTGAATGTCGACAAGACGCTGAACCTGCGAGCGGCCCTCGTTTTGCTCGACAAGGAGCACTGAATTTTGAAACTCCTCGCCGAAGAGGTCGATCAGCCAGGGCGAATGGGTTGAGAAGACGAGCTGGGTCGGTTTCGTTCCTGCATCAGGATAGGCAAGGCCCAGGAAACGGTCGAAGAGCCAGCGTAGCCTTCGAGGGTTGAGTCCAGCTTCAGGCTCTTCAATGCAAAGTAGCGCGGGTCGTTTGGGGCCGTGAATCAGGCAAAGTAAACCCAGTGTGAGGAGGGTACCGTCGCTCAGATCAGGCGCGGCGATGTAACCTCGTTGTCCGTAGAACGACATCGCAAAGCCTTGCTGCTGTGTCGAAGATTGCGTGACGATGATCGAGTCGAGTTCCGGTAGGAGCTGTCGCATCTCATCCCGGATGTTCTCGTAGCACGAGGCATTGGCTTCGCCTGACTTCGCCCATGCCAGGAAATCGGGCAAACGGTTTCCGTAGTAGCCAATTCGGTCCCAGCCTTGGCCCGAGCCCAGAGACTTCAATTCGGATAGGGAGAGATGGTAATAGCCGAAGCTGTTGAGTGCCCGGGCGACCTCTCGCGTAAAGACGACTCCAGGGGCATCGCGTTTGATCCGGGGGTCCTGGTGGTAGATGAGATTCAATAGGGTCGGTTCGTAAGCGTTCACCTCTCCGAATTCGCCCAGCGCACGAGGTTGGAGCCCGCGCCGTTGGAAAACCCAGTCAACCCACCCGTCGGCCGATCGCTTTTGAAGCGTTTCCTCCAGGACGTAGAGTCCTCCTGGTGAATCGGCAACCCGAAGCCGATAGATCGCCGATTGCCCAGGGTAATTCTGGAGATCGCTGAGTTCGATCTCGAAACCAATCGGGGCGGTCTCATCCGCCCAGCGACTCCGAACCCACTGGAATTCTCCGAGGCCCGGAGGGAATAACTCGACCAGAGAGCGATTGATCGAGTTCTGGATTAGAAGGAAGCCTTTGAAAATATTCGACTTTCCCGATGCAACGGAGCCGATGAGCAAGTTGATCGGACAAAGATTGAATCCACTATTGCCGTGGCTCCGAAAGTTCTCGAACTGGACTCTGGTAATCATGGCAAGAAAACCACGAGGGACGATCTGTGTGCTTACTTCGTTTGAATGATTTGAGGTTAACCTTAAACCAAGTTCTCTGATAGATGGGGCCTGAGCGAACGTTTCGGTCAAATGAGAATGGAATGCTTCGTCTTGGGCAGGATTGCAACAGGGGGACATGGATTCGCCTTGGGGGCCGCGGCTTGACGGCGGTGGACCGAGGCCTGAAAATCGACCTCTTGAATGGAAGGGTCCGCGACTGGGCGATTCTGCGTGACGGGATGGCCCGCTCCTTGAGGAATTAGAGGGATTTCTGGCATGCGATTATGCGTTCGTTGGGGAGGGCTGGGGCGCGGCTTGCCGCTGGCCGTCGCGGTTTGGGGGTGCTTGACGAGTCTTGCAACCGCCGAGGATCGCAGCCCGAGTTCGGCGGAGATCCGGCTCCGCGGAGATGTCTCGTTCCTGGCCGACGATCAACGAGAAGGACGAGCGCCTGGGACCTCCGGAATCGAGGCGGCGGCAGATTACTTGGCGACGGCGTTCAAGGACCTGGGGCTCAAGCCGGCGCCCGGCGCTCAAGAGTATTTTCAACCATTCACGATCAGCGGATTTCCCACCCTGGGCAAGGAACAGGAACTGAGCCTGGAGGGACCGGATGGGAAGACGTTCAAGGGCGAATTTAAAACCGACTACACGCCGCTTGCGATCGGAACGGCCGGGACCGTCGAGAATGCTCCGCTGGTCTTTGCCGGGTATGGAATCACCGCCTCGAATGCCGACAAGAAGCTCGACTACGACGACTATGCAGGGGTCGACGTCAAAGGGAAGGTCGTCCTTCTTCTGCGCAGGGAGCCGAGGCAGGACAAAGCGGACAGTCCGTTCGACGGGAAGCGGGACTCCGATTTCGCGACGTTCCGCCACAAGGCGACCAATGCGTTTCAACATGGGGCGGCTGCGGTTCTGCTTGTCAACGATCATTACGCCCTCCACGGCGAGTCCGATCATCTCCTGAGTTTTGGTGCAGCCGGCGGCGAAACCAATTCCACGATCCCGTTCCTGATGGTCAGCCGTGCCTTCGCCGATCAGGTGCTTGCTGCGGCCGGCGAGCCGAGCCTCGAGCAACTTGAGACGCAGATCGACTCGGATCTGAAGCCGAAGTCCCGCGAACTCAAGGGCTGGTCGGTCACGAGCACGGTCCATATTGATCGGAAGTCGATCGCGACCAAGAACGTGGTGGGTGTGCTCGAAGGGGCAGGGCCGCTCGCCGACGAAACGATTGTCATCGGAGCCCATTACGATCACCTCGGTAACGGCGGCTTCATGTCGGGCTCGCTCGCGGGCTCGTCGCGCGAGATCCACAACGGGGCCGATGACAACGCCTCAGGCACGGCTATGGTCGTCGAAATGGCGCGTCGGTTGACGCGCCGGTCCGACCCCTTGCCGCGCCGGGTCGTCTTTATCGCGTTCTCGGGCGAAGAGCGGGGTTTGCTCGGCTCGAAGTATTACGTTGATCACCCACTCATCCCCCTCCAATCGACGGTGATGATGGTCAACTTCGACATGGTCGGCCGGCTCAACGACAAGAGTGAGCTCACCGTCTACGGCACGGGGACGACGCCCGGGATCGACAACCTCGTCGATGCACTTGGAAAATCGTCGGGTTTCACGATCAAGAAGGTCGCCGAAGGACTCGGGCCGAGCGACCAGCAGTCGTTCTACCTCAAGGACATCCCCGTCCTCTTCGCGTTCACCGGGACGCATCGTGACTATCATCGACCGAGCGACGACACCGACCGGATCAACTTCACGGGGATGACCCGCATCGCCGACTTCTCCGAACTACTCTTGCTCGACCTCGTCCGGCGTCCCCAGCGCCCCGAGTTTATCCGAGTCGCCCGCAAGGGGGGCCACGGTGGCGGCGACCCCGGTCGGGTTTCCATCACCGCCTATCTCGGATCGATCCCCGACTACGACGACAGCGTCAAAGGCGTGAAGCTGTCCGGAGTTCGCGAAGGGAGTCCGGCTGAGAAGGGAGGGCTGAAAGGTGGCGACATCGTCGTCGGATTTGGCGGCAAACCCGTCGCGACAATCTACGACTACACCGAGAGCCTCGGCCGCTATAAGCCCGGGGATGTCGTCGAGGTGGTCGTGCAACGAGACGGTAAGGAAACCTCCCTCAAAGTAACCCTGGGCGCACGCCCCAGCGAGATGCCTTGAGGCGATCACTCGGCCGACGACTCGAGAGAATCGCCGGGAACCGAGAACGACCGGATTGGTCCAGTCCCTGCGCGGTTCTCAGTTTCGGATTGCGAACGACTTTCTTGGGAAGACCTCTGCGAGAGCGAGAGCCAAACCTCACGCGGTAACACGGACAAGCGATTACCCTTGTCCGTGTTACCCTTCCCCTGAGACAACGCAAGAGACGACAATCCAGGATGCGCGATCGCTGCGAAAACCGCTGAAGTGACGCGCGTGGGTAATCTGCTCTCACCGCTTTTGTCGTGGTGCAAACAATATTTGTGTTTGATGTTCATGCTCGAGTAAACGGGGTGATCTTGTCCAAGAGAGGCGATCTTTGGTTGCTTTGGGTCTGGGCGGGGATCTCTCTTCCGCTTGCCGGTTGTTCCTGGCGATCGGGGGGGGATGGGTTGACCGTGGCTTCTTCCTGGGCTGAATCGGAGCGGAAACAAATCGAGGTCGACTTTCAACGCTGGATGGCCGAGAACCATGGGACCGAGCGGGCTCCCAAAGCGGGCTGGATCCGATGGGTACCGATTCCTCGAGAAGAAGATCTCGAGTTCGTGGTGAACCCGTCGCCTCGCCCGTTCGGCCGTCTCGGCGGGAAGGTCGACCTCGTGGTCGGCATCGAGTGTCGGCATTTGGCTGCATTGGCGGGTAAGAGACGTTGGCTCGAGGATGACGGTGGAGGCGACTCTCCCTGGTTTGTCGTGCGCCGGCTTCCGATTGGAATGGCCGTTCTGAACTCCGAGAGCGACTCCAAGGCCGTTCAGGCGAAGAACTCCGACGAACGCAGTAGGCTCGCGTTTGACGACCCGCGTTATGACCCGTTGTCATTCGCCTGGGCGAAGAAGGTGCTGGAGACGGGAGCATGGGCGGAGGGGTATGCCCAGCTTGTGGAAAGCGCCGGCGAGGCGCGTCAGATCGGGCGGCGGCCCGGTTCGGCCCTGGCGGCGGTGAGCCGAGGTGAGGCACGATCGGCTCCCGCGACTCCCGAGAGCGTCGCCAGCGCGGGGAAAGCCGTGCGCTTCACGCTCACGCCCGGGACGGAGACTGCCGAGTGGGTCGAAGGCGGCGCGATTCTCGCGGGGACCCCGAGAGTGCGCCTGGCTCGCTGGTTTCGGGATTTTCTCCGAGAGCGACTCGGCGCCAGCCCTGCGGAGTCCGAATCGCGAGGCTCGCGGGATGCGGATGACCTGCTGTCCGACCTGCTGGGTGCGACGCTCGTCGACACGCAGGACGAGCTCTGGGAGGCCTGGACGAGGTTGGAACGGACTGGGCATCCCAAGCGTCCCACGATGTGGATGATGCAGGCCCCTCCTTGGCCCCCAGCCTCGATTACCAAACTGGCGGAGACGGATCCGTCGGGGACGTTGGTCCAGACGCTTGCGGTGGAGCTGGCACCTGACGCCGACATCCGAGCCTGGCTCCTGCGAGACTGGTTGGGACCGCCGAGACTGATCGATGGACAGGTCTTGACGCAGATCGCGACTGCCGTCGATGGTCGATTGATGCGGGAACCGAGATTTCGGGCCTGGCTCCGGGCCGAGTGGACGGCATGGGCCCGACAGCGTTATCGTCGCGTGGCGCGAATGGCGCGGGAGTGGGAGCCATGATCCGTGTGACGCTCGATGGGCTGGTCAAACGTTGGGATCGTGAGTCGGTCGTCGACCAGGCCTCACTCGAAATTAGGCCGGGTGAGCTTACGTATCTGCTGGGGCCCTCCGGGGCCGGGAAGACGACCCTCGCACGTCTGATTGCCGGACTCGATTCGCTCGACGCAGGTGAGATCTACTTCGATCAGCGCCTGGTCCATACGCTTCCGCCCGCGGCGAGGCGCGTCGGACTTGTGTTTCAGGACGATGCGCTTTGGCCGCTGATGACGGTGGCCGAGAACGTCGCTTATCCGCTCAAGCTCCTGGGGCAGACGCGCGCGGAGCGCCGAGATCGCGTGGCCGAGATGCTGAGCGTCATGAGGATCGACAGTCTCGCCACCAAGCAGCCCGGCCAGTTGTCCGGCCTTCAGCGGCAGCGGGTCGCGCTGGCGCGTGCGCTGGTGGCGAAGCCGGAGCTTTTAATCCTGGATGAACCGTTGGGGCGACTCGAAACGCGGGTGCGCGACGAGCTGCGTGAAGAGATCCGACGTATCCATATCGAGGAAGATGTTACCACCCTCGTATTGACCAACGATGCTCGCGAAGCGCTCGCCCTCGCGGAGCGTCTGGCCGTGATGGACCTGGGCCGGATCGTGCAGGTGGGAACTCCTCAAGAGGTCTATAACCGGCCGATCGACGCGTTCGTCGCGCGGTTCCTGGGCCAGACGAACTTGTTGCAAGGACATGTGGAATCGGCCGACTCGAAGGGCGAGGTGGTTGTTCGTACTCCGTTCGGCCGGATGGTGGGGCAGTCCGCCAACGGCTCGATCGCAGCGGGGTCGCCGGTTACGGTCTCGATCCGACCGGAATCGATCGCATTAGGGCCCGGACTCCCTCCTGACTCGAATCGCTTCTCGGCGACGATCGAACGTTTGGTCTTTCTGGGTGCCGTGCGCCAGGTCCATCTCCGAGGCCCCGGCGATTGGCCCGTCATCGCGACCGCCCTTCAGAGCCAGTCGCAACAGCTCCGCGAAGGGCAAAGCCTGATGATCGGCGTCCCCTCGCCACTCGTGGTCGTCCTCTTGGGAAAGTACGCCATGCCGAAGAACTAGAGCGGTGTTCGCTCGGAGAGCGCAACGAAAGTCGGAGAGAGGCTCCTTGGGTGGCCCTGGTGGCTTGCTACTGCGCTCGGTTTACTGCCGCTATGATACGATGCCCTTCGACATGGGGGCCGACGAGAGGATGGGTGGGCATGGGTTTATTCCGTCGACTAGGGCGATGGGCCGGTGTGGGGCTCTGGCTGCTCGTGCCGACCATCGCGCTGGGGTTGCTGCCGGCGGCCGTGCTCGATCGCGGGCCTTCGGGGGAGGTGCGGCCCACGCTTTTCCCTTTCGCCTTGGTTGCGCTCGACCCGTTTGTTTGGGACTGCGTTCGAAATAGCTTGGCCGTGGCCACGATTGTGTCATTCCTCTCGTGGATTTTAGGAGTCAACCTGGCGCGATTGGTGACGCGACGCCGGTTCTGGGGACGACCGTTACTCGTTGCCATCGCCGTGGCCCCTTTGGTCGTGCCTCCGGTGGTTGGGGCCTTGGGCCTGAGGCTGATGTTCGGCAGTTGGCTCGAGCCCTGGGCATCCCATGGGATTGGGCGTTGGCTCGGTTGGCTCTGTTGGGTCTGGGTCGGATGCGCGGTCGGCACGCCGATGGTGGGGCTGGTCGCAGGAACCGCGCTGACGAAGCTCGAACCCGGTTGGGCCGACGCGGCTCGGCTTGCGGGGGCGAGCCGCTATCTCGCCTGGCGCGGCACGGTTTGGCCCTTGATTCGCCCGGCCGTGGCATCCGCCGTGGCCACCGTGTTTACGCTCACGCTCCTGGAACCGGGAGCGCCGCTGTTGCTTGGGCTGCGGAGAACGTTGGCCTACCAAACCGTCGAAACCTTTGGGACCGACGCTCCTTTCCCTCGCGCGGCGATCCTGGGGTTGATGGCGGTTGGCCTGGCCTTGACCGCGCGACTCTTGCTCCGCTGGTGGGGCGGCGCAGGTGTCCCCTTGCCTTCGAATCACCAGGATCCACCATCCGAAACCGTCTCTTTGGAACTGGCTACGCTGTCGACACTGGCCATGTTGAGCGCGGTCTTCCTGGCCTGGCTCCCGGCGCTGGCCGTCTTTCTCGCGGCGCTCAAGCCTGGCTGGATGGGATTAGTGCGGAACGGAACGGATGCTTCCCGCCATTTTGCTGCATCGGAAGCCTGGTCGATGGTGGGGAATTCTCTCATCGCCGGCCTCGCCGTCGTGGCGTTGCAGCTACTCATGGTGGCCGGGCTTGCGGCCAACCGAGGGAGCACGCGCCGGTTGCCTCGGTTCCTGATCAACTGGCCGGCGGCCTTTCCTCCGCTCGCCCTGGGGGTCGGGGCCTTGGCCCTTCCTTGGTTGTTGAGCCTCGGCGGTGCGGAACTGCTGGTGAGTGGGCGAGATGCCGTTCTTGCTCGGGTGTTACGCTGGCTGGAATCAGTGCTCGCCCCGAGCGGGTCGCCAGGACTTCTCTTGGCTGTGGCTGTCGCCGTTACCATGCAACCGCTCCTGGCCGGGGCGCTGGGAGTTGGGCGGGGAGGCATTCGCCCCGAGTTGTACGACGCTGCCCTGAGCCACGGCGCGTCACGTCGACGAGCCCGACGGCTAGCGACCGGTCTGGCCTTTGCCAATTCGCCCGGCGTGATTTGCTTGCTTTTCAGCCTCGCAGCTACCAACCTGGCCCCCGCACTGATACTTACGCCGACCTGGGGGAGTCGCACGATCGCTCCCGGGATCGTCGCCTTGGCCGATCAGCCCGATGAAGGTCTGGTCGTAGCTTCGCGACTGGCGACGCTGGTCCTGATCGCCAATCTGCTCGCGCTTGCCTTCGCGTTGCGGGGTTGGCATCGGTCGGCTGGGCAGTGGCTGCGCCCTACGTCCTGAAGCCTTTTCGGGCACTCCATGATCGAGCCTGTTCAATCGGATCGGCTCATATAGACAAGCCGGTGCGGACACGTGTATAGTATCGAACTCGTCGCCCGTTCCGTGCTCTAGAAGGATTGCTGCTGCCTTTGAGGACCTACCAGGGATGGCCACGACGGATATCGTCATCCGAGGCGCCCGCGAGCACAACCTACGGGACGTCTCGCTGAATCTGCCACGCGGTGCGTTCATCTGCTTTACGGGGGTTTCGGGATCGGGGAAGAGCTCGCTCGCCTTTGATACCCTTTATGCCGAGGGGCAACGGCGTTATGTCGAGAGCCTCTCGAGTTATGCTCGCCAGTTCTTGGGCCAGATGCCCAAGCCTGAAGTGGATCGAATCGACGGGCTGAGCCCGTCGATCTCCATTCAGCAAAAGACCGGCGGCCGCAACCCGCGAAGCACGGTCGGTACGATCACCGAGATCAATGATTATCTGCGCGTCTTGTTTGCGAGAGTCGGTCAGGGGCATTGCCCCAAGTGCGATCGACCCGTCGCTGCGCAGACCCGGGAACAGATCCTGGCTCGGGTTCACGACTTGCCGGAAGGCACGGCCTTCAGCGTTCTGGCGCCAGTGATCCGAGGGCAGAAGGGGGAATATAAAGACCTCTTCAGCGACTTGTCGCGCGCGGGGTACGTCCGTGCTCGCGTCAATGGGCAAGTGGTTGCTCTGACCGACAACCTGGCACTCGACCGCCAGACGAAGCACAACATCGAGGTCGTGATCGACCGACTCAAGGCGAGTACGTCGGTTCGCTCTCGTCTGGCCGAGGCCATTGAGGCTGCGCTTCGGCTGGGGGAGGGGACGGTCATCATCGCGAGGGAAGGTCAGCCTGACCTGCTGCTTTCGTCGCATTATGCCTGCTCGCATTGCGGACTGAGCTTTGACCCGCCCAGCCCTCAACTCTTCAGTTTCAACAGTCCCCAGGGGATGTGCCCGTCGTGCGATGGGTTAGGAGTCCGGCATGATTTCGACCCCGCGCTTCTGATCCCCGACCCCTCGAAGTCGGTCTGGAAAGGGGCGATCGAACCCTTGGGGCCGGTCTCGGCCATGGGACGATGGCGGCGGCATCTCTTCGAAGGGGTGGCCGCGAATGTTGAGGCGGATCGCGACGGCCCGCCCAAGGGGACGATGCTCAAAGGACCCTGGAGCGATCTCGACCCCAAGTGGCAGCATGCCTGGCTCTACGGACTCGGCGACCGGGCGATCGTCCATCATTGGAAGAACCGAGGGAAAGGCTGGTCGCACGCCGAAACCTGGCCGGGGGTCGCAACCGAACTCCTGGCCAAGTTCCGAGAGGCTTCGAGCGGGCCGCATCGAGCCAAGCTCGAGCCTTACATGCGGAGCATGACCTGCCCCGAATGCCAAGGGGCCCGGCTCAACGCCAGGGCTCGGGCGGTTCGTGTCGGTGGGAAATCCCTGGTCGAGCTCGGCGGAATGCCGATCGGGAAGGCCGCGCAGTTCTTCGATGCCCTGGCCGGTCAGGGGTCCGATGCCTCGGTCGTCGCGCTCGACCCACTGTCTCGAACGATCGCCGAGGAACTGCTCAAAGAGATCCGCGGCCGGCTCGGCTTTCTCACCAACGTCGGCCTGCACTACCTGACGCTCGATCGCGCAGCCCCCACGCTCTCGGGGGGTGAGGCGCAGCGGATCAGGCTGGCTAGCCAGGTTGGCGCGGGGTTGGTCGGGGTGCTCTACATCCTGGACGAACCCTCGATCGGGCTTCATCCACGCGATAACGATCGACTCATCGCCACGCTCGAGCGGTTGCGCGACGCCGGCAATACCGTCATCGTGGTCGAACACGATGAGGATACGATGCGCGCGGCCGACCACCTCGTCGACTTCGGTCCCGGTCCCGGCGTCAAGGGGGGCGAGGTCGTCGCCCAGGGGCCGCTCGCGAAAGTCTCCAGCGCGGCCGCGAGCCTCACGGGACAGTACCTCTCGGGCCGCAAGACCATCGCCGTTCCCGAGCAGCGGAAGGCCAGGAACGAGAAGTCGCTCAAAATCGTCGGGGCCCGGCAGAATAACCTCAAAAATCTCGACGTCGAGATCCCGCTCGGGCTCTTCGTCTGCGTGACGGGAGTGAGCGGATCAGGTAAGAGTTCGTTGATCGGCGACATCTTGCGGGATGTCCTGGCGAGAGATCTGAACGGAGCGAACAGCGAACCGGGGCTGCACGACCGGATCGAGGGGATCGACCACCTCGACAAGATCATCGACATCGATCAGTCGCCGATCGGCCGCACCCCGCGCTCGAATCCGTCGACCTATATCAAGCTGTTCGACCTCATTCGCGACCTTTATACCAAGCTGCCCGATGCCAAGGCGCGCGGTTACAAGGCCGGCCGGTTCAGCTTCAACGTGCCCGGTGGACGGTGCGAAGCCTGCGAGGGGAACGGCTCGAATCGGCTCGAGATGGATTTTCTCGCCGATGTCTGGGTCACCTGCCCGGTCTGCGAGGGGAAGCGCTTCAACCGGGAAACGTTGCACGTCCGGTTCAAGGGAAAAAGCATCAGCGACGTTCTCGAGATGGACGTGCAGGAAGCTCTCGAGCACTTCGCGAACGTCCCCAAGATCGCGGGGATGCTTCAGACCTTGCACGACGTCGGACTCGACTACCTCAAGCTGGGGCAGGCGTCGCCAACCCTCTCGGGCGGCGAGGCACAACGTATCAAGCTCGCGCGCGAACTGGTCAAACGCGGTACGGGACGGACTCTTTACCTGCTCGACGAGCCGACCACCGGCCTCCACTTCGAAGACGTTCGCAAGCTCCTCGAGGTGCTCCACGGTTTCACCGCGCTCGGAAACTCGGTCATCGTGATCGAGCATAACCTCGACGTCGTGAAGACGGCCGACTGGCTCATTGACCTCGGTCCCGAAGGGGGCGAAGGCGGGGGGCAGGTCATCGCGCAAGGGACGCCCGAAGAGGTGGCCCGGGTCGACGGCAGTCACACCGGAGCTGCGCTGCGTCGGCTTTTCCAGGGGGATAAGATACCCAAGCTCGAAAAATCGCGTCCGGCGGCCGCTCGCAAGGGGAAGAGGAAATCGTCTGAGGAAGGGCTCGACTCCATCGCGATCCGAGGGGCTCAGCAGCACAACCTCAAAGGGGTCGACGTCGATATTCCCCGCCACAAGATGACTGTCTGTAGCGGCCCGAGCGGTTCGGGGAAGACATCGCTCGCCATCGACACCCTCTACGCCGAAGGTCAGCGCCGCTACGTCGAAAGTCTGTCCAGTTATGCCCGACAGTTCCTCGCCCCGTTACAGAAGCCCAAGGTCGAAAGGATCAGCGGCCTCTCGCCGGCGATCTGCATCGAACAGAAGACGACGAGCAAGAGCCCTCGTTCCACGGTAGGCACCGTTACGGAGATTCATGATTACCTCCGAATTCTCTTCGCGAGGCTAGGCCAGCCCTACTGCCCAAGCTGTGGTCTGGCGATCGGCACGCAGACGGCCGACGAGATCGTGGAGAAGATCCTGCACCTGCCGGAAGGGACGAAAGTCTACGTCATGGCGCCCGTCGAGCGGCGCGACGGCGATACCTATGATGCACTTTGGGATGATTTGCGAGGCTCAGGGTTTACCAGGGTCCGTGTGGACAGCGTGTCGGTCAGCCTCGACAAACCGCCGAAGCTGAGCCATCGCCGCAAGCACCGGGTTGAGGTGGTCATCGACCGCGCGGTCGTTCGTCGGTCCACTCGATCGCGCTTGGCCGACTCGATCGAGGCGGCCCTCGACCTGGGTAAAGGCGTGGTGCTCGTCGCTCGGGTGGGAGACGAAGAAAACGAGGCGCACTGGCCTGTCGATCGCTACAGCCAGCATCGCTCGTGCGACGGCTGCGGACGAAGCTTCGAGGAACTCTCGCCGCACCACTTCTCGTTCAACAGCCCGCTCGGGTGGTGCCCCGTTTGCGAAGGGCTCGGAACGCAGCACGGGGCGAACCCGGCCCTGCTCATCCCCGATGGGAGCCGAAGCCTGCGCGAGGGGGCCGTGGCCGTCTGGCCCGACTTCGCCGTAAACCCGTTCTTCGGACGGATGATCGCCGCCATGGCGGAGGCGCGCGGGATCGATCTTGATGTACCCTTCGACGAACTCGAGGGCCGACATCGTCGCGCGATCTTGCACGGGACCGGCGATGCCTGGTTCCAGGTGCCCGCAGGCGAGGGGCAGCCCCCGTTCTCGTTCCAGTACAAAGGGCTCTTTCCCGCCATCGAGGAGGCGGCCCGCGTTTCGTTTGTCTATCGCTTCAAACTCCAGGGGATGGTGGACGACGTCCCTTGCGCGGCGTGCATGGGGGCCCGACTTCGCGACGACTCCGCAGCCGTGCGGTTCCGCGATTACACCATCGACCAGGTCGGGCAGTGGCCGCTCGGTCGTGCGTATGACTTCTTTCAAGGGTTGAAGCTGGAACGAGACGAACGCCACATCGCCGGCGATCTGATCCGAGAGATCCGCGATCGGCTCAAGTTCCTGGTGGACGTGGGCCTCGATTACCTCTCCCTGGCGCGAGGGACACCGACGCTCTCCGGCGGCGAGAGCCAGCGGATCCGCCTGGCCAGCCAGATCGGCAGCGGTTTGACGGGCGTGCTCTATGTCCTTGACGAGCCGACGATCGGTTTACATCCACGCGACAACACGCGACTCCTCGCCGCGCTTGGGCATCTCCGCAACCTCGGGAACTCGCTCGTCATCGTCGAGCATGATCGTGAGGTGATCGAGGCGGCGGACCACCTCATCGACTTCGGGCCGGGCTCCGGGCATGAGGGGGGGCAAGTCACCGCAGCGGGAACGCCGGCCAAGGTCAAGACGAACAAGAAGTCGCTCACGGGCCAGTATCTGAGTGGCAAGGTCGCGATCCCCGTTCCGACCAACCGTCGGCCCTGTGACGGGCCGGCGCTCAGGATCATCGGGGCGCGGCATCATAATCTCAAGAACATTGATGTTCCTTTCCCCCTCGGTGTCGTGAGTGTGGTGACGGGGGTGAGCGGCTCGGGTAAGAGTTCGCTAATCGAAGACATCCTCTGGAAGGCCGCGGCCAAGGCCTTGCATCGAGCCCAGGTGAGTCCGGGGGCCCACGACGAGATCGAGGGGCTGGATCAGGTCGACAAGGTCATCAGCGTGGATCAGACCCCGCTGGGGAGCACACCGACGTCGACCCCCGGAACCTACTCGGGAGTCTTCGACCTGATCCGGGAACTCTACGCGAAGCTACCCGAGGCCAAGGTTCGCGGTTACACGCCGAGGCGGTTCAGCTTCAACCAGCCGGGAGGGCGGTGCGAAGCTTGCGAAGGGGCTGGGCAGAAACGAATCGAGATGCACTTCTTGCCCGATGTGTGGGTGACCTGTGAAGCCTGCGAGGGCTCGCGCTTCACGCGCGAGACCTTGGCGGTCAAGTTCCGGGGCCGCACGATCGCCGACGTGCTCGCGATGACGATCGACGCCGCGCTCGAACTCTTCGCCGGCGTGGCCCGGATCCGCAAGATTCTCCAGACTTTGCACGACGTCGGCCTGGGGTATCTCTCGCTGGGACAAGCCGCCCCCACGCTTTCCGGCGGCGAAGCCCAACGCGTGAAGCTTGCGGCCGAACTCGCTCGTCCCGACACGGGGAGAACCCTGTATATCCTCGACGAGCCGACCACGGGGTTGCACCTCGACGACGTCCGCAAGCTTCTCGAGGTCGTCCACCGGCTCGCCGATCTCGGCAATACGGTGGTGATCATCGAGCACAACCTTGAAGTGATCAAGACGGCCGATTGGCTGGTCGACCTCGGTCCCGAGGCGGGAAGTGCGGGTGGCGAAATCGTCGCTGTCGGCCCTCCCGAGACCATCGCCGCCTGCAAACGAAGTTTGACCGGCGCCATCCTCAAAGGGGTACTCGCCGCCGGTCCTCGAGCCGAGCGGGTGAAGTTCGACCGCAAGGCCGCGGCGCGCAAGGCGCTTGCGGAAGTGAAGGCGGCGAGCCTCGAGGAACTCGCGAATAGCGTCAAACCGCCCTGGGAAATCGACGGCCGCCGTTGGCATACCCGCGACCGCATCAGCCGTAACGGTAAGCCGGCCCGCTGGGATGGGCGCATTCTCGAGCGCGTGGTGGACCGAATCCAGGAACTGGGAGCCTTCGCAGAGACCGACTGGTCTCAGCGCGCGACCGTGCGGATCACGGGAGCAGAGAAAGACGCTCCCCAGTTCTTCCAGGCACTGACGGGCCACGAGTGGATCGTCACCCTGAGGTTTACGGTGCCCCGCAACAGCTTCAAGCTGACGACCCTTGCGGACAAGCTCCGGCTGACTCCGTTCCACGAGAGCTCGCCACCGGTCCTCAGCGATGCCGACCGGCTCGAAGTGGCCAACGAAAAGGGGCCGACTCAGCAAGTGACGATCACCTGCCACTCGACCGAAGACCTGGAGACCCCGGCGTTCGACAGCTTCCTGGCTCAAGCCGTCGCCGCGTACGAGCGGATCGGCAAGACCGGAGCCTTGGTCTCCGCGAGTAAGCTGCGTCAGGCGAACTGATCACTCACCTGCAAGTTGGGAACCCGATCAAGATTCTTGCCGGATACACCACTTAGTGGATCATCCGGCAAGTCTCCTTCTTGTAGGGTGGGCATTGCCCACCAGGGATTAAACCCTGGTCGAAGCCACGAGATTGGTGGGCAGTGCCCACCCTACTAGTCCATCAACACTAAAAAAATGGGTAAGAT
>Ga0153954_1000208_pt1 | contig 53487 bp, 51 predicted proteins | sample TSFL038MetaG_FD_102277 | JGI IMG/M metagenome (GOLD analysis project Ga0153954, IMG submission 102277) | Attine ant fungus gardens microbial communities from Florida, USA - TSFL038 MetaG | ecosystem: Host-associated > Fungi > Mycelium > Unclassified | place: USA: Florida, Wekiwa Springs State...
CGACCGAAGAGGTCTACGCGATGCCGCTGTTGATCGTGCCGCCCTGGATCAACAAGTTCTACATCCTCGATCTCAAGCCCGAGAACTCCTTCATCAAGTGGGCAACCGAGCAGGGCTACACGGTGTTCGTGATCTCCTGGGTCAATCCCGACGAGCGGCTGATCGCCCTCACCTTCGGGGATTACATGAAGCAGGGCCCGCTCGCCGCCCTCGATGCCATCGAGAAGGCGACCGGCGAGAAGAAAGTCTCGGCCATCGGCTACTGCATCGGCGGCACGTTGATGGCGGCCACCCTCGCCTACCTGGCAGCGCGCGGCGAGGAGCGGATCGCGGCCTGCACCTTCTTCACCGCGCAGGTCGATTTCACGGAGCCGGGCGAGTTGGGCGTCTTCATCGACGAGGACCAGCTCGCCGGCCTCGAGCAGGTCATGAGCAAGAAGGGCTATCTCGAAGGCAACGAGATGGCGACGACCTTCAACATGCTTCGCGCCAACGACCTCATCTGGTCGTTCGTGGTGAACAACTATCTGATGGGCAAGGATCCCTTCCCCTTCGATCTTCTGTTCTGGAATGCCGACGCCACACGCATGCCGGCGGCGATGCACATGTATTACCTGCGCAACATGTACCAGAAGAACCTGCTGGCGAAGCCGGGCGGGCTGGTGATCGACAACGTGCCGATCGATCTGCGCAAGATCTCGATTCCGGTCTACATCCAGGCCGGCAAGGACGACCATATCGCGCCCGCCAAGTCGGTCTACAAGGCAACCCAGATCTATTCCGGCCCGGTGCGCTTCATGCTGGCGGGCTCCGGCCATATCGCGGGCGTGGTCAATCCGCCGCGTAACAAGAAGTACCAGCACTGGCTGAACGAGACAGCAAAGAACCCGCCGACCCTCGACGAATGGCGTGCCGGCGCGACCGAGTATCCCGGCTCGTGGTGGCACGACTGGGACAAGTGGTTGTCGGCCAAGTCCGGCCCCAAGGTGCCGGCGCGCGTGCCCGGCCAGGGTGGCCTGCCGGCGATCGAGGATGCGCCCGGCTCCTACGTGAAGGTCCGGCTGATCGAAGGATGATGAAGGCGCTCCTTCTCGCGATGGCGCTTGCTGTCGCGACGAACGCCCAGGCTGCGGAGCTGCAGCTCATCGTCGGCGGAGGCTTCACAGGCCCCATGAAGACGCTTGCGACGCAGTTCGAACAGGCGACGGGCCACAAGCTCGTCATCCGCTTCGCCGCCACGCCCGACCTGATCAAGATGGCGACGGGCACGCCCCTCGATATGGCCGTCGTGCCGCGCGAAGTCTTCACGAACGAGGCGGCGCGCGCGATGTTCGTGCCCGGCCCTACAATCGATATTGCTCGCGTCGGCTTCGGCGTCGCCGTGCGCGCCGGTGCGGCCAAGCCCGATATCTCGACGCCCGAGGCGTTCAAGCAGGCGTTGCTCGGGGCACCATCGATCACCTTCCTGCCCGAGAGCGCTGCCGGTGCACAGGTCATCCGGACCTTCGAGAAGCTCGGCATCGCCGACGCAATGAAGGCGAAGACGAAGCCGCAGAAGATTCCGGGCGACATTCCCAAAGCGGTCGCTCAAGGCGACGCCGAGCTCGCCCTCTTTCTGATGAACGTCTTGGCGGCGCCGGGCGTGGACATCGTCGGCCCCTTCCCCGGCGATCTGCAGCAGGAGCTCGTATTCACGTCGGCGATCGCGGCGAAGTCGGAACAGGCCGCCGTCGCCAAGGCCTTCCTCGACTTCCTGCGTTCGCCGGCAGCCCAGGCGGTGATCGAGGCGCAGGGAATGACCGCGGGCTAGCCGCGGTAGGTCACCGATTCGTCCTGGCTGTCGCGGAAGACCGTGACCTTCACCAGGCCCCGCGCTGTAGGCTTGAGCTTGCGCCAGATCCAGGCGGCTAGGTTCTCCATCGTCGCAGGACCGAGATCGGGCACGTCGTCGAGCATGTGATGATCGAGCCCGTCACGCGCTTCGGCGAGCGTCCGTTCGAGCACGCCGAAATCGACGACCATCCCGGTCGCCTTGTCCGCCTGCCCTTGCACGGTCACCTCGGCCCGATAGGAATGGCCGTGGATGCGCCGGCTGGCCGCCGTGTCGACGCTGCGCTCGAGCGTGTGCGAGGCGTCGAAGCGGAAGGATTTGGTGAGTTCCCACATCAGCGGATGCCGAGATGCTTGTGCGTCTGGACGCTGAGCTGCCACTGCGGATGGGCGAGGCAGTAGGCGATCGCACGCCTGGTGTTCTCGACGACGTCCGCGCCGTCCATCGGCTGCAGCGAGAAGCGCTGGAAATCGAGGTCGGTGAAATTCTCCGGCGGCAACTCGGGCTGTGGATAGACGAGCTTCAGCTCGTGGCCCTTGCGCACCTTGAGGGGATCGCGCGTCTTGGGGCTGACGCAGAGCCAGTCGATCCCTTCCGGCGGCTCGACGGTGCCGTTGGTCTCGATGGCGATCTCGAAGCCACGCGCATGCAGTGCCGCGATCAAGGGCTCGTCGACCTGCAGGAGCGGCTCGCCACCCGTCAGCACGACGAAGCGATGGGCGTCGTTGCCTTCCCAGCTCGTGGCGATCGTATCGGCGAGCCTGTCGGCGGTGTCGTAGCGGCCGCCCAAGGTGCCATCCATGCCGACGAAATCGGTATCGCAGAAGCGGCATTGCGCCATCGCGCGATCTTCCTCGCGGCCGGACCAGAGGTTGCAGCCCGCGAAGCGGCAGAACACGGAAGTGCGTCCCGCCTGCGCGCCCTCGCCCTGCAGGGTCTTGAAGATCTCCTTCACCGCGTAGCTCACTCGGCGGCCTTCGCCTCGCCCGGCTGGTAGCTGCGGGCAAGCTCGACATACTGAGCGGCGATCCGGCGGAAGGTCTCGAAGTCCTTCTCCGTAAGATCGCGCAGCTTCTGGGCCGGATTGCCGGCCCACAATTCGCCACGACGCACGATCTTGCGCGGCGTCACCACGGCGCCGGCAGCGACCATCGCCTGGCTCTCGACCACGGCGCCGTCGAGCACCGTCGAATGCATGCCGATGAAGGCGCCATCCTGCACCTCGCAGGCATGCAGCAACGCCATGTGGCCGACCGTGACATCACGGCCGACCGTGGTCATCAGGCCGCGCGAGGCGACATGCACGACTGTGCCGTCCTGCAGGTTGGAGTTCTCGCCCACGCGAATGCCCGGCCCGTCGCCGCGCAGGATGACGCCATACCAGATATTGGCATTGGCGGCGATCTCGACGTCGCCAATCAACGTCGCATTGGCGGCGATGAAGGCCGAGGAGTGGACCTTCGGCGTGAAGCCCTTCACGGGAACGATCAGACCCGACATGTCCTGCTCCGCAAAAACGAAGGGCGCCCTGCGGCGCCCTCCGACATCTTGATCCTCGGGCGCCGTCCTAGCGCTTCGAGAACTGGAAGCGGCGGCGCGCGCCGGCGCGTCCGTACTTCTTGCGCTCGACCACGCGGCTGTCGCGGGTGAGGAAGCCCGAGCCCTTCATGGCGCCACGTAGCGCCGGCTCGAACTTCGCCAGCGCCTGGGCGATGCCGTGGCGCACCGCGCCCGCCTGGCCCGACAGGCCGCCGCCGGAGACGGTGGCGATCACGTCGAACTGACCGTTGCGCTGGCTGACGTCGAACGGCTGCTGGATCACCATCTGCTGCGTCGGACGCGCGAAGTAGATCTTCTGGTCGCGGCCGTTGACCGTGATCTTGCCGGTGCCGAGCTTGACCCACACGCGGGCGACGGCGTTCTTGCGACGGCCGGTCGCGTAGGCGCGGCCCTGCTCGTCGACTTCCTTCTCACGCGGCATCACCGGAGCGGCCGCGGTCGGGGCCTTCTTCAGTTCGGCAAAGGACGAAAGTTCGGTAGCCATGTTCAGCCGATCCTCGAATTCTTGCGGTTCATCGCGGCAACGTCGAGCTTCTCGGGCTGCTGGGCCTCTTGCTCGTGGTTCGGTCCCTTGTAGACGCGCAGGTTCTTCATCTGCGCGCGGCCGAGCGGCCCCCGGGTGATCATGCGCTCGACGGCCTTGACGATGACGCGCTCGGGAAAGCGGCCTTCGAGGCGCTTGCCCAAGGTCTCGCCCTTGATGCCGCCGGGGTGACCGGTGTGATAGTAGAAGTACTCGCGCTCCGCCTTGCGGCCGGTGAGGCGAACCTTCTCCGCGTTGATCACGACGATGTTGTCGCCGCAATCGACATGCGGGGTAAACGAAGGCTTGTGCTTACCGCGCAGACGCATGGCGATGATCGTGGCGAGCCGGCCGAGCACGAGCCCGTCGGCGTCGATCAGCACCCACTTCTTCTGCACTTCGGCAGGCTTGATGCTGGTGGTGCGGTGACTGAGGGTTTCCATGGTTCTTTCTTCCGTGAGCGGGCGCTTATGGGGATAAGCGGACGCCTTGTCAAATCGACGGAAATAATATCGATAAATCAATCAATTAGATACACGGTACTATAATACCCAGAACTTAAGCCTATGATTTCTTGGGCGGAATTGAATAAGTCATGGTCACATGCGCGACCGGCGCCTTCTGCCCTTCGCTCCAGATCGTGAAGTCGCCAACGGCCAGGGTGCGGCCGAGCTTCATCAGCCGGCCCTCGCCCTTCAGCACGCCGACCTCGGGCTTGCGCATGAAATTGATGTTCAGGCTCGTGGTTACGGCGAGCGCGACGGGTCCGAGCTGCGCCAGGATCAGAAGGTAGAAGCCGACATCGGCGAACCAGACGAGCGTCGGGCCCGAGACGGTGCCGCCGGGCCGCAGATGCTGGTCCTGGGTCGGCAGGCTGAGGCGGATCGTGGTGTCGTCGAGATGATCGATCGACACACCTTCCTTGGCAGCCTGCGGAAACTCCCTGGCGAGGAAGACCATGAGCTCATCGGCCGTCATCACTGGCATGACGCCCCTCCCCGCCACAGATAGAATGTCGCCATGTCCCCCAGCTCCAACGAACCCGTCCTGCTACGCCGCGACGAAGGTCCGGTCGCGATCCTGACGCTGAACCGGCCGCACGCCATGAACGCCTTGTCGGGCGAGCTTATAGACGCGCTCAAGGCGGAATTCGACAGGCTTGCCGAGGACCGCTCCATCCGCTGCGTGATCGTCGAGGCCAAAGGCCGCGCCTTCTCGACCGGCCACGACCTGCGCGAGGTCAACGCCAATCGCGACTACGCCTTCCATCATGACCTGCTGACGCGTTGCTCGGGCATGATGCTGGCGATCAACCGCCTGCCACAGCCGGTGATCGCCAAGGTCCATGCCGTCGCGACCGCCGCCGGCTGCCAGCTCGTCGCCGCCTGCGATCTCGCCGTGGCCTCGAGCGAGGCGACGTTCGCCACGTCGGGCATCAACAACGGCCTGTTCTGCGGTTCGCCCTCCGTCTCGGTCGGCCGCAATGTCGGCAAGAAGCGCGCGCTCGACATGCTCTTCACCGGCCAGTTCGTCGATGCGCAAACGGCGCTGCGCGACGGGCTGGTGAGCCGCGTCGTGGCGCCCGATCAGCTCGACAAGGAGACGATGGCGCTCGCCACCCGGATCGCCGAACAGCCGCCCGAGCAGATCGCCTCGGGCAAGGCCATGTTCCACAAGCACATGGAAATGGATCTCGATCGCGCCTATGCCTTCGCGACCAACTTCATGGCCGACGCCATGCAGCGCGAGGATGCGCAGACCGGCATCGACGCCTTCGTGAACAAGAAGCCGAAGCCCGACTGGAAGGGCCGCTAACCAGTCAGGCCTCGAAGATCAGGCCTCGAAGATGAGGCACGTCGTCGTGCCATGGGCCAGGAGCTTGCCCTGGCCGTCGACGATGCGGCCCTCGGCGGCGCCGATGCGGCGCCCGCGATTCAGCACCGTTCCTTCAGCGCGGATCGAGCCCGTCTCCGGCGTGATCGGGCGGACCAGGGTGATCTTGAATTCGAGGGTCGTCTGCGCGAGCCCCTTCTCCAGCGTCGTCCAGATTGCAAGCCCCATGCAGCTGTCCAGCAAGGTCGCCGACAGGCCACCATGCACGGTGCCGGACGGGTTGAGATGATCTTCATTGGGTTGGCAGGCAATGACCATCCGTCCGTTCGACACTTCGACAACGTCGTAGCCGAGGGTCCGCGCGATCGTGTTCAGCGGCAGGCTGCCGTCGACCAGGCCCTGGACGAATTCCAGGCCGCTCATCTGCCGGCGCTTGTCGGTCGGTACCGTTCCGTAGCTCTTGCCACCCGCGTTTGACGTCATCGTCTCTCCCTTCTCTGGCTCGCTTCCTGCATAGCGGATAGCTGGTGAAACAGCTGGCGGGTTTCGGACGTGAACGTTCTCTGCGTGAATTAGATGACTTGTCATCTATTTATAGATCATCTAAATGCATGATATGTCATCCAATTCAACGGCGAGCCGCAAGGCGTTCGGCTCGCTCCTCGGGCACGCCTACCGGCAGTGGCGGCGGGCTGCCGACCGGCATCTCAGGCCCTTCAATCTCACCGAGGCGACCTGGCTGCCGCTGGTCCATATCGGCCGCGCCACCGAGCCGCCGCGCCAGAAGGACCTCGCCGCCTCCATGTCGGTCGACGGTTCGGCCGTAGTGCGGCTCCTCGACAATCTCGAGGCGGCGGGCCTGATCCAGCGCAAGGAGGCCGAGACCGACCGGCGGGCCAAGACGATCCATCTGACGCCGCGCGGCCGCACCATTGCCGACAAGGTCGAGACCGTGTCCCGGCGCATCCGGCGCGATGCCCTGGCCGGCCTTTCGGAGAAAGACATCGAGACCACGATACGCGTATTGGAACACATCAGCGGCGTGCTGGAGGACGAAACCGAAGGGGCCACGGCATGAGCGCCCCTCTCTGGCTCCTCACGCTGATCACCTTCAGCGGCACGCTCGCCATGCACATCTTCGTGCCGGCGCTCCCCGAGGCTGCACGTGCGCTGGGCGCCACGGTCGCCGGCATGCAGATGACCATGAGCGTCTACATCTTCGGCCTGGCCGTGGGACAGCTCGCCTACGGGCCATTGTCGGACCGCTACGGCCGACGACCGGTGCTGGTCGGCGGTCTCGCGCTCTACACGCTGGCCGGGCTCGCGGCCTGCGTCATCGGCGAGGTGCATTATCTGATCGTCGCGCGCCTGTTCCAGGCGCTGGGAGGCAGTGCCGGCATGGTGATCGGCCGCGCCATGGTGCGCGACTCCGCCCAGCCCCAGGAAGCCGCCCGCCGCCTCGCCACCATGAACCTGATGGTCGCGCTCGGACCGGGCGCCGCGCCGCTGATCGGCGGCGCGCTGGCGACGACTTTCGGCTGGCGCTCGATCTTCTATGCGCTGGCGCTGCTGGGCATCGTCAACCTGCTGTTCGCGTTGCTCATGCTGCCGGAGAGCCACGCGCCGAAGACGGTGACCAAGGCTTCCGGACTGGCGCGCAACTACGGCAAGCTGCTCACCTCGCCCGCCTTCCTGGGCTTCGCGCTGGGCGGCGGCTGTGCCACGACCTCGATGTACGCCTTCATCAGCGTCTCGCCGTTCATCTTCGCCCACCAGCTAGGCCGGCCCGACTACGAGGTCGGCATCTATCCGGCAATCCTGCTGGCTGGCGTCTGGCTGGGCAGCATCGCGGCGACGCGCCTGATCCCACGCGTGCCCATCGACCGGCTCGCGGTCGGCGCAAATGTGATCAGCGTGCTGGGCGCCCTGATTTTCCTGGGCGTGGCGCTCTCGCACCATCTCACGGTGCTGTCGGTGATCGGCCCGATGTTCGTGTTTGGCCTGGGCGCCGGCGTGGCCTCGCCGGCCGCGCTCACGCAGGCGATCAGCGTCAATCCGAACATCATCGGCTCGGCGTCCGGTCTCTATGGCTTCTCGCAGATGGGCGTTGGCGCGATCTGCACCGCGCTGGTCGCCATCACCGGCACCAATCCAGCTCTTGCGGCGGCCATCGTCTTGGCCACCGCCGGGATCATCGGCCAGTTCGCCTTCTGGGTCGCGCTACGCCATCGCCCGCCCGCGACGCCGGCCGTCTAGCGGCTTAGGCCTACTGCCGGTAGTCGCTGCCCTTGCCGTCGATCTGGCGCAGAGCCGCACGCCAGTCGGACATACCGAACTCCGGCGAGGCCCGCTGCGCCTTGGCGCGCTTGCCATAGCCTTCGATGACCTCGGGATCGATCGGCTCCGGCTCCTCGCCCATGCTGCGGGCGATGATCTCGACCTCGCAGGCGCGTTCCAGCATGTACATGCGACGGAGCGTTCCCGGCACGGTGTCGCCGACCGTCAGCAGACCGTGGTTGCGCAGCACGACCGAATTGCCGTTCTGGCAGGTCACGCCGAGCGCCTCGCATTCCTCGTCGGAAGTCGGCATGCCGTACTCGTGGTAGGTGAGCTCGTCCCACACGGCGAGCACGTCCTGGCTGATCGGACGCAGGCCCTGCTTGAGGGTCGAGAGACCAGTGCCGGCACGGGTGTGCGTATGCATCACGCAGTTCGCATCCGGCCGTGCCTTGTAGACACCGCTGTGGATGGTGAAGCCCGCCGCGTTGAACGCGCCGTTCTTGCTGTACACCTTGCCGTCCATGTCCATCTTCACGAGGCTGGAGGCGGTGATCTCACCGAACAGGTCTCCGTAGTTATTGATCAGGAAGCAGTCCGGCTCACCCGGCACGCGTACCGACAGATGCGTGTTGATCGTATCGGTCCAGCCGTACATGTCGCAGATGCGATAGAGCGCGGCGAGGTCTATGCGCGCCTGCCACTCCGCGTCGGTCATGTTGGGACGCTCGACATTCACCGCCACATTCATCTCAATTCTCCTCAACTAGAGCTCACCTGATTTGTGCGAATTTTAGGCCAAGTCGCGGTCTGGCGCGACTCTAGGCAGCCATGCGCCTGGATCGTGGTTTCGGTCCTCGGCACAGTAATTGCGTGTTAGGCTCGGGGTCTTTCACCCTGGAGCGTGTCTTGAGCAAACCATTTCATCTTGCGTGGTTCTTGCAAGGCTCGAGTGTCCAGGCTTGGGGGCATGCCTGGACCGGGCACATCGGCGAAACCTGGATGCAGCCCGAGCTGTTCCTCAACATGGCCCGCTCGTTGGAGCGCTCCTGCTTCGACTATGTCCTGCTCGAAGACTCGTCCTACGTCGGCGAGAGCTTCAACGGCTCGACCGAAACCTATCTCAAGAACGCGATCGCCGTGCCGCGGCAGGACCCCTCCGTGGTCGCCGCGCTGATGACCCAGGTCACCTCCCGCATCGGCATCGTGCCGACCTTCGGCACTTACGCCTATCACCCCTACCTGCTCTCCCGCCTGGTCGCGACGCTCGATCAGGTGTCGGACGGCCGCATCGGCTGGAACGCCGTGACCGGCAGCTCCGACTTCGCGGCGATGAACTTCGGCATGCAGGGCATGCCCGATCATGACCTGCGCTACGACATGGCCGACGAGTACATGGAGGTCTGCAAGGGCCTGTGGGGCTCGTGGGAGCCGGGCGCGCTGATCGCCGATCGCAAGAACGGTGTGCTCGTCGATCACACCAAGGTCCACGCCGTGAACTTCCAGGGCAAGTACTACAGCACGCGCGGGCCGCTCAATTCCGGCCCCGCGCCGCAAGGCCAGCCTGTGATCGCGCAGGCCGGCGGCTCGCCGCGCGGCCGCAAGTTCGCCGCCGCCCATGCCGACACCATCGTCGCCCACGTGAAGGGCATCGAGGGCATGAAGGCCTACCGCGACGACGTGCGCAAGCACATGGTCGCGCAAGGCCGCAATCCCGACGACTGCAAGGTGCTGTTTCTCGTCAATCCGATCCTCGGCGAGACGATGGAAGACGCACAGGAGCGGCGGCGGCGGCAGCTTGCCCACGCGCGCGAGCATATCGAGGAGCGCATGGCGCATTTCGGCAAGGTGACCAACATCGACTTCGGCAAGTTCGACGTCGACCAGCCCCTGCCCGACCACGTCACGACCAACGGGCACCAGCAGAACCTCGAGCAGTACCGCCAGATCGCCAAGGGCCGCTCGATCCGCGAGACCATGGCGAGCTTCAACACCGTCGATCTTTCGGTCGAGCTCTGCGGCACGCCCGATGCCGTGGCAGCCCGCATGGGCGAGGTCATGCAGGAGGTAGGCGGCGACGGCTTCCTTTTCTCCATGTCCAACGTGAACCGCCGCACCCTGGCCGAGATCGAGGACGGGCTGGTACCCGCCCTTCAGGATCGCGGCCTCACCCGCAAGGCGTACGAGCACAAGCAGTTCCGGGACAATCTTCTCGCGTACTAGCCAAGAAAACAGGGAGCGATCATGAGCAAAAAGGACATCCTGCGTTTCAGCCGGCGCACCGCGCTCGGCCTGCTCGGTGCAGGCCTGTCGGCGCCGTTCATCCTGCGCGACAGCTTCGGCCAGACCATGCCGGAACTCACCAAGATCCCGGACAGTCTCAAGGGTTCGGGCGAGCTGCGCATCGCCACCTTCGGCGGCACCATGCAGGAGACGCAGCAGAAGGCTTATTTCGAGCCCTTCGAGAAAGCCTCCGGTATCAAGGTCAAGGCGTTCGCCGGATCGGATCCGACCAAGATCAAGGCGATGGTCGAGACCAAGAACATCGAATGGGACCTGGCGCAGCTCAGTCGCGGCTCGATCATGAACCTGATGAAGACCGGCGATTACTTCGAGAAGATCGACTACTCCCTCGTCGACGACGGCGTCCCCAAGGAATATCGCTTCGAATACGGCCTGGAGATGCTCGTCTGGGCACAGGTGCTGGGCTACCGCCCCGACGCCACCAAAGGCGTTGTGCCCAAGGGCTGGGCCGATTTCTGGGATACCAAGAAATTTCCGGGCGATCGCGCCATGGTCGGAACCGGCAACGGCGGCTGGCCGGAGCTGGAGTTTGCCATCATGGCATCGGGGGTGCCGCCCGAGAAGGTCTACCCGATCGACATCGACCGTGCCTTCGCGAGCTACGACAAGATCAAGAAGGACGTGGTCAAGTGGTGGGACACCGGCGCCGTGCCGATCCAACTGCTCACCGACCGCGAGGTCGTCATGACCAGCGTGTGGAACGGCCGGATGGCCGCGCTGCAGGCAGCCGGCGTGAAGGCCGAGATCAGCTGGCCGCAGGGTCTCTTGAAGCGCGACGCCTGGGGCATTCCCAAGGGCGCGAAGAACGCCACGAACGCCCAGAAGTTCGTCGCCTACTCCACGATGGCGATCCCGCAAGCGCGCGTCTCGCTCGGCATCCCCTACGGCTCGGTCAACAGCGGCTCGAACCAGTACATCCCCGAGGAACGGCAGAAGGTGCTGCCGAGCGCGCCGGCCATCAAGTCACAGCTGCTCACCTATAACTACGATTGGTGGATCGACAACCGCGCCAAGGTGATCGACCGCTTCAACAAGTGGCTCCTGGGGTGAGAGACACAGTCTCTTCCGCCGGCAGCGGCGCCTCGGTGACGCTGGCCGGGCTCGAGAAGAGCTACGAGCGCGTTGGCGCGGTGAACGGCGTGTCGCTCGACATCCGGTCGGGCGAATTCCTGACGCTGCTCGGCCCCAGCGGTTCGGGCAAGACGACGACCCTGATGATGATCGCGGGCTTCGAGTCCCCGACCAAGGGCGACATCGCCATCGACGGCACGTCGGTGGTCGCCATGCCGCCGCACAAGCGCAACATCGGCATGGTGTTCCAGAACTATGCCCTCTTCCCGCATCTGACGGTCGCCGAGAACATCGGCTTCCCGCTGAAACAGCGCGGCATGCCGAAGGCAGAGCGAGCGAAGCTGGTCGGCGAGGCGCTCGAACTGGTGCATTTGCCAGGTTACGGCGGTCGCTACCCGCGCCAGCTTTCCGGCGGCCAGCAACAGCGCGTGGCGCTCGCGCGCGCCATCGTCTTCAAGCCGCGCCTGCTGCTGATGGACGAGCCGCTGGGCGCGCTCGACAAGCAGTTGAGGGAGAACCTGCAGCTTGAGATGCGCCGCCTGCATGCCGATCTCGGCATCACCTTCATCTACGTGACGCACGACCAGGAAGAAGCCCTCACCATGTCGGACCGCATCGCCGTCATGAACGAGGGGCTGGTGGCGCAAGTCGGAAGCCCAGAGGATCTCTACGACCGGCCTTGCAGCCGCTTCGTCGCGGGCTTCGTCGGGGAGTCGAATTTCATGCCCGCGGTCGTCAAGGGTGTCGAGAACGACGTCGTCGTCGCCGAGTGTCAGGGCGCTGTCATTCGCGCCACCTGCCCCTCGCGGCCGGCCAGCGGCTCGAGCGTGACCCTGACCACGCGGCCTGAACGGCTGCGCTTTGCCGACACGCTGAACGGCAGCGCCCATGCCATGAATCGCATTCAGGTCACTGTCACCGAGGCGGTGTTCGCGGGCGAGCGCTGCCGCTACCTGCTCCAGGCCGCCGATGGCACCTCCATCGTGCTGAAGGAGCCGTCGAGCGCTGCCATTCGCCGGCGAGCGGTCGGCGAAAAGGCCGAGATCGCCTGGTCCTTCGCGGACACGATCCTTGTCTGACCTGGCGCAACCGGTTCCGCTTTCGGTGCCGGTGCGCACGGCTCCGGCCTTTGCCGTGACTTCGCGACAGGTCGTGCCGCTGCTGTTGGTGGCGCCGCTGGTCCTTTACATGGTGGTGCTCTATGCGCTGCCGGTCGCCTCGATGCTGCTGCGCTCGATCAACGAGCCCGGCTGGACCCTGCAGCACTATCGGGACCTGATGACCGACTCGGTGTTCTTCAACACCCTGTCGAACACACTCTACACCGCCGTCATCGTCACACTCGGCACCCTGGTGCTGGGATATCCCGTGGCGCTCGCGCTGGTGCGCGCCAAGCGCCTCGCGCCGCTGATCCTTGTCATCGTGCTTCTGCCTTTCTGGACCAGCGTGCTGGTGCGTTCGTATGCCTGGATGGTGCTGCTCGGCCGGCATGGCCTGATCAACGAGGCGTTACTGGCGAGCGAGCTGATCGACCGGCCGTTGCGCCTCCTCAACACGCCGCTCGCCGTGCAGATCGGCATGATCCATATCCTGCTGCCCTATATGATCCTGCCGGTCGCCAATGCGCTCCGGCAGATCGATCCATCGCTGGCGCGCGCCGCAGCCGGGCTGGGCTCGCCGCCCTGGCGCACCTTCCTGCAGGTCACCTTGCCCCTCTCGATCCCGGGCGTCGCGGCCGGTGCGCTGCTTGTGTTCGTGCTGTCGCTCGGCTTCTACATCACGCCGGCCATGCTGGGCGGCCCGCGCGACATCACGCTCTCAATGCTGATCGCCAACCAGGTCGACCAGCTCAACTGGGCCTACGCCGCCTGCCTCTCGACGGTGCTGTTGGTGACGGCGTTGATCATCATCGCCCTCTGCCGCCGCCTGCCGGGCATCGGCAACGCCTTCAAGATGAGCGCTCGATGAAGGTCGCACGCCTGCTGCCGCAGAGCGTGGTCGGGCTGATCCTGCTCTTCCTCGCCTTCCCGATGGTCGTCGTGTTCGCCGTCTCCTTCTCATCGGCGAACTACCTCACCTTCCCGCCACCGGCTCTCGGCCTCAAATGGTATCGCGCCTACTTTGGCTCGGAGAACTGGCTCAACCCGACCTGGCTGAGTCTCTGGGTCGCGGCCGCCGTCGTCGTGCTCTCGACGATCCTGGGAACGCTTGCCGCACTCGGCATCGCCCGCCTGCCACGGGCCCTCAAGGTGCTGGTGTCGGGCCTGATTCTCTCGCCAATGATCGTGCCGGTGATCGTGGTGGCGATCGGCGTCTACTACGCCTTCTCGAAATACGGTCTGGTCGGTCAGCCGATCGCGCTGGTGCTCGCTCACACCTGCCTCGCCGTGCCCTTCGTCGTGACCAGCGTCACGGCAACGCTCGCCGGCATCGATCCGCGCCTCGAGCAGGCCGCCCTCAGCCTCGGCGCTTCGCCGCGCGGCACATTCTTCCAGATCACCCTGCCGTTGATACGGCCGGGCATCCTGGTCGGCGCGCTGTTCGCCTTCATCACATCGTTCGACGAATTGATCGTGGCCCTGTTCCTGTCGGGCCAGGGCGCGGTCACCCTGCCGCGCCGCATGTGGGAGGATCTGCGCTACGCGATCGACCCCACCATCGCCGCCGTCTCCACGCTCACGATCGTGCTGACGGCGGTGCTGCTCGGCACCGCCCACCTGTTGCGCAGGCGTGCCGAGCAGACCCGGACGCTTACTGCTTCTTCTTAGCCTGCAGGTCCTTGACCACCGCCAGTGTGTTCTCGACGTGCTTGTCGGGATTCTTGTCCGTGTAGGAATAGACGATCTTGCCGTCGGTATTGATCACGAAGGACGTACGATCGGCGACGGTGGCGCCGTTGGTCGGGATGGTCCACGTGTTCTCGTAGGCCTTGATCACCTTGAGATCGGGATCGGCCGCGACGGGGAACTTGGCCGAGCATTCCTGCGTCGAGAACTTGTGCAGGGTGCCGATATCGTCGGCCGACATGCCGATCAGCGTGGCGCCCATCGAGGCGTACTGCGCCGCGGCTTCCGCGAACTCATGCGCCTCGGCCGTGCAGCCCTTGGTGAAGGCCTTGGGGAAGAAGTAGAGCACGACCGGGCCCTTCTTCAGGGAGTTGGCGAGCGAAAAGGTGAATTCCTCGCCACCGACAGCGGCCTTGGCCGTGAAGTCAGGCGCCTTGTCGCCGGGCTTGAGGGCCGCGAGCGCAGGCGTCGCAATGGCGCAACCGAGCAACAGGGCAAACGTGGCAACTCGCTTCATGGTGACATCTCCGCCGGATTGGGACGGCGGAGATCATAGAGGCGAGGATGCTCGCGACCACGTCACGTCCTGGTGAAGCACGGCAATGTCACCCCGCCCCTTGTCGGTCAGTGTTCATGCCCTTCATGTAGGTCGAGGGCACGACGCTTTTCACAGATTGTGCACGCTTGGCGAGCCAATAGGCCTGCGCCGGCGGCACCGAACCAAAGGTGCGATCGACGCCAAGCTTCTGCGCCGCGTCCATCGGCCAGTTCGGGTTGTAGAGGAGCTCGCGGGCGAGCGCGATCAGGTCGGCCTTGCCCTCCTGCAGGATCTGTTCGGCCTGGTCTGCGTGCACAATCAGACCAACGGCCATGCTCATGATGTCGGCGTCCTTCCGGAGCCGCTCGGCATAGGGCACCTGGTAGCCGTAGGTCACCGGTCCCGTGCTGACGACCGGCGCGCCTCGCATCCCGCCCGAACTGCAGTCGATCACGTCGACGCCCATCGGCTTGATGATCTTGGCCAGTGCCACGCTCTGGTCGGGCCCCCAGCCCGCATCGTCCTCGACCGAAAAGCGCACGAAAAGCGGCTTCGAGGCAGGCCAGTGCGCCCGTACGCTCTCGACGACTTCTATTGCGAACCGCATACGATTTAATTCGCTGCCGCCGTATTCGTCGTTGCGCGTGTTGGAGAACGGCGAAAGGAACTGGTGGATCAGGTAACCGTGCGCCATGTGCAGATCGAGCACGTCGAAGCCCGCCTCATGGGCGCGCCGGGCGCCCTGCCCCCAGCGTTCGACTACCTCTGGGATTTCCGCGCGCGTGAGCGCTCTCGGCGTCGGATCGCTGGTGGGATTGTTCATCGCGCTTGACGAGACGAGTTCCCAGCCCTCCCAGTCCCAGACATCCGGTGAGTTGACGAGCGGTGCCCCGCCTTCCCACGGGCGGAAGCGCCGCGCCTTGCGGCCGGAATGGCCGAGCTGGATGCCGGGCACGGCATTGTGCTGGCGGATGAAGTCGACGCAGCGGCGAAGGCCGGGAATGTGCGCATCGTCCCAGATGCCGAGATCACCGACGGTGCCGCAGCCGCGCCGCTCGACCTTGGTAGACTCCATGATGACCAGGCCTGCGCCGCCTGCGGCATAGCGGCCGGCGTTCATCAGGTGCCAGTCGGTCGCGAAGCCCTTGTCGGCCGCATATTGGTGCATGGGCGCCACGACCACGCGGTTCTTGAGCGTAACGTCACGGATCGAAATCGGTTCAAACAGCCTGGGCTGCGACATGTATAATCCCCCGATGACCGCCGTAAATCACGACCGCTACGACGACCTCTATCTGCGCAAGATCCTGCGCGATACCAAGACCATCGCCATGGTCGGCGCTTCGGCCAACTGGAATCGTCCCAGCTATTTCGCCATGAAATATCTGCTCGACCGCGGATACAAGGTCATTCCGGTCAATCCCGCCGCGGCCGGCCAGGAGATCATGGGCCAGAAGGTTTACGGCTCGCTGGCCGAGCTGCCTCAGAAGGCCGACATGGTCGACATCTTCCGCAATTCCGAAGCCGCCGGGCCGATCGCCGACGACGCCATCAAGCACGGCGCCAAGGTCGTATGGATGCAGCTCGGCGTGCGCAACGACGAAGCGGCCAAGCGGGCCGAAGCGGCCGGTCTGAAGGTCGTCATGAACCGCTGTCCCAAGATCGAGCATTCTCGCCTCTCCGGCACGATCGAATGGCACGGCATCGCAAGCGGCGTGATCACCAGCAAGAAGCGCACGCTCTGAAGCCATGAAGTTCGGCATCTTCGATCACATGGACCGCTCTGGGGGCGACCTCGGGCGGCAGTTCGAGAGCCGGCTGAAGCTGATCGAGCTCTACGAGAAGAGCGGCTTCCACGCCTATCACCTGGCCGAACATCACGCGACGCCACTCGGCATGGCGCCCTCGCCCAGCGTCTTTCTCGCCGCCGTCGCCCAGCGCACGAAGACGCTGCGCTTCGGGCCGCTGGTCTACACAGTGAACCTCTATCACCCGCTGCGCCTGATCGACGAGATCTGCATGCTCGACCAGATGAGCGGCGGCCGGCTGGAACTCGGGATCGGCCGCGGCATCTCGCCTTACGAGGTCGGCTATTACGGCGTCGATCCGGCGACCGGCCCCGAGCGCTTCGCCGAGGCGTTCGAGGTCATCCTGAAGGGCCTGACGCAGAAGCGGCTCGATCACGCCGGCAGGTACTTCACCTTCAAGGACGTGCCGATGGAGATGCAGCCCGTGCAGCGGCCGCATCCGCCGCTCTGGTACGGCGCCAATTCACTCGACAGCGCCGATCGGCTGGCCAAACAAGGGTGCAACACCGTGGTTGGCATGAAGCCCGAGGGCGTCGGCCAGTTCGCCGCTCGTTACCGGGCCGCCTGGAAGGCGCTCGGCCGCAGCGAAGCTGACATGCCGTTCATCGGGCTGAGCCGCCACATCGTCGTCGGCGACACCGACCACGAGGCGCAGAGCGCCGCCAAGCGCGCCTTTGCCCTCTGGTACGACGCGCTGATTTACCTGTGGCGGGCGCATGGCGTCGGCCTGCCGCGCCAGATGATCCCGGCCGAGTTCGAGCCGGCGCTCGAAGGCGGTTACATCGTGGCTGGATCCCCCTCGACCGTGCGCGATCGGCTGAAACGCGACAACGAAACGGCTGGCATCAACTATTGTCTCTGTCGGCTGGCTTTCGGCGATCTGTCCTTCGAGGAATCGGCCCGTTCGGCCGAGCTCTTCGCCCGGGAAGTCATGCCCGCACTCTGATCAGGATCGAAACCAAACGTGCTTCCATTGATCAAAATGCCGGGGGTTGGACAAAACAGGACTACACTTCGAGCGCTTGTCCCTGGCCTCGGACTCTCGTTCGTTTAACGGCCGTTTTCGAGCTCGGCGGAAGCGCGGTCGACGCCCCGGTATGGTCAGCCACCCCGTTAAATTTCCTGTTTTTTAACGAGAGATCAGCCCTTCAGGCCGCGGTCGCACATGAACGCGCGGAGAAACAAAAAATTATGTCGTCCGGCGTCCTTACACGTGATCAAAGGTGTCCATGATCAAGTACACGCGTCGTGCAATGCTTACCGGGGCCACGATGGCCCTGGCCTCTCCCGCCATCGTCCGGGCCGATACCTGGCCCAGCCGCCCTATCCGCTGCATCGTCGCCTTGCCGCCCGGTGGCGGCACCGATGCGACCGGGCGCATCGCCATGCAGTACCTTTCCGAGGCGCTGGGCCAGCCTGTCGTCGTCGACAACAAGCCGGGCGCCGGCGGCACGATCGGTAGCGATGTCGTCGCCAAGGCCGCGCCTGACGGCTACACGCTCGGCATCGCGACCTCGAGCAGCCACGCCGCCGCGCCGGTGTTCCGCAAGGACCTGCCGTACGATCCGGTGAAGTCCTTCACCGCCGTCACGATGATCGGCACGACCTCCTACATCCTGATCGGCGGTCCCTCGGCCGGCGCCACGGACCTGCCGACCTTCATCGCCAAGACCAAGGCCCAACCCAACAAACTCCCCTGCGCCTCGCTCGGCCCTTCGACCCTGGGCTATCTGCTGACGCAGCAGTTCGAACAGATCACCGGCCTCAAGATGATCGACGCGCCGTACAAGGGCGCGGCCTCGGTCTATCCCGACCTGATGAACGGCACCGTTGCCGTAATGCTCGACAATCCCTCGGGCTCCGCCGGGCTGGTGCGCGAGAAGCGGCTCACCGGCTTCGCCGTGACCCGCCCCTCGGCCGCCGTGCCGGACGTGCCGACCTTCGACAGCCTGGGCGTGAAGAACTTCCAGGATGTCTTCTGGTACGGCGTGGTCGCACCGCCCGGCCTGCCGCCCGAGATCGCCGACCGCATCCAGCAGATCCTCGCCAAGGCCCTGCTCGCCGAACCGGCCCGCGGCAAGCTGCGAGCGATCGACGTCGAGCCCGTGGTCTCGTCGCCGCAGGAATTCAGCGCGACCATGGCCCGCGAAACCAAGCAGTGGAAAGAGCTGGCCGACCGCCTCGGCATCAAGCCCGAATAGGAGCCCGACTATGATGGATGGCATCACCCCTCTTTATCGCGTCAACGAGCTGACGCCCGATCCGACCGTCACCTTCGACCCGAAGGTGGTGAAGGACTACGTGACCTATGCCCATCGCATCGCCAATCGCGGCCTGGTCAACAGCAGCGTCGGCGGCATGGTGATCCGTGTGCCCCATCCGAATCATCCGGACGGCGTCTGCTACGCCAAGCCCCAGGGCATCAGCCTCGAGGAAGTCGAGGACGGCGATCTCGTCATCACCGACATCCCCTACGGACGCATCCTGGCGGGCGAGCGCGCGACGACGGTCGGCCATCAGATGAACCGCGAGATCCTGCGGCTGCGGCCCGACACCAACGCCGTGATCCATCTGCACCATGACGAGATGATCGCCTTCATGGCCGCGGGCTACGAGCAGATCCGCTCCTTCAGCCTGACCTACGGCTACCTGATGCAGAAACCGGCGCACTATCTGCCAGCCAGCATCAACGTCGAGGACGACGTGAGCCCGATCAAGGAATTCATCCAGAACACCAACTGCATCATCATGAAGCGTCACGGCTTCACGGTGCTGGGCCGCACGGTGTCGGAGGCCTATCACCGCACCTGCGTGCTGGTGAGCGAGATCAAGCGCAACATCATCGTCGAGCAGCTCTGCGCCGCCAATGGCCGGACGCCCGAGTACATCACCGACGAGGAGCTGAACCACATGTACAGCCACGGCGACCAGGTGATGTATCCCAAGGTGGTGAAGCGGAACGGCTGACGCTCCGTGCCGCCGTCTGGTCCATTGATCAAAATACCGATTGCGGGCGTCTGCGATTACGCTCTCCGCCCGTAGTGGAGACCCGGATCCAAGGCAATTTGCCGAAGCGCGGGGGCCGCAGGAGACGCTGCACGGTGGGGGCAGATCGAGCGCGGCGGGAGAAATCGTATGACTAAAATCCGCTATTTTAGGTACGTTTAACGGTAACTCTGAGTAACCAGCACCATATGTAGCGACCCGGGATCAATCACCGAGCGCCCAGTCGCCGTTTCAGTGCGAACTCAGGCCTTCGCGGTCGAGAACACCCGCATCCAGTTCTCGCCGCAGCTCTTCGTCACGTTCTCGGATGCCGTGATCGGGTTCAGCGCCGCGAAGAGATCTCCGTAGCCGCTCGCATCCAGTCCGCTTCGCGGTTTCTGCTTACTTCATCGTGATCGGCGAAAAGTCCTGGTACCAGTTCTGCGCCTGCACGAAGCCCGTCACCTTGGAGGACATGGCGCGCGGATTGACATCGTGCGCAACAAACAGGAAGAGCGCCTCGTCGACGATCTTCTCGTGGATCTTCTGGAGGACCTTGTCCTGCTCAGCCGCATCGAAGGTCGTTCGCGCCTGGACGATTAGCTTGTCCATCTCGGGATTCTGATAGAACCCCCAATTGGTGCCGTTCGGCGCGACCAATGTCGAATCGACGTGACGAATGAAGGCGGTGAACGGATCCTGGATGAAGTAGGAGAAGTTGATGCCGTTGGCACCCTTCACCTGCTCCGATTTGGCGCCTGCGCGCCACAGGTTGATCATCGTGTTCCATTCGACGACGTCGAAGTCCACCTTGATGCCGACCTCGGCCAGGTTCTGCTGGATATATTCGTTCATCGGCAGCGGCTGCATCTGGCCCGAGCCTGACGACGAAATCAGAATTTTGACCTTGGCCGGGTTGTTCGGGCCGTAGCCCGCCTCGGCCATCAGCTTCTTCGCCGCCTCCGGGTCGTACTTCACGTCGAACGATGGATGGCCGAACCAGGCGCTTCCCGGCGTGACGAAGCCTTTTGCGGGCAGCATGAGCCCATGCAGCAGCACCTTCAGGCCTTCGCGGTCGACCGCGAGATTCGCCGCCTTGCGAACGCGCACGTCCTTGAATGGTGAATTGTCGAGAACGCTGAGATGCCACGTCCAATTGTGCGGATAGGCATTGGTGACGATCTTGAAGCCGGCTTTCTGCAGGCTATCGATCGCGTCGGGCGACGGCGCCTCGATCCAGTCGACCTGTCCCGACCGCAGCGCCGCGGTGCGCGCGGTCGCCTCGGGAATGGGCAACAGGACCAACCTGTCGAGCTTCGGCACGCGCGCCTTGTCCCAATAATCCTTGTTCGGAACGAGCTCGGCGCGAGTCTGCGGCACGAAGCTCGTCAGCTTCCAGGGCCCCGTACCGGACGGTGTCTTGGCGAAAGCGTTCCAGTCCTTGCCGACCTTCTCCCACTGCGCCGGGCTCGACATCATCACCCACGAGATCTGATACGGCAGGAAGGCATCGGGCGTCTTGGTCCGGACCTCCAGCGTATAGTCGTCCAGTGCTTTGTACGAGGCGACGCTCGGGATGCGTGAACGACCCTGCGCCGACTGCTTGGGATCGAACTGCGGCGCCTTGTCGTTCAGGAGCTTTTCGATGTTCCAGACGACGGACTCGGCCTTGAAGTCGCTGCCGTCGTGGAACTTCACGCCGTGACGCAGATTGAAGACCCAACGTGTCTTGTCGTTCTCGTCGACCTTCCACGAGGTGGCGAGGGCGGGCACCAAACCCGACGGCTTGTCCGCCGACGACAGGTCCCAATTGATCAGGCCGTCATAGATCGTATAGCCCAGAAAGCGCATGCCCTCGCCGCCATTGTCGGTCTGGCCAGTGGTCAGCGGGATGTCGGAGGCCGTCATGCCAATGCGCAACGTGCCTTGAGCGATCGCTGGCAAGGCACCAAAGGTCATAGCCAGCATCGCGCTGTACAAGCAGGCCGTACGCAGAAGATTTTTCACGCGGCGATCCATTTGAAGTCCTGTCGATTGAGACCTTCAACCGGCAAGCCAGGACCGTGCCAAATCTCATGCGCGATGCGTCAGGTTCCAGGCGGGCGTACCGGTGCCTGCTGGCGACTGGAACTATTCGGTACCCACGGTCGATCGCCACGCACCGCGTTGGCGGTTTCCCGCCGGACGCTCCTGTCATCAAGCCACAGCGCCTGGGCACCGTCGTGCCACGCGTCGCGACGATCGATCACCAACCGCGGGCCGCGGCATCGTGCCTGAGCATCCACGGTCGACAAGACAATGTCCGCGCTGGCGCAAGCCTCATCCAGACGCCGCTCGTCGCTCACCAGGGCGATACGCCACGGCCCTTTGCGCCATCGGCAAAGTCCTGTCTGGCAGCCAAGGCCCATCGCCGATTCCTCCGCGCTCGCGACCCATTTGGTGGCACCCTCCTGGCCGCCGCGCCGCGCCCACGTGTCGGTCACGAAGCGGTCGATACGCGCCGAGGCGACGTGCACTTGCCCCTGTTGATCGCGCAGGCCGAGCACACGGCCATCCTCGCTCATCAATAGATCGGGCTCTGGTCCCGGCCCCAACAACAGCCCCGCCAGCGCGACCGGCAAGCCGGCGAAGCGCCAGCGACGTCGCCAGAGGCAAAGCCATAGGCCACCGATGGTCAGCAGCCATAGGCTGGCGCCGGGCAGCGACGGCACCAGCGCGGCGGCCTGCGGCCAGGCGCCGACATGGAAGGCGATGGCATCGAGTCCCTGGATGCCCCAGCCCATCGGCACCAACGCGACCTTCTCCAATCCGAAGGGCATCAGCAGCATGGCGATCAGGCCCCAGGGCATGATCCAGAATCCCGTGAGCGGCACGCCGAGGAAATTGGCGATCACTCCCAGGAACGACACGCGATTGAAGTGGTAAGCCGCGAAGGCGCCTGTCGCGACCGAGGCGATCAGCGTCGTGGCGAGGCTTGCCGCGAAGGCCCCCACCAGCCGCCACAGCCAGCGATGCCGCATCTGTTCGGCCCGCTCATGCAATTGGCGCCGCCAGCCCGCCCCCATCTCCCAGGCCGCGATCAGAGCAATGACCGCCGCGAAGGACATCTGGAACGAGGCGCCCGTCAGGGATTCCGGCGCCGCCAGCAAGACGACCACGGCTGACCAGGCGACGAGCCGCAATGACAAAGCCGTTCGATCGAGCAGCACGGCAAGCAAGGCCAGCGCCGACATCGCGCACGAGCGCTGGGCTGGTACAGGAGCACCCGCCAGCGCCGTGTAGAAGAGCGCGACCAGCAACGCCAGGACAGCGGCGACCTTCTTCGCATCGACCCGAAGCGCCAATGGTGGCATCAGGGCAATGCCGTAGCGAAGGCAGCCCATCACCAGCGCCACCACGAACACGATATGCAGACCGGAGATCGAGAGAATGTGCGCCAGGCCCGAGTCGCGCATCGCCTGCGTGATGTCCTTGTCGACCGCCGTCTGCTCGCCGGTCAGCAGCGCCACCGCGACTCCGCCCTCGGGCTGAGGCAGCGCCTGCAGGATGCGGGCGGTAATCTCGGCGCGCAGTCCATCGATGGTGCGCACGATGCCGCTCGGCGTTCCGTGCTCGATGACACGCGCCGGCGCCAGCGCATAACCCACGGCACCGATCTGCTGGTACCAGGCGACCCGCTGATAGTCGAAGGCGCCGGGCGTGGCCGGTCCGGCGGGTGCGGAGAGATTGGCGAGCACGAGGATGCGGTCGCCGACGGAGAGCGGCGGCGCGCCCTTGCTCAACGAGACGCGCAATCGCTCGGGTGTCTTTTCCGGTGGTGGCGCCCCATAGCCCTTGAGCCGTAGCGCCTCGAGCACGACCCGCACGCCACCGGGCAGACGTTGCACGTCGGCAATCCGGCCCTCGACATTGATGTTGAAGAGCGGCCGCGACAGCGTCGGTGCTGAAAGATCAGCCGTGCGCCAAGCCGAAAGGCCGAAGCCCAGAGCAGCGGCGATTGCCCCAATGCAGATCGCGCGTGCGAGACTTCCCGCCGGCGCCATGAACGCAGCGCCAAGAGCGGCGACCGCCAGCGCCGGTCCCAGCCACATGGCGGGCTCGGTCGGCAGTTCGAAGTAGATGGCGATGCCGAGACCGATCGCGACGGGGAGCCAGAGCATCCAGCGGCCGCGCTCGGCGTCGAGCTGGTGCAGGATCCAGGCACGTGGCCCCGTCACAATCCCCCCTCATTTGACAGGGCAATCACGCTCCCCTACCTACGGCGCGCTTTTCCGACCGAATTGCGGCAAAACCCGCACCTGACCTCCGAACTGCTGGCTTATGACCGTCGTCACCCGCTTCGCCCCCTCGCCCACCGGCTATCTCCATATCGGCGGCGCCCGCACCGCGCTCTTCAACTGGCTGTTCGCCAAGCACCATGGCGGCAAGTATCTGCTGCGCATCGAGGATACCGATCGCGCGCGTTCCACGCAGCCGGCGATCGAGGCGATTCTCGACGGGCTGTCCTGGCTCGGCCTGGATTGGGACGGTGACGTCACCTATCAGTTCGCCCGTGCCGCGCGCCACGCCGAGGTCGCCAAGCAGATGCTGGCCGAGGGCAAAGCCTATCACTGCTATGCCTCTCCGCAGGAGCTGCAGGAGATGCGCGACACGCAGAAGAAGGCCGGCGTGCCCATGCGCTACGACGGCCGCTGGCGCGATCGCGATCCCAAGGACGCTCCTGCCGGCGTTGCGCCCGTCATCCGCCTGAAGGCACCACAGAGCGGCAAGACGGTCATCCAGGACGCGGTCCAGGGCGAGGTCACGGTCGAGAACGCCCAGCTCGACGACATGATCCTGCTACGCGCTGACGGCACGCCCACCTATATGCTTGCGGTGGTGGTCGACGATCACGACATGGGCGTGACGCACGTGATCCGTGGCGATGACCATCTCAACAATGCCTTTCGCCAGTTGCAGATCATCAAGGCGATGGACTGGCCCGAGCCGGTCTATGCCCACATTCCGCTGATCCACGGACCGGATGGCGCCAAGCTCAGCAAACGCCATGGCGCGCTGGGCGTCGACGCCTATCGTGACATGGGCTTCCTGCCGGCGGCGCTTCGTAACTACCTGCTGCGGCTCGGCTGGGGCCATGGCGATGACGAGATCATCTCGACCGCGCAAGCGATCAAGTGGTTCGACCTGCCCGCGGTCGGCCGCGCCGCCTCGCGCTTCGACATGGTGAAGCTCACCAACCTCAACGCGCACTACATTCGCGAGATGGCGGACGCCGAGCTGATGCCACTGGTGTTGCCACTGGTTGAGAAAAAGATCGGCGGACCGATCGATGCTCTCGGCCTAAAGCGCATCGAGGCCGGCCTCAATGGCGTGAAGCAGCGCTCCCGCACCCTGGTCGAGCTCGCCGACAATCTCGTCTTCTACGCGAGGAGCGGCGCACCCGCGATCGCCGATGATAAGGCGCGCGGCATGCTCACGGCCGATGCCAAGGCCCTGTTGGGCAAGCTCGCCACTGCGCTCCAGGGCGAGAACGACTGGTCCGAAAAGACCATGGAAGACGCCATCCGCCGCTTTGCCGAAGCGCAGGGCGTGAAGCTCGGCCAAGTCGCGCAGCCACTGCGCGTGGCGCTGACCGGCTCCACGGCGTCTCCCGGAATCTTCGAGGTCCTTTCAGTTCTGGGGCCGGCCGAGGCGCACCAGCGGCTGGTAACCGCCAGCAGCTGAGCCGCGGTCACTATGTTGATCGACTCAATCATGGTTGTGGTCGCCAAAACCGTCTAAATCGCGAGGACGTTACAGCCGTTGTAACAGTCCGCGAAATAGCGGCCTGCCAGCACAATTGCGCCCTCCCGGACAGCTTGTTAGGGTGCCATCGAACCCGTCAAATCGAGCCGAGAGAGTAGTTCCATGGCCAAGAAGACCGCCACGCTGACCGACAACGAAACCGGTAAAACCTACGAATTCCCCATCATGCATGGGACCATCGGGCCGCGTCTGGTCGACATTCGCAAGATGTACGGCGACTCGGGGATGTTCACCTACGATCCCGGCTTCACCTCGACCGGCTCGTGCGGCTCCAAGATCACCTACATCGACGGCGACGAGGGCGTGCTGCTCTATCGCGGCTACAACATCGCCGAACTCGCCGAGCAGAGCGACTTCATGGAGTGCTGCTACCTCCTGATGAACGGCGAGCTGCCGACCAAGGTGCAGAAGGAGAAGTTCGTACACGACATCTCCATGCACACGATGGTGCACGAGCAGCTCAGCACCTTCTATCGTGGCTTCCGGCGCGACGCGCATCCGATGGCGGTATGCTGCGGCGTCGTAGGCGCGCTGTCGGCCTTCTATCACGACTCGCTCGACATCCATGATGCGCACCAGCGCATGATCGCGTCCTATCGCCTGGTCGCCAAGATGCCGACCATCGCGGCGATGGCCTACAAATATTCGATCGGCCAGCCGTTCGTTTACCCGCGCAACGATCTTTCGTACGCGGCCAATTTTCTGCGCATGATGTTTTCGGTCCCGGCCGAGGAGTACGAAGTCAATCCGGTCCTCGAAAAGGCCGTCGACCGTATCCTCATGCTGCACGCCGACCATGAACAGAACGCCTCGACCTCGACGGTCCGTCTCGCGGGCTCCTCGGGCGCCAATCCGTTCGCCTGCATCGCCGCCGGAATTGCCTCGCTCTGGGGCCCGAGCCACGGCGGCGCCAACGAAGCCGTCATCAACATGCTGCAGGAAATCGGCGGCAAGCAGAACATCCCAGGCTTCCTGAGCCGCGTGAAGGACAAGCAGGATCACACCCGCCTGATGGGCTTCGGCCACCGGGTCTACAAGAACTACGATCCGCGCGCCAAGGTGATGCGGCAAGCTTGCCACGAAGTCCTGACCTCGCTCGGCATCCAGCACGATCCGCTGCTCGAACTGGCGATGGAGATGGAACAAATCGCCCTCAAGGACGATTACTTCGTCTCGAAGAAGCTCTATCCGAACGTCGATTTCTACTCGGGCATCATCTTCCGGGCGATCGGCATCCCGACTTCGATGTTCACCGTCCTGTTTGCCGTGGCACGTACGGTCGGCTGGATCTCGCAGTGGAACGAAATGATCGAGGACCCGGACCAGAAGATCGGCCGGCCGCGCCAGCTCTACAACGGCCAGACCGAGCGTCCGTACAAGCCCCTGCATCTCAGGGGCTGATTGGCGGTCCCGGAAGGGAGCCGGGAGGAAGGCGAGAAGACATGGCGAGATCGTCGTCATCACGCGGATCGCGATCGCACCGGGCAGCGACTTGGGCGGTTACCCAGAAGCCGAGGTCGATGCCGCGCCTGGTGCGGCTCGGCCGGCCCGCGAACGACAACATGCGGCAGACGAGCCTGCAGGCCCGTCTGTTCATCGTCGCCGTGGCGACTGCCCTCCTGATGGTCGCGATGTACGACTGGCGGCTGCTTTAAAGCGCCGGCCACCAGTTTGTCAGAAGCGGATTACTTCCGCTCGATCAGCTCGATCTTGTAGCCGTCGGGATCTTCCACGAAGGCGATGACGGTAGTGCCGTGTTGCACGGGACCGGCGGGACGCGTGACCTTGCCACCTGCCTTCTTCACTTCCTCACACATGCCATAGACGTCTGGCACGCCTACCGCGAGATGGCCGAAGCCGGTGCCGATCTCGTACGGCTTCTCCTGGTCCCAGTTGTAGGTCAGCTCGACGGCGCAGTGCTCGCTCTCGTCGCCGTAGCCCACGAACGCCAGTGTGTACTTGCCGGCAGGCACCTCGCGCTTGCGCAGCATCTTCATGCCCATCGGGCCGGTGTAGAAGGCGATCGATTTGTCGAGATCCTTCACCCGGATCATCGTGTGCAGCATGCGGTAGTTGGCCATCGTCCTCTCCCTATGTCGGCGAAGCCCGGGCTCAGGTCGCCGGCTTGTCCCGGATCATCGCGGCAAACGTCGCCTCGGCCATCACCTTACCATCGACAATCGCCTTGCCGGAGAATTTCCAGACGCTGGCCCGGCTCTGGACCTTCTCGACATGCAGCTCGAGCCTGTCGCCCGGGAATACCGGACGACGGAAACGCACGTCGTCGATCGACATGAAATAGACCAGCTTGCCCTCGGACGACTGCCCGTAGGTCGCCACCACGAGCACCGCAGCCGTCTGCGCCATCGCCTCGACGATCAGGACCCCCGGCATTACCGGCTCCGAAGGGAAATGGCCCTGAAAGAACGGCTCGTTGATGCTGACGTTCTTGATCCCGACGGCGCTCTGATCGAGCACCATCTCGGTTACCTTGTCGACCATCAGCATCGGATAACGATGCGGGATCATCTCCAGGATGCGCTTGATGTCGACGGTTGTAACGGGCGCCGTCGAAACGCTGGTCTTGTCGGTTTGCATATTCATCGGCGCCAACTCCAATCAGAAGCGCGTGCCGAAGCTGAAGTGGATGTTCTCGAGCTTGTCGTACGGTTCGTAGACCACGGGCCAGGCATAGTCCACGCGGATCGGGCCGAACGGCGACACCCATTGGATGCCGATACCGGGCGAGACGCGCATCAACTGGTTGTCGAGAATACTCACCCCGTAGATCTGGTCGCTCGCGCCCCACAGAGAACCCACGTCCACGAAGGCCTTGCCGACCAGATTGATCTCGCGCGGCAAGCCCAGCGGGAAGCTCAGTTCCGCCGTGCCGGTATAGTAGTACCGACCGCCAAGCGCGTCAGTCGTGTTGGCGTCGCGCGGACCGATACCGCCCACTGCGAAGCCGCGCAGGGTGTCGCCACCGATGAAGAAGGCGTTGCTCAAGCGCAGGATGCTGTTGTTGAAGGTCTGGATCGCGCCGACTGAACCGCCAATCGAGCCGACGACGTCGTCGGAGAACAGCGTGTGGTAGTAGACGCCGTCGCCGGTAATGCGGACGTAGTAGTTGTCACCGCCCAGACCAGCGACCGCGACCGAGCTGCGGAGCAGGTAGCCCTTGGTCGGGCTAAGCCGCTGGTCACGTGTGTCATAGGACAACGTCTCGGAGATTTCCGACGTCACCGACGAACCGGCCTGCGACTGGATAATCTGCGAGGCCCAGGGCAGCACGTCCTCGATGGTCGTTTCGCGCAAGGTATAGCGGACCGTCTGGCGTAGATGCTCGCTATAGGCCCAGCCGGCACGCAACGCGAAGCCGATGCTCTCGTCGTTATAGCTAGCGATGTACTGGCGGTTGTTGGTCGTGCGGAAAAGGTCGAAGCCCGCGGCCAACGGCATGTCGAGGAAGTACGGTTCGGTGAAGCTGAGATCGATCAAGGTGCTCAATGTGCCGAGCGACAGGCCGATGCGCAGATCCTGGCCCTTGCCGAGCAGATTGCGCTCACGCAGCGAGATGTCGCCCAAGATACCGCCGCTGGACGAATAACCAGCACCGAAGGAGATTTCGCCGGTACTCTGCTCGGTCACCACGACCTGCAGATTGGTCTTGTCGGGCGAGGATCCCGGCGTGGCCGAAATGTCGACCTTCTCGAAGAAGCCGAGATTGCGCAGGCGTTCCTGGCTGCGACGAACCTTTGCCGTCGAGAAGGCATCGCCCTCGGCCAAACGAAACTCGCGGCGGATCACCTTGTCCAGCGTGCGCGTATTGCCCGAGATATCGATGCGTTCGACGTAGACACGCGGACCTTCCTGGATGTCGAAGGTGATGTCGATAGTGAGGTTGTCCTTGTTGCGCCGGATGTTGGGGCGCACATCGACGAACGCATAACCCAGCGATCCGACAGCGTCCTGGATCGCCGTCACGGTCTTATCGACCTCGTCGGCGTCGTACCACTCGCCTTCGCTCATCGTCAGGAAGCTCTTGAGCGTATCCGGATCGAGCCCCTGGAAGCGCGTCGAGATATCAACCTTACCGAACTTGTAGCGCTCGCCCTCGTTGAGGGTGAAGGTGAGGAAGAAACCGTCACGATCCGGCGACAATTCCGCGACCGCCGATTCGACACGGAAGTCGGCATAGCCTTCGGACAGGTAGAATTTGCGCAACAGCTCGCGGTCGAGGTTGACGCGATCCGGATCGTACCGGTCGTCCGAAGACAGGAAACGCCACCAGGCACTCTCCACAGTGCGTATCTTGCCGCGCAGCGTGCCGTCACTGAAATGCTCGTTGCCGACAAAGCTGATGCGCTTGATGCCGGTCACATCGCCTTCGTTGATCTCGAACACCAGGTCGACGCGGCCCTGCTCGAGCCGGATGATTTTCGGCTCGACGACGGCATTGTAGCGGCCACTGCGGCGATAGATCGTCAGGATGCGCTCGACATCGGCCTGTACGCGCGCGCGCGTGAAGACCTGACGGGCCTTGGACTGAACCTCGTCGCGAAGCTTGTCGTCCTCGATCTTGCGATTGCCCTCGAAGGCGACACGATTGATGATCGGGTTCTCGACGAGCTTCACGACCAGGGTCGAGCCCTGCATGTCGATGGTAACGTCGGAAAACAGGCCCGTGGAGAACAGCGCTTTCAGCGAACGGTCGGCCGCAGCGGGATCGTAGACCTGACCTTCCTTGAGCTGCAGATAAGAGCGGACGGTCTCGGCCTCGGCGCGGACGTTGCCCTGAATTTGCACGGCAGTGATGGTGCCGCCCGCCACAGGAGTCACGCGCTGCGCCTGGGCAGGCACAACGAATGTCAGAAGCGCGGCAAGCGCCAGAATTGCCCAACGAAAGTTCAAACTCACCCCTGTACCTTCACGATTTGCCGATTGCCGCGACCGGCCAAGCTTCATAGACCGGTGCCGGGAGCCTAACCACTCTTTTTGTCCTGCAATCCACTCCCCGCATTAGCGTGTCAACTCATCGCAGCAGCAGCTTGATATCATTGAAGGTTGCGATCAGTGCCATACCGACCACCAGGGCAAATCCCACCTTGAGGCCCAGTTCCTGCGCCCTGAGGCCCAACGGCCTTCCCCGCACGGCTTCATAGAGATACATGGCAAGGTGACCGCCATCGAGCATCGGCACCGGCAGGAGGTTGAACACCCCCAGCACGACGGAAAGCGCGATCACGAGATCCAGCAGACGGATCCAGCCGCCGTACGATGCCTCTCCCGCTGCCTTGGCAATACGGATCGGGCCACCCAGCTCGTCGACCGGTCGTGTCGCAGTCACGATCTGCGCCATCGACGTGTAGAACATCGTCGTCATGCTCCAGACATGACTCGCCCCGGCCAGCATCGCGCCGCCGATATCGTGGTCGCGGAACTCCGTCACATTCGCCGGGCGGATGCGCAGGCGGCCGATCGACTTGGTCTGACCGTCGCAGCCCTTCACTTTATCCGCCTCCGGCACGATGGTCGCCTCATGACGCTGACCATCGCGATCGTAAACCAAGGAGACCGGCTGTCCGGCTTTGTCGCCGATCAGTTCGGGAATGCGCGAGAAATGATCAATCGACTTGCCGTCGACGCTGACCAGCAGATCGCCGACCTTGAGGCCCGCCGCTTCGGCCGGGCTGTCGGGCGTAAAGCCACCGACGACCGGACGGATGAGCTCGTCCATGCCGAGCTCGCCGAAGCGCATCGTGTTTCCGTACTTATCCGTACGTTCGCAGAATTGCGGCGTGATCTCGCTCCGCATCAGGGTACCGCCGCGGCGATACTCGATGGGCAACGGCCTGGCCCAGTAGAGGAACTGCTCGTCCTGGATATCTTCGTAGCGGTTGATCCGCTTGCCGCCGAGCCGCACGATCTCATCGCCCGTGTGCAGCCCGGCCGTCGCCGCCGGACCATCCGATTGGACCGCGATAATCGGCGGTGAGTAAGGCTCGCCCGCCACGTAGAAGACGCCGGTGAGCAGCACGATGGCGAAAAGGATATTGGCCGCCGGCCCGCCCAGCACGACCGCGGCACGCGCGTACAGCGGCTGGGTGAAGAAGGCCTTCTTGCGCTGCTCTGCCGACAGCGGGTCGCCCGACGGTGTCGCGCTGGTGGCGTCGCTATCGCCTAGGAACTTCACGAAGCCGCCGAGCGGCACCATCGAGATCTTCCAACGGGTGCCGTTACGATCGGTCCAGCCGAACAGCTCCGGGCCGAAGCCAATCGAGAAAACCTCAGCGTGGATGCCGAAACGTCGCCCGACCCAGTAGTGGCCGAACTCGTGCACGAAGACGAGCAGAGTCAGGACCAAGATGAAATACGGCAGGTAGGTCGTGAACAGGCTGACTACAGCGTGCATGGCTCACTAGATCACAAATTATGTGTATATTCAATTAGTTAGCGTGTGATTCTGTACGGCTTCCTCGGCTTTCCGACGGGCCTCGCGGTCCGCCGCATGGATCTGCTGCAGTGACATCACCGGACTGTCCTTGCCGCCTGTGGCTACCAGTACATCCTCGACGATGCGAGCGATGTCGAGGAACCCGATCCGGCGAACCAGGAAGGCCGCCACGGCCACCTCGTTTGCAGCGTTCAGGACTGTCGGAGCAAAGCCACCCATCGCCAACGCCTCCCGCGCCAGACGTAATGAGGGAAAGCGGCCGGAATCGGGCGGCTCGAAGGTGAGCGGGCGAAGGTTGGTGAAGTCGAGACGCGCCGCCGGCCCGTCGATGCGCGAGGGCCAGCCGAGCGCATGGCTGATGGGAACGCGCATGTCGGGAGTGCCGAGCTGCGCCAGCACCGAACCATCACGATAGGCCACCATCGAATGGATGACCGATTGTGGATGTACGACGATCTCGATCTGCTCGGAAGGCAGGCCGAACAACAGGTTCGCCTCGATCAACTCAAGGCCCTTATTCATCATGGTGGCTGAGTCGACCGAGATCTTGGCGCCCATGCTCCAGTTGGGATGAGCCACCGCCTGCTCGGGAGTCGCCTCGGCCATGTCGACCAAAGGCCAGCTGCGGAACGGACCTCCCGAAGCGGTCAGGATGAGGCGATCGACAGCCTCCCGCTGTGTGGGATCGAACACCTGGAAGATGGCGTTGTGCTCGGAATCGACGGGCAGCAGAACGCCGCCTGACTCTGAAATCGCATCGATCAGCAGGCGGCCTGCGCAAACCAGCGCTTCCTTGTTGGCCAAGGCGATCATCGCGCCCCGTCGTGCCGCAACCAGGGTCGATTCGAGGCCGGCGAAGCCTACGACAGCGGCCATTACCCATTCGGCTGGCCGCGACGCCGCCTCGATCACCGCTTCCGGACCGGCTGCCGCCTCGATCGATGTGCCGCTCAGCGCATCCTTGAGGGCGCGATAACGCTGCGGGTTGGCGACGACGGCCATGCTGGCACGGAGCCGCCGTGCCTGATCGGCCAGCGCCTCGACGGAGTTGCCCGCCACCAAAGCCTCAACGCAGTAGCTCTCTGGATCACGAGCGATAAGATCGACCGTGCTCTGCCCGACCGATCCGGTCGAGCCCAGGATCGTCACGTGCCGCGGGACAGCGTGCGACGGCGCCGTCCAGGCCATCATGCCCATGGCCACTCTCCTCCCATGATCAACCGCCCTAACGCCACCGCGATCAGCGCTGCGACCAGCCCGTCAACACGATCGAGCAGGCCGCCGTGTCCCGGGATCAATCGGCCGCTGTCCTTCACGCCGGCCGCACGCTTGGCAGCCGATTCGACCAAATCACCGATCTGCGCGATCACCGCTATGCCCACACCATAAAGGGCCAACGAGACGGTATCACCGAGATCGAAGGCCAAGCCACAGAGCGCGCTGACTACGGCCGAAAAACACATGCCGCCTATCAGGCCTGACCAAGTCTTGCTCGGGCTGATGCGCGGCGCCAGCTTCGCCCCGCCGGCCAATCGACCGAGGAAATAGGCGCCCGTGTCCGTCGCCCAGACGCAAAACAGAATCCAGAACACGGTCTGTCGGCCGGACGAGGGCTGGTGATGCAGCCAGAGCAAGGCCGTCAATGCCGCCAGCGAATAGACGATCGCCAAGGTCCGGGTCACCGGGCGACCGATCGTCAGCCCCAGCCATTCCGACACCATCAACGGCGCCACGATCGCCGCGACCAGATCGATCCAGGGAAAACCGAACCACACTGCCGCCAGCAGCAACGGACCGAGCACGACAGCCGATAAGGTCCGCAACAGCAGACCGCGAAACCGTCCCGATGCCCCGTCGGGGGCACTAACCGCTGACGCCGCCATAGCGACGTTCGCGCCGACGGAATTCGGCGATAGCCCGCTCGAGGTGGTCCTTGCCGAAGTCAGGCCACAACGTGTCGACGAACACCAGCTCAGCGTAGGCACACTGCCAGAGCAGGAAGTTGCTGATGCGTTGCTCGCCGCTGGTGCGGATCAGCAGATCAGGATCGGGCACCCCCGCCGTCAGCAGTTCGCGTTCGAACAATGTCTCGTTGATGCGCTCCGGCGTGAGCTCGCCCGCCGCCACCTTGGTCGCAAGGCTGCGCGCGGCGCGAAGGATCTCGTCGCGCGAGCCGTAGTTGATGCAAATGTTCACGGCGATGCGGCCGTTGGACCGCGTGCGGATCTCGGCATCGACGATGTCGCTCACGATATCACGTGCCAGGCGATCACGATCACCGATCACCCTGAGCCGTGCGCCGTTGCTGCTGAGTTCCTCGAGCTCGTGACGCAGATAGTGGCGCAACAGCCCCATCAGGTCGTTGACCTCGTCAACTGGCCGCGTCCAGTTCTCCGTCGAAAAGGCAAATAGCGTGAGCACCGGCACGCCGAGTTCAGCCGCGCCCCTGATGACGCGCCGCACCGCATCGGCGCCACGCCGATGTCCTGCCACGCGCGGCAAGCCGCGCGCCTTCGCCCAGCGTCCATTGCCATCCATAATGATGGCAACATGCTGGGGACCCGGCGACGGATCCGCATTGGCGGGCAACGACGCGGTCGACATCAGACGGTTTTGATCTCTTTTTCCTTGTTCGCCAGGGTCTCGTCGACCTGTTTGACATAGCGATCGGTCAACTTCTGTACCTCGTCGGACTTCTGGCGATGCTCGTCCTGCGAGATCTTGTGATCCTTCTCGGCCTTCTTGAGCGACTCCATCCCATCACGACGCACGTTGCGCACCGCGACCCTGCCCTGCTCCGCGTACTTGTGTGCGAGTTTGGCGAGCTCGTTGCGGCGCTCGGTCGTGAGCTCGGGAATGGGGATGCGAATCATCTGACCATCCGGCGCGGGATTGAGGCCAAGCCCGGACTCGCGGATCGCCTTGGTCGTCGGCACGACCAGACCTTTGTCCCAAACGTTGACGGCCAGCAGGCGCGGTTCCGGCGCGCTCACGGTGCCAACCTGGTTCAGCGGCATGCGCTGGCCATAGGCTTCGACCATGACCGGGTCGAGCAGATTCACCGAGGCGCGGCCGGTACGCAGGCCCGACAGCTCCTTCTTGAGCGCGTCCATGGCGCTCTGCATGCGTTTCTCGAGTTCCTTGAGGTCTGTGCTCATCTTCAGCCCTCGTCCTTGATGATGGTGAAGGTACCCTGGCCCGCCATGGTCTCGGCAAAGGCGCCGGGCTTGTGAATGTCGAAGACGATGATCGGAATCTTGTTCTCACGCGCGAGCGAGATTGCTGAGGCATCCATCACCTGCAAGTCCTGCTGGAGGACGTCCATATAGGTGAGCGTCTCGTAACGCTTGGCGTTCTTGTCCTTACGCGGATCGGCCGAATAGACGCCGTCGACCTGCGTACCCTTCAGCATGGCATCGACGCTCATCTCCGCCGCACGTAGCGCCGCTGCAGTATCAGTCGTGAAAAACGGGTTGCCCGTGCCCGCGGCAAAAATCACCACGCGGCCCTTCTCCATATGGCGGGCAGCACGGCGACGGATGTAGGGCTCGCAGACGGTGGTCATCGGAATTGCCGACTGTACACGGGTTTGCAATCCCTGCCGCTCCAACGCGCTTTGCATGGCTAGTGAATTGATGACGGTGGCCAACATGCCCATGTAGTCGCCGCTCGCGCGATCCATGCCCGAGGCGGCTGCGGAGACGCCGCGAAAGATGTTTCCGCCGCCGATCACCAGGCAGACCTGCACGCCCATATCGTGCACGGTCTTGATCTCCTGGGCCACCATGCCGACCATCTTCGGATCGAGCCCATATTCGCGCTCGCCCATAAGTCCCTCGCCCGAGAGCTTCAGCAAGACGCGGCGAAAGCGCGGAGCGGGCGGCATGATATGGTCCCCGGAAGCCTTTCCTTGGGCGCGCGAATACCCCACTCGCGCGCCAGTCCCAGCCTACATACTACTTCTTGAGCTGTGCGGCCACCTCAGCCGCAAAATCTTCGGATTTCTTCTCGATGCCCTCGCCCAAGGCGAAGCGCAGATAGCCCGCGATGCGGACCGGCGCACCGACCTGCTTGGCGGCATCGTCGACGATCTTCGAGACCTTGGTCTTGCCGTCCATCACGAAGGCCTGCTCCAGCAGCACGACTTCCTGATGGAACTTGCGGATACCACCTTCGACCATTTTGGCGATGATGTCGGCTGCCTTGCCGCTCTGGCCGGCCTTCTCAGCGAGCACGGCGCGCTCGCGCTCGATCGCGGCCTGGTCGAGATCGGCTACGGTCAGCGACTGTGGGTTGGCGGCCGCCACATGCATGGCGAGCTGTTTGGCGAGCGGCGCGAGCTTGGCCTTGTCGCCGCTCGACTCCAGCGCCACCAGCACGCCGATCTTGCCGAGGTCTGGCGCAACCGAGTTGTGCGTATAGGCCACGACCACGCCATCGGAGACCGAGATAGAGGCCGAGCGGCGCAGGCTCATGTTCTCGCCGATGGTCGCGATCAGGTTGGTGAGCTCGCCTTGCACATCGCGGCCCGTGTCAGGATACGGCGCGACGGTGATCTTCGCCATGTCGCCCCCGTTCTCGAGTGCGATCTTGGTCGCGGCAGTGACGAACTTCTGGAACTGCTCGTTGCGACCAACGAAGTCGGTCTCGGCATTCACCTCGACCACAGCACCCTTGGTGCCCGAGGCGGCAACGCCTACGAGCCCTTCCGCCGCGACACGACCGGCCTTCTTGGCCGCGGCCGACAGGCCCTTGGTACGCAGCCAGTCGACAGCCTTCTCGAGGTCGCCCTGGGTCTCGCCCAGTGCCTTCTTGCAATCCATCATGCCTGCGCCGGTCTTCTCGCGCAGCTCCTTGACGAGGGAAGCAGTGATCTCAGCCATAGCTAGCTCCATTCCGGGAAAGGAAGGGCCGGTCTTTCGACCGGCCCCGTTATTCGTCTGTCGTAGGGCCGGTCACTCGGCCGGCGAGGCCTCGACGCCCTCGCCTTCAGCAGCGGGAACTTCCTCGGCCGGTGGCTCGGAGAGCTCGCCGACGTCGCCGCCGGAAGCCGCGATCTCGGCGCGGATACCGTCGAGCACGGCGCTCGAGATCAGCTCGCAGTAGAGCGACACGGCGCGGATGGCGTCGTCGTTGCCCGGGATCGGGAAGTCGATGCCATCAGGATCGGAGTTGCTGTCGAGCACCGCCGCGATCGGAATGCCGCGCTTGCGGGCTTCCTGCACCGCAATGGCTTCCTTGTTGGTGTCGATGATGAACAGCATGTCCGGCGTGCCGCCCATCTCCTTGATGCCGCCCAGCGACCGCTCGAGCTTGTCGCGCTCGCGGGTGAGGTCGAGCTGTTCCTTCTTGGTCAGGCCAACCACGTCGCCCTTGAGGCGATCGTCGAGCTCGCGCAGGCGCTTGATCGAGGCAGAGATGGTCTGCCAGTTGGTGATCATGCCGCCCAGCCAGCGGTGGTTCACGTAGTACTGACCGCAGCGCTTGGCCGCATCAGCAACGCGCTCGGCCGCGGCGGCCTTGGTGCCGACGAACAGCACGCGGCCGCCGTTGGACACGACCTGACGCACCTGAAGCAGCGCCTGCTCCAGCAGCGGGACGGTCTTGGTGAGATCGATGATATGGACCCCGTTGCGCACCCCGAACAGGTACGGCTTCATCTTTGGGTTCCAACGCCGGGTGTGGTGACCGAAATGGACACCCGCTTCCAGCAACTGACGCATCGTAAAAGTCGGCATAGCCATGCCGCATTCTCCTTTTCCGGTTGAGCCTCCGCGGGCGTCGTCCCCGAAATGGGGACACCGGAGCGAGCGGCGGGATGTTTCCCCGTCGACCGCAAACCCGCGTGCGAAGTGGCGCGGTTTTAGGGAATTGCCGCAGGAAATGCAAGTTACAATTAAATCAAGGGCTTAGCCCTGCAATTCGGCCGCGATTTCCCGGGAAAGCTTGAGCAGCGACAGCGGTGCGCTGCCCTCGGCCTTGTTGTTGGCCGTGATCCAGACCTTGCGGCCGGCCTTGAAAGCGGCCGCCGCCATGCGGGCCAGAATGCGGCGTGTCTCAGGATCCTCGTCGACGAGCTTGTCGAATGGCTCATAGCGCTGCTTGGCGGCCTGGTAGAGGAAGCCCCGATGAAGGTTCCAGCGCACGACCAGATCTCCCGGTGTATCGCCATCAAGCGCCCGCAACGCCGTCTCCTGCCGTTCGACCTCGGGCATACGGTCGTGCAGCCCCACGCAGTAGCGTACGCCAGCCGCGGCCAGCATGCGCATCAGGCGTGGCGTCAGCAGCTCGGAATTACGCACTTCAAGTGCGTAAAGCGGCCGATGCTTGCCAAGTTCCCGAGGCAGTGCGGCGAAGAACGCCGCCAGCCGCTCGATCAGCGCTGGCGCCTCTTCCACCATGCCACGTGGCAGCGGCGACACTTGAAAGACGAGCGGGCCGGCCTTCGCGCCCAGCCCGTCGACGCAAGGCACGACGAATTCGCGCGCGGCGATCGCGGGATCGAGAAAGTGCGGATTGGGCACGCGGCCTCTTCCGTCCTCATCGCGCGTCACCGCATCGCAGACGAGAGCCGGTGCCTTCACGACGAAACTGAAATGATCCGGCACCTGGTTCGCGTAGCGCGCGTATTCAACCGTCGTGATCGGCGCATAAAACGTGCGATCGAGACTGACGGTGCGGAGCAATGGTATCTCGGCGTAGGCAGCGAGGCCTTTCTTGCTGAGCGCGGTCTGCGGATGCACGCCCTCGTAGACGAGCCCGCGCCATCCGGGGAAAAACCACGACGACGTGCCGAGACGGATCTCGGCTGGCAAGGTCGGCGCCTCAAGCAGCGGTGACTCCCAGGCCGGACGGACTTCGCCGGGCACGGGCTTCTGGCGCTTGGGCGCGCCGGGCTGTTCGAACAGGCCCGGCTGGTGGCTCAAATCTCCTCCACCTGCGAAACGCCCGGCAGGCTGCCGATTGCATCCCGCAGGCCGCCGGCGATCGAATACGTTCCGGGCAACGTGACTTCGGCCGTTGACTCGTCGGGCATTGGCACGACCAGGGTAACCCGGCCGCGGCCCTTCTTGCCTTCGAGATGCTTACGCAGCGTCTCCAACGCCACAGGATCGGAGATCACGATGCGCAAGCCGGCGGCCGCATTCGAGACCGCATCTTCCAGCTTCTCGACCGACTGGGCCATCAGCTTGACCTGCTCGCCATCGAGCCGTCCGTCCGCCGAGATCAATACCGCCTGCCCCGCTTCCAGGAGATTGCGCTTGGCGCTCAACACTTCGCTGAACACAGTGAGTTCGAAGGCACCGGACTGATCGGAGCACTGCACGAAGGCGAACCGATTGCCCTTGGCCGAGGTGCGCTCCATGCGGTCGATGACTGTGCCGGCAAGCTTGATGCGGCCTGGCGCGCCCCGCTGAAGCAGCAACGGCAGGTCGGCTGCGCGCGTGACACCCAACCGCTTCAGGCTGACGTCGTAGGCCGCCAGCGGATGCGACGACAAATAGAAGCCGATGGCAGAGAATTCCTGCTGCAGCCGTTCCATCGGCGCCCAGTCCGGCACCTTGGGCAGCGTTGGCCGGCGTTGCGCCGTGTCGTCGCCGAACAGACCGCCCTGGTTGCTGCCGCGCGATTCGTGCGTGGCCTGCGAATGCTTCAGCAGTGCCTCGACGGCCCCGAAGGTCTGAGCGCGGTTCTTGTTCAGCGTGTCGAAGGCCCCCGCCTTCACGAGACTCTCGACCAGACGCTTGTTCAGCACGCGCTGGTCCAGCCTCTCGGCGAAATCGAACAGATCCTTGAACGGCCCATTCTCCGCCCGCTCCGTCGCCAGCCGCGTCATCGCCTCGCGGCCAACACCCTTGATGGCGGAGAGCGCATAGCGGATCGCCTTCTGCCCGTCGGAAGTCATCTCGACGGTGAATTCGGCCGAGGATTTCGTGACGTCAGGCGGCAACAACTGCACGCCGATTTTCTCGAGATCGCGGCGATAGCCATTCAGCTTCTCGACGTTGCCCATATCGAGAGTCATCGTCGCCGCGAAGAACTCGACCGGATGATTGGCCTTCAAATAGGCTGTCTGGTAGCAGACCAGCGCATAGGCTGCGGCATGGCTCTTGTTGAAGCCGTAGCCCGCGAACTTGTCGACCTGATCGAAGATCGAAGACGCCTTGTCCTTCTTCACCCCATTCTTCTCGGCGCCGGCGATGAAGGTGGCACGCTGGGCATCCATTTCCGCCTGGATCTTCTTGCCCATGGCACGGCGCAGGAGATCAGCGCCGCCAAGCGAATAGCCGCTCAACACCTGCGCGATCTGCATGACCTGCTCCTGGTAGATCATGATGCCGTGGGTTTCCTTCAGGATTCCCTCGAGCATCGGATGCAGGTAGTCGGGCTCCTCCTCGCCGTGCTTGCGCTTGATGTAGCTCGGGATGTTCTCCATCGGGCCAGGGCGATAGAGCGCCACGACGGCGATGATGTCCTCGAAGCGGTCAGGCTTCATCTTGCGCAGGACGTCGCGCATGCCGTTGCCTTCGAGCTGGAACACCCCCGATCCGTCGCCGCGGGCCAGAAGCTCGAAACTCTTTTTATCGTCCAGCGGCAGCTTGGCTATGTTGATCTTGTCGCGACCGATCAAGTCGCAAGCCTTCTCGATCACCGTCAACGTCTTGAGGCCGAGAAAGTCGAACTTCACCAGTCCCGCCGGCTCGACCCATTTCATGTTGAACTGGGTAGCGGGCAGCGATTCCTTGTTGTCGGTATCGCGGAAGAGCGGGACGAGCTCGTGCAGCGGCCGATCCCCGATCACCACACCGGCTGCGTGGGTCGAGGCGTTTCGGTAGAGGCCTTCGAGCTGCAGCGCCAGATCGATCAGTCTCTTGATTTCGTCGTCGGCGCTGTATTGGTCCTTCAGGAGCTGCTCGGTCTCCAGCGCCTGCTTGAGCGTCACCGGCTTGGCGGGATTGTTCGGCACGAGCTTGCAGATGCGATCGACCTGGCCGTAGGGCATGCCGAGCACACGGCCGACGTCGCGCAGCACCGCGCGCGCCTGCAGCTTGCCGAACGTGATGATCGCGGCGACGCGGTCGTGACCGTACTCGTCGCGCACGTAACGGATCACGCGGTCGCGCTTGTCCTGACAGAAGTCGATATCGAAATCCGGCATCGACACGCGTTCGGGATTGAGGAAGCGCTCGAACAGCAACCCCCAACGCAGCGGGTCGAGGTCGGTGATCTTGAGCGACCAGGCGACAAGTGAACCCGCGCCCGAACCGCGTCCCGGTCCCACCGGCACGCCATTATCCTTTGCCCACTGGATGAAGTCCGCCACGATCAGGAAGTAGCCGGCGAAACCCATCTTCTCGATCATGTCGAGCTCGTAGACGAGCCGCTCCTCGTACTTCTTGAACTCGATGCTCGCGGCAAGCCGTCCGGCCTGCTTCAGCTCTTCAAGGCCGTCGCGCGACAACTGGCGCAGTGCCTCGCCTTCCGAGCGCCCCTTGAGCTTGGTGTAGCTCGGCAGGATCGGCTTCCGCGGCGCCGGCATGTAGGCGCAGCGCTGGGCCACGACCAGAGTGTTGTCGCAGGCTTCCGGCAGATCGGAGAAGACGGCCCTCATCTCAGCCGCGGACTTGAAATAGTGCTCCGACGTCAGACGACGACGATTCGGATCGTCGATATGCGCGCCCTGCTCGATACAGAGCAGCACATCGTGCGCCGCGTGCATCTCGGCCTTGGGGAAATGAACGTCATTGGTCGCGAGCAGCGGCAGGCCGTTCTTGTAGGCCAGATCGAGTAGCGGCGGCTCGACACGGCGCTCCTCATCCGTGCCGTGTCGCTGCACTTCGATATAGAGCCGCTCGGAGAACAGCTGCTGGAGTCGCTCCAGGGCGTGGGTTGCCGCCGGCATCTGTCCTGCCAACAGCAGGCGGGCCAGGCAACTACCCGGGCCGCCAACCATGGCGAGCAAGCCATCGGTATGGCCATCGAGCTCCTCGAAGGGTAGCGCGGCCATCGAGCCGGTCTTGAAGTCGAGATGAGCCCGGCTCACCAGCCGCATCAGATTGAGATAGCCCTTTTCGCTCTGGGCCAGCAGAGTCAGCCAGTCCGCCGCTGGCAGCTTGCTGGTGGCGGCGATACCGCCCTCCTCCTCGCGCCGGATCGCAAGGTCGACACCGACGATCGGCTGGATGCCGGAATTGGCGGCATATTGTGAGAATTCGAGCGCGCCGAAGAGATTGTTGCGGTCGGTGACGGCGACCGCCGGCATCGACTGGTCCTTGGCCAGGGCCACGACCTTGTCGACCTTGTTCGCGCCTTCGGTCAGCGAATAGGCGGAACGGACTTTGAGATGGATAAAATCGGCGATGGGCACATTCCTATCATCGCCCTAGATCTTGTGGAAAGTTAGACCGATAGCACACCACTCTTGAGATGCACGGTACGGTCCATGCGGGCGGCCAGCTCGGGGTTGTGGGTCGCAACAAGCGCCGCCATGCCGGTTTCCCGCACCAGGGTCAGCAACTGGCGGAAGACCGTGTCCGCCGTGGTGGCATCGAGATTGCCGGTCGGCTCGTCCGCCAGGAGCACGCGCGGGGCGTTGGCGACGGCGCGCGCGATGGCGACCCTCTGCTGTTCGCCGCCGGAAAGCCGCCCCGGACGGTGGTCGGCACGGTCCTTGAGTTGCACCATCGCCAGCAGGTCGAGCGCTCGCAGCCGGGCTTGGCTCCGCGACAGGCCGGCCAGCATCTGAGGCAACATCACGTTTTCCAGCGCCGAGAATTCCGGCAGCAAGTGGTGATACTGGTAGACGAAGCCCAGGAATTTGCGCCGCAGCGCCGTCCGGCCACTGTCGGCAAGACCGCCCGCCCTCTTGCCGTCGATCACGACTTCGCCGCCATCCGGCCGTTCCAGCAGGCCCGCGATGTGCAGCAGGGTCGACTTGCCGCTGCCCGACTGTCCGACCAGGGCCACGATCTCGCCCGCCTTCAGGTCGACCGACACGCCGCGCAGCACCTCCAGGCGACGATCGCCCTGCACGAAGGTGCGCGTGATGCCGTCCAGCGACAGGGGAAAAGACGAGCTACTCATGCCGCAATCCTTCGACAGGTTCGACCCGCGTACTGCGCCAGGCTGGGTAGGCCGCTGCGCCCAATGAAAAGGCGACAGAAATCGCAATTACGGCCAGCACCTCGCCCCAGCGCACCTGTGCCGGCGCAGAGGTGATGAACTCGATCTCGATCCAGCTTCCGCTGCTGCCCCCGGTGAGCTCGCCGAGCAAATGAGCCAGAAACTTGATGTTGGCGCAGACAAGCAGCCCAAGCCCTGTGCCGACCAGCGTGCCGATCAATCCCACGGCCGCCGCCGACATGAAGAAGGCGCGCACGATCGTGCCTGGGCTTGCACCCATGGTGCGCAGGATGGCGATGCTGCCCCGCTTCACCCGCACGAGCATGGTGAAGCTCGCCACCACATTCATTGCCGCCACCAGCACGATCAGGGTCAGGATGATGAACATCATGACCTTCTCGACCTCCAGTGCTCCGACGAAACGGGCGTTGAGGGTCTGCCAGTCGGCGATCTTCAGATCGTCGCGATGAAGTTTGTTGCGGATGGCCTCAGCCACCTCCGGTGCCTTGGCTGGGTCGTCGAGATCGATGTCGATCGAGCTCACCTTGCGGTGGTCATAGTCGAGATCGTCCTGCAGCATGGTCAGCGGCATGAACACCAAAGCCGAATCGAACTCGTATCGTTTACTCAGGAAGCTCGCGAGCAGTTCGTAGTCCGAGTAGCGCGGTGCGATGGTGCCCGACTCGTTCAGGCTATGGGTGACGACCGTGACCTTCTCGCCGATGCGCATGTTCAGGCTCTGCCGCAACCTCTCGCCGATCACGACGCCCGGCCGGGTGCCGAAGGCACCCAGTTCGCCCAGGACAACGTTCTTGGTCACGATCGGCTGTGACAGCAGATCCTCCGGTCGCACGCCCCGCAGCACCGCACCCCGTGTCTGACCGTTGACCTGGACCAGTGCCTGGCGTTCCAAGGTCGGACGTACGGCGCGTACGCCGGGGAATTGACGCAACGCATCCAACAGCTCAGGTGTTGTCTCCAGCACACCGCCGCGCGTCGAGACTACGACATGGCCGTTCATGCCGATCAGGCGGCCGATCAACGTGTCACGAAAGCCGCCCATTACCGACAGCACAATGATGAGCGTCGCCACACCCAGCGCCACGCCGATCATGGAGAAGACGGCGATAAACGAGACGAAGCCTTCGCGCTGACGCGTCGCGAGGTAGCGCCAAGCCAGCCAGCGTTCGACAGCCCGCGCGCCCTCACTCACGACGCAGCCCCTCCACGGGATCGAGCCGCGCGGCGCGTGCGGCGGGGTAGATCGACGCGGCGAGCGCGAAGACCAGCGCCATGACCGCGATCACGACCACCTCCTGCCAAGCGATGTGCGAAGGCATTTCCGCCAGCAGGTAGAGCTGCTCGTCAAACAGGACCAACCCGAACGTATGCTGCAGCCACTGGCGGATTGCCTCGATGTTGTCGGCGAAGGCGAGCCCCAACACCACGCCGATCACCGTACCCGCCCCTCCGATCGCGAAACCGTCGATCAGGAAGAGCCTCAGGATCGTACCGCGTGTTGCGCCCATGGTGCGCAGGATGGCGATGTCGGCCGTCTTGGTGCGTACCAGCATGACCAGGCTCGAGACGATGTTGAAGGCCGCGACCAGCACGATCATGGTCAATACGACGAACAGGACGTTGGTCTGGCCCTCGATGGCGGCGAAGAAGCCGAAATTGGCCTGGAACCAGTCGAATACCCACCCCTGGACGCCGACTGCCTGCGTCACCAGCCGGCGTGCCTCGGCGAGCGACGTGCCGTCCTTCAGGAAGATCTCGATGGTCGAGATCTTATTGCCCAGCCCCAACAGGCGCTGCGCATCGACTAGCGGCGTGTAGACGAAATTCGAATCGTAGTCGTACATCCCGGCGCAGAAGATCGCCGTGACCTTGGCCGAGCCCGAGCGCGGCATGACGCCCAGTGGCGTGACGACGGACACCGGCGAGACGAGCTGGAGGCGATCGCCGATCTTCAGATCCATCAGGTCGGCAAATCGCCGGCCGACGGCGACATTGAAATCGTCGCCGAAGCCTTTGAGCGTGCCCCAATCGATCGGCTTGTCGCCATCCTCGCCCTTGCAGAGCGCACGATAGCGCTCGCGCACACCCGGCGGACCGTCGATGGCGGCCGACAGCGACTGACGCGCGCGCAGATCGTCTGGTGCCATGCCCCGCAGCAACACGCCGCGCACATGGTCACCTGCCACTGCGATCACCTGCCCCTCGGCCGATGGCGTTGCCGCTGTCACGCCGGGGATCGCCTTCAGCCGATCCATCAGATCCGGTGTGGCCTCCAGGCCGTCGCGATTGCCCTGCACGCCGAGTTGGCCACTGATCGCCGCCATCTGATGCAGCATCTCGATGCGAAAGCCGTTCATGACCGCCATGACGACGATCAACGTCCCGACACCGAGGGCAATGCCCGTCAACGAGAAGCCCGCGATGACCGAGATGAAGCCTTCCTCGCGGCGAGCCCGCAGGTAACGGAAGGCGATCAAGCGCTCGACAGCGGCAAAGGCCATGATCAGCCGGGCTTTCAGCCGAACTTGGCAACGATCTGGTCGAGCGGAAGCTCCTCGCGCGTACCGCTCTTGCGGTTCTTCACCTCGACTTTGCCCGCAGCAAGGCCCTTCGGGCCCACGATCACCTGCCAGGGCGTGCCGATCAGGTCCATATCGGCGAATTTGGCGCCCGGCCGCAGGTCGCGGTCGTCGTGCAGGACTGAGATGCCCTTTGCCGACAAAGCGTCGTAGAGCTTGGTGCAGGCGCCGTTCACCGCAGCATCATCGGCCTTGAGATTCACGATGGCGACCTTGAAGGGCGCGATCGCTTCCGGCCAGACAATGCCGGCATCGTCGTGGCTCGCCTCGATGATGGCGCCGACAAGGCGCGACACGCCGATGCCATAGGAGCCCATCTCGACGGTGATCTGCTCGCCCTTGGGGCCGGTTACGACGGCATTCATCGGCTTCGAATACTTGGTACCGAAGTAGAAAATATGGCCAACCTCGATGCCGCGCGCGGCGAGCCGATCGCCCTCTGGAATCTTCTCGAAGGCGTCCTTGTCGTGCATCTCGTCGGTGGCGGCGTAAAGCGACGTCCATTCATTGAAGATCGGCGACAGGTCCGCCTCGTAGTCGATCGTGCGGCCGAGAATGTCCTTGTCGACCAGCCCCTTGTGGCAGAACACGGCGCTTTCGCCGGTGTCGGCCAGGATGATGAACTCGTGGCTCAAGTCGCCGCCGATGGGACCGGTGTCGGCGCGCATCGGGATCGCCTTCAGGCCCATGCGCGCGAAGGTGCGCAGGTAGGCGACGAACATCTTGTTGTACGAGCGGATGGCGCCCGCCTTGTCGAGATCGAAGGAGTAATTGTCCTTCATCAGGAATTCGCGTCCACGCATCACACCGAAGCGCGGCCGCACCTCGTCCCGGAACTTCCACTGGATGTGATAGAGATTCTTCGGCAGGTCGCGGTAACTCTTGGCGCCGTCGCGGAACAGCACCGTGATCATCTCCTCGTTGGTCGGGCCGAAGAGCATCTCGCGGTCCGACCGATCCTTGATGCGCAGCATCTCGGGCCCATAGGCATCGTAGCGGCCGCTCTCGCGCCACAGGTCGGCCGACTGGATGGTCGGCATCAGCACTTCCTGCGCGCCTGCGGCGTCCTGCTCCTCGCGTACGATGCGCTCGATGTTACGCAGCACGCGCAGCCCCAGCGGAAGCCAGGCATAGATACCGGCACTGGTCTGGCGCACGAGGCCAGCACGCAGCATCAGACGATGCGACACGATCTGCGCTTCCGCCGGAGTCTCCTTGAGGGTCGGCAGGAAATATTGGCTCATGCGCATGCTGGATCGGTCCTTGAACGCTGTTCTTGAGGGGTGGCGGCGGACTGTAGGGAACGGGCCCCGCAAAGGCAAACTGGCCACCGGCTGGCCACCTTTATCCCTGCCCCGCTGCTGGTTTTGCACAGGCCCTTGCCCGCACACTCATCGGCACCTCGGGGGAGATACACAACAATGCTCGAACAGCTCTTCAAGCTGCAGGAAAACAAGACGACGGTACGCACCGAGATCGTGGCCGGGCTCACGACCTTTCTGACGATGGCCTACATCATCTTCGTCAATCCGGACATCCTCAGCAAAGCCGGCATGGAGTTCGGCGCGGTGTTCGTGGCGACCTGCCTCGCCTCCGCCGTCGGCTGCCTGCTCATGGCCTTTCTCGCCAACTATCCGATCGCGCTGGCGCCAGGCATGGGGTTGAACGCCTACTTCGCCTTCGTGGTCGTCGGCGCCATGCACTATCCCTGGCAGGTGGCACTGGGCTGCGTGTTCGTCTCCGGCGTCGTCTTCTTCATCATCAGCGTGCTGCCGATCCGCGAATGGATCGTCAATGCCATTCCCAGGTCGCTCAAGATGGCGATCGGCGCGGGCATCGGTCTCTTCCTGGCGCTGATCGCGCTCAAGAACGCCGGTGTCGTCGTTGGCAATCCGGCCACCCTGGTCGCGCACGGCGATCTGACGAGCTGGCCGGTGGTGATGGCCGCGCTGGGTTTCGCACTGATCGTGGCGCTCGAATATCACAGGGTGATCGGCGGCGTGATCATCGGGATCCTGGTCGTCACCATCGTCTCGATCGTCTTCGGCCATCAGAAATTCGCAGGCCTCGTCGACATGCCCCCGTCCATCGCACCGGTTCTGCTGCAAATGGATCTCGGCGGCGCTTTCAAGGCCGGCCTCGTCACCGTGGTCTTCGCCTTCCTATTCGTCGATCTGTTCGACAATACCGGCACGCTGATCGCACTCGCACATCGCGGCGGCTTCATGAAGTCCGACGGCACGGTGCCACGCCTCAATCGCGCGCTGATGTCGGACAGCGCCGCCGCCATGATCGGCGCCGCGATCGGCACCTCGACGACGACCAGCTATATCGAAAGCGCCTCGGGCATCAGTTCGGGCGGACGCACCGGCCTCACGGCCCTGACCGTCGCTGTACTGTTCCTGCTCGCGCTTTTCGTCGCGCCGCTTGCTGGCTCGATCCCGGGATACGCGACGGCACCAGCGCTCCTCTATGTCGCCTGTCTCATGACGCGCGGCCTCACGGAGGTCGAATGGGCAGACATCACCGAGTCGGCTCCTGCCGTGATCACGGCACTTGCCATGCCTTTCACTTTCTCGATCGCCGAAGGTATCGCGTTCGGCTTCATCTCCTACGCCGCCATCAAGCTGGCCGCGGGCCGGTGGCGCGATATCCATCCCGCCGTCGCCATTCTCGCTGTCCTGTTCGTGATCAAGTACATGGTTATCCAGTAGTCAGGCGGTCGATGCGGTCATTTGTGTGTCCAACGGCCGTTTGCACCCACAACAAATGTTCGGACGGCACCGCACCACCGAAATAAAAGGTCTTGGCAACCGCAAGGCGGCAGGCTAAAGAGCCTCTACCTTGGGCACTGCCCGAGTCTAGGGAGGAGAGCGGTAAAAGCCGCCGAGACGGGGTCAGTAATCGAGACGGCGGACACACGGGTCCGCCGTCTTGTTTTTTGGGGCCTTGGCCGCCGATTTCGAAGGATCAGGTCGCCCAATCGCGGAAACTGAAGATGTCCGCCTGGTGAATTAAGTAGAAGCCGATCCAGAGCACCGCGGCAACGAGCGAGGTGATGATCGCTTTTCGGAGCAGATCCGGCCTTTCAGGGGCACCGTGATCCTGGCCGCGGCCGGGATTTTCCACCCGCCGCACACCGAGCGGCAGCACGGCGAACAGGATCGTCCACCAGATCACCAGATAGACCATGATTCCTGTGGCCCAAGGCATGGCGCCCTCTAGACCTGTTCCAGCTCGATCAGGGTGCCGGTGAAGTCCTTGGGGTGCAGGAAGAGCACCGGCTTGTCATGAGCGCCGATCTTGGGCTCGCCATCGCCCAGCACGCGCGCGCCGCCAGCCTTCAGCTTGTCCCGGGCGGCGTAGATATCCTCGACCTCGTAACAGACATGGTGGATGCCGCCGTCGGCATTGCGGGACAGGAAATTGGCGATCGGCGATTTCTCGCCCAGGGGGTGCAGCAACTCGATCTTGGTGTTGGGCAGTTCGACGAACACCACTGTCACGCCGTGTGCAGGTTGTGCCTTGGGCTCGCTCACCTTGGCGCCCATGACGGTCCGGTACAATTCGGTTGCCTTGGCTAGGTCCGGCACAGCAATGGCGATATGGTTCAGGCGTCCAATCATCTAGCGCTCCTGGGTCTTTAGATGCGGACGATGTGGACATCCGTCAACGGCTTCTTGCCGAGACGGGCCCGCACCACTCGTCGCACCGCCCGACGGGCGGCCTCCTCGACCCGGCCGTTGTCCCGCCGCTCGGCGGCGCTGAGGTCCGCCAGCATCTCCGTAAGGCCGGCCACGACAGCCTCGGCCAATGCGCCATCCTCGTCCTCCAGGCCGCGCAGGGACACCACAGGCGTCGCCTTGGCCCGGCCCTGGCCATCGATCACCAGGGTTGCCGTCGCCGCCCCGTTCCATTGCAGCTTTCGCCGTTCCTGCAGGGCCCCGCCGTCCAGAGACACCAGCACATCGCCGTCGCGGGCCAGACGGCCGGCATGAACGTGCTCGATGATCTCGGCCGGTCCGGGCGCCAACCGCACCAGCGTACCATTGGGCGCCACGACGGTCTCCGGCACCTGGCAAGCCCGGGCAAGCGCGGCGTGCTCGACCATGTGGCGCAGCTCACCGTGCACCGGGAGCGCAATACGCGGCCGGATCCACTGATAGACGCGCACCAGTTCCTCGCGCGCGGGGTGACCCGAGACGTGGATGTCGGCCTCACGGTCCGTGATCACCTCCACGCCACGCGCCATCAGCGCATTGAGCAGTCGCCCCACCGACCGTTCGTTGCCAGGAATGACGCGCGCCGAGAAGATCGCCGTGTCGCCCTCTTCCAGCACGAGATCGCGATGGTCGTTGTCGGCGAGCTTGGCCATGGCCGCGCGCGGCTCGCCCTGACTGCCGGTGCATATGAACAGCACCTTGTCGCGCGGCAGGTAGCCCGCCTCTCGCTCCGAGACGCACGGCGGAAAGTCGAGCAAGTAGCCGCATTCCTGGGCGGCATCGACCATGCGCTGCAACGCGCGTCCAGCCAGGACGGGATGCCGGCCGGCAGTAACGGCCGCCTTGGCGATGCTTTCGACGCGGGCCAGATTGGAGGCGAAGCAGGTGACGGCCACGCGCTCCTTGCGGGTCTTCACCAGCTTCTCGAGGTTGGCGCGCACCGTCGCTTCCGAACCCGCCTCGCCTTCGACGAAGACGTTGGTGCTGTCGCAGATCATGGCGAGAGCGCCCTCCTCGCCGATGCGCTTCAAAGTCGTCTCGTCGGTGAGTTCACCCAGCAACGGTTCGGGATCGATCTTCCAGTCGCCGGTATGGAAGACCGTGCCGAGCGGAGTACGGATGGCCAGCGCATTCGGCTCGGGGATCGAATGCGTCATGGTGATCATTTCCAGATCGAACGGCCCGACCTTGAATTTGCCGCCAAGCGGGATCTCCGTGACCGGTACGTCGTCCTGCAGCCCCGCTTCCATGAGCTTGCGTCGCAACACCGAGGCAGCGAAGGGCGTGGCATAGACCGGCGCTTCCAGACGCGGCCAAAGATCGGCGACGGCGCCGAGATGATCCTCGTGGGCGTGCGTCAGCACGATACCGGCCAGCGCTTCGCGCCGTTCCTCGATGAAGGCGGGATCGGGCATCACGACCTCGATGCCCGGCGCCGAATCGTCGCCGAAGGCGATGCCGAGATCGACCATGAGCCATTTGCCGGCGTGACCGTAGAGGTTGAGATTCATCCCGATCTCGCCGGCCCCGCCCAAGGCGAGGAAGAGGAGCTCGTCGTCCGACGGTACGGTCATTTGCAGTTGCGGCGCCAAATCTCCAGCAAGCCGAGCGACATCAGATCGGGTTCGATAGCGTCGAACAGGCCGATCTCGTCCTTGAACACGTTGGCGAGACCGCCGGTCGCCACGACCTTCATCGGCTGGCCGTACTCGGCGCGGATGCGCTTTATCAGGCTTTCGATCAGCCCGACATAGCCCCAGAAGATGCCTGACTGCATAGCCGGAACCGTTGCCTTGCCGATCACGTGCTCGGGTTTCTCGACGCGAATGCGCGGCAGGCGCGCGGTCATCAGGTAGAACGACTCGATCGTGAGCTCGACACCCGGTGCCAGCACGCCGCCAATGAAGTTTCCATCCTTGTCCACCAGGTCGAAGGTCGTAGCGCTACCGAAATCGATGCTGATCAACGGACCACCGTGGCGCTTGTAGGCAGCAATCACGCCGACCAGCCGGTCGGCGCCTGCATCCTGCGGCCGGTCGATCAGCACCTTGATGCCGAGATTCACATCGGGCTCGCCGACGATCAGCAGCGGCGTACCGAAATAGGTCTCGCACAGTCGGCGCAGGTTCGGATTCACATTGGGCACAACGCTTGCAAGGATCGCCCCCTTGATCGAGGCCGGATCGAAGCCTTGGAGCTGCATAAGCTGCGTCAGCCAGGCCGCATACTCATCGGCGGTGCGCTTCGCCTCGGTACGCAGGCGGAACTGCGCCACCAGCCGGTCGCCGTCGAACACGGCGAATTTTGAATTGGTATTGCCGACATCAATGGCGAGCAGCATCGCTCTCTCCCCTAAGCCGCGCGGCCCAGCAATTCGCCGGCCACGATCTTCCGCGGCCCGGCAGGCGTATCCAGCAGCAGCGCGCCGTCCCGGTCCATGCCGGCGAACCGGCCACGCACCAATTCCTCTCCCAGCTTCACGTCGACGTCCATGCCGAGCGGGCCGGCCTTGGCGAGCCAAGCCGACCGGATCGCCTCGAAGCCGTCGTGACGCCACCGCGTCATCCAGCCGGCCAAAGCCGCCGCGAGCTTCTCGAGCGCCGCCTCGACCGTGCCGCCCAGCGCCGCGCCGGGATAGCGCATCTCGGGAAGCTGTGGTGCAAAGCCGACATTGACTCCAATGCCCAGCACGACGTGCTCGGCCCGACCGTCCTGATCGATCGAGCTCTCGGGGAGGATGCCGGCGACCTTGCCGCCGTCGACCAGCACGTCGTTGGGCCACTTCACCCGCACTTCGCGGCCTTCCGGCACGATGTCAGCGACGGCGAGCGCCGCCACGAAGCCCAACTCCGCCGCTCGCGGCGCACTGCAGGCCGGACGCAGGATGGTGGAACTGTAGAGATTGCCGACGGGTGAGGCCCAATGGCGGCCGCGCCGTCCGCGCCCGCCGGTCTGCTCGCGCGCCCAGACGACAGTGCCTTCAGCCGCCCCCTCCTCGGCGAGACGAGCCGCCTCGTCGTTGGTGCTGCCCACGGTCTGGAGCGCAACCAGCCGCCACCCGTCCGGCAGGACGGGTGCGATGGTCACCGGAAGAGACCCTTGGCTGCGACTTCGGCCACCAGGCTGAGAGGCTGCGGCGCCAGCGAGAAGACAGTGACGATCAGCGCCGCCACCATGGCCACGGCGCGAGTGGCGCCGAACACCGGCCTGTCGAGCGTCTCACTGCCTTCGTCGAAGTACATCACCTTGATGACGCGCACGTAGTAGTAGGCCGCCACGACCGAGGAGAGCACGCCCAGTACGGCGGGCCAGAAGAGCTTGGCCTCGACGGCGGCCATGAAGATGTAGAGCTTGCCCCAGAAGCCCGCGAGCGGCGGAATGCCGGCCAGCGAGAACATGAAGACCAGCATGGCCAGCGCCATCATCGGATGGCTGCGGCCGAGTCCCGCCAGGTCGGTGATGTTCTCCACCATGATGCCGCGCTTCTTCATCATCAGGATGATGGCGAAGACGCCGAGCGTCATGACGAGATAGATGGCGAGATAGAAGACCACCGACTGGATGCCCTTCTCGCTGCCCGCCGCGACGCCCAGCAGCACGTAGCCGATATTGCCGATCGACGAATAGGCCATCAGGCGCTTGATGTTGGGCTGGCGGATCGCCGCGAAAGCACCCCAGGCCATCGACAGGATCGAGGCCGCGACGATGACCTGCTGCCACTCGGGGAACAGGGGCTTGAACGGGCCCATGAGGACCGAAACGGTCAGGGAAACAGCCGCGATCTTGGGCGCGGTGCTGAACAGCGCCGTCACCGGCGTCGGCGCCCCCTCGTAGACGTCGGGTGTCCACATGTGGAACGGCACGGCCGAGATCTTGAAGGCAAGGCCCGCGACCACGAACACCATGCCGATCACGGTGCCGATCTCACCGCTCTTGCCGGCGATCAGCGCCTGCGAGATCTGCACGAAGGCGGTGCCACCGCAGAAGCCGTAGATCAGCGAGGCGCCGAACAGCAGCATGCCCGAGGCGACCGCGCCCAGGACGAAGTACTTGAGGCCCGCTTCCGTCGACCGCACCGTGTCGCGCTGGAAAGCGGCCACAACGTAGAGCGCCAGCGATTGAAGCTCGAGGCCGACATAGAGGGCCATCAAATCGTTCGCCGAGATCATCAGCATCATGCCGAGCGTGGCCAGCGACACCAGCACCGGATATTCGAAGCGCCAAGCCTTGGCGTGCTCGAAATAGGCACGCGACATCAGAATGGCG
>Ga0153954_1000209_pt1 | contig 53061 bp, 45 predicted proteins | sample TSFL038MetaG_FD_102277 | JGI IMG/M metagenome (GOLD analysis project Ga0153954, IMG submission 102277) | Attine ant fungus gardens microbial communities from Florida, USA - TSFL038 MetaG | ecosystem: Host-associated > Fungi > Mycelium > Unclassified | place: USA: Florida, Wekiwa Springs State...
GACGCCGGCGGTTCCCGCATAGGCGAAGAGCGGCGAGGGCATGTGGAGCAGCGTGCGCTCGACCTCGGCCACGATCGCCGCCACGGCGACCGGGATGAAGCTGCGCGGCGTCCATTCGAACAGCAGCAACTCGACGGCGAGCATGATGGCGGCGATCGGCGTGCCGAACACGGTCGTCATGCCGGCGGCGGCGCCAGCGACCAGCAAGGTCTTGCGCTCGTTGTCGGAAACCGGCAGCGTCTGTGCGATCAGCGAGCCGACCGCGCCGCCAGTCATGATGATCGGACCTTCGGCGCCGAAAGGGCCGCCCGTGCCGATGGAGATCGCCGAGGAGAGCGGCTTCAGGATCGCGACTTTGAGGCTGAGACGCGAGCGGCCAAGCAGGATCGCCTCGATCGCCTCGGGAATGCCGTGGCCGCGGATCTTCTCGCTGCCGTATCGGGCCATGAGGCCGATGAGCAACGCGCCGGCGACAGGCACCAGCACGGTCCATAGGCCGAGAGGCGAGTCTTCGATCCTAAGGTCGGCGAGGTTGAACTGACCAAAATAGGCGACGTTGGTGGCCAGCCGGATGAGCTTTAAAAGCAGGACGCCCACCGCGACGCCTCCCGTTGCCACGACCACGGCCACGGCGGCGATGAACAGGACCCGAGGGCTGGTGGTGAAGTCGCCGAGGCGGCGGTGCTCCGGCAGGATCGAATTTGCCACGTCAGCCTTTCCGAAAGAAACAGGTTACGGGGGAATGGAGTCTTGCGCGTGCGGCGAACGGCTCGTATTGCGCCGCAACAGGGATATTTCGCAATGCGAATAATTCGTGTCACGATAAAATTCAATAGGCCTCGCGGATGATTGGGAAGCGCCGCAGCCCGAATGAGACAGCTCCCGAACTGGAGGACAGGGACTATGCCGCGCTTGCATCGTTCCGAAGGTCCCTGCGGACTTTTTTGGCGTTCAGCGCCGATGCGGCCCGCGAGGCCGGGCTCACGCCGCAGCAGCACCAGGCGATCCTCGCCATACGCGGGTTGGGGCACGCGGGCGGGGTCACAATGAACGATTTGGCGGAACAACTGCTCTTGAAGCCACAGTCCGCTGTCGAGTTGATTGACCGGTTGGAACAGGCCGGCCTGGTTCAGCGGACCCGCGGCGTTGAAGATCGACGCCGAGTTCTTCTGACGCTGACCGCAAAGGCCGAGAGGGCGCTCGCACCGCTATCGAAGGCTCATCTTGCCCAGATCGGTCGCGACGCGCCGCAACTGATCGAGCTCTTGGAGCGGATGTCGGACTATGCGCGGGGAGGGGCGCCGCCAGCCTGAGGCCATGGCGTTTCCCACGGCGGTGGCGCCGTCGTGAGGTTCGACATCGATCGCGCGTCTCGCCGCCTCTCGCGCTTAAAGCCCTTCACCCCGGCCAAAACCAGCCATCCAACGCCTGCCCAACCGTCCACGGACAAGATTCAGGAAAGGTCGCGCCCGGCGGTCCTGTCTCCGCGACCGCCTCGAGCGCCGCGTCCCGGTAAGCCGAGGCGAGCGCTGTCGGCAAAAGCGGCTCGAGGCTCGGATTGTCGTCCAGGTGATCGACCAGGCGATTGCGCGGATGCTTGCCTCCCAACTCGTCCCGTAAGCGCTGCCCTGCGTCCGCGGCGGTTGGACCGCCTCAGAGCCGTCGCCGGATATTCAAACATTGTCTTGGCAACTCGACAGAAATGTTCTACATCTGTTCTATCAAACTCCGAGCGATCGTCCGGCGAGCAGGTTGAGCGGCCACGGAGCATTTTCGAGTTGCAGAAAAATGAGGTTAAGCGCTTGAAAAGCTTGAGTCGCGCGCAGAATCGCAGACTGGCCCGGAAACTAGATCGCCGCGCGATCCGGGGCCGCTCAAGTCGGGCCTCCCTTCCACGGGCTCGGCGCCTATATTCGGCTGAACCCCTCCTCACGGAGCCGCTGGGATGAAAGAGCCACGAAAGCCGCCGCCGAAGAGGTCACCTACAAAGTCGGACGAGAAGCTCGACGAAGAGTTGGAAGAATCGTTTCCCGCCAGCGATCCGCCCTCCAACACGACGCCGACCTCCGCTGGTGGGCCGGCGCGGGCGCGGGCGAAACGCCCGGTCTCCGGCAAGCCGCCTCGGCGCGGCTGAGTGGCGGGCGCGTGTTTCCGCGCACACGCTACGCCGTTGGCCGGATGATGAACGCGCCACTGTCGCGCTCAAAAGGCTCGTCGTGCTCCGTCACGATTAGGCGGTCGACCGCCGCGAAGCGCGGTCCTTTGCGCATTTCGACGATGAGCGCCTCGACAGCGGCGGGTGGCCCGCAGATGAGAGCCTCGACGGCGCCGTCGTATCGGTTGCGCACCCACCCGGACACGCCCAGCCCCACCGCTGCGCGGCGGGTGAATTCGCGATAACCGACGCCCTGGACGTCGCCCTCGACCACGACGCGGCGGAGAATGGCGCCAGTCGGGCTCATGGTGCGTTATGATCCTGATGAACGACACGGCCCGGTCGGTAGTCGGGCGCTCCAAACACGGAGGCGGCTATGACGCTGGAAGAGATTTTCGACATCGCCAAGCGCAAGCGGTTTCTCGTCGTCTCGTCCATCAACGAATCTGGTGCGCCCGAGGCTGCGCTGATGGGCTTCGCGCTCACGCAGGCGAACGAGATAGTGTTCGACACTTTAGGTTCGAGCCGCAAGGCCGCCAACTTGGCGCGGAACCCTCGAGCTGCGCTGGTGATCGGCTGGGACGACCAGGTGTCTCTCCAGATCGAAGGCGTGGCGCGCCGGCCGGTCGGCGACGACTTGGCGAGCGCGAAGGTCGCCTATTTTCGCGAGTGGCCGGATGGGCGCGCCCGCGAGGCCTGGCCCGACATCGCTTATGTCGTCGTGCAGCCGAAGTGGATCCGATATTCCAACTACGCCGCCGGTCCGCCGGAGGTCCAGGAGTTCAGCCTCTAGCCGCAAGCTCTCGCTGCTCATTGCTCTGACCGCCTCGGACGGCTATACGCCTGCGCCCATGCTTACGTCGATTTGTGTCGGCGAGTGAGCTTCAAGGAGCGTCGATGATCCACGTCACCTTTCCCGACGGCGCTGAGCGCGCCTACGAGCCCGGAATCTCGGGCCTCGAAATCGCCAAATCCATTTCTCCTTCTTTGGCGAAGCGGACTGTCGCGATGGTCCGCAACGGCGAGCTTACCGATCTCGCCGATCCGATCGATGGCGACGCCGCTCTTGAGTTCATAGGCCGCGACGATCCCCGGGCGCTCGAGCTCATCCGCCACGACGCGGCGCATGTTCTCGCCGAAGCGGTGCAGTCGCTGTGGCCTGGCACGCAGGTCACCATTGGCCCGGTGATCGAGAACGGTTTCTATTACGACTTCTTCCGCAACGAGCCGTTCACGCCGGAAGACTTTCCGGCGATCGAGAAGCGCATGCGCGAGATCATCGCCCGCGACAAGCCGTTCTCGAAGCGCGTCGTCTCCCGCGACGAGGCCAAGAGCCTGTTCGAACAGAAGGGGGAAGCGTTCAAAGTCGAGCTGGTCGATACGATTCCCGCCGATCAGGAGGTGAAGCTCTACACGCAAGGCGAATGGACCGACCTTTGCCGCGGGCCGCACATGACCTCGACGGGCAAGGTCGGCGACGCCTTCAAGCTGATGAAGGTCGCGGGCGCCTATTGGCGCGGGGATTCGAACAAGCCGATGCTCTCCCGCATCTACGCGACCGCGTTCGCAAGACGCGAGGAACTCGACGCTTACCTCGAGCAGCTCGAGGAGGCCGAGAAACGCGATCATCGCAGGCTCGCCCGGGAGATGGACCTGTTCCACACCCAGGAGGAGGGGCCGGGTTCGATTTTCTGGCATCCAAAAGGCTGGACTCTATTCCAGACGCTGGTCGCCTATATGCGCCGGCGCCTCGCAGCCGACTATCAGGAGGTCAATGCGCCCCAAGTGCTCGACAAGCACCTGTGGGAAATCTCTGGGCATTGGGGCTGGTACCGCGAAAGCATGTTCATGTGCCGGCCGGCCGGCGACGAGGCCGAGACGGAGGATTTGCGCGTCTATGCGCTGAAACCCATGAATTGTCCGGGCCATGTGCAGATCTTCAAGCACGGCCTGCGCTCCTATCGTGAGTTGCCTCTACGTTTCGCGGAATTCGGCGCCGTCAACCGCTACGAGCCGTCGGGCGCGCTGCACGGACTCATGCGCGTGCGCTCCTTCACGCAGGACGATGCGCATATCTTCTGCACCGAAGAGCAGCTCGCCGAGGAGTGCCACAAGATCAATGAACTCATCCTGTCGGTCTACGGGCATTTCGGTTTCGATAGGATCGTGGTGAAGCTTTCCACCCGCCCCGAGAAGCGGGTGGGAACCGACGCCATGTGGGACCACGCAGAAGCGGTGATGACCCGGGTGCTGGACGAGATCCGAATGCGCCACGGCAACATCGTGACGACCGCGCTCAATCCGGGCGAGGGCGCCTTCTATGGACCCAAGTTCGAATATGTGCTGCGCGACGCCATCGGCCGTGATTGGCAGTGCGGCACGACCCAGGTCGATTTCAACCTGCCGGACCGCTTCGGCGCGTTCTATATCGCTGGCAACAGCGAGAAGACGACGCCCGTGATGATCCATCGCGCCATCTGCGGCTCGATGGAGCGCTTCATAGGCATTTTGCTTGAACACCATGCCGGGCGCTTGCCGTTGTGGCTTGCTCCCGTGCAGATTGTCGTCTGCACGATCACGAGCGACGCAGACGAGGCTGCGCTTCGGTTTGCTGCGGCCGCGAAGAAGCGTGGACTGAGGGTCGAGACCGACCTGCGAAACGAGAAGATCAACTACAAAGTTCGCGAACACTCGTTGGCGAAGATGCCCGTCCTGATCGCTGTCGGGCGCAAGGAGGCGAGCGAAAACACTGTGTCCTTGCGCCGCCTTGGCTCCAACGCGCAGGCCGCGATGGGGGTCGACGAAGCGCTCGAGGCGCTAGCCAGCGAGGCCGTGCCTCCCGATCTCCGAGGATGATTCGCGGCGCGGCGACGGAGGGCGTCGCCGCGCCGACCAACTCGCTTGATTTGTATTGAAGTCCGGGTCAAGATTTTCGCGAGAGCCATCGCGCGAGGAGATTCGGCAGCCGATGAACGTTCCGATCAGCGAAGCCAAAGCGCGCCTGACCGACCTTGTGCGACGGGCAGAGGCTGGGGACGAGGTTGTCCTAACTCGTCATGGCCGTCCAGTCGTGCGGTTGGCGCCGGTGGCGGCGCGGTCATCGACCGAACTCGAACGGAACTCGGCCCCTGAGAGGGTGCGTCTTCTCGGGAACGCATAGGGTCGCGGCGCCGCCGCCTGGCGACGGATTTGTTCGGCGGGCCGCTCCTGAGCACGTCATAGAGGCCATAAACGCTGGCGTTCCGGCACAATCTTCGCGTTCTTCCTTTTTGCGTGGAAAAGATCCATCATGGCGGAGGGTCGAGGAGCGACAATGTCGTTTGAGCCCAAAGCAATCGCCGTGCGAGACGCGCTGCGTTTTCGTTTTCGGGGTGGTGAGGTTGCCCTCCGCCAGTTCTCCCCCCGCGCGACCGTCCTGGACTGGCTACGGGAGGAAATGGGCGCGAAGGGAACGAAGGAAGGGTGTGCAGAAGGCGATTGCGGCGCATGCACTGTGGTCTTGGTTCGGCTCAAGAGCGGTCAGCTTAGTTACGAGCCTTTCAACGCCTGCATTCTGCTGTTGGGCCAACTCGACGGCGTCGAGCTGATCACGATCGAGGATCTCGCCGCAGGCGGCGCCTTGCATCCTCTGCAGCAAGCTATGGTTGACGCCCACGCCTCGCAGTGCGGCTTCTGCACACCCGGGATCGTGATGAGCCTTTTCGCGGCTTACCATTCCGATCACGCGTTATCGTATGCCGGAGTTTGCGACCAGCTTGCGGGCAATCTTTGCCGCTGCACGGGCTATCGTCCGATCATTGCGGCGGCCTTGGAGACTTGCACAGGCGCGCCCGCCGACCGTTTCGCCGCCACATCTCAAGAGCGCGCCGCCGCGCTGGCCTCCCTCGACGATCATTCGGACTTGTTCGTCGGCGACGAGACATCCTTCTTCGCCGCTCCGGCGAGCCTAGATTCGCTGGCGGCGCTCTATGCGCGATTTCCCGACGCCACCCTTGTCGGTGGAGCAACGGATGTTGGGCTTTGGATCACCAAGCACTTGCGCGACCTGAAGCGCGTGATCTGGCTTGGCAGGGTCGCCGGGCTCGATGCTGTCGGCGAAGCCGCCGATGGAGCGCTCTCGCTTGGGGCGACCTTGAGGTTGGAGGATTCCGCGCCGCTGCTTGGCGCGATCCACCCCGATCTGAGCGAACTCTTACGTCGGTTCGGTTCGAAGCAGGTGCGGGCGAGCGGAACGGTCGGCGGAAACATCGCGAACGGTTCGCCGATCGGCGATCTCGCGCCGGCCCTGATAGCCCTTGGGGGCAGGGTGGTGCTGCGCAAGGGCGAGCGGATCCGCACGCTTCCGCTAGAGGATTTTTTCATTGCCTATGGCAAGCAGGATCGCGAGCCGGGCGAGTTTGTCCTTGCTGTCGAGGCGCCGCCGCTCCTCGACCATCAGCGCTACCGCGCCTTCAAAGTGTCCAAACGCTTCGACGAGGACATTTCAGCGGTCATGCTCGGCCTGCGCGTCGATCTCGACGGGCGGCGCATTCTCGGCGCTCGGATCGCTTGCGGAGGCATGGCGGCGACGCCGAAACGCGCTGCGCAGACTGAGCGCGCACTCGCGGGCGCGAGCCTCGATGAGCCTGCGACCTGGCGCTCTGCGTGCGAGGCGATCGGCGAGGACTTCTCTCCGCTTACCGACATGCGCGCGACAGCCGCCTATCGCATGACGGTTGCCGCCAATCTTCTGGAGAAGGCGCTCATCGAAATTTCGGGCGCTGACACGCCGACGCGGATCGGAATGCTCCATGCCGCCGAATGATGAGTCAACTGTCCTCGAGGCGCCCACGACCGCGGTCGTTCATAGGCCGTTGCCGCATGACTCCGCCCGTTTGCACGTCCAGGGCGCGGCGACCTACGTGGACGACATCGGCGAGCCCGCAGGCACGCTGCATATTGCGATCGGCATGGCCAATCGGGCGTGCGGCCGGCTCAAGGGGCTCGATCTTGACGCCGTCCGTGCGGCGCCTGGCGTCCTCGCTGTCCTGACCGCGATGGATATCCCGGGCAAGAACGACATCGCGCCTGTTTTCGCTGATGAGCCCCTCTTCGCCGAACAGGAGGTGATGTTCCACAGCCAGGCGTTGTTCGCGGTCGTCGCGCAGACGCGCGACCAGGCGCGTCGCGCTGCGCGGCTCGCCAAGATCGACATCGAGGCCGGGACGCCCGCCGTCACGATTGCAGAAGCGCTGGTGAGCGGCGAGCGGGTTCAAGACGACTATACCTTCGCGCGGGGCGACGCGACGGTCGCGATCGACAAGGCCGCTCACCGGCTGGATGGCGAGTTCGCAATCGGCGGTCAGGAGCATTTTTATCTCGAAGGCCAAGCGTCGTTCGCCTTTCCCTGCGAAGGCGATGAGATGACCGTGCACGCGTCGACGCAGGACCCGACGGAGACCCAGCACATTGTCGCTCGCGTCCTCGGAATACCTGACGCTTTTGTCACGGTGGAAACGCGGCGGATGGGTGGCGGATTCGGCGGCAAGGAGAGCCAGGCCTGCGCCTGGGCTGCTATTGCGGCGCTTGCCGCCCGCTTGACGGGGCGACCGTGCAAAGTCCGTCTCGACCGCGACGACGACTTCGCGTTGACGGGCAAGCGCCATGATTTTCGCGCCGATTGGCGAGTAGGGTACGACGACAAGGGCGTGGTTGCCGGTTACGATGTGGCGCTTAACGCGCGCTGCGGCTGTTCCGCGGACCTGTCGCCTGGCGTCTGCGACCGGGCAATGTTTCATGCCGGCAACGGCTACTGGCTCCCTGACGTTTCGATCCTCACCCGCCGCCTCAAGACCAACACGGTCTCGAACACGGCGTTCAGAGGCTTCGGCGGCCCGCAAGGCATGATCGCGATCGAACGTGTGATGGATGCAATCGCGCGTGAGCGGGGTCTCGATCCACTCGACGTCCGCAAGGCCAACCTGCTGCGTTCGGGGTGCGACCGCACACCCTACGATCAGACCGTCGAGGACTATGAGACGCAACGGGCGATTATCGAGGACCTCGAGGTTTCGAGCGACTACCGCTCCCGCCGCCAGCGGATCGCAGCTTTGAATGCGGAGAGTCCGATCATCAAGCGGGGCATTGCCTTGACGCCGGTGATGTTCGGCATTTCGTTCACGCTGATCCCACTCAATCAGGCGACCGCGCTCGTGCACGTCTATTCCGACGGCTCGATCCACCTCAATCACGGCGGCACGGAGATGGGGCAGGGGCTGTTCACGAAGGTCGCGCAGATTGTCGCCGAAGAGTTCGGCGTGCCGCTGCATTTCGTGCGCATAACGGCGACCAACACCGCCAAGGTTCCCAATGCTTCGCCGACTGCGGCTTCGTCCGGGACCGATCTCAATGGCATGGCGGCGAAAATCGCCGCTGGCGCGATCCGCGAGCGGATGACCGCTTTCGTCGCCGAGGCGTGGAGCGTGGCGCCCGGGGCCGTCGAGTTCCGCGACGCGCGCGTCTTTGCCGGCAACATGTCGATGAGCTTCGGCGAACTCGCCAAGGCGTGCAGGCTCGCGCGCGTGCAGCTTTCGCATTCCGGCTATTACAAGACGCCGGAGATCCACTGGGATCGCCTCAGGGCGAAGGGGCGTCCATTCCTCTACTTCGCCTATGGCGCGGCGTGCTCGGAAGTGGCGATCGACACCCTTACGGGCGAGATGCGCGTTCTGCGCGCGGATGTGCTGCATGATGTCGGCGCGTCGATCAATCCGGCGATCGACTTAGGCCAGGTTGAAGGCGCTTTCATTCAGGGCATGGGCTGGCTGACGACCGAGGAACTGGTCTACGGCGCCGATGGAAGGCTGCTCACCCACGCGCCGGCCACCTACAAGATCCCCGTTGCCTCCGATACGCCTCCGATCTTCAACACCCGGTTGTTTACGCGTCCCAATCCGACGCCGAGCATCTACCGCTCGAAGGCGGTCGGCGAGCCGCCGCTGATGCATGGGATTTCCGTCTATTCTGCGATCCTCGACGCAGTTCATGCAACAAAGCCCAGAGGGCAGCCGAAGCTCGATCCTCCATGCACGCCGGAATCAATCCTGCGCGCGATCGCCTCACTGAACGGGGCGAGGTGAGGCCCTTGTGAGGCCTTCCTCGTCTCATCGAAACGATTGAAGCCGAGGGCTCGGGGCTCTGGTGACGCTCGCGCGTGTAGAAGGTTCGAGCCTGCGCGAAGCCGGCGCGCATGGCGCTGCGACCGTCGGGAGGCTTTCACGCATCAAAGACGGCGCGCTCTATAAGCGTCGTTTACGCGCCACGCGCTTGGCCTTGGCGGGGAGCTTAGGTTTCGCCCCCGCTTCAACGAGGGCTGCAATGCGCGCCTGGACATCGGCGCCGTTCGACTTCATGCGCTCGCTGATGCGACCGACTTCCTCATCCGAAAGTACGGCTGGCCGCCCAATCGAAAGGGCGATTGCGTAGAGGCGGGCAAGCGTTTCGAGCTCTCGCGCCCTGCCGAGGGCCGCCTCCAATGTAGGACCTGTGGTCAACGCGCAGTAGTTGCTGAGCAGAACGGCGTGGCCTTGGTCCAGCGCCTCGACCGTCAGGCTAGCGAGCTCCTTGGTTCCCGCAGGCGCATATCTGGCGCATCGGACGACCGGCGATCCAAACAGGGCGATCATGGAATGCGCCGCCGGAATGGATTTGCGCGTCATGGCCAGCGCGGTGGCGTATGGCGACTGGAAACGGACGATTCCCCCGACGTCCGGTCGCGCTCGCACGATGTCGAGATGAATCCGCCATTCCTCCGTTGGTTTCGTCGGGCCTTTCCAGGCTCCATACTCGCCCACCAGGGGCATGCGCGCGATCGTTGCAGGCCGAAGGTGGCTATAATTCGCGCCACTCGGCGTGATGAGCAGCGAATCGTCGTGGCGCGTCGAAATGTCGCCGCCCAAGGCTCCGCCGAGCCCAGCGGCTACGATCCTTGCGCCATGGGCGACGATCGACTCGCGCATCGCCTTCTCGGTCGTGGCCATGTCTCCGCTCTCGCTCAGCGCTTATCTGTGTTCCAACCACACTTTTGGCGGAGGATCGCGCAGGAAATCAAGCTTTGGCCTGTTGACGCCTCAAGGCGAAGTCTTGCGCCTGTCGCGTCAGAGCGCAGCTAGGCTATACTGGATTGGCTCAAGCGATATGGGGGTAAGTTCAAGCCCCGCGTCAATCTGGAGGGGAAGTGTCGTCATATCGGTCCGCAAATCTTTTCGACCTCATCGAAGCGCGAGCGCCACACCTGGACAAAGTCGCTTTGGAGACCGGAGACGCCGCTGCACTCACCTATGGTCAGCTATTCAGGCGCTCGGCGCAGGCGGCGAACGCGCTGGTGGGATTGGGCGTCAAGCCGGGCGACCGGGTCGCTGCACAAGTTGAGAAATCAACTGACGTGATTGTTGCCGTGCTCGCTTGCCTTCAAGTTGGCGCGGTGCAGCTGCCGCTGAACACCGCCTATACGCTCGCCGAGCTCGAGTATTTCCTAGGCGACGCTGAACCTGCGCTCACTCTTTGTCCTCCCGACAAGCTCGAGGCGGTACGCGCACTCGCGCAGGGGCTCAACCTTCGCGCGGTCGAAAGTCTCGGCGTGAAGCGCGATGGAACATTCGCCGCCGCAATCGCGGCCGCGCCCGCCGAATTTGAAACGACGCCGCGGGCGAGCGACGATCTCGCCGCGATTCTCTACACCTCGGGCACCACCGGCCGCTCAAAGGGCGCGATGCTGACGCACGAAAATCTATCGTCGAACGCGCTGACCCTGATCGACTGCTGGCGTTTCGGTCCGACCGACAAACTCATCCACGCTTTGCCCGTTTTTCACACTCATGGGCTTTTCGTCGCCGTGAATGTGGCGCTCCTGTCGGGAGCAACGATGATCTTCATGCCCAGATTCGACCCGGACGCGGTGATTTCCGCGATGCCTGTCGCGACGGCCATGATGGGCGTGCCAACCTACTATACCCGCCTTCTTGACCATCCTGGCCTTGGCCCCGAAGTCTGCGCGAGCATGCGCCTGTTCGTTTCCGGCTCGGCGCCCTTGCTCGCCGAGACTCACGCGTCGTGGCGCAAGCGGACGGGATTCGCCATTCTCGAGCGCTACGGCATGACGGAAACCAATATGATTACGTCGAACCCATATGAAGGCGAGCGGCGGCCTGGCACGGTGGGCTTTCCGCTCCCGGGCGTAAGGGTGCGCATTAGCGATCCCGACAGCGGCGGGCTGGCTCGCGCAGGCGAAATCGGAGTCATTGAAGTCAAGGGGCCCAACGTCTTCGCCGGCTATTGGCGAATGCCGGAGAAGACCGCGCAGGAGTTTCACGAGGATGGTTACTTCGTCACCGGCGACTTAGGTCGCATCGACGGCGACGGCTACCTTCACATCGTCGGACGAGCGAAAGATCTAGTAATTTCTGGCGGCTTCAACGTCTATCCGAAGGAGGTCGAAACCGAGATCGACGCTATCGACGGCGTTTTGGAGAGCGCTGTATTCGGCGCGCCGCATGTGGATTTCGGCGAAGCCGTGACAGCGGCGGTCGTCCGGCGTCAAGGGGCGACCCTGAGCGAGCAGGCGATCCTTTCGGCGCTAGGATCCCGCCTGGCCAAATTCAAAACCCCAAAGCAGATCATCTTTACCGATTCCCTTCCACGCAACGCGATGGGCAAGGTGCAGAAGGCCGCTCTGCGCGAAGCTTACAAGGACCTCTATCTCCGTCGCTGAGAACGGGGGCGTACCTGAGCGCGATCCTGACGCGCGTCGCTCGCGCGGAAGCGGCCGACACAACGGCCTGCAACCAACGGGATGTCAGTCCGGCGAGCGGATCGCCATTCCCGCCGAATGAGCTGGCAACCCCTGAAGCCGCCGCACCTTACGACAGTCCTGAAAGCCTCGGGCGACTAGCCAAGCCGCCCCGACGCGTGAGCAAGGATCGTGTATACCTTGCCAGTGTTCGAGAGAAGATAAGCTCTCCACTGGGAACCGTCACGGTCGCTATGGCTGATCTTGGCCAGCTGCCGCTCGAATTCCTGGATATAGCGAGTGGTTGTGTCGCGGAACTGCGGATCAGCGCGTACGCGGCGTCGAAGCTCGTCAAACGTTTGTTGGCCGGCTTCGGTATAGAGCCGTCGCGACACGGCGCCACCGTCTCCACGCCGCCAACGCTCCCACATCTCCATCGCAGCCTCATTGTCGATGAGCCCACCGATCTCTCGGCTCAGCGCTTCAAGCGCTTCCGCCCCCTTGTATCCGGACTCCTCTGGCTCGTCGCGCGAGGCGGCGGCAAGCAGATTGGATAGCCAACCAGGCTGTCCGCGATCCGCAGCCGGCGCCAGCGCTGGAACCCCAGCCTGCCGCGTCGCCGGGGCGGGCCATGCCGGAGTGTGTCGCACAAACTGCGAACTTACGTCCGCGCCTGTCGTCCGTTCGGCAAGTGGGCCTTCAATTGCGGGGGCGGCGATGGCCTCGGAGACGGGTGCTAGCGCGGAGGACCCGTGAGCCGGCGCCGCCTCGATCTCCGGAACTCTTTCCAATGTCCGCCGCGACTGCTTCTCGGGGCGAGCGACGGCGACGGTGGCCCCGGCGGGCGTGAGCGCGACCGGTTCCACAACGTCATAGCTCGCCCCTGAATCCGACACGAGCGCGGCAAGCTCCTTCAATGCGCGGATTTGATCGGACACAACCCGCCGCATCGCTTCGGCCGTTTCGCTCGTTTCCTGCGGCAGATCTAGCACCCCGCGGCGTAACTCCTGCCGTGTTTGATCGAGTTCGCGCTGAACCTGGCCGGCCATGTCCTTAACTTCGGCGACCGATTGACGGAAGCGGTCGGCGGCGTGTTCGAGCGCGCCGGTCAGCTGCGTGTTGGTCTGTTCGAGGGTCGTCTGTAGCGTCTGTGTGGTTCGTTCGCGCTCCTTGGCAGCCGTGTCGCGAATGGCTTCAAACTGCCCGGCGACCGCGATCGACGCGCCCCTCGTGGCGGCGGCGAGCGCAGCGCTGATCTCTTGGGCGCGAGCTTGAGCGCGGGCGAAATTGTCTTCGACATTGGCCGCGAACCGCCCGAGCGTGGCCTCAAACGCCTCGCCCCGGCCCGAAAGATCGCCGACCAGCGCTTGGAGGCGCTCCTCGCGTTGTTCAAGGGCGGCATCGAGTGACTGTCGCTGCCGCGCGAGATCACGTCCCGCCGCCGCAAGCGCTTCGGCTTGCTGAGTGAGTTGCTCACCCAGCGCGCTGGCCTCGGACTGGGCCGTGGCTGAGAGCTGCCCTAGAGTCGCGACCTGCGACGCGATGCTGCCGAGCGCGCGCTGAAACTCATCGACCCGCGAGGCGAGTCCATCCTGAACCGCCGTGAGGCGGTCTCCGGCCGAACCGATCGCCCGATCTATGACCGCACTCGTTTGATCGAGGTTATCGATCACGGAAGTGAGTTCCTCGCGCAGCCGGCTCCCGGTATCGGAGAGGGCCTCGGCCGAGTTTTCGGCGCTGCGAGTTACGGTTTGCTGAAACGAAACGCTCGATGCCTCGACCTGCTCCGTCAACCGTTTCAGCAGGGCGTCGATCGTCTCGGCCGAGCGATGGGTCGCCTCGGCGGCCACGCTGCGCAAGGTTTCGCTAGAATCAGCCACTTCAGCGCGCAACTGTCCAGTAAGCGCGCTCAAGGCGCGCACTGGATCGGCGGCGCTGCCATTGACCGCGGCGATAAGCTCGTCTGTGCGCCGGGTCAGCAGAGTGGCGAGGGAGCCCATCTGATGATCGAGACTATGCACCGCACGTTCGCCGGCGCCGGCGATTCTCGCCGACACCTCCTCGCCTCGCTCGCCGAGCGCGGCTACGAGGTCGACGCCCCTGCCTTCGATGATCTCGCGCAAGTCGTCGACTTTGGCTCTGATTGCCCCCGCAACGCTCGCGCCTCGCGCCGCCCAGATCGATTCGGCTTCCGATGCGGCCTTGGTGAGAACTTCGCTCATCGTCTGAATGCGGCCGGCCAACCTCTCGTCAATCGCTTCGGCGTTGCGGTCCGCAGTCTGCACCAAGTCGGCGAGGCGCAAGTCGATAACGCGCGCGCTTTGGTCCGCGGCCTCAGCCAGGGCGGCGAGCCTCGCGTCGAAGATCTGCGCGCTCTGGCTCGCCGCGTCGGCGACAGCGGCCTTGTGGGAGTCGAACGCGGCGCCCACAGAGGCCTTGTGTGAATCGAGAGTCGCAGTCACGTGCCGCGCATGTTCACCGACCTTGTCCTCCAGTTCCGCCCGGCTCGCGTCGAAGCGTCGACTCAGATCGTGCATCGGCTCAACAACCTGCTCCTTGAACTGATCGACGCTCATGCCGAGCGAGCGCGAGACGTCCTCGACCCGGCCAGTTAATGTCGAGTTGATATCCCGCGCGACATTCGACAGTGTTTGCGTGAGTTCTTCCGCCCGCCTCTGCAGAGCCTCGCTGATCTCCGCCGATTTGGCGCTCATGCCTTCGGCGATCTCGCGTCCGCCATCGCCAAGCGCTTTGGCGGTTTCGAGAGTGTTGCGGGCCAGAGTCTCAGTGAGGGTGCGGCCGCGCTGCGTGAGCGCCTCCTCGATCCGCGCCAGGAGACCCTCAAGCGTGGACGACACTTCGTGAAGTTTTGCCCCCGCGCGGTCCTCGACAACTTGCAGGCGGTGGTCGAATAGGGCGGCGGCCTCTTCGTTTCGCTGGCCAAGCCTGTCGTCGATCGCGCCGCCGCGCCTGATGAGCGTTTCCTCGATAGCCGCTAGCTTGTCGCCAAGATCGACGGCGAGAGCTCCGGATCGATCGCCAATCCGCTCGAGGATTTCACGCCCTCGCTCGTCGATAGCGCCTTCGAAGCGCGCAAGCCCGTCTCCGAGCGAAGTTTCGATGCGACGTGAATGGGAGGTCAGGGCGAAATCGACCGCGTTGCGATGCGCTGCCGAAGCGATCTCGAATTGCTCTAGCCGTTCGGCGGACTTCGCCGCCAGGTCACCGCTATAGTCGCCGAAACGTTGGTCGAAGTCGTCACGGCGAGCCTTCATCATAAGGTCGATCGCATCCAGCTGATCCGCAATGCGGGTGTTAAGCGCGTCGGAATGAGACCCCAAGCGATCGATGACGTTATGGCCGCTTTCCCCCACGAGTTCATCGAGAGCCTTGAGGTATTCGCGCATGCGCTCGGTCTGTTGCGAGATGGCCTCAACGAGGCTCACGCCTCTGTCGTTGACGATACGGTCGAAGGCTTCGACCCCCTCGCTCAAGGCGCCGTGCACCGCGCCCGCACCACTCGCGGCGGCCGCGGCAGCTTCGCTGACAAGTGAAGCGAAACGCTCGTTGATCTGCGCCGTCTCTGAGGTCAGTCTGGCCGAGGACTGAGCCGCCGAAGCTTCGATCTGCGCTTGGGCGAGGGCGCCTTCTGCCGAGATCGCGCTAACTAGGCGTCGGGTAGAGTCGTCGAACAGGGCCTCGATCGTGCTGCTTTGACCGTCGATAATCTCGCGCAATTGAGTCTCGCGAGCGTCGCATTGTTCGCCCCACCGCGCCGCCGCGAGATCAAGGATCGCGGCTGCGTCTTCGGTGCGATCTCTGAACAGACCGCTCAGCCGTTCGCTTGATCCGGTAAGCCGGTCTTCGAGAACCTGCCCGCGGACCACCACGGCGTCGTGCAGACGGTCGGCGGCTTCGTTGAGGCGGACGACAAGGCTATCGCCGTGGACTCCGATCGTCTCGGAGAGACGCTCGCTGCCCATCTGGAGCCGCTCGACCAGAAAGTTTGAACGAGCGCTGAAGTCGCGAGCCGTCGTATCGGTGGCTGCGGCGAGTTGATCGGCGACCGAGTCGCCTTGTGCGCGGATCGCATCGACCGCTTGAGTTCCGGTCGAACTGAGGCGGCTCACGAATTCGTCAGAGTACTCCTCGACCGCGCTGCGTGTCGCCGCTGAGGCCTGGGCGAGTTGATCGGTGATGGACTGGCCGTGGAACCGGATCGCATCGACCGCCCGTTCGCCGCTTTCGGCGATGCGGGCGACGACGTCGTCCGCATACTCTGCCGCGGCGCCGCGAGTCGCCGCCGAGGTCTCGGAGAGGCGATCGACGACGGAATCGCCGTGGAAGCGTAGCGCCTCGAGGGCCTGTTCGCTGCTGGCGTTCACGCGGGCGACGACGCCGTCCGCGTATTCCGCGAAGGCGCCGCGAGTCGCCGCCGAGGTCTCGGAGAGGCGATCGACGACGGAATCGCCGTGGAAGCGTAGCGCCACGAGGGCTTGTTCGCTGCTGGCGCTCACGCGGGCGACGACGCCGTCCGCGTATTCCGCGAAGGCGCCGCGCGTCGCAGCCAAGCCCTCGGCGAGTTGGTCGGCGACGCGGTCGCCTTGAATGCGAATCGCCTCGACAGTGTGCGCCCCGCTAGCGTTCGCGCTGGCGACGACCTCGTTCGAGTAGGCCGCAACAGCGTTGCGCGTCGTCGCCGTGACCTCCGCAAGTTGGCTGGCGACCCAGTCGCCTTGGGTTCGGATCGCTCCGACCGTTTGCTCTCCGATCGCGCCGACGCGACCGACCAGTTCGTCGGCATACGCCGAGACCGAGTTGCTCATGACAGCCGACGCCCCGGCGAGCTGGGTGGCGACCGATTCACCGTGCGCGTTGACAGTGTCTGCCGCTTCTGAGAGGCGAGCCGCGATGATATCACTGTGCATTCGCAACGTCTCCGCAGCCTCTGCGCTCACAGCGGAAACACGACTGACGACGGTGTCCGCATGCGCCGCGGCCGCGTCGCTCGCCGAAGCGGCGGCATCAGAAAGGCTGACAGCGACAGCGTCGCCGTGACGGCGAGTGGCCTCAATGACGCTCGCGCTGCTGGCGTTTATGCGGCCGACGATATCGTCGGCGTGCGCGCTAAAGGCGCCGGACAGGGCCAGCGATGCCTCAGCCAGCCGATCCGCAACCGCATCCCCGTGTCCCTTTATTGCGTCGACGGCCCGGGCGCTGCTGCCGCTGATTCGTCCGACCACGTCGTCGGCGTGCGCGCCAACGGCGCTGCGCGCGAATTCGGCGGCGTCCGCGAGACGCGTCGCCACTCTATCACCGTGCGCCTCGATCGCCTCGACAACTGAATCCTGCGAGGTCTGAATACGTCCAACCAGATTGTCGCTCCGCTCTTCCAATCGGCTGAGCAAACTGTCCCCGACCGCTTTGAAGTGGTTGTCGATTTCCCCTACGCGCGCCAGAATGTCGCCGGCGGCCTTTTGACTCGTGTTGGCGAGGCGTTCGGCCAGGCTGTCGCCCACCGCGGCGATGGAAACGCTCATACGCGCGCCTTCCGCGACGACGCGCTCGAGCGTTGCGGAGCCGGTGCGATCCATCGCGAGGGCGATGTCGTCCGACGCCGCGCCAAGCGATGTCGTCAGCCTCTGGCCAACTTCGGAAAGCCGGTCGCTCAAATTGCCGCCGGCCACGTCGAGATCCTGAGCTATGCCGTCGTGAGCAGAAGCGATTGCGTCGCGAACCCGTGTGCTGCTGGCCACGATCGATTCACGCTGATCCGCCATCTCAGCGATGAGCAGGCGAATCTTGCGTTCATTATCCGAATAGGAGCGCTCAAGCGTCGAGACCTCGGAGCGAACGCGAGTCTCGAGTTCCGCGGCGCGCGCCAACGCGCGTTCCACGCCGTCCCCCATGGATGTGAGCTCACGACGGATGGCCTGAGACAGGTTAGCCACGTGCTCGCCCGCCATCGTCTCGGGTTCGGCCAGGCGCACGGCGACCTCGGAGATCGCACGCGCGGATTGCCGCAACTCGCGGAGCCGCCGAGACAACGCCGCAAAGGCGAACATGAAGATGATCGGCGCGAGCGCCGCCAGCAAAAATAACGGCGTCTCGGGGCGGAGCAGCATCTCGACCGGCCGTTTTGAAGCCGACGGCCACACGGAAACGTAGATGTAAAGCCCACATATCGCAGCCCACAGAACTGAGGCAATCAAAGCGAGTATAAATGGCGTCCGGCTCGCGGGGCGCGCATTCATCGCCTGCAAGATTGCGCCAACGTTCTGACGATCGTCGTTCGCCGGCGCGGCCGTCGGGATTGCCGGCTTCGCTTCGTTTTCAGCGAACCCTGGCAGAGGCGCGCCTGCGCGAAGGAGAGCCGGCGCGTCGCTGGCGATCGCACTCGGCTTGAGAACTGGGGCGGGGGCGGTTGCTCTCGCAGGAAAAAGCTGAGGCGGCGAGGCGTTGTCGTCCGAAGGCGAAATCGCCGCGTCCTCATCAGTCAGGTTCAGGGCGCTCTCAATCGCCGACATTGCCGCTGAAACCGGATCCGTCGCCGGATTTTGCTTTACCATTGCGTCCGCCTCACCTGATCCGGGCCGTTCGTCGAAATGAGCGACCCATACGCCGGAACGTTTCGCCGGCTTGCCCCGGCCGATCCAAAAACGTTCGATTAACCACGTTGCAGTCTACTGCCGGGCCCTAAGGATTAAAACCGCGTCGCCCAGTCAACTTGCAAACGTCGTTAACGCTTCGGTTACCATGTTTTTCCATAGTGTTCAGCTGATTAAGGCCGACCGCGTCGCCGGCGAGCGGTCGACAGGCGACCAAAGCCCCATGCTCGACAGCTCCCCCGCCGCTTACGATCCCCCCCTTGACCTTGTTCATTTGTCGCGCCAATGCCTCGGCGATCATGAGCTCGAGGGCGAACTCCTGGGGATGTTCCGGTTGCAGGCGCAAGCGGTCGTGGCGGAACTTTCCGGGTCCGCGCCGTTGCCGTTGCAATCGAAGGCGAGAATCGCGCATAAAATTTGTGGATCGGCGCTTGCGGTCGGCGCCCACCGCGTTGCCGGCGCGGCTTCTCATATTGAGAAACTGGCTTCCTCCAATGGCGCCGACGAATCGGCAGAATCGCTCGCGACCACCGAACTCCTGTCCTCTCTCGCAGAGGTCCTGGTGGAAATCGCGCGGATCCGGGGCTAGCAATCGGTCCTGGCCAGAGCCTCGCGCGATAAAGACAATCTCTGAGCGTCCTTTCTCCATCGCGGCGCTTGCTTGCCGCCGCGCTTGCTCTATGAAGGCGCGCGACAGGCTTTAGGCCGGTTCGTGGGTCGCCCCGCCGTCATTCCCCAAGGTAACATCCACTTCGATGCCCAAACTGACATTCATTGACGCGTCCGGAGAGGCGCGTTCGGTCGAGGCGCAGGTCGGCTCGACCGTGATGGAGACTGCGCTGCGCAACTCAATCCCGGGCATCGAGGCCGAATGCGGAGGCGCCTGCGCCTGCGCGACATGTCATGTGTATGTCGATCCGCAATGGACGGAAAAGACCGGCCAGGCCTCCCAGATGGAGGAAGACATGCTTGATTTCGCCTTCGAGGTGCGCCCCAACTCCAGGCTTTCCTGTCAGATCAAGGTCAGCGACGAACTGGACGGGCTTATCGTCACCACGCCCGCGAAACAGGGATAGAAGCCGAAGGAATCTGGATGAGCGAGCTTATAGCCACTGACGTCGCGATTATCGGCGCTGGCCCGATCGGCCTATTTGCTGTGTTCGAGCTCGGCCTGCTCGATATCAAGGCGCATCTCATCGATATCCTGCCAAAAGCAGGCGGCCAGTGCGCGGAGCTCTATCCGGAGAAGCCAATCTACGACATTCCGGGCTTTCCGGTGATTAACGGGCAAGAGCTCGTCGACAATCTGATGAAGCAGATCCACCCGTTCGGGCCGAAGTTTCATTTCAGCGAGATGGTCGAACGCATGGAGGTCCTCGGAACGGCCGAGCGGCCGCTATTCCGCATCGGCACGGACAACGAGAAGACGATCGAAACCAAGTCGGTGCTCATCGCCGCCGGGGGCGGTTCGTTCCAGCCCAAGAAGCCGCCGATTCCGGGCCTCGACGCCTACGAGAACTCGAGCGTCTTCTATTCCGTGCGCAAGATTGACCATTTCAAGGGTAGGCGGGTGGTGATCGTCGGCGGCGGCGATTCCGCGCTCGACTGGGCGCTCAACCTGCATCCTGTCGCCGACCGCATCACGCTCGTTCACAGGCGCGACGCGTTCCGGGCCGCGCCTCATTCGGTCAACGCCATGCGCGAGCTGGTCAACTCGGGTGACATGGAGTTCGTGCTCGGACAGGTGACCGGCGTCAAAGGGGACGGCGGCCAATTATCCGCGCTGACCATCCGTCGGGAGAACGGCGAGGTCTACGACCACCCCTGCGACGACATGCTGCCGTTCTTCGGTCTCACGATGAAGCTCGGGCCGGTCGCCAATTGGGGCATCAACCTGCACGAGAACCTGATCCCGGTCGACACGGCGAAGTTCGAAACGAACGTCCCGGGCATTTTCGCCATTGGCGACATCAACACCTATCCGGGCAAGCTGAAGCTGATCCTGTCGGGGTTCCACGAAGCCACGCTCGCCGCTCAGCGCGCCCACCACTATGTCTACCCGGATAAGAAGCTCACCTTCCAGTACACGACCTCTTCGACAAGCCTGCAACGCAAGCTCGGCGTGAATTAGCGGCCGGAGTTCGCGCGCCGCTTGAACGTCGCTTCCTGCGGGCGCACGTTCAGGCGAAGAGAGGGTTGGTCATGACGGCGCCAAGGCATGCGACCATTGCGGCAGTCGTTGGGTGCGGCAGCCGCAGCGTTCAAGATCTGTTCGCGGCGGTCGCGGGAGAGCTGATCGCGGACGGGATGCGCGTCATCGGAGTGGTGAGCGAGACGCATGGGTTGCCCGACCGGACCTGCAGCGCCGGGTTTCTGCACGACATCGTCACCCGGGAGGAGTTTCCTATCTATCTCCAAGACCCGCCGGCCGACACCTCCTGCCATCTCGACGAGGGCGGCCTCGAGGCGGCGAGCCGGCGGCTGCTTCCGCGGATCCCGAGTTGCGACTTACTCATCATCAGCAAGTTTGGGAAATCGGAGGCGGGCAGCGGGGTCTGGCGCCCGCTTTCATAGCCGCGGCCAAAGCCGGTAAGCCCATTCTGACCTCCGTTTCCGATTTGCATCTGGCGTCGTGGCGGGCCTTTGCGCCAGAGGCGGCGGACCTCGCTTGCGACGCCTTGGCGGTGAGCCGCTGGTGGAAGACGGTGCGCGCGGCGAGCCCAGCGCTGGCCAAGGCGCCGACGCCTTAAGACGACGCGGAGCACGGCGTTCGCGCCGGACGCGAGGCGCGCCTCGCCCATGTCGTTCCGGCTCCGGCGAGCCCTGAAGCCGAGTGTGCGATTCTGTTTCCGATCGAATGATTCCAGGAGCTTAAGCCTCCTTATTTGCAACGCCGATCAAAATCGACGGTCCGCGCCGCAGCGAGGCGCCTTCGCCCCTTAATCCAATCTAGTACATTATATTATTTCTATAAATATATGATAAAGAACAATTTTATCCTTCTGACAAGTTGCGCCCCTTTGTTCATCCAATTTCTCAAGTGGACGTGCGCGCGGAGAACGATGCGCGGGTGAAACCCAACGCTTCGCGGAATGGGCGTCCGGCGAATGTGCGTTTCCCGACTGGAACAAATTGAGGCAAACGCCCGTTTCTCGGTCGTCACGTAACTGCCAACGTGGGGAGGGCCGCGCTACTGGCGGGTTGGAGTCGCCCGATCGTCGCGAACGCCGACGTTTGGCGTTCCGCGGTTTTATGATCGCCGCGCTTCGCTCGCGATGAGGATCCTCAGTTTGGGAGTTACAGCGTCGACATTCGCGCCATGCAACTGCTTGAGGAGGGTGCTTTGGGCCGTGGGATTTTGCTCTGGCTTCTTGGGGTTCCGATTCCGATCATCATCCTGATTTCGCTTCTCTACCACTAGAAGCCGTCGTCAGCCTGCAAACGTCAACGCAAGCCGGCCCGGGGCCGTATGCCGGTCCCCGAAAATCTCGTCTCGCGAGCGGAGATTGAAAAGGAATGACACAGACGACAATCGTGGCCCCTGCGCCCGTGTCGACGCTGAGCGATGTGGACGCGACCATCGAAACCGGGTCCGGCGTATCGTGGCCAGCGATCATAGCGGGCGCTTTCGCCGCGTCGGCGTTTTCGCTCGCGCTGGTGGCGCTCGGGGCCGGAATCGGCCTCATCTCGGTCTCGCCATGGTCGAGCAACAATCCATCGGTCGCCACATTCACCGTGCTCGCGGCGGCGTGGTTAATCGCCGTCCAACTCTTCGCATCCGGCCTTGGAGGATATCTCGCCGGGCGACTGCGGACCCGTTGGGGGCGCGTCCATGCGGATGAGGTCTATTTCCGCGACACCGCGCACGGGCTTCTCGTTTGGGCGGTCGGGGCGGTGATCAGCGCCGCGCTCATCGCGTCCGCGGCAAGTTCGGCGGTGAGCGGGGCCGCGCGCCTCGCGGGAGCCGCAACGCAGGCTGTCGGGTCCGCGACAGGTCAGGCGGCCGGCCAAGCCGCTTCGTCGCTGGGCGATCCGATGGGTTATTTCACGGACATGCTCTGGCGCAGTGATCGCCCGGCTCAGGGCGATCAGGCCGCCTCGACAGCCGAGGCTGGCCGGATTCTAAGCCGAGCCTTGTACGAGGGCGATCTTCCAGCGGCTGACAAAACCTATCTCGGTCAGCTTGTTGCGAGCCGCACGGGATTGAGCCAGCCGGACGCGGAGAAGCGTGTCGCAGACGTGTTCGATCAGGCGAAGAACGCCAAGCAGCAGGCCGCGGACAAGGCGAAGGCCGCGGCCGACGCCGCTCGCAAGACCGGGGTCTATGTGGCCCTCTGGGCCTTCATCTCGCTCCTGGTCGGCGCCTTCTCCGCGAGCTATATGGCGACGGTCGGCGGACGGCAGCGAGATGAGGCGCAGCTGATCGCTTAATCCTCGGCGCCTTTGACGGCTTGCTCGGCGGGCGGCGGGTCGTCGTCCGCGAGCGGCGCAAAGGTCAGCGCCCTGGGCGGGCGGGGCAGCGAAAGCGGCCTCGGTTCGGTCGGGAGCAGGGGCGGCGGCCCCTTGGCGGCCTCATGATAGCGGTCGAGCGCAGCGATGACGCGCAAATAGGTTGCGACCGCCTTCAGCTCGCCCAGTTCGATCGCAGCCTCGGCCAGCCTGAGGGCCTTCGTGAGCCGCGCCACCTGCACCCGCTGGAACCGCTCAGGCGCGTCCAGCCGCCGCTCGGCGAGCGCCCGGTCGATCTCGCGCCGAACCGTCGCGACGCTGCTCTGCACGATTCTGCCAATCTGATGAAAACTATAGCCGGAGGCCATCAGGCTGAAACAGCGCTCGCGCCGGGCGAGGCGCACGTCGCGTCGAACGCGGCGTTGGCCGCGAGGAGGGCTGGCGCCTTCGGAAGAGGGCGCCCGATCGTCGGTCATGGAAATTCTCCGTTGCCTTTTGGATGTGGAAAAACGGAGATTGTAACATTAGTTTCTGTTATTTGGAAATAATTTGTTTCTTGAGATATTAATGCTTTGAAATGTCTACATATATGGATGAAATAGGAATACGGGCGCCGACCTGAAAACGCGCCCCGGTTCCTCAAGGGGGGAGGACCTCTCGTCCGAGCTCGGACGGCGAATCGTCTGACGGGATGAGCAAATGAACAGAAGCGCTTCGGATCGAGGCGCGAAGCGCCGCCTTGTTCCGGAATGGAGGCGCGCCCGATGGCGGAAGACGAGGAACCTCAGCCGCGTGGAGCGCCGGTTTTAGAGCTGACCAGCAAGCATGCGCGGCATGGAGGTAGGGCGCCGCGCACGCTCGCTGGTCTCGGATTCGGCGACCCCTGGCCGTTGGGCGTACGACCGTGCCGTCCGGGCGCCGTGAGTTTTGCAGCGCCGATCCAGGCACGCAATTGGCAAAACTACCCACTTGGCCGGCGCAGCCGATCGGCTGCGCGCGGGACGCGAACATGGAAATGCAAGCGGAGGTCTTTTCCTTTGCCGATCGGGCTCGCCGCGCGCTATGCAGAACGACGGGGACGAGCGTTCGTGGACGAAGGGAGCGACGATGGCGGAAACGGCCTCTGTCCTCAACGAGCCCCCAAGGTTCGACGCCGCGTTCCGTTCGACCTTCGCCGAGCTTCTGGCTTGGCGGCGCGACGTGCGCTGCTTTCGTGTCGGCGAAATTCCCGATGAGGCGGCGCTCGCCGAGCTTTTCGGCCTTGCGGCGCTCGCGCCGTCCGTCGGCAATTGCCAGCCAACCCGGTTCGTCCGCGTCGATGATGAAGGCCGCCGCGCTGCGGTGAGGGACAATTTCACGGCCGCCAACCGCGACGCCCTCGCGGCCTATTCCGGCGAGCGGGCGGCCCTCTACGCCCGGCTCAAGCTTGCGGGCTTGAGCGACGCGCCGATTCATATCGCCGTCTTTTGCGACGAGGCGACGGAGCAGGGCCATGGCCTAGGCGCGCGCACCATGCCGGAGGCCCGCCGCTATTCGACGGTTTGCGCTGTCCACACGTTCTGGCTTGCAGCGCGCGCTCGCGGACTCGGGGTCGGCTGGGTGTCGATTCTTGATCCCGCCGCGATGACGGAGGCGCTGGACGTCCCGCGCGCCTGGGCGTTCATCGCCTATTTATGCGTGGGCTTTCCGCGGGAGGAGAATCTGGTTCCGGAGCTCGAGCGCGTCGGCTGGCAGGCCCGTGAGGCCCACTCGCCGCTGAGACGCTAGACTTCGTAATCGGTCGCGCCCGAGGTCAGGCGTCGCGCGGCGGATGAAGGTCGTCGACCCATTCGACCGTCTCGGGGTTCGATTCGACGTTCGGCAGCTCGAGATTGACCACCACCGGCTCCTGGCCGCTGCGCACCAGGACGCATGACAGCGGCGCCTCGTCGCTGGCGTTGATCTCCTGATGCGGGACGAAAGGCGGCACGTAAATGAAATCGCCCGGCCCGGCCTCGGCGACGAATTCGAGCCTGTCCCCCCACCTCATGCGCGCCCGCCCGCTGACCACATAGATCACGCTCTCGACCGGCCCGTGGTGGTGCGCCCCGGTCTTGGCCTTGGGATGGATGACCACGGTTCCGGCCCATAGTTTCTCCGCCCCGGCGCGGGCGTGGGTGATCGCGGCGGCGCGGTTCATGCCGGGCGTTTGGGCCGTGTTGATGTCGAGTTCATCAGAACGCACCACCCGGACGCCGTTGAGACGCCAGCGCTCGTGTTCGTGATCGTCCATGGCCGCTGCTCTCCATGATTGGGCCGGGCGCCGCGCGAAAGCACGAGCGCGATGCGCGTCCCCCGCGAGTCTATCGCCAAAGAGCGGCTGCGAACAGCGCGGCTTGACGGCAAAGCGCGCCATGAGAGCGATCGGGGGGATTCGCTCAGCCGCGCCCATCCGCAAGATTGGCGAGCGGAACGAACATGCGGGCTTTGGCGTTTGTCGCCTCGGAATGTTTGCGCCAGGAGCGGCGCTGGCTGGGGAGCAGAAACGATGGCCGAGGACCCGCCGCTCGGACTGGCACGCGGTTCACAGGTGAGAGTGCCCGCGGCGGACACGCCGAAGCCCGAGGCGTTGCTTGCGCTTGCGACCGGCGTGGTGGTCGTTTCTGCCCTCTATTTCGCGCGCGATGTCCTCATTCCGATCACGCTTGCGGTCTTTCTCACCTTTTTCCTGACGCCCGTCGTCAAGCTCTTGCAGCGGGCGCGGTTGCCAAAACCGGCCGCCGTCGTCGTATCGGTCGCCCTCGCGCTCGCCGTCATCCTGCTGCTCGGCGCGATCATCGGCTCCCAGCTCAAATCGCTCGTCGAGAACGCGCCGCAATATCAGACGACCGTGCTCGACAAATACGAGTCGCTCCACCGCGCCGCCGACGGGTTCGTCCGGCAGGTCGCCGGTCGGCTGGGGGCGGTGAACCAGCCCGTCAAGCCGACAGCCAACGCCTCTGGCGACGCGTCCGAGGACGAGCAGCCGATTCCCGTGGTCGTCCAGTCTGCGCCGAGCGGTTATCTCGAGACGGGCCGGCATATCATGGAGCCCATTCTGTCGCCGCTCGCGACGCTCGCCATCGTCCTCGTCGTGACGATCTTCATCCTCATTCGACAGGAGGACCTGCGCGATCGGTTGATCCGCCTTTTCGGCTCGAACGACCTTCATCGGACGACGCTCGCCATCGACGAGGCGACCCAGCGGCTGACCCGCTACTTTCTCATTCAGGCCTTGATCAACACATGCTTCGGTTTGTTGATTGGCGTCGGGCTCTACTTCATCGGCCTGCCAAGCCCGGTCCTCTGGGGGCTCCTCGCCGCCATCTTGCGATTTGTCCCCTATGTCGGCTCGATCACCTCCGCGGTGCTTCCGGTCGCGCTCGCCGCCGCGGTCGACCCAGGATGGTCCAAGGCGCTGTGGACCGCCGGACTTTTCATCGTCGCCGAGGGCGTGACGGGGCAATTCCTGGAGCCGGTGCTCTACGCGAACAGCACAGGTCTTTCGCCGACCGCCGTCGTGATCGTGGCCATCTTCTGGAGCTGGATCTGGGGACCGATCGGCCTGATCCTGTCGACGCCGCTCACGCTATGCCTGGTCGTTGTCGGCCGGCACGTTCGTCACCTGGAGTTCTTCGATATCCTGCTCGGCGACCGGCCGGCCCTGACGCCGGTCGAAGCCTTCTACCAGCGATTGCTCGCCGGCGACCCCGACGAGATCCTGGAGCAGGCGGAGACGCTCATGAAAGCGCGCGCGCTCTCGTCCTATTATGACGATGTCGTGCTCAAGGCGATCAGACTGGTGGCGAACGACATAGCGCGCGGGGTCGTGCCGGGCGCGCAGCTCGAAAAGATCCAGGAGACGATGTTCAGTCTGATCGAAGACCTGGAGCCGCATGAGGACGTCGACCCCGCGTCGCCCGATGCGCAAGCCGAGAAGGCGGTCGTCGAAATGGCCGGCGTCGCCCGCCCGGAACGGGAGGCCGCGACGCCATCGGCGCCGCCAGGACGAATCGAGGAGGATGCGCGTCTTCCTCCGGTCTGGCGCACCGAGCGGAGCGTTCTGTGCGTTCCCGGCCGCAATCCCCTCGACGGGGTCGTCGCCTCGATGCTCGCGCAACTCCTGCGCAAGCATGGGCTCGGCGCGCAGCCCATCCTGCAAGATCAGGCCTCGAGGTTCGCGATCAGCAGGCTCGACACGACGGGCGTGGCGATGGTCTGCGTCGCATATGCCGAGCTGAGCGGCAATCCGACCCACATGCGCTACCTCTTGCGCCGGGTTCGACAGAGGCTCCCCTCATCGCCAATTCTCACCGGCTTCTGGGATCCGGAGGACGCGACGCTCACCAATCCGGCGGCGCAGGGAATGACGGGCGCAGACATTCTCGCAAGCTCTTTTCATGACGCCGTGACCGCATGTCTGGCCGAGGCGCATCGCGCCGCGCAATCCGAGGGCGAAGAGAGCGTTGATGCCTCTGGCCTCGCGCCGGCGGCGTCCGCCGGCGATTCCGTGACGGCCGCTGCAACGTCGGGCGAGTGAGGGCGAAAAAGCGCGCGTCACTCAGGCGCGTTCGCGACCGCCGGCCCCATCGCTTGGGGCGGTTGGCGACGGCGCCTGCACCGCCGTACACTGGCGCTCATGACCGAGGTCTCTTCCGTGACGACTCCAACGCGTCTGACGGCGCGCGCGCTCATTGTTGGTGAGCGAATCGACACGGCCGGGCTTGAGCGGCCGGACACGATTTCACTGCTGCCGCTCGCTTTCCGGGTCGGGGAACGAGGCATGGCGGCCCTGTTCCGCTTCGGCGTCGCGGTGATGGTTGGCCTGACCCCGCTCGAGGAGGAGGATCTGCTCGCCAAGCTCAGATCGCGCGTAAGCGGGGAGAGGGCGCTCGGCGACGACGAGACGGCGGTGCTCGAAATGGCGCCCGACAGCGACGAGCTGAAGTCCTCGGCCGGCCCCATCCAGATCAAGAACCTGTCGGCGCCGCGTTTTCTGGTGATCGCCGACGCCCTCGCCAAGACGGTCGCGCTGGCCCGTGACGAGCGCGAGGTCAACGCCGTGTTCGACGTGATCGAACCTTTCGCGGCCAAGCTGGCGGCGACTGGCCGGCCGCCGTTCCGCCGCCGCGCGATGTTGAGGCTCATCGGCCAGGCGCTGCTCGCCCAGCATCGGGTCTCCGGCCGCGTCGCGGTCGAGGAGAAGCCTGACGTGCTGTGGGACCACCCTGAGCTCGAGCGGCTCTACGCGCGCCTTGCCGACGAATACGAGCTCGCCGAGCGCGCCGACGTCTTGAAGCGCAAGCTCGACGTGATTGGCGACACCGCGCAAGCGCTGACCGATATCATCGATTCCGACCGCGCCACGCGGCTGGAAGCGGCCGTCGTAATCCTGATCGTGCTCGAACTCATCGCCGCCATCGTGCAGATCGCGCTGGCGCTGCACGGGAGGTAGGCCTTCGGCGCCCCTTTCCATCCACCGGTCCACGACTTGAAACGAGTCGCTTGAAGCGGCGCCTTGTTGCGCGGCTCGCTCCTTGGGTCCACGATCAACTTGTCGGCGTATTTTCCCGGATGTACGGTGAGAGTTGCACGGGTTGCGGCGTTTCTAGAAATCGAATTTGAATCCGGCTTTTAACGAAGATCAGCTCGCGTCCGATCGCGTGCGGTAAAATTATTGGGAGGATGACATGGGGCAAAGATCTCTTTTGCTGGCGTCGGCGGTCCTTGTGGCCTCGTCGCCTGTCATTGCAGTTGCGCAGTCGTCGTTGCCGGAAATCAAGCGGCAACCCTCCGCGCAGGCCGTGCTGGACGAACATCTGGACGCACTCAACCATTGCGACTGGAGCCGGATCGTCGCGCAATATCCGGAGGATGCGCAAATCAACCTGCCCGGCGGCGCTGTTGTTGCGGGGCGCAAGGCGATCAGCGAGATGTTCGCCGGCTTCTGCAAGGATGCGAAGGATGGCGGCCTCAAAGGGCTGACTTTCAAGGTCGAGCGGAGCACGACAATCGGCGACACGTTCGCAACGCAATGGGTCGCCAATGCCGACTTCCTCGCCGAGCCTTACCGCGGCTCGGACGCCTACATCACGAAGGACGGCCTCATGCAGGCCATGGTGACGACATTCGACGGCGGCGCGCTCAAAATGAAGAAATGACGGCGCCGCCATGGTGCAGATCGCGCTTGCGCCGCACGGGAGATAGGCAGTTCCGTTCACGCGGTCGTATAAACGTTGTATCTACTCAGGGCGGACATCAAAGTCGTCATTCGGCAGGCCAATCTCATTATGAAGATGGTGGTCAGAAAATGGGGCAACAGCGCCGCCGTGCGCATCCCCGCCGCAATTATGGCGGCCGCATCGCTCGACCTCGATCAGACCGTCGACATTCGCGAAGAAGCCGGTCGTATCGTCATTGAGCCGATCAAAGTTGACGCAGACGAACTTAACGCGCTGCTCGACCAGATGGACCCGGAAACCTTTTCCGAGGAAGTCGACTTTGGCCCCCCTCAGGGTCGTGAGGCGTGGTGAAGCGCGATTGCGTCCCAGACGCCGGCGACATCGTTCCGACCAGGTTCGGACCTTCGATTGGCGCGCACGCGGGGCCCGCCGCAAGGGCGTTGCGGAGCCGCGGATCCTTGCCGAGGTTCGCGCCAAGATAAAGGCCTTGCTGATGCTGTAGCGGGACGGCGCTCGGGAGCCCGTGCCATGCCGAATAACATTTTCGTCCTCACCGGCGCCGGTATCTCGGCGGAGAGTGGGCTTGGCACGTTCCGCGATAAGAAGGGCGAGGTGATTTGGGCCAAGTTCGACCCGATGAAGCTCGCGACGCCCGAAGCCTTCGCTCGCGATCCGGAAAGCGTGCTCGCGTTCTATGACATGCGTCGGCGGAACCTTCTCGACGCCACGCCGAATGCGGCGCATTTCGCGCTCGCGCGGCTCGAAGACGGGCTCGCCAAACGCGGCGCGAGCCTTACCCTCGTCACCCAGAACATCGACGATCTGCACGAGCGGGCGGGCTCCGCGCGCGTGATCCACATGCATGGCGAGCTCTTGAAGGCGCGCTGCGGCGCTTGCGGAGCGGTTCGCCCGTGGCGCGATGACCTGACCCTCTCGCATGCTTGCACGGGCTGCGGGCGCGCCGGAAGGCTGCGTCCGCATGTGGTGTGGTTCGGCGAGACGCCTCTCGCCATGGACCGGATCGATTGGAAGCTCAGGAAGGCCGATCTTTTCGTCGCCATCGGGACCTCGGGCGCCGTTTACCCGGCGGCCGGATTCGTCGCCGAGGCGCGCGCTTGCGGGTTGCGCACGTGCGAGATCAACCTCGAGGCGGCCGACAACGCGGACCTGTTCGACGAGCAGCGCTTGGGTCCGGCAAGCGAAACGGTTCCGGCTTGGGTCGAGGAAATGCTGCGCGCGTAAGGGGAGCGCGGCGTCCGGAGTCGGCGCATCGCGCCGCAGGGGTCGGCCGCCTTGCTTCAGGCAGTCGAAGCCATTCAGGCTTTTTTCGCCTTCTTGGCTCGCTCTATCCCCTCCACGACGAGCTTTCGCGCTTCCTCCGCGTCGCCCCAGCGAAGGATACGGACCCACTTGTTGGGTTCGAGATCTTTGTAATGCGCAAAGAAGTGCTCGATCTGCTGGATGGTGATCGCCGGCAGGTCGGAATAATTGTGCACGCGCGCGTACCGTTGCGTGAGTTTCGCCGAGGGCACGGCCAGAAGCTTCTCGTCGCCTCCCTGCTCATCCTCCATCAAGAGCACGCCGACGATCCGGCAGCTCATCACCGCGCCAGGAACGATCGCGCGCGTGTTGGCGACGATGACGTCGCAAGGATCGCCATCGTCAGAGAGCGTGTGGGGGATAAAGCCGTAGTTTCCCGGATAGCGCATCGAGGTGTAGAGGAATCGGTCGACCCACAGCGCGCCGCTTTCCTTGTCCATCTCGTACTTGATCGGCTCGCCGCCGATTGGCACTTCAACAACGACGTTGACGTCTTCGGGCGGATTCTTGCCGATCGGCACAGCGCTCAGATTCACATCCCCTCCCGAACTCGCCTTTAGCCCCAGTCGCCGCGATGGGCGAAATCTCCCGGCGGATCAATCCCGGCCCCGCCGACGGAACGGACCCTTCAGCCGAAGCCAAAAGCGATTCGATCACGCGGCTGACCGCCGAACGTCTCGCGCGCCCGCCGCAGGACACGCCCGCCAAGCCGCCGGTAAAAGCCGACCGCTCGCTCATTGTCCGCTAGCGCCCACACGACCAGATTCGAGAGGCCGTGGCCCGCCAGATCCTTTCGCGCCGCATCGAACATGCGTCGACCGAAGCCGCAGCCCTGACACTCGGGGGCCAGATAAAGCTCGAAGATTTCCCCGCCGTAGCCGAGCGCGGGCACGCGATTGCGCCCATAGCTGATGTAGCCGACGACGGAATCGCCGAATTCGAGCACCAGGAGGGGCGTGCGGCGAGCGATCGCGAGGCGCCACCAGGCCGGCCCTCTGCGCGCGATCATGCGCTCGAGTTCACGACCCGGAATGACGCCCCGATAAGCCTCGCGCCATGCCGCGTCATGCACCGAGGCGATTTCGTCCTCGTCGCCGAGCCTCGCCGCGCGAATGGCAATGACCATCTCCACCATGGAGGGATGTTATGTCTGCGCGCCGGCGCGCCGCAAGGTCTTGACAGAGGTCGCGGATCACTTTTTTGCTCGTGCGGCTTGCTCTGAGTCGCGTTGCCGGCGCCGATTTTTTGCGCAATCGTCGTTCTATGTTCTGCAAACGCCGGACCTGGAGATTCAAGACAATGGCGCTGGAATCGCCATGGGCGCGTTTGCGGTTGGCCACGGCTGGAACGATGGCGGCGGTCTTGCTCTGGGCCGCAGGGCCCGCCCGCGCCGATGTGCTGCACGCGACATACCGAGTGTCTTTGATTGGGCTGCCGATCGGCGCGGTCAATCTCACCGCCGATCTCACCCCGACGAGCTATTCGATCGCGGGCAACGCGAAGCTGACCGGCGTCGCCAAGCTCTTCACGAACGCGCACGGCGCTTCGTCCGGCAATGGCGAGATCGTCCATGGGCATGTCTCGCCGGCGACGTTCGCCACCATCGCCTCGAGCTCGGAGATGACGCGCACCATTCGCATGGCGCTCGCCGGCAACGCCGTCACGGGAGTCGATATTTCGCCCCCGTTCGAGGATAAGCCGGATCGGGTTCCGCTCGGCCCGGGCGACAAACGGAATGTTGTCGACCCAGTCGGCGCGGTGATCCTTCCGGCGCCGGCCTCGGGACCGATCATCTCGCCTGCGGCTTGCGATCGCACCATCCCGATCTTCGACGGATACACGCGGTTCGACATCACCCTCTCTTACGTGGGCGAAAGCGTGGTGTCGGCAAAAGGGTATCGTGGACCGGCCGTGATCTGCGCGGCGCGCTATGTTCCCATATCCGGCCATCGCCGGGATCGGCCGGCGACCAAATTCATGGCGGATAACAAGGATCTGCAAGTGTGGCTGGCGCCTATCGACAGCGACCGCCTGCTGTTCCCGTTCCGCGTTTCGGTGCGCACGATGGTCGGCACGACCGTCATCGAGGCGCAAGAATTCCGTCTGGATCGGAAATAGCAGGGCCGTCGTGAGCTGCGATCAGCGGCCCGGCGGTCCGAGCCGCGCCTAGTTCAGCTCGTCCTCGAGCATCGGCATCGGCGTCACGGCGATGCCGTCCTCGAGCAAGGACTTGGCTTCGTCCAGGCTCGCGCGCCCGCGAATCGCGCGCTCCGGCTCCTCGCCCAGATGCATGGCTCTCGCCACCTTGGGGAACTTCGCGCCAACGTCGTCCGTGTTGGCCTCGATTTCGCGACGCATGTGGAGGAAGAACTCGCGCGCCCGCCGGCGCCGGTCGTCGACCACAATCTCCGGGCTCGCTTCGACCATTGCGCGGTCGCCGCCGACAACAGCCGGCGCCATGATCGCCTTGTCGACCTTGGTCGAACCGCATTCCGGGCACACGACAAACCCCCGCTTGCGCTGCTTCTCGTAGGCGGCGCTGTTGGGAAACCAGCTGTCGAACGCGTGTCCTTCGGCGCAGCTAAGCGCATATTTGATCATCGTTCAGCCCGCCAGAAGCGCATCGAGCTCGCCCGCGGATTCAAGCGCATGCAGGTCGTCGCACCCGCCGACATGGGCGCCGCCGATGAAGATTTGCGGAACTGTGTAGCGGCCGTGCGCCTTCGCCGCCATCGCGGCCTGCCCAGCGCGGTCCCCGTCAACGCTTATTTCCTCAAAGGGCGCCGCCTTGGCGCGCAACAGCGCCTTGGCAGCGTGGCAAAAAGGGCAAGCTGACTTGGTGTAGATGACGATGGGCGGCACTCTTCACACATCCTCGGCGGGTCGATCCGCCCATTTCCAATAGTTATATGGGAAGTCACGCGCCTGCGACAACCCGGGCGAACACGAGCACGTCAACCTGTTTTGCGCCAGCTCTTAACAGCGCCCTGGACGCGGCGTTGGCGGTGGCGCCCGAGGTCAGGACGTCGTCCACGAGGACCACATTCAGTTCGCGCATCACGCCGGCTTCGGCGACCCGGAACGCCCCCTGGACATTTTCGGCTCTTTGCGCGCGGCTCAGGCCGACCTGGCTGCGCGTCGCCTTGACGCGCCGTAAGGCGCTGAGGTCGCACGGTTTGCCCGTCTGGCGGGAAATTGCGGCCGTCAGGGCCGCAGCCTGGTTGAAGCGGCGTCGCCATAGACGAAGGGCGTGGAGCGGCACGGGTATCAGGAGATCTGCGCCGGCTAACAGATCAGCGCCAGCGCGGGTCATCCAATGGGCGATCGGTCGGGCGAGTTCGGCGCGGTCGGAATATTTGAGTCGATGAACGAGCGTGCGCGCCGGCCCGTCTTCGAATCGAGCCACGGCCCGGGCGCGGGTGAACGCCGGCGGATCGGCCATGGCCTGCGGCGAAATGAGGCCCTGGCCGAGGTCGTGCTCGAATGGCGTGCCGAGGCGCTCGCAAAAGGGGCGCTCGATGAAGCGCATCATGTTCCAGCAGCGCGGGCATAGCGCGCCATGCCTGTCGGTCGCGGCGCGGCAAGCAAGGCACGTCGGCGGATAGAGCGTATCAAGCGCCGCGTGAGTCAGTCGCAAGGCGAGCGCGCCGGCGCCGCGCGCCCAAGGGAAGCCTTGAGCCTCGTCCGCGTCCAGCGCCGGAAGGGCGTCCATAGGCGGAAGTTAGCGCGAATCAACGCTTTGCGCGAGAGTCCCGTGTGGCGCATAACGCGCTCATGTCGCAACCGGCGCCCCCGCCGCAGATATTCGATCGGGCTGTGATCAACCGTCGCCTCGATCGCGCCTGGGCGCAGGCTCGCGCTGGCGACCACGCGGACTTCCTAATGGCGAGGGCGGCCGAGGATCTTTGCGATCGGGTGTCCGTCGTGAAGCGACGTTTCACCCTTGCCGCCGACTTCGGCTCGCCTGGCCCCCACGCCGCAGCCGCTCTGGCGGACGGCGGGCAGGTTGATCGCGTCATCCGCATCGCTCCAACCCAGGTCAGCATCGGGGAGGGCGACTTCCTGCCCGCGGTCGGCGACGTGGAGCGCCTGCCGGTCGACGATGGCCGCCTCGAACTCGCCGTCTCGCTGCTCGCGCTGCAAACGGTGAACGATCTGCCCGGCGCGCTCGTGCAGATGCGGCGGGCGTTAAAAGGCGATGGTCTTCTGATCGCGGCGATGCTTGGGGGGGACACGCTGACCGAGCTTCGCCAAAGCCTGACGATCGGCGAGAGCGGGCTTCTCGGCGGGGCGTCGCCACGGGTCGCGCCTTTCGTCGACGTGCGGACCCTTGGCGGGCTCGCGCAGCGCGCCGGCTTGGCGCTGCCGGTCGTTGATGTCGACCGCACCGTCGTCCGCTATCCGGACATGTTCGCTCTTCTTAACGATTTGCGCGCCATGGGCGCAGCAAACGCCCTCCACGCCCGCAGTCGCAAACCGATGCGTCGCGAGGTTCTGGCGGAGGCCGCCGCAGCCTACGCCGAGCGCTTCGCCGATCCGGATGGGCGTCTGCGCGCGACCTTCGACCTTGTATGGCTCGCCGCCTGGGCTCCCCATGAGAGCCAGCCGAAGCCGCTCGCGCCGGGCTCCGCGACAGCGCGGCTCGCGGACGCGCTCAAACGCCGGAGTTGACGACCCGAGGCGGCTCCTGCATCCGCGGCGTTCTCGCCCGAGACCTCGCTAAGCCCCCTCCGGTCCGGACTTCGCGGGGGCATCGCCGCTCGCGAGCACGATGAGCGTCGAAGTCCCATGCGCCAGAAGCCGGTCCTTCGAGTCGACGATCCGCGCTTCGCACGAGATGATGCGCCGCCCGCGGCCGACCGCGCGTCCTTCCGCGCGGACGCGGCCAGTGTCCTGGGTGATCGGCCGGGAGAAATTGGCCTTGGTCTCAACGGTTGTGTAACTGCCGCCGACCGGAATGAGCGTATGAGCGGCGCAGCCGGCCGCGCTATCGATGAGGGTCAGCGCCCAGCCCCCGTGTACGAACCCAAGCGGGTTGAGAAGGTGCGGCCCGGTGTCTCCCTCGAACGCAGCGAAGCCGTCGCCGATCTCGACAAGCGAGAAGGACATCGTCTCGGCGATCGCGGGGGCCGGCAATCGGCCCTCGATGATCGCCTGCAAAAACTCGCGTCCTGACATCAGCCGCGCTTCCGACGGATCGGCGAGACCATAGGAGCGAGGCGCGGTCGTCAACATCGGCGCTTTCCCTATGTATGCAGATACAAATGATGTATATGCATACATCGATGCCAAGCCCAAAGCAACCGCTGCGCAAGACCCTTATCGCTGACGTCCGCGCGGCGGTCGACGCTTGCGCCGGATGGAACGCTCGACTCGCCTCGCGGCGGATCAATTCCTTCCTGAACCGGCGAATGCAAGGTTCCGGCTTAAGCCTCGCGCAGTTCAGTCTGATGGCGCAGATCGCCGCCGCGGACGACGACACCTTAAGTGAACTCGCCCAGCGCATCGGGCTCGACCAGTCGACGCTGTCGCGCAACCTGCAGGTGCTTGAAGCTGCGGGGCTCGTCGAGATCGCGGCTGCCGAGAAGGATGCGCGCCGGCGCGCGGTGTGGCTAACGGAAAAAGGAGCCGTGAGCCTCGAAGCAGGACTATCCGACTGGAGGCGCGCGCATGGCGAACTCGCCCGCCGCCTTGATCCGGAAGCCGCCCGGCGCCTCGCTCTGGCGACCGAGGCGCTGGAGGAGGGGTAGACCCGCCTGTCGCCTTAAAGAGGCGGAGGTCAGCCGCCTTCGGGAGGATTCAGGCGCTCGGCGGCTGAGTTGGTTTCGAGCGGCGCCAGCCGGCATAGCCCAGGCCAGCAAAGCCGAGCAGCATCATCGCCCAAGTCGACGGCTCAGAAAACACGGCGCCGGTGAGCGAGAACGCGGCGCACTTCCCCTACAAGCAACCTGGTTGTAATCGCGCCGTTGGGGCGGCGGCGGAAGCCCGCGTCCGAACACACGTCAACTCGCCTCCGCCGAGCTCTGGCTGCGTTTACCGGCGCGGGCTCCAGAATTCCGCCTGCAGCGCAGCCGCCTCGTCCTCGAGCAAGGGGCCCACGACCTCGGTCGGCCTCTGCCCGGCGGCGAACACTGTGGCGCACGGCAGATCGAGGGTCGGGTTCTCCTCATGCGCTCCGGTCTCGGCTTTGAGCGCCTTCTCGGTCTGGCCATAGACGACGCGACCGATCCCCGCCCAGTAGATCGCGCCGGCGCACATCGCGCAGGGTTCGGCGGAGGTATAGAGCGTGCAGCGCGCCAGGAACCCTAGGTCATAAGTTCGCGCCGCGCGTGAGGCCAGCAGACGCTCGGCGTGGGCGGTGCGGTCGCCGCCCTCGCTCGTATATCCGTTGCCTTGCTCCATGAGCAGCCTTCCCTCGGCGTCGGCGAGGACCGAGCCGAACGGATGGTCGCCGGCCGCGCGTGATCGCTTAGCGACGTCAAAAGCGCAGCGCAGGAGCGCCTCGTCATATGGGCGAAGGGAAGCAGGACTCACGAAGCGTGGTCTCCCGGCGGCGGCCGAACACGCGCCCGATATCACGGAAACGGACGGAGGCCACTCCGCTTCTCCAACCAGCGGAAGTTTCATAACGTCACGCTTTCCGCCAAAGGGGCGCCATCCAGTGAGAGACGAAGGCGAGCAGGCGATCTTCTTTTATAGCCGGCATCCGATCACGGCGGAGATCATCCTATCGAAGATCCGCGCGGTCCGCGGCAATCTGGAGGGGCTGCGTCCCGCCGACCTCTATCCGCACGATCAGGACCATTACGGAGGGCTCGAGGCGAACGACGTTCTTGCGGCGGCCGCAGAAATCGGCGAGGGCGCGCGAGTGGCGGATTTCTGCGCAGGCCTCGGGGGACCAGCGCGCTATTTAGCGAGCCGTTATGGCGCCCTCGTCACCGGCGTCGAACTGACGCCGGCGCGGGTCAAGGGCGCGAACGAGCTGACCCGGCTCGTTGGCCTGCACGAGCAGGTCCAAATCGTCGAGGGGAACATCATGGCGGCTCCCATGCCCGACGAGAGCGTCGACGCGGTCATCAGCCAGGAAGCTCTTCTCCACGTTCCCGATCGGCGCCGTGCGATGGCGGAGGCGTTCCGCGTCTTGAAACATGGCGGCCGGCTCGCCTTCACGGATTGGGTTGCTCCGACGCCGCTCGCCAAGGACGATGCGGATCTTCTGTGGGAAGGCCAAGCCGTCCAAGCGCTCGAAAGCCCCGGATCCTATCGAGACTTGCTGACGGGGGTCGGTTTTCGCGTCCGCTCCTCCGAAGATCTGACCGCCGAGTGGGCGGTGCTGCTCAAAGCGCGTCTGGCGATGTATCAAAAACTGCGCCTTGAGGCCGAAGCGGCTGGAACGCCCGCGGGACATGAGGCCTTCCACAAATCCTATATCCGTCTTGTCGAGCTCATGGGCGCGCATGTCCTCGGCGGCGTCAGGATCGTCGCTGAGAAGGAATAATCAAGCCGAAGGAGGCGCCGCGCTTTCGCACCCGATAAAGCCCGCTCCCCCGCGTGGCGGAGTGGTCCACAGGTTGTGACCGCCAATTCATTTGACACCACTGCGCTCCCCGCTAGGGTCGGCTAAAAACGTGAGCGTCGGAAGATCGATCGCCTGGGGGAAACCGCTCCTTTCGAGCCGCCTCCATGCAGCTAAGGTATGGTTTTTGCATCCCGCGGGTTCACGCGCCGCTTGCCAGGAAGGGGAGCGAGGTGAGGTCAAGGTGAACGACGAGGCTCCTCTACGGCTCAAACTCGTCGGCGTCAGCAAGTCCTTTCCCGGCGTGCGCGCCAACGACAACGTCCATTTGAGCGTCAGGCCCGGAGAAATCCATGCTCTTCTGGGCGAGAACGGCGCTGGAAAGTCGACGCTGGTCAAGATGATCTATGGTGTCCTCGCCCCCGATGAGGGCGAAATCATCTTTGACGGGGCGTTCGTCCGCATCGCCAGTCCGCGGGCGGCTCGCCGTCTGGGAGTCGGCATGGTGTTCCAGCACTTCTCGCTGTTCGAAGCGATGACGGTGCTGGAGAACATCGCGCTCGGCCTCGACTCGCGCCTCTCCTCGCGCGAACTCCTTGCTGAGTTCAATCGCGTGCTCGAGGCCTATCAGCTCAAGCTCGATCCTCGCCGCGTTGTTTCGACCCTCAGCGTCGGCGAGCGCCAGCGCATCGAGATTGTGCGCGCCCTTCTGCTCAATCCGCGGCTCTTGATCATGGACGAGCCGACCTCGGTGCTGACGCCGCAGGAAGTCGAGCAATTGTTCGAGACGCTGCGAAAGCTCGCGGCGAACGGCTGCTCGATCCTCTACATCTCCCACAAGTTGCACGAGATCGTGGCGCTCTGCGACACCGCGACCATTCTGCGCGGCGGTAAAGTGGTCGGAGAGTGCGACCCGAAGCGCGAGACGTCGCGCTCGATGGCCGAGATGATGATCGGCGCGAACTTGAAGGAAATCGCCAAACCCCCGGGGCGAAGCTTTGGGACTCCACTGCTGAGCACGCAACGCTTGAGCCTGCCAAAGCCCAGCGAGTTCGGCGTCGCGCTGCAAGACGTGGCGCTCGAGGTGAAGGCGGGCGAGATCTTCGGCGTCGCCGGAGTCGCGGGCAATGGTCAGAACGAACTGATGAGCGCGCTGAGCGGCGAGACGCTCGCCCCGGCGGCTGAGGCGATCACGCTCGTGGGTCGCCAGGTGGGCCGGTTCGGCGTCACCGAGCGGCGCGCCTTGGGCTTATGCGCCGTTCCGGAGGAGCGCAACGGCCACGCGGCGGTCGGCGAGTTCTCGCTCATCGACAATGGGGCGCTGACCGGGCGCGATCGCATGGACATGGTGCGCTTCGGCCTCATCGACGCTGGCCGCGCCACAAACTACGCCGCCGAAGTGATCGGAGCCTATACCGTGAAGGCGACGGGTCCAGGCGCGCTCGCGGGTTCCCTCTCCGGCGGCAACCTGCAGAAGTTCATCATGGGCCGCGAGATCCTGCAGCGGCCGCAGGCGCTGGTCGTTTGCCAGCCGACCTGGGGGGTGGACGCGGGCGCAGCGGCCGCGATCCATCAAGCGATCGTCGATCTCGCCGCGCGCGGCTCGGCGGTCCTGGTCATCTCGCAGGATCTCGATGAGCTGCTCACGCTTTGCGACACGATCGCCGTCATCAATCTCGGGCGCCTATCGGCGCCGATGAAGGTCGGCGAGGTTTCGATCGAGGAGATCGGCCTCCTCATGGGCGGCGTGCATGGCGACCCGACGGCGACCGCTGAAATGACAGAGGCGTTGCATGCGCATCAGGCTTGAAAAGCGGCTGACCCCGAGCCGTTTCATGCAGGTCGCGACGCCAATCGCGTCGGTGCTTTTGACGATGGCTCTTGGCGCGATCATCTTTCAGGTGATCGGCTTCGACGGGCCCCGGGCGATTTACGAGACCTTCCTGACGCCGGTCGTCGCTTCATACAAGTGGCAGGACGTCGCGACCAAGGCGGCGCCGCTCATCATCATTGCGCTGGGCTTGTCGCTCGGCAATCAGGCCAAGATCTGGAACATTGGCGCCGAGGGGCAGTACATCGTTGGCGCGCTTGCGGGAGCGGGCGTCGCCCTCGCCTTCCCCGAAGCCCAGAGCTTCTGGGTGATCCCGTTGATGATCGCGGCGGGGGTTCTCGGCGGCATGGCCTGGGCGGCGATCCCAGCCTTCCTGAAGACCCGCTATCGGGTGTCCGAGGTTCTGTCGACCCTGATGCTGGTGTATGTCGCGCTGCAGGTGCTCAATTATCTGGTCAGCGGCCCGTGGAAAGATCCGAACGGCCACAACTTCCCGCAGACGCCGCCGTTCACCCCGTCGCAACTTCTCCCGCACGCGATTCCGGGAACCTCTGTCCCGCCGGGCCTCGCCGTCGCAGTCCTGCTCACGCTCGTGTTCTGGCTGCTCGCGACGCGCTCCGTCTACGGCTTTTCGGTGCGCACCGTCGGCGCCGCGCCACACGCCGCGCGCTACGGCGGCTTCGACGCCTCGCGCACCGTCTGGTCGACTCTCATGATCAGCGGCGGCCTGGCCGGGCTCGCCGGCATTCTTGAGGCGTCGAGCCAACTCGGGCAGATCAACCTGGGCTTCCCCTCCGGCTATGGCTTCACCGCGATCATCGTGTCTTTCCTCGGCCGCCTCCATCCCATAGGCGTCTTTCTCGCGGGCCTGATCCTCGCGGTCACTTACGTCGGAGGTCAGGTGGCGCAGACCGTCGTGCATGTGCCGAACGCGACCGCGGGCATCTTCCAGGCGATGATGCTGTTCTTCATTCTCGCAAGCGACGTTCTGGTGCGGTATCGCTTGCGGATCGTTCGCGATGTCCCGCGCCCCGCGCCCGCGGAGGCTGTTGCGTGAACATCGGCTTTCTCATCGATGCGCTCATCACCGTGGTCGGCGTGACGACTCCGATCCTGCTCGCTGCAACCGGCGAACTCGTGGTTGAGAAAAGCGGCGTGCTCAATCTCGGCATCGAGGGCATGATGCTGATCGGCGCGGTGACTGGGTTCGCCGTTACTCTGAGTTACGGTCCCGATTTCGGCGACCTTGCCCCGTGGCTTGGCGTGCTCGCCGCGGCGATCGCGGGCGCAGCTTCTTCGATGCTGTTCGCATTCCTCGTTTTGACGCTCGGCTCCAACCAAGTGGCGACGGGCCTTGCGCTTGCGATCTTCGGCATCGGCCTCTCGTCGCTCATCGGCTCGGGTTACGTCGGGATGATCGTGCCGTCGTTCGATTCCGTCTTCCCCGATTGGCTGGCCAGCGATCCGATCTGGCGAGTCGTGTTCGGCTATAGTCCGCTCGTCTATTTCGCTCTTCTGATGGTTTTCGCCGTCGGCTGGTTCCTCAACCGCACGCGCGCCGGGCTCATTTTGCGCGCAGTGGGCGAGAACGATCTTTCGGCCCATTCGATCGGCTATCCGGTGATCGCGATCCGGTATGCGGCGGTCGCGTTCGGCGGCGCGTTGGCCGGTGTTGGCGGCGCCTATTTTTCGATGGTTATCACGCCGTTGTGGGCGGAGCAGATGACTGCAGGCCGTGGCTGGATCGCGCTTGCGCTCGTGGTCTTCTCCGGCTGGCGCGCCGGACGGCTCCTCGCCGGCGCTTACTTTTTCGGCGTCCTGATGACGCTCGAACTCTACGCCAAAGCTTCCGGCTTCTCCTTCCTCCCCTCGCAGTTCTGGGCCGCGATGCCTTACATTGCGGCCGTCCTCGCGCTTGCGGTCATTTCGGCCCGCGAGGTCGCCGGAAGCGAAGCGCCGGCGTGCCTCGGCCGTCCGTTCCTACCCAATTCTTGAGCGTCGACGAAGATCATTCAGGGAGAAGACACATGCGCACGATTACCCGACGACATGCCATGAAGACGGCCGCCGCGGCAGGATTGACGCTACCCGCCTTGGCGCGCGGCGGGCTAGCCGCGGAGCCGCTCAAGGTCGGCTTCGTTTATCTCGGCGCAATCGGCGATTACGGCTGGACCTGGTCGCACGAGCAGGGCCGCAGGGCGCTGGACCAGGCGCTGAAAGGCCAAGTCATCACCAGCTATGTCGAGAACGTCAAGGAAGACGCGAGCGCCATTCCGGTGATGAAGGACCTGGCTCAGCAGGGAAACAAGCTGATCTTCACAGCCTCATACGGCTACATGGACCAGACGCTTGAAGCCGCCAAGGCTTTCCCTGACGTCAAGTGGGAGCACTGTACCGGCTACAAGCGCGCCGCCAACGTCGGCACCTACAATTCGCGCTTCTATCAGGGCCGCGCGATCACCGGCGCAATCGCCGGAATGATGACCAAGACCAACACGATCGGCTTCGTCGGATCGTTCAAGATCCCGGAAGTGGTGATGGGCGTGAACGGGTTCACGCTGGGGGCTCAGTCGGCCAATCCGAAGATCACGACCAAGCTGGTGATGATCGACACCTGGTTCGATCCGGCCAAGGAAGCCGCGGCGGCGGAGACGCTCGCTAATCTCGGCTGCGACGTCATCGCCCAGCACGTCGACAGCCCCGCGGTGTTGCAGGTGTGCGAGAAGCGCAAGATCTACGGCTTCGGCTATGGCGCCGACATGTCGCGCTTCGCGCCCAAAGCGCATCTGACCGCGAGCCTCGACCTCTGGGGCCCGTATTACATCGAGCGCGCCAAAGCGGTGCTCGACGGGTCGTGGAAGTCGGACGACGTCTGGTGGGGATTCAAGGAAGGGCTTTTGAGCATGGCCCCCTACAGCAAGGCCGTGCCGGAGAACGTGCGCGCCGCCGCCGACAAGATCGTCGCGGACACCAAGGCTGGAACCTATGACGTCTTCACTGGACCGATCTCGGATCAGTCCGGCAAGGAGCGCGTCGCAAAGGGCCAGCAGATGGACGACAAAGACCGTCTGGTGATGGATTGGTACGTCAAGGGCGTGCAGAGCTGAGGGACGTCCGCGCCGGCGACCTTCAGCCGATCTCGATCACGTCCACGGCTTCGCCGAGACGCGCGCGCGCGTCCTCGGCGACATGCCGCTCGTGGGTGAACAGGATCGGCTGGACCCGGTCGCCGACCGCAGCCAGCGCTTCAAGCCCGTTGGCGGTGCGGGAATCGTCGAAGCTTGAGAAAAGGTCGTCGCCGATGAACGGCGGCGCCTCGGCGCGGGCGGCGTAGTCCTCGATATAGGCCAGCCGCAGCGCGAGGTAGAGCTGGTCGCACGTCCCCTCGCTCAGATGCGCCACCGGGGCCCGCTCCCCGTTGGCCCGGCAGGCCTCGAGCTTGGCTTCGTCGTCGTAGAAGCTTTGGTCGAGCCCCGCGAACGCCTCGCCGGTCAATGTGGCGAACACCTCGCCGGCCCGGGTCATCAACGGATCCCGACGCGCCGCGCGATGACGGTCGAGCGCGCCGCTGAGCAGCGTGGAGGCCGCCTTCAGGACCGCCCAGTGGCGGGCGGCCTCGACGAGTTCGGCCTCCGCGTTGCGGCGCCGTTGAAGGGCGGCCTCGGCGCCGATCCCACTCTCGAATTCGTCCCGCTTTCTCATGAGTCGGTCGCGTTCCGCGTACCGCTCCCTCTCCTGCTGCGCGAGCTCCGCATCCCGCCGCTCGAGTTCCGCCAGACTCGCCGACGCGGCGTCCGGATCGAATGCACGCAATTCCGCGATCAACCGCGCCTCCTCGACCCCGTCGCCGAGATCGGCCAGTCGAAGCCGTTGCTGGCGGAGCGTCTCGGCGAGGCGGGACCGCTCGCTCTCGCGCGCCAGCAAAGCCGCCGGATCGGCGCCCGCAGGCAGCGAGGCGGCCTGCGCCGCCATTGTCTCTTGCGCCCGCTCGAGCCGCGCCGAGGCCTCTTCACGCGCCCTGTGCGCATTATCCCTCAATTCGGCGGCGGCGTGACGCCTGGCTTGAGCCGCCCGCGCCGCGGCGAGACGCTCGTGCAAGAGGCGGGCGGCCGTCTCCGGGGGCATATCGGCGACGGCGGGCGCGCAGCGTTCCACGAGCGTGCGGGCGGCGCTCTCGAACGCACTCATGTTCCTCTGGATGCCGGCGACCCGGCGCATTCGATTGCGGTGGTTGTCGCCGTCGCTCAAGGCCCTGTCCCAGACTTCGAGTGCCGTCTCGGCGCCTTCGATCGAGGCCTCGGCTTCGAGGCCGAGAGCGGCGGCCGCAAGTCGCCAGCGCATCCGCCAATCCTCCGCTTGCGCTGCGGCCTCGGCGCTTTCCGCCTGCGCTTCCGCGAGGCGCCGGCGTGCTTCCACGAGCCGCGTCTCAAGGGCGCGCGCGGCCTCCCAGACGCGCGCGATTTCATCCAGCCGGCGCTCGAGGCGCTCGGCGAGGCGGAGGCAGTCGAGACCTTCGATCGCGCTCAATCCCGCCTCGAGGCCGAGGGCGATGAGGGCCGGTGCGAGTAGGGAGATCTCGGCTTCCCTCGCCTCCAGCTCTGTCCGACGCGCCGCGAGGCGGTCGCGCGTCGTCATCAATTGATCGAGGCGACCCCGCCAGTCCTGCATCCGCGCCGGCGCATGCGGGCGAATGGGCAGGCCCCTCCAGAGGTCGCGCCACGCCTGCTCGGTTTCCACAACTTTCGCTATGGCTCGCTCCTCAACGGCCTGCGCTGCGGCGTATCGACGTGTCCGCTCGTCAAGCCGCGCCGTCTCCAACCGGTGTTCGGCGAGGCGCTTCGCGTCCTCGATCGCATCGTCGGCCAGACGATCCGCTTCACCCGCGAGACGCTCAAAATCCGCCATGTGGCTCACGAGCCCAGTTTCGGGGGGCATTGGGGGCGCTCCCCGCAGAACCGCGCGCAACGGAAGCCAGGCGGCGTCGCGGCGCGCCCGCACCTCCTTGATGCGCTCGGCCGTGGCCAGCGGACGCCCGGCCGAAAGGCTCGCGAGCCGCGCGCGCGTCTCGCTCACCTCTCTTTCCGCGGTCTCCCGCGCGCCCCCCGCTTCCCGGGCCGAGCGCATGTCGCCCTCCATGCGCTCGGCGAATTGAGAAAGATCGTCGCGCCTGGGGATCGGGCGCCTGGCGAGCGCTTCGAGATCGTCGACCGGCGGATCGAGCCTCGCGGCGGCCTCCGCAAGCTCCCGCTCCTCTTGCGTCAGCGCGATGCGGCTCTCCGCGGCCCGTCGCGCCGCCTCGGCGACCTTGCCGAAAGCGGAGTATTTCTCGCGCAAGGGCCCGGGATCGCGCCCCGCGCCTTCCGCCTCGCGCGCGATCTGCGCCTCTTCGTGGGATTTCCGCGCCTGAGCGAGGTGAGCGGCTTTCGCGGCCGCTGCGGCTTCCGTGGCCCGGCCCTCCTTGATCAGCCTGCGGGCCTCCGCCTTTCTGGCCTCCGTTGGCCGCGTGCGTTCGAGCGCAGCGACATCGGCGAAGCCCAACGATAGGGCGTGGCGATCGAGCGCCGACAGGAAATTGTCCGCCTCGCGCTGAACGCCGGGCAGATCGCGCTTGTCGCTCCGGTAGCCGCCGCTCGCCTGGAAGAGCTCCTCGATCGCCGCGGCGTCGGCGAGCGCCGCGTCATCGACCGTGACGGCCGCGAGATCCTGGGCGAGTCGCTCCTCCTCGAGCCGGGCGTGCTCCGCCTCCTCGCCTGCGAGGCGCAATGCGTCGAGCGCCTCCCGCAAGCCCTGCGCGACGCCGGGGGCGAACTGGGGCAGATCGTCGAAGCCTGCGATCTGCGCCTCCAAGTCCTGGACCGGGCCCAGAAGGGGCGCTGCGCGTTTCAACCGCTTCAGGCGCGCCTGCTCGACTTCGCCCGCCCGTCGCTCCCCGACGAGGCGAGCGAGTTCGTCGCCGAGCGCGGCGATGTCGGTGTTCAGTTTGAGCCATGCGTCGCTGCGCACTTCCCGTTCGCGGATCGCCTGGCGCGCCGCCTCGAAGCGGTCCAAAGCCTGGTAGAAGCGACGCTCCTTGCCCCTGCGCGGCGCGAAGACTCCTTCGGCCTCCTCATCGAGCGAGCGGCGAAGCTCGGACAGGCTGCGCAGTCCGGAGGCCGCCGCGAGAAGGCTCGCGCCAACGTCGCCGTCCGCCCGCAACATCTGATCTCCGCCCTCGCGCAATCTCGCGGCGTTGAGGCCGAACGACCGCTCGAAGACGTCCTGGCTCAAGCCGCCGAGGAACGGGTCGAGCGCATTGTCGGGCAGAGGCGCGCCGGAGGCGTCGAGAAGCGTCGCCTTGCGACCCTTGCGCCGCCAGAACCTCAGCGATCGGCCGCCGGCCGAGACGATTTCGGCGCCGATCCGCAATTGAGCCGGGAACAGGGAGGCGTAGGGCGTCCGCTCAGGCACGCCGAAGAGCAGTGCGCCCACGGCGGCGAGCGCGGTCGACTTGCCCGCTTCGTTCGGCCCGTAGACGACATGCAGCCGGGCGTCGGGCCGGAAGGCGATCCTTAGGTCCGCGAAGGCGCCGAACTTCTCGAGTTCGAGGCTCAGAAGCCGCATGCGCGCCTCACGCCTCCGCCGAGCGGCCCAAAGCTAGCGCGCACGCCTCCGTCAGGATGGAAGCAAGGTCGAGCGCCGCGCCCGCGTCCTCCGCCATGCCCCCCGGCAGCTTGTCCTGGATCGTCCTGACGAGTTCGGCGATCCGGGCCCGCAGCACGGGGTCCGCCTCGCAATCTGCGAGCGCGGCGGCGAGGTCGATTTCCTTGAGTGCGGAATCGGCGGCGGGCCGCCGCGGCTCCGTCGTCTCTATGCGTAGGCGTTCGAGCCAGACGTCCTCGCCGCAGCGCTGCGCCGCTGCCTCGACCTCGTCGCGCAGACGCTCCCGGTCGAGGATGAACCGCGAATGCAGCCTCGTCGCGCCTCTGAGCACGACCCTTGCCGCGAGAAGGCGTCCCCCGGCCGCGGCCGCGTGCGGCCTCATCCCGGCTTCGACGGCGCGAAGAAGGCTCGTCTCGTCCTCGTGCGGCGAAGCGTCGACCGAGACCTCCGCCCACCGCGCATGGTCGGTCACGACGCGGCGCACATCCGCGACCGCCCCGTCCGCGACTTCGACGATCACCGCGCCTCTTTCTCCGCATTCCCTGACGCTGCGGCCCTGCAGGTTGCCGGGATAGACGATCCATGGGTCGCGCGACACGATCTCGAAGGCGTGGACGTGGCCGAGCGCCCAATAATCATAGCCGCGCGAGGCGAGGTCGGTTGCGCTGCAAGGCGCATAATTCTCGTGGCCGGTGCGCCCGCAGGCGGTGTGAAGGACGCCGATATTGAACCAGCCGGCGACCGGCTCAGGATAGGCGACGGCGTAGTTCTCCAGCACCTCCCGATGCGGGAAACCGCGTCCGTGCAGCGCGACGCGCAGTTTCCCGATGCGATGGGTCTCGGGCCGCCTGGAAGAGAATTCGAAAACGCTCGCGGGCCAGGTCAGCGATTTGGTGACGAGGCTTTCGGCGTCGTGATTTCCCCTGAGGATATAGACCGGGATGTTCCGGCTTGAGAGGCGGGCCAGCTGACGGTTGAAGAAGAGGCCGATTGAGGCGTCTTTCCACTCGCCGTCGAAAATGTCGCCGGCGATCACCGCGAACGAAACATCGTCTTCGAGGGCCGCCGTGACCAGGTCTTCAAACGCCCTCCGGCTTGCGCTCGCGAAGCGAGCGGCGACCTCCTCGTCCTTCTGCGCAAGGCCGAGGAAGGGACTGCCGAGATGAAGGTCCGCCGCGTGCAGGAAGCGGAACGTCATTCGATCGCCCGATCGCGCGAAACCAGCGGCGAATCGAGGTGGATGTCGGCGGCGTGAACGAATCGGAAGGCCATGGCTGGTTGCAGCTAGACGCCGAAAAGGGGCAAAGTCACGCGGACCGCTCGGGTCGCGGTGGATAAGCCGCCCTTGTCGCTGGCGGCGCGTTCAGGCATAGACCCGCGGCTGAAGCGGGCAGGGGACGGTCCTGCCCGCCGGAGAAGAATTGGGCCTTGTCAGACACCCAGCGGAGCGGCGTGGCGCGCGACCGAATCGACAGTGAAAAGCTTGTTCGCATCAACCGGTCGCTCCACGCTGCCTGGCGAGACGTTGTCCGCACCCCATGGCGAAATTTCCGGCGCAGATTGCGCCACGCGATGCCGGTGTCAGGCGACGGAGCGCGGGTCGCTCTCGACGAGACGACCAACCTGAGAGCTGTCCCCTATGAGGGGCGGTTGCCGCCTCCGCTTGCTCAATGCGAGGTCGTCGCCCCTCGCCAGTACCAGACCCGAGCGCATCCGCTCAGCGTCAACTCGACTAACGACGAGCGCGTCCACTATCTCGAACATACAGTCTCCCCCCCGGCGATGACGCTCGAGCATCTGGTCGATCAGTATTGGTTTCCGGCCTTTGGCCTCCTCATTTCGCCCGAGGGCCGAGTTTGGCGTCACTCCTTTCTCGTTCCGTTTCGCGAAGGCTACCTGTCGTCGATCAAGGCCATCGTCGAGCGGCAGTCCGCGGATGGAACGCCGGAGCGACGGCTCCATCTTGAACGCCTGGCGGGCGCGCCTCGCATTGCGGGCGAGCACCTCCTGATTGCAGGCTCGGACAAGCACAATTACGGCCATTATCTCCACGACATCGTGCCCCTCATCGCTCTCGGTGCGGAGATGGGCGTTCCGATGCTGACCTGGACCTTGAGGCCGTGGCAGCGGGCTCTGATCGCCAGGCTCGAAGTGCCCGCGGGCCTCATTCGTGAGGTTAGGCCAAGGCCCGTCTTTCTCGAACACGCGATCACCTCCAACAGGTTCATGGGTCTCAGCAGCCAGAACGCCCATCCGCAGAGCCGGGAGGCGTTCGCGCGAATCCTGACCAACGTGCGAAGGCGCGCGCCGGCAATGAGCACGCCCCCGCGCGTGCTCATCTGCCGCGGTCCGTCAAACAGCCGAAACATCACCAATCGCGCGGCGATGATCGAGGCGCTGAAGCCGCTCGGTTTCGTGGCGATCCAGCCGGACAGACTCAAGTTTGACGAACAGGCGCTCCTTTTCGCCCAGGCCGAGATCATCGTTTGCGAGTTCGGGGCCGCCTTGTCGAACGCCTATTTCTGCCGGCCGGAAACGAAGATCGTCGAGATCATCGCGGAGGGCCAGCACGACCCGTGGTCCGCCCATTTCTGCGCCATGCTGGGGCTCGAGCACGTCGTCCTGTTCCAGCGCCAGTCCGACGAAGTGTTGGCGACCATGCCGCGGCACGTGAAGGATTCGCCCTTCTCCTACGCAGTCGACACGCGAAAACTGGTCGAGACGGTGAAGGCTCTCATCTGAGTCTGGCGAGGCGGGTCGAACGCGGCTTCGTGTTGAAGCCCGGGCCGATCAGGTCGGAACGAAGGTCATATCCAGCGCATTGAATTGCGTCATGCGGCAGGGTGGCTCGCCTATGCAGGTCAAGTATCGCTCAGCCACCCCGGGGCTCCAGCCGCGGCGCACGAGACTCGACGTTCCAGGCTGGGGCGGCGAACGCCAGCCCCGGAAAGATGGGTCGATGGAGCAGGCCTGGCATTGCCTGCCATTTTCGGAGGGCGCGCGGTACGGAATAGAATTGCTCTACCCTTATGAAAGCGAATTTCGCGTGCGCAAGCGGGAAGGGAGACTAGCGCTCGACGGTGATTTCGGCCCTCGGCCGGAGGGGCAAGCCGGCGAATGGCCGCCGTTCCGCTCGTTCGGCGAACTCTACTACACCTATCAGCTATCGCTTGATTTGAAGGTCGAAGAAGGGTGGGCGATCCGAACGGAGCCGCACCCGCGTTTCTATACCGATCCGACGGACACGACCCCGATCGCCGTCCCGGCCCTCATCCGCCGCTGGTGGCCGATGGTCTTTTTTCTCGTGTTCAAATCGCCGCCCGAAGGCGGAACCCATTTTTTCCGGCTGGGGGAACCCTTCGCCCAGATCCTTGTCGTTCCAGAAGAGGCGACGTTCGATCTCGTCCCGATGTCGGACGAGGAATACGCCGAGCGCGAGCTGCAGTCGAGGCGCATTTATCAAAGTCGCGCCACTTTATCCGCCGAAACGCAATGGACGTCGGCGACCAACACCGTGTTCGATGGCACCTACCGCCACATTCTCGGCGCCGCCAGCGAGAGAGCCAAGCAACGCCGCTAGCCGCGATCGTTCGCAGGCGCAAACCGCCGGATGGGCGCGGGCGAGATGCGGCTGCCGTCAGTAGTAGTGATGGTGGTGGTGATGGTGGTGATGGTAATGATGGTGGTAGTGGTGATGATAGTAATGATGGTGATGATGGTAGTAGTGATGATGGTGGTGATGGTGATGATAATACTGAGCCACCACGATCGAATTTCCTTCAACCGCATTGGCGGCGTTCCGTTCGTCTTCGGCGCGCAAAATCTTCTCAGCGTTCGGGATGGGATCCAATAATTCTGCAAATGAGCGGGCCGGTTGCAAGCGGTTAGCGTCGTCGGCCAGGGGTGCGGCTGATGTCGACGAGCTGCCGAGAAGCGCGAGGGCCGAGACGCCGGTCAGCAGGCTGATGAGGGTCTTACTCAAGTCCTTGTCCTCCCCGATCCGTATGAGCGCCCACGCATAACGAGGATGCCGTGCAAAGAGTTCCGCCCGCAAGGGCGGACCCCGGCGCCTCGGGAGGAGGAATTGTTGCGCGGCGCTGCCTGATCTCGCTACTCGCGTGCGACCCGGGCGGACACAGGCGGAGGCGGCGTCAGCTTCTCGTCGGCGAAGCGTTGGCGATAGACCCCGAGGTTCTCGCTCACCCTTTCGACATAGTCGCGCGTCTCGTCGAAAGGAATGCGCTCGATCCAGTCCACGAGATCGACTGCTCCGTCGCGCGGATCGCCGTGCGCGGCGATCCATTGAGCGATCCGACCCGGACCCGCATTGTAGGCGGCGAAGGCCAGTTCGCGCGAGCCGCGCTCGTCCTCGACCAATTGACCGAGCAGCGCTGCGCCAAGCTGGGTGTTGAAAGCGGGATCGACGATGAGGCGCGCGGGATCGAACTCGACGCCGGCGCGTCTGGCGACCAGGGCCGCCGTCGATGGCAGCATTTGCATGAGACCCTTCGCGCCAGCCCATGACGCCGAGTGCCAGATGAATTCGCTCTCCTGGCGCGCGACCGCATAGACCGTGGGCAAATCCGCGGAGCGTGACAACGGTACGAATCCCGGCATGCCGACGGTCGGAAACGCCATCGCCTCGAGCGGATGACCCTGCATGACGGCGATCTTGGCGAATTGAACCTGAGTCCCGGTATCGTCCTGGCGTTTCACAACCTCAGCCATCGCGGCAAGCTGCGACTCATCGCGCCATTGCCGAACCGCGTCGAAAGCGAGGCCCGCCGCGACATCGTCGAGCCCGTCGGCATAAAGGGCCTCGACCGCACGCACCGCCTCGTCGCGCCGATCTCCTTCGGCCGCGGCAGCCGAAGGCCGGAACGCCAGACGGGTCTCACCGAGGCGTTGCGCGGCGAGCTGGCCATAATAGGCGATCGGCACGGAGGCCGCCCGGCCATAGAAGGCGCGGGCCGCCTTCGAGTCGCCAAGAGCCTCGGCGGCGCGCCCTTGCCAATAGGCCGCGCGGGCGACGGACAGAGGATTCTCGGCGGCGTCCGTTGCGAGGGCAAACCGCTTTGCCGCTAACGCCGCGTCGTTTAGGAAACGCAGAGCGATCCAGCCGGCGCGAAAAGCCGCATCCACTTGAGCTTCGGACGAATCGGGCCGAACCGTCGCGTCGCACACTTCAAACGCAAGTCGCGGCTCGTCGAGATCGAGGAGGGCGCTGGCGACCATTTTCCGCTCGCTCCACCATCGATCGGGATTGACGAGCGCGGCGCGATCGCGCGGCGCGAGGCTGAGCAGCACCGCCGCTTCGTAGACCCGTCCGGCGCGACGGGCGTACTGGACCCTGGAGAACAGGAGGCCGGGATCGTTGCGCAAAGCGGGCGGGACCGCCTTGACCAGGCTCGGACTCATCGGAGTGCGAGCCGCCGCGAAGCGCGCCTGAGCCAGCGCCGCGGCCTCCGGTCCAGCCAGCGCCGCTGCCCGCGCGCCGGCGCCGACCGAGCCGGCGTAGATCAAACGATCGGCGCGAAAGACGTGATCGGCCTTGGTGAGCCGAGAGCCGAAGTCGCGCAGGATGACGCTCTCGGTCAGGCCGTCGAAATTGCCATCGCGCCAAAGGGCCCCGATGATCCGCGAAGCCTCCTCGTTCCGGCCCATCGCCTGCGCCGCCCGCGCGAGGGCGATTTTGCCGGCGGTCGACTGCGGCCCGCTTTTGGCGAAAAACGCTTCGACCTCGGCCGGCGCCTCCGTGTGCGCGGCAAGTTCGGCTTCCTGCCGCTCGCGAATCCAGACGCGGCTTGGCCAGCCCGGATGCGCGTCAAGAAAGGCGGTGAGCGAGGCGAAGGACGGATGGCCGTCGGCGCGCAAGGACGCCCATTGGAGCCCCAGGCGCTCGGCCGGGCTCGGCGCCGACTTGGCGAGAGCGGCCAGTCCTGCTGCGTCGCCCTTCTTATAGAGGATCACAGCCTGGGAGATCGGCGGCGACACGGCCGGCAGCGTGAAGCTGGGCGTGGGGGCGACGCCGGATGGCTCCGGCGCCGCCGCCGCTGGCGGCGAGGGCTCTGTCAGAGCAGAGGAGGCTTGCGGCGCGGTCCCGTGAAGCGCTCCAAGCGCTGGGGCTGCGCCCTCGAGATCGGCGTAAGCGAACTGGACGTTTGCGCCCGCGTCGCTTCGGGAGGACTCGAGCGGAGGCGCGGCGAGGCCAGCGGATTGCGGCAGGTCGGCGGAAGGGGACTCAGAGGCGAAGGTGCGCCCGTGTTCGGAAAGGGGGGCATAGGCGAATTGAGACGCGAGATGTGCGTCAGTCGCGCCGGCGTCGAGCGCTCGGCGGACGGATGCGGTCCCGGTCGGCATGGGGTCTATACCCGCTCGTGAGGAGAAATCGGGCGTCCCGCGCTCTGGCGCCGGGGGATGGCCGCTCGGGGTCCAAGCCACGAGAGAGGCGGCACCAGCGAGCGCAAAAAGTGGGGCAAATCGGGAGATCGTCATGGATCCAGTCCTCTGAAACGAGGATGGACCGATTTTGGTGACCAAGATCTAAACCATGATGCTCCGCGGCCCCCTTTCGCGC